>Ga0272441_10000717_pt1 | contig 73619 bp, 59 predicted proteins | sample SSMProp6N_FD_193582 | JGI IMG/M metagenome (GOLD analysis project Ga0272441, IMG submission 193582) | Marine sediment archaeal communities from Little Sippewissett salt marsh, Falmouth, MA, United States - SSM-Prop-6N | ecosystem: Environmental > Aquatic > Marine > Wetlands > Sediment ...
AGAGAGGAGCATATCCAGAAATGGCTTCACGCGAGCGGAGAGAAGCTGTGGAGCGTATTCAGCATATTCCACCACGATCTGCCGACAGGCGGACCCCGCAGCAGGCCGTCCCGGGACGGCCCATAGCCGAGCATACCGGAGTAAATAAGCTTTACAATGACACCGGAAAATAACACAGGAAGAGTGTGGTTTGATTGCAAAAGAGCAGAAAAACAGATAGAATATTCATGCAAAATATTGCCGGATCAAAATAATAATCGTGGATTTCGGTGTTAAGAAACTGACAAATGCAGCGCTCAAAAAAAACAGCAGTCATTTTTAAAAAGGCCGTCTGACCCCCTACCACCAAGGACCGGAATACCTTCGATCGGGCGGACTCATGACCGTGTTATTCAAGAGACTGCTGAATTGCTGCGCGTACGATTTCAGCACATTTGTGGAATGCTTCAGTTTCCTCTTCCCCGAGTTCCGGCTCAAGGATCCGGAGAATACCGTTCCTGCCCAATACAACCGGAAGGGAGAGGCATACTTCCTTTTCCCCGAGATAATCCTCTACAAGAACGGAAAGGGGCATTGTCCGTTTTGTGTCCCATGCAACCGCCTCAGCAATCAGGGACGCTGCCATGCTGATAGCATAGTTGGTATGTCCTTTCCGGTTGATAACATCCCATCCGGAACGGCTTGCCTTTTTGAATATTTCCTGTGTTGTTTCGTTTTTGCCGATCTTTGTCCCGCCTGCCATTGCCATGCTCAATACCGCGAACTGGCTTTCCCCATGCTCGCCGAAAATATACGCTCTCAGATCGTCGGGATGGATATCCATCTCTGCTGAGAGCATTGTCCTGAACCTTGCGCTGTCGATAAGGGTCCCTGTGCCGAATACACGCTCACGTGGAAATCCTGAAAGCTGCAGGGCGTGATACGTCATAACATCAACCGGGTTCGAAATGATCAGCAGCTTTGCATCGGGGCTTGCCTTGGCAAGTGGAGGGATTATTTCCCTGTATATAGCCAGATTGTCCTTTCCTATATCGAACCTGCTCGTGTATTTATCAGACCAGGGCACTGAGCAGGCAAGGACAATTATATCCGAACCTGCGGTATCGAACATGTCCCCGGCCCGCACTGTTACAGGATGGCCCGTAAATGCTTCCGCGTGTTCAAGGTCGAGAGCTTCACCTTCAGCTATCTCTCTGTTCTTGTCAACAAGGACCAGTTCATCAGTAAGCCCTTTAAAAAGGAGGGTAAATGCGAGTGTTGATCCTACCCGTCCCATTCCTATGATCGATATTTTCATATTGTACTCCTAAGGAACTATATCATTGATCCTGTTCAGTGTTCCCGATGCCATTATGATAATATTGTAACCTATGAAAATGATAATGGCGAGATATATAAGGATCCCAAGTCCGCGAAGAAGCATTGAAAGGGCTGAGCGCACTTCATCGGTGAAATATTCCTCGATCTTTTCCGCGGTTTCCTCCAGTTTTCCTCCCTTTTCACCTGTTTCAAACATGCGCACCATGATCTCCGGGAATATGCGGATCTGTTTCATATGCGCATACAGTGGCTCACCGTTCTGAAGTGCTTTCTGAAGTTTATTTACTTCGCGCCGCGTATACACATTGACGCAGATATCTGCTGAAAGGGAGATCACTTCTTTCATGGGAATGCCTGCCCGGACCCCCATTCTGAAAGCGGTACAGAACCTGAGCATGTCGAGTTTGATAATTACCGCTCTCAGAAGGGGAATATGCACGAGTATAACGTCCATTATCCCTCTGATAAAAGGAAGTTTTTTCCTGAATACCGGTGCAAGTACGAAAAACAGGAAAAAAGCTGCATACAGTGGGGAAAGGATCAATACAACCCCGGTCACATAGGATGTCAATGTTCCTCCAAGGAAGTATCCGGGGAATGGGATCACGAATGCTGCGAAATGAAAAATGAAAAGGGGATAAAGAAGCCGTTTTATGAAGTCGTTTTTCAGGCGGAACAGGAACTCGAACCATCCGCTCAGGTTTCTGAATATTTCATCCAGGAACCCTGCCTGCTCACCTGCCCGTATTACCGCGAGCTCCATAGGTGAAAAATACCTGCTTTCCGCGCAAAGCGCGGTATGCAGGGAATCGGAGTTGCGAATTCCCTGCTCTATCCTTGCCAGTGCCCGCGAGAATCCCCGCGAACGGACATGGCTCTGTGCCATGCCGAGGGCATCGAGAATGGATATTCCCGCATTCTCAAGGGTTGAAAGCTCCCTGTAGAACAGTGCGCGTTCTTTTAATGAGACTGGTATAGGTTGTCTCCTTTTTTGTATGACAATTACATTATAACCGTATGCTTTTAAAAATCAATTGTATTTTCTATTTCTTCAGGGCTGATGACCGTGACTGCTGATGACCGGGGGCGCCATAGTTCCGGATCTGTTGCGGAAAATATGACATGCGAAGGAGTTCCGGTCATGCCGGCAATGTGTGATATGCCGGAATCAAGGCCGACATACCAGGAGGACCGGTGAAGAATATAAGCAACCTGTTCAAGGGGCAGGGAATCGAGATGCTTACAGGTATATGCATCAGCCATGTTCCGTACGAACGGAATAAGGGATCCGTCAGCAGGCCCGGTCAGAATAATTACGGTCTTAGACTCGGTTTCCCTGGCAATAAGGTTCTCAAATAAACCATGGGGAATGAGCTTGCGCGGGCTTCCTGTTCCGGGATGGAGCGTAAGGACCGGTTTGCCGGAACTGAACAGACTCAGGATTTTATCTGGGACAGGACCGAACCGTTCGGGAATGATCCGTGCTTCAGGAAGTGTGCCGATGCCCGGAAGAACGGATGCAAGGTATACAGCAGCGTGTGTGGTGATGCGGTCATCCGGGGGAGCCAGGGAATATACTTCCCGGGCGCATGTGTTCAGATTCGTGTGAAGGACAGAATTATCCCCTGAAAGGCAGTTTAGAATACAGTCCTGTTTGTTAAAAAGGGGAGACGCATCATTCGGCTGAAAATCGGAAGTGTAAAGCCTATGCAGACCGCAGATATCAATGTCTATATATGAGTCAATACCTGCAAGTCGGGCTACGGGTTTCATAAGGCCGGGGGCTGCACATGTAACGTTTTCCCTGCCGAACCGTTCGATACAGGCGAGTACAAGTGGAAAGGTGAGTATGATATCCCCGATCGCGCCGCTGCGGAGAATTAGAATATTAGACATAACCACAAAGATACGAAGTCACGAAGTGAAAGAAAGAGAATACATACATTAAATGAAGAAGTAAAACAAATAATGTTTGAATCATTGATAAAAATGTTACTGCAGGAAAACACCATATGAATCACCTGTTTGTCCCATTTTTTATTTCTAATGGTACTCAGTGTCTTTGTGCCTTTGTGGTTTTATTTTTCCTGGAATACGATCGCTTCGTATGTGTATACCTCCACTTCAGGATCGTTTTTCCATGCGTCCGGGGGGAGCCCCGCCTTGTGCGCGCAGCATGTACCCAGAAATTCTTCAAGCGACATGTTATGCTCTGTTGCCACCTGGGGCAGAAACGTTCCTCCTCTTCCGCCTTTCCTTTTGATATAAATGCCGTGAGTTCCGAGCTTTACCTCTTTTTCAGGATCGCTTACCTTTTTCATCGGTGTAAGGACTGATATTTCAACCGTAAGGTCAGGAATTTCCTTCGGGGTGATGGGGTTGCTGAAGAAACGCATATCCTGTATAGCTGAAAAGGCCGCATATTTGCGCACGGTCTGATAAAGCGGTTCATCCGATTCAAAACACCCTATGCATCCTCTCAGTTCTTCGTTATTCTTAAGCGTGACAAAACATCCTGTCTTTTTCTGAAGCTGGGCATTGCCGCTTTTTTCACCGGGAATGTTCTTTTTTGATACCGCGGCCTCAACCGACCGGCGCGCGATCTCAAGAAGTTCTTTTTTTGACTGTTCCGACAGGAATTCGTCTGACATGGTTTTTCCTTTCCTGGATATCATTGATGGTTTTCCATATATAACAGCACTTGCGTATCCAACGGTTCTGGAGCTGTCTCCGGAAGCATCCGCAGAATTTGAAGTATGGGTAATATGTATAGTCTTTATATTCTGAAGTTTCGCAAAAATAAATCCTGCAAGCACAGCTTCTTCAGCACACATGGTGCAGCTGAGTCCGGGGATCTCCTGGGCGAGCTGTTGCCGGGATATTCGCCTGATTTTTTGAGGATCAAGGGTTTTCCATGATTCAACAGTTTTTTTGTCAACCTTCCGTGCATCGGCAGCATCAGGATAATGGGAAAGGTCCGTGCTGACAATAAGAAGGATATCCAGATTCTTGGCAGTTTTATGCAGCGCTTTTGCCAGCTTTTCAGGAGCTTGAGAGTCCTGAGTCTGTATAAGGATCGGTACTATAGGTACGTCGCCAAGTATTACCTGGATGAATGGAAGGAGTATTTCAATGGAGTGCTCCTGTGCATGCGCCTTCGGCACATACGTGATAATATCATCGGCCTGTATGAGTTTTTCAGCAAGAACTGAATTTATCCGCAGGGATCCAAGGGAGTTTTTATAGCTTCCCTGTTTATATACGGATATCTTACCTATGGGGTATCTGTGGCAAAGGCCCGCAATAACAACCGTATCATAGACTTGCCCCTCCAGGGTCCTGAATGCGTGCGCAGCTGTTTCCCAGGAAAAAATATATCCAGCGTGCGGACAGATCAGTATACGGGGTTTAGTGCCGCGGGGAATTGAGGGTTTTACTGCTTCCTTCAAGTATTCCTTCACTGTATTTCGCAGTTTTTCAGAATTTCCCGGATACCAGGTCCCCTGGAAAGCAGCCTGCCTTACCGGTTTTTCCGGGAATTTTGACGGGTCTATTATCTCTCGGGGTGCAGCCTGATGCTCAGGAATAGTGACTTCGCCCGTTTCTTCGGGTTTGCAGTTTATATATACTGCGGGTATAAGGAACAATAACAGGGAACATGTTTTTACAATACGCGTCATTTTCATGATGATATCCCTATAGATTCTGTTTACCGTGTGAATTGTATCAAGACGGCATGTTTTTTTCAAGGAAAATTTAAAATATATTGCTTGAATGATCTGTAAATGGGGTATAATATATTTGCTTGCGCGTTGGAAGTCGCAGGTCTAATGTCTAAGGCAAAAGGTAGGCGCAGGCTTAGCCTGCGTTTTTCTTTATAAAATCCTGTTAATCCTGTTAATCCTGTGATCCTGTCTAGTTTTTTTATTGTTCTTTTAACTCTTAACTTGACTTTGTGTCTTAGTGACTTGATGGTTCTGAAAAGGAGAACCGGATGAAATCAGCTTTGATAGTTCAGGGGGGCTGGGACGGACATGAACCGAAGAAATGCGTGGACATATTCGGTCCCTTTCTAGAGAAACAGGGATTCGATGTGCGTATATCCGATACTCTGGATGTGTATTGTGAAGAGTCGTTTATGAGATCGCTCACCCTTATTGTTCCTGTATGGACAATGGGCACGATTACAAAAGAGCAGGAGCAGGGCCTCCTTGATGCTGTGCGGGAAGGTGTGAATACAGCCGGCTGGCACGGAGGAATGGGGGATGCGTTCAGGCAGAATGTGGAATACCAGTTCATGGTGGGCGGCCAGTGGGTAGCCCATCCGGGGGGCGTTATTGACTATAGAGTTAACATCACTGATCATGAGCATCCGATAACACGGGGCCTTTCAGATTTTGATATGTATTCGGAGCAGTATTACATGCATACTGATCCGTCAAATAATGTTCTTGCTGAAACTGTTTTTACAGGCGAGCATGCGTTCTGGATCGACGGTAATGTCATGCCTGTGGTGTGGACCCGGACGTACGGAAAAGGGCGTGTATTCTATACGTCCCTCGGACATGTTGCATCAGATTTTGATGTTGCCGAGGCAAGGACAATTGTGGAACGGGGCATGCTCTGGGCAGCAGGGGAATTGTGAATAACAGCAGGAATAATGGAATGATGGAATATTGGAATAACGGGAAAACCGGTAGCGACAGGTCTTTAGACCTGTCATTAAAAACAGATTGAAGTGTGCCATTGAACGGGGCCGCGGTCTTCCCGACACCTGCTTTTCAAGCATGGCCGGGACCGTAGGAAAGACCGCAGACTGCCAGGATCATGGTATTTGATAATAATTTTCTTAAAAGGTAAACCAATGAAAACATTCAAAAGGAGGGAGGAGATCAAGGCGGCAGTGGTGGGATACGGAGGAGCCTACAGTATGGGTCAGATACACCTCCTGCGCATGGAGGAAACAGGGATCAAGCCTACCGCGGTTGCTGAAATCGATCCGGAACGGCTTGAGTCTGCAAAAGAGGACTTTCCCGGCATCCAGACATTCGGTTCCCTGACTGAGATGCTGGAACGGTCTGATGATGTCAATTGTATAACAATTGTGACGCCGCACAATACTCACGCCTCGCTTGCTGTCGAGGCACTGGAATCGGGGAGGCATGTCATAGTCGAAAAACCAATGGCGCTTACTACTGAGGAATGCGACTCTATGATCGGGGCCGCGGAAAAGAACGGCCTTATGCTGAGTGTGCACCACAACCGCCACTGGGACGGGTGCATTATGAATGCTGTGGAAAGGATCAGGGAGGGGAGTATAGGGGATGTGGTCAGAGTGGAGGCGCACATGGGTTCATGGAAAAAGCCTGTTGAGACCTGGAGGAGCTCCAAGTCGGCATCAGGGGGTATTTTGTACGACTGGGGCATTCATCTGCTGGAATATACATTCCAGATAATAGATTCAGAGATTGTTGAAGTGAACGGATTTTCGAAACGGGGTTTCTGGGCGGATACAACAGAATTGAAAGACGACACAAACGAGGATGAGGCATTAGCGGTCGTACGGTATAAGAACGGATGCTGGTCCTCACTCAGTATATCGAGTATCGATTCAAGTCCCAAGAAGGGCCAGATGGAGATAACAGGCACTAAGGGGACGCTGATTTTCAGTGGTGATGAATGGTCGCTTATTACGCACGACGGTGACGTAAACATTACAGCACAGGGCCCGAACCCCGAGTCGAAAACAGTGCTGTTCTATGAGAACATAGCCGCCTTTCTGACAGGCACAGAGGATCTGATCATTACGCCCGAATACGCGCGGCGTCCCGTCCATGTGCTAGACCTGGCTGACAGAAGCGCTAAGGAGGGAAGGGCGCTTGAGGCGGTATATCCGTAAGTTTTTTGTCGTTTCAAACGACAAAAAACTTAAATCAAAAATCAATTTATTGACACCCTCCGTCCCTCCTCCTCTCCCCTGCGAGGGAGAGGATAGAGGTGAGGGGGAAACCGAAGCAAATGCGTAGGTTAATCGGTGTTCGATATTCAATAAAGGGAGTCGAAACGGCTCCATCACTCCACCACTCAACAACTCCATTCTTTTTCCCTCTGTGTGGTTGTGTTATTGCAGTCACAATGTGTGCCGAAAAATCGGAAAAACCGCCTTTTTTTTGCAACATCGGGCTACATTTAGTATATAAATATATAGTTTAATAAATTTAATTCATAGAGGACGTTTCAATGAAATCATCTTCAATATGTATTGTAATAATGTCAATCCTCCTATGTACAAACCAGTTATGCATATATGCAGATGATGATCCTCATATGACAGGTCTTATTCCTGAGACGCCTGAGGAACGTGCATACGAGCGTGCGCGGAATCCTGTTATCACGAATATAAAGCTGAATAATCTCGGGCTCCAGCGTATCAATGCTGCACGTCTGAAACAAGGACAGCCGCTTGTAGCACCGGGTACAGTTGAGGCGGTTCCTTTTGGGAGTGAAATTGAGGTAGTACAAGGCGTTGACGGGAATAAAACGCTCTTTGTCTCAAACCCCACAACACCTGCACTCCCTGAATATGTTGACAACAGTACGCTGAAATATTTTCCTCCTATTCGGAGCCAGGGAGGGCTTCCTTCATGCGGAGTATTCAACGGCACATACTATGTTATGACCCACATGCTGGCTATGGCTCGGGATTATGATGCAAAGAACGGGGGTGACAGTTTCAGGCTTTCTCCCAGGTTCACATACAACCTTGTTAACGGGGGAGCAAAGGTTGGATCATGGTATTACTGGGCATACCGGATAGGGCAGAAGCACGGATGCGTGACATGGGAACAGTTTCCGTATACCGGGGATTATAGAGTCTGGCCGCAGAACGGGGAGCATTACAGGGAAGCTATCGATCGTAAATTTCTTGATTACGGATATATTGCAAAAGCGGATGAGCCGGACGGAATGGATGAGATCAAACAGCTTCTCAATAACGGGTATATCCTTAATTATGCCACCTATATTAGTTCGTGGCAGTATAAAAGTGTTTCCGATGACCCGGCAACTTCTGAAGATGACAGTTTTGTTGGCAAGCCTATTGCCTTCTGGATGAACGGAACCAGCGGCTATCATGGCATGACACTGGTCGGGTATAATGATCATATCTGGTGCGACATCAACAGTAACGGAACAGTTGATACGGGTGAGAAAGGGGCATTTCGTATTGCAAACAGCTGGGGGTCAGGCTGGCGGGACGGGGGATTCTGCTGGGTGGCATATGACGCTCTTAAAGCTGTATCCGGAGTTTCAGGAGGTCCGAGCAGCGGGCGCATAAAGATTTTTCAAGACAATAAAACCTACTGGTGTACAGCAACAGCATCATATACTCCTTCAGTTGTGGCTAGATTCACACTGAATCATCTTAAACGGAATCAGCTTCGTATGACTCTCGGTATTTCAGATACAAGCACAACAACTCCGGACACAACATGGTATCCCACGTATCTTTTAAGCTTTGCCGGCGGCGCGTATGCTTTTAACGGGAGCACTACTGCATGTGACACAACGTTCTATTTCGATTTCACTGATATCATGCCGTCTGCAGGACAGAATAAACGGTGGTATGTGGGCATGTATGACAGTGCTGTGGGTGATATTGCCACAATCAAGGACTTTACTCTTGTCAATGTCAGTTCAGGCAGGGATATCATATGTACGGATACTCCCAAAACAGGCGACAAGTCACAGGAATACGTATGGGTAGACTATACGTATCAGAACGAGACAAATACACCTCCCACAATTTCGGACATTGCGGATACAAGCACAGACGAAGACACATCTACAGGCCCGATTGCTTTTACTGTAGATGATAACGAGACATCTGTAGGTTTGCTTCTGCTTTCAAAATCATCTTCTAATACTACATTGATTCCCGTAAATAATATCTCATTCGGCGGTTCAGGCGCAAACCGGACAGTAACAGTCAATCCTGCTGCAGATAAATTCGGGAGTGCGACAATCACCGTAACAGTCAGCGATTTTGGCGGATTGTCTGCTCAGGACAGTTTTGTGATCACTGTTAATCCTGTTCAGGATTCGCCTGTTGCCAATAATGATTCAGCAGTATGCTATAAAGATAGCCCTATAACAATACATGTGCTTGCTAATGACAAAGATGTAGATGGAGATACCCTCACTGTAGACTCGGTGACTCAGCCTGCAAACGGTACAGTGGTCAACAATGGATCAGACGTCACCTATACACCAGACTCAGGGCATACAGGTACAGATACGTTCACCTATACAATATCAGACGGCAACGGCAACACCGACTCGGCAACAGTGACAGTACATGTAATGGACAAGCTCAAAATCACTGTCAACAGCATTGTCAATGAATATGAAATTAAAACATACGGCGGTTCTCAGGATGGAAACTCAACCTTTGAGGTGCAGGACAGCGGGACTGCTTTTTTCATAAAAGGTAATGGATGGAAAAAAGTTGAACTCTCCTACACGGTAACAGCAAATACAGTGATAGAATTTGATTTTGAGAGCGGGGTACAGGGAGAAATGCATGTAATAGGATTTGATACAGACAACACGATCAGTCCGGGAACCAGCTTTCAGCTGTATGGCACTCAGACCTGGGGAATCGGGGACTACAATGACTACAGCGGATCAGCTCCTGATTCAAAACACTATATCATACCTGTGGGTGCTCATTTTACAGGTTCGTATATATATTTTATATTTGGAAATGACCATGATGTAAGCAGTCCCACAGGAGAAGGAAAATTTTCAAATATATCTATTTATGAAAGCGGTTCTAACAATCCTCCTGATGCTGTAAACGACACAGCCAGCACAAACGAAGACACAGCAAAGACCATAGACGTACTTGCCAATGACACAGACCCGGACAGTGACCCACTTACAGTCGCATCAGTCACCCAGCCTGCAAACGGTACAGTAGTAAACAATGGATCAGACGTCACCTATACGCCTGACTCAGACTTCCACGGTACAGGCACATTTACTTATACAGCTTCTGATGGTAAAGGCGGCACAGATACAGCTACTGTTACTGTAACGGTAAACAGTGTAAATGATGCACCTGTTGCAGTAAATGACAGCACATCTACAAACGAAGATACTGCCAAGACCATAGATGTGCTTGCTAATGACCTGGATGTGGAAGGTGACACACTTACCGTTGCATCAGTGACACAGCCCTCAAACGGAAGCGTAGCTAATAACGGATCCGATGTGACCTACACACCGGATGGCAACTTCCACGGCACAGACACGTTTACGTACACAGCTTCTGACGGCAATGAGGGTGCGGACACAGCTACGGTCACAGTCACCGTAACATCAGTAAATGATATACCAGTAGCTGTGAACGACACTGCAAGTACACCTGAAGATACTGGCAAGACGATCAATGTCCTTGCTAACGATACAGATCCTGACGGAGATACCCTGACTGTGGACTCAGTCACACAGCCCGCAAACGGAAGCGTGGCCAATAACGGATCCGATGTGACCTACACCCCGGACACAGGGTATACAGGTACAGACACTTTTACCTATACAGCTTCTGATGGTAAAGGCGGCACAGATACTGCTACTGTCACTGTAACAGTTTCCGCGGTAAACGACGCGCCGGTAGCAGCTGACCAGGCAGTAAGTACGCCCGAGGACACGGCCGTGGGGATCACGCTGACAGCTTCGGATGCTGACGGCGACGCACTGACCTACAGCATAGTGACGCAGCCTACACACGGCATCCTATCTGGAACAGCACCGAACGTGACCTATACACCGGAAGCTGACTATACAGGTACAGACAGTTTCACGTTCAAGGCGAATGACGGTACAGCAGATTCCAACATTGCTACGGTCAGCATAACGATTACACCGGTCAATGACGCGCCTGTGGCAAATGACCAGTCAGTCAGTACTGCCAAAGACACGGCTGCAGCGATTACACTGACAGCAACTGACGGTGACGGTGACGCACTGACCTACAGCATCGTGTCAGACCCATCTCACGGCACGATTTCAGGCATGGAACCTGATGTGATATACACACCGGAATCCGGTTACACGGGGCCGGACAGTTTTACATTCAAAGCAAACGACGGGACAGTGGATTCAGACACAGCGACAGTTTCGATAACAGTTACTGATGACACCGTAACAATAGTATCAGTATCCACATCAGGAGATTACAGTCTTGCTTCTGCTGTATCGGGGGCCTTCTATTATATTGACCGGAGCTATACGATACAGGGGATAAGCAGCGGCCTTGTGGACGGGATCCTTGTAAGGACAGCGAATGATGATAAATGTATTGAGGCTGCATCTCATCTCACACTTCTTTCATCAGAAGAGACAGTTGTTTCAGTCTGCTATGATCCGCGTGCGGTGGTGCTTCCTGACTGGCTTGATGACGGAACATGGACACTGACATCTGAATATGTGGATGTACCGAGCCTGCCGGGGTCACCGCTGGATGTGTATGCAAAAACATTCCCTGCAGGGAATATCGAGCTTGGGGGAAACGCGGTTCCATCAGCTGAGGGGTCCCTGAGCAACTACATTGTCATAATCAGCCCCACAGACGGAACTACTCAGTATACGGAGGGCCCTGTATCGTCTGATGCATGGGCGCATGAGGCAGATACGGACGGGGATGGGCTGTTTGATGAATACGAGGATCATAAAGGCCTTGACAGGGAGGATATCGATACAGACGGCGACACGCTTGTGGATGAAGAGGAAGAAGGGATGTGGGACGGCCAGGAGGATTATTACAGCCCGAATGATAAAAACAGCAAAGATAAGGACGATGGAGGAGGGGGATGTATGCCTTTAGGGACGCCGGTTTCACCTGCAGGTATGGCTGTGTTCCTGTTCGTTGTTACGCTATTCGGTTATCAAGTTCGAGGCCGTCGTATGCGAAACGGATATCCGGGTACGGAATAACGGAATCCTGTTCAGCATGGGGCACGTCATGCCCCAGGTGGGTCAGGTAGGTCATGCCCGGGTGAAGACGCTTCACTGTTTCAGCTGCCTGGCTGAAAGAGAAATGCTTGGGATGGGGTTGTATGCGGAGTGCTCCGAGGATAAGCAGGGGAATGTCTGAAAGGAATTTTTCCGTTCGGGGTCCGATCCCGCTTACGTCTGTACAGTAGGCCCATCTCTCAAACAGTAGGCACGTGCTCCCCTCATCTCCGTGGTGTATGGGCAGCGGTGTGAATGAGATTGTGTTTATCGTGTGCTGTTCAAAGAAGGGGATCTCAACAGGGACAAGGCAGGGAACATTGGCTGAGGTATATGTGTCTGAAAAGGCGTAGTCAAAAACCTGTTCAAGCTTTTGCAGGACTTCAGGAACCGCGTATACGCGGAGGGGGCTCTGAGTAAGGGAATTGAACCGTCTCAAGTCGTCAAGCCCGGCGATATGGTCCATGTGGGCGTGGGTATAGAGTACGGCGTCAATGTGCGTAATGGAGTATCTGAGGCACTGCTCCCTGAAGTCAGGGCCTGTGTCAATAACGATATTCGTTCCGTCATCTGCGGAAACAAGGAGAGATGAACGGGTGCGTTTATCTTTCGGATCCTTTGATGTACAGGTTCTGCAGGAGCATCCTATTGCCGGGACCCCGGTGGACGTACCGGTTCCCAGGAATGTTATTCGGGTTGCATTCATGCCCTGAATTCAGGGAAACGTTCGAACATGCTCAGGTAGGTGTCGTATCCTATTATCACATGGTCAAGCATCTGGATACCCACTATGTCGGAAGACTCCCTGAGCTTCCGCGTGATATCAATATCCTCCCTACTCGGTTCCGTATCTCCGCTGGGGTGGTTGTGAACGGCGATGAATGCAGCTGCTGATTCAGATATGGCGGGCTTCAGCACCTCCCTCGGGTGGACAACACTTGCTGTAAGGGTTCCCTTTGAGACCATTGCCTCCTTTATGAGCTCGTTCTTCCTGTTTAAAAGAAGCGCGTAAAAATACTCCTCCTGCTTATTCCGCAGTCTGTACCTGAAATGGTTGAATACTGAGACCGGGCGGGAGAAGTTGACAGAACGGTGCGCCGGCTTTGACGCCATGCGTTTGGAAAGCTCAACAGCCGCTTTCAAAGCTGCGGCCTTTGCAGGACCAATACCCTTTATCGAAGTGAGTCCGCTGAAACCGGTTTTATCAATTCCGTCTAAATCATTGCATGATCTTAGAATGGTTTTTCCGAGGTCGACAGCTGATATCCCTCTGTATCCTTTGCCGAGTATGATACCCAGAAGTTCCGAGTCGGTCAGGTGCTCCGGGCCGTGCTGTTCAAGCTTTTCCCTTGGACGATCTTCCTCGTTCCACTCGGTTATAGGAAGATATCCTTCGCCATTCATTTTTTCTTTACTTCTCAAATGGTCTGCGGTAGATTTCCAGGCTGTCTGTCCCTGTCAGCTCTTTGATGACGGATTTGAACTGTGCCGCCTGTTTCTCGTGTGCTGTCCGCGCGTTATTGAGGTCCTGTTCCGCCGCTTCAAGATTGAGATTGCCCGTGGTTCCCGGATATGTCTTTTTCCCGATGCTTGCTTCAGGATCTTCGGATTCAAGCTTATCCAGGCTGAGGCCTACCTCCTTGTATGCGTCCCTGAAGGGGGTGCCTTTGCTTACCAGTTCAATGGCCTTATCCGTGGCAAACACTTCAGGCGTAAAGGCTTTGATACATGCTTCGCGGTTGATCGTCAGGCTTTTCGCTGAAAGCATGCATACTTCAACGCATGCGAAGCCTGTATTGCAACCATTCATAAAGGGGCCTTTTGTTTCCTGAAAATCGCGATTGTAGCCTGACGGCAGCGCTTTGATGATATTGAGAACAGTATCGGCGCATCCGCCTACAGACGCGGTTTTTGCCCGTACAAGCTCAAGTCCGCACGGATTTTTTTTCTGGGGCATTATGCTTGAGCCAGAGCACAGGGGGTCGGGAAGCGTGAAATACCCGAATTCGGGCATGCTGAAGAGTATCATGTCCTGTGCCATCTTGCTCAGGGTAAGTGCTGTCTGATACACTGCCTGCAGCAGGACCGATTCGAATTTACCCCTGCTGTTATTGGCATACAGTACATTGTTCTGGACTTTGGAAAACCCCAGAAGTTCTGCAACCATATCCCTGTCAAGAGGCAGGGGAACTCCGTAACTGGCAGCTGATCCAAGCGGAAGCTGGTCGTTGAGCTCATACGCTGTGTTGATCAGTCTGCAGTCATCCAGAAGCTCTTCAGCAAACGAAGCAGCCCATAACCCGACAGAGGACGGCATGGCTATCTGCATGTGGGTCCGGCCCACCATGGGGACATCCTTGTGTTTCCCGGCAAGAGACAGAAGGGCCTGTACCAGGGATAGAAGGGATTCTCTGAATGCGTGGATGAATCCCTTTGAGTAGAGCCTCAGATCCACTATCACCTGATCGTTCCGTGAACGGCCCGTGTGGATCTTTTTTCCTGCATCTCCGAGAACCTCTGTCAGACGGTTTTCAACCGCTGTATGGACGTCTTCATCGCCTCTGGATATAGGGAACTCATGACCCAGGGCAGCGATACTGACAAGTTCATCCCTGAGGCTTTTGAATTCCTCTTCGGACAGAATACCGATTTTTTCCAGCATGGCTCCGTGCGCTATGCTCCCGGCACAGTCTGCTGCAACCAGATCCCTGTCAAGGATATGGTCTTCGCCAACAGTGAAAAACTCGATCAGTGTGTCGAGTGAATAGTTTTTTTGCCAGAGCTTAGCGTTCATTTTTCAATCTTTCTGTTCCGCTTAGCCAGTATCTCAAAAGGAAGGCCCCGTACCTTTGCAGCATTTGAACACCACCGCTGGTCGAATCCGGATGCTTTTATGCTGCGTATCTCAGGGCTGAACAGGGAACTGTCTGAGGCTTCACGCTCAACAATTTCGATATTGCCTTTATACAGCTTGACCTTTACCGTTCCGTTTACTACATCCTGTGTTTCAGCAATAAAAGCATCAAGCGCTGATTTAAGGGGATGAAACCATTCCCCGTGATACACCATGTATGCCCATTTTGCATCAACTCCGAGCTTAAACTGACGTTCTTCCTTGGTAAGGCACTGTCCTTCCAGGTCCCGGTGAAGCTTTAATATTATATGTGCTCCGGGTGCTTCGTAAATCTCCCTGCTTTTCAGGTCCATAATACCGTCTTCGAACATATCGATCAGGCCGATACCGTTCCTGCCGCCGATTTCATTCAGGGCGGGTACAAGTTCGGAAAGACTCATTTCTTTACCGTCCAGTTGTACAGGGATCCCTTTTTCGAACGTTACTGATACATATTCAGGTTTGTCCGGAGCCTGTTCAGGAATAGTGAGCCACATCCAGATATTGTCAGGAAGTTCCTGGTTTAAACCGATGGAACCGGAGGCAAGGCTCCGGCACCACATGGTCTTATCATCGCCGCCCGAGATCAGTTCTGTAACAGGAATGCCCCAGTTTTTGCACAGTTCAAGCTCTTCATCCCGTGTAAGGTCAAAATCCCTGACAGGCACGAGCACGTTAAGATCAGGGGCAAACATCTTGAATACATTGTGCATGCGGTACTGGTCATTCCCTTTTCCTGTTGAGCCTTCCAGAATCGCGTCGCATCCCATTTCCATAGCTTTGAGTGCCACTTCACGTGCGATGAGCTGCCTGGTCATTGACGTTGACACGGGGTATCCTACATAATCGGAATTTGCACGGATCGCCTTTTTCAGCCACTTCTCCGTGAATTCCTCTTTAATATCGATCATGACAGGTTCTATTGAGAGGCTTTCCGCCTTTTTAACGCTTTCTTCGATCTCCTCTTCGCCCTGCCCAACATCCGCGGTAATAGCAACAATTTCATCTGCATTGTATTTCCTTCTAAGCAGTTCAACTCCCAAAGAACTGTCAAGACCCCCGGAGTATGCAATAGCCGCTTTTTCTACCTGCGGCACGTCCGCTTGTTCCACTTTTTGCCAGATTTCTTTAAAAGCCATATATGAACTCCATAGACAGATTTCTTTGAATTTCAGATTCAACCATTGTACATATAAAAAGCAAAATGCAAGTAAAAAGTTGAATTTATCCAAAAGCGGAACGCAGAACGGGTACGGCAAGGAATGTTCAGTTGCCAAGGTAGGCGCAGGCTTTAGCCTGCGTTTTTTAAGCACCTGTTTATTCGGTATATTCGCAGGCTAAAGCCTGCGGCAAACCTGAGTTGCGTGCAAATGGTTGATTTTTAAATTCGTAAATCGGCAATCGCAAATCGCAAATAGCAAGGTTTTATCACTGCATTCGTTGTGAACATCCTTTATGCCTACGTCTCAATAAAGAACTTGACACACGGTGATATCAATATATACTTAAACGTATTATGAATACGAAAACAATAATCAAGGTGCTTGATATCCTTGTCAGCGAATACCATACATGGGAGGAGCCGATCGTCACGCAAATATCAAAAAAGAAAAAAGATCCGTTCAGAGTACTGATCGCTACAATAATTTCGCAGCGCACCAAGGATGACGTTACCGGAGCAGCCTCACAACGTCTTTTCAACGAGGCAACGACTCCGGCAGATATGGCAGGACTTGACACAAAACGTATTGAAAAGGTTATTTATCCTGCAGGATTCTACAGGAACAAGGCAAAAAACATAATTGATGTGAGCCGAACGATTGAACAGAAATATAACGGCAGGGTCCCTGACACAATTGATGAGCTTCTGGAATTGAAAGGAGTAGGGCGCAAAACCGCAAATCTCGTGCTGACCCTTGGATTCGGCAAGCTCGGTATATGCGTTGACACGCATGTCCACCGTATATCGAACAGGTTCGGATATGTAAGGACATCAAGCCCTGATGAGACCGAGTTCGCACTCAGGAAGAAGCTCCCGCAGAAATGGTGGATACAGTATAACGATCTTCTTGTAACCCACGGACAGAATGTGTGCAGGCCTGTATCTCCACGGTGCAGCAAATGCAGTGTTGAGAGGTTGTGTGAGAAGAGAGGACGATAGGAGAAGTCAGAGGCCAGGATACAGGAAGAAGTATTTAGTGTTTGGTAAATTAGTAGTTAGTAAAAGAAAAAAACCGCAATCACAACCAAATAATACACTAAATACTAACTCACTACATACTTGTTTTAATCCTGTCAATCCTGTGATCCTGTCCATATTCTTTGTACTGTTTTTTTCATATTTATCTTGATTTTATCAGATACTGCTTTATAGTATTCTGGTTAAAGATCTGTTCCGGAGATATATATGAAATTCACTATTACGGTCAAGGGCGAGAAATACATACTGGAGGAAGGTTCGTTAACGATCGGGCGCGGAAAAAATGCTGATATTTCGATATCTTCGGAAGGCCTGTCCCGTTTACACGCCCGGTTCAGTGTCAAGGGAAGCCTTTTGAAGATCGAGGACCTTGAAAGCAGGAACGGCACGTTCGTGAACCATAAAAAACTTCAGGGCACTATTGAACTGCGGGCGGGCGATACGGTGCGCTGCGGGGACATTTTATGCACGATATCCGCATCTGAAGAGACGGTTGCAACGAAACCCGTACACGACCATGACAAAGGACGTAAAAAGGAGGAGCCCGAGACAAAAGAAGCGACACTGCCGAAGGAGGAAAAAGAAGAGAAAGATGCAGGTGGTCGCCCCCTCCTGATCAATGCAGCCGCCCTTGCAGTTATCGCAGGGGCCGTTATCGCTTTTATTGTTATGCTCAAGGGTGAGCCCGGTGTTGAGGATGCACGCAGTTCTATAGAGGAGGCACGGCAGGTTTTCAGGGAAGTAGAGCCGCTCAGCCGTCTCAGCATACCCAAAAAATTGATAAACGGCATAGAAAAGATCGACGCAACCGTGGAAATGCTTGAGAGAATATCTCCGGCATTTCAGGATGAATATGCCCAGGCGCACAATCTGATAGATCTTTTGAAAAAAGTCAAGGGGGATATAGCTGACCGTGTTATCAGTTTACAGGGCAGGGAATCGATGAAAAGCCGGTACGAGCGGATTATGAAGCGGATGAAGAATAATGAGGTTTCGGGACACGGTGCTGTACAGGATCTCAGGGACCTTGCCGGGGAAATGACGGGAACCATTTATGAAAAGATCTATGAACATAAAGCTGAGTCACTGAAACAACAGATCATTGAGGATACGCGCAGAGGCCTGAGGAAGAGGATTGAGGATGCTGAGCTGATGTGCCAGGAGGGAAGGTTCGGGGACGCTGTGAGGTCGATAGAGGCAAAGATCGGCAATCCGTATACCGAGAGCTATGCAGACATAATGGAAGACCTTACAAAGGCTCGGAAACGGGTCAGGAAGCGTTTCAGAAATTCCGTACTCGACAGGGAACGCGGCTGGATCGCTGATGCGGAACTCGGCCAGTGCAGTATTGCCGAGGAAAAAGTGAAAAAGGCGTTTGAGGATTGGAATGTTCCCGGAAGCAAGGTTGAAAAGGAAAGGATACTCGCCAGAATTGACAAAATACGCACAAGGCTTCTTCAGGAATCCGCTGAGAATATCAAGGAGGATATGGACAGGGCGCGTTCCGATCTCAACAAGCGGTTTTATACAAAGGCTTCACGCCGCTTCAGTGATCTTCTGAGGATCGTAGGTAACGAGGATCTGAGGGAGTATATCGACCGTAACAGGAAAATAGCCACTCTTCTTCAGAACGTGAAGGAAAGGATTATTGCCGCGCTGAACGCTAACGGGCTTCCTTTTACCCTTGTTGCCGGCAGCGAGGGGGAGATCGTGAAGGCCGATAATGAAAAATTCTATTTGAAGCTGCAGACAGATACTGTCGGCTTCAAGTGGGGAGTACTGCAGGATCATGAATTCGCATCCGTCATTACGGCCATGCTCCCCAATGACGGAGAGGCCCAGCTCGGAGCAGGGATTCTGCTGCACATGCTCGATGAAAGGCTCGGAAGGAAGGAGATCGACAAAGCCGCCGGTCTCAGGCCGGAGCTTAAAAAGGAATATCCATGGATTTTTTCCAATCTGGTCCCTTCCTTTAACGAGAAGGATGTCAAAGCAGCGATACGGGACCTGAAATGGAAGGATACACCGGTTATATACGACAAGCGGGCTTCAAACGCAGGTACAGCAGAGGTCGGAGAACCCACCCTGGTGTGCCTTGATGTGCGCTGGCAGATTCGCGGGGACGCGAACTGCAACGCCCTTGTAACAATGGAGTTCAGGAAAAAGAACACCGGCAGATGGAAGCACGGGGTCAATCTGTTCCCGCTCAAAGACAGGACGGACAAGGATATGGCTGGGGGAAGAACACGGGTATACGCAGGAAGCATCTTCGATCTGAAGCCCGGGACGGACTATGAAATAAGGCTCAGGGTCCGAGATCCTGACGGAGGCAGGGCGGAGAGAAGGATCAAGGCTTCAACCCTTCCTAAGCCCGCTCCGTACGCTGAGGGGCATGTCCGTCACGTGGTCCCGGAAGGGAACCCGAGTACAGAATTCAGTAACAGATTCAAGGGATTCGAATTTGCCCAGCTTGCCGCGCAGCCCGGTGATACTGTTTTGGTCTATGAAGGGACATATCCGGGGCTGATTGTGACCAAATCGGGAAGCGAAGGAAAGCCGATAGTGTACAAGGCAGCGGGAGACGGTGAGGTGGTTATTGACGGTGAAGGTGGGCGAACAGCGATATATGCCAAGAACGTGTCCCATATTATTTTTGAAAACCTCACAGTAAAGAACGCATATCTGGGCATGGACATTAACGGTGCCTCGGATATAGCTGTGAAAGGATGCAGGTTTTCAGAATGCGCATGCTGTATTTCCGGCCAGATAAACGACAGCGAAAACATAATGAAGCGGTTCTGCATCACTGACAGCACGTTTACCGGGCCGGTCGCCTGGCCTATGAGCGACGAGGCTGAAACTGTGCGTGCGGTTCAGATCGCAGGGGTGGGACACACAGTATGTTACAACAGGATTTCGGGGTGGGGGTCGGGCATAGGTATGTTCCCGAGCTCTCCCGTCGGTTCGATTGATATATACAATAACGATATCTCGGAGTGTACTGCCGAAGGGATAGAGGCCGATTACAGTGAGTCCAATGTGCGGATATTCAGAAACCGAATGATCAACTGCGGCAGCGGGATCAGTGTCCAGAATGTGCGGGGGGGGCCTGTATATGCGGTCAGGAACGTGATGTATAACATCCAGTCGGAATTTTTCAAAGTGCGAAGAGGCTCTTCAGGTGTTGTGATTCTGCACAACACGTGTGTGAAAAAGGGGACCCCGCTGTTTATATCCGGAGGCCCGTTGTATAATATGGTATTCAAGAACAATATATTTATCGGCACAAAGAGCCTGTTCGCTGTTGATTTCACGCTGCCCCTTGAAGAGTGCTTTATGGACTACAACGGATACGGAGGAACATGGAACACGTTCGCAAAATTCGGGACAATACAGTATCCGTCCATTAACAGGTTCCGGGAAACAGAGGAAATGGAAATTCACGGCCTGGTATTGAAAGATACTGCGATATTCGGATCCGGAACAAAACCTCCGTCCGATATTGCCACCGCGTACAAGGCGGAAGAAGTGAACCTCATGCCCGCCTCATCAAGCCCGTGTGCTGACGCGGGCTGCATGCTGCCGAATATCAACGACGGATATTCGGGTGCCGCACCTGACCTCGGAGCGTATGAACAGGGAGAGGCGATACCCAGATACGGACCGAGGACAGGAAAGTAGCTCCTATTCATTGTAAATTGAAAATTTAGCATTTTAAAATCAGCATGTAACAAAACTTGGATATTGGATATTGATATTCTTTTCTGACTTCTGATCTCAGTATATTAATTTCTTCTAAGGATAACATATGCAGCTTAATGTGTGGACGGCCTCATCATACATGCGTATGTTCCCTGGAACACTTCCCCAAAAACCGGTCCGTTTTACCATAGACGCAGCCCGGAACGAACCCTTCAGTTTCCAGACAGGGATCCGGCTCGGAGAGGGTGAAAGAACTGACGTTCGGATCGAGGCTGAAGCACCTTCAGGAATGCATGTCCGTGTACGCAGGATCGGATACGTGCCTGTACTCCATCATAATCCCCCGGTTTTGAAAAGCAGCCTTGACAGGGACGGAAAAGGGTGTATCCCCGGATACGTTCCCGACCCGCTTTTTGACGAACAGACGATCCTTCTTCCCCCGGAGGAAACCCATGCATTCAGAATAGACGTGGACCCGGCAGGGGTGAAGCCCGGCTGCTATTCAGTACGGGTAACGGCTCTCCCGAAAAAGGGACGTGCGGTAACGAGAAGCGTGAGGGTGCGCATACACGACGTGGTGCTTGAGAAGAGGCGTGATTTCAATATCACTCACTGGTTTTACGCTGACGCGCTTATTGACTGGTACAGGACCGATCTGTTCGACAGGCGGTTCTGGAGGATATGCAGGGCATACATGCGGGACGCTGCCGGGCACGGGCAGGATACAATATATGTTCCCGTATTCACTCCCCCCCTTGACGGGGTGAAACGGCCCACCCAGCTTCTGCATGTACAACGTTCAGCCGATGATGTATTCAGGTTTCAGTGGAAAGATGTACAAAAATATATCCGTACCGCGAGAAAGTGCGGAATAACGCATTTTGAATGGTGCCATCCGTTCACCCAGTGGGGGGCCGAGAACGCGATCCGTGTATACGAAGGGCAGGGCAGAGGAGAGAGGCTTCTGTGGAAACCCTCCACCGGTGCGGTTTCGAAAACCTACCGCGCATTTCTCAGCCGGTATCTGTCCCGGCTCAGGAGGTTCCTTGAAGATGAGCATATAACGGAGACTTCCTTTTTTCACGTGTCAGACGAGCCGCACAGCAGGAAGCACCTCAGAAATTACAAAAAGGCACGGGCGCTTGTACGGGACATCGCCCCGTGGATGAAGGTGATGGACGCCCTTTCGGATATAGAGTTCGCGCGTCAGGGGCTTACGGACATGCCCGTCGCAGGAATCCGTACGGCTCTTCAGTTTATAAAAGAGGGAATATCCTGCTGGTGCTATTACTGCTGCGGCCCGCGAGGAGAATACCTTAATCGCCTTATGGATACTCCACTTGCAAAGATCGCAATGCACGGATTCCTCTTGTATCGCTGGCCTTTCAAGGGCTTTCTTCACTGGGGATACAACTACTGGTACGAGTCGCAGACACGTAACCTTATCGACCCCTACACCGTGCAGGACGGAAAAGCGTGGTACAAAGGCTGGGCTTACGGAGACCCTTTCGTGGTCTACCCGGGCACGGAGGGACCTGTTGATTCGGTACGCTGGGAAGTATTTGCTGAAAGTATGAACGACTACAGGCTTCTTCAGACCTGTGGTACAGCGCGCAATGACCATCTTCTGGCACACATCAGGAGTTTTTCCTCCTTTCCCAAAACAGAGCAATGGCGAAGGAACGCCCGCAGGGCCCTTTTCGGCAGATTAACGTGAATACAGATGCAGAAGAACATATCCAAAACTGAAACGAACAGTCCGGACTGGCGTTTCTGGATCGACAGGGGCGGTACGTTTACGGATATCGTGGCAGAAGGGCCGGACGGATCACTTGTGACACTGAAACTGCTCTCGGATAATCCCGGAAAATACAGGGATGCAGCCCTTGAAGGGATACGGCGGTTACTCGGGGCTGAAAGTGAGAAGCATATTCCCGCTCACAGGATAGAATGCGTGAAAATGGGGACAACCGTAGCGACCAACGCCCTGCTGGAGCGGAAGGGAGAGCCCCTTGTGCTGGTCATCACACAGGGTTTCGGCGACGCCCTTCGCATCGGCTATCAGAACAGGCCGGATATATTCGCACGGGAGATACGGCTCCCTTCCATGCTGTATGTAAAAGTCATTGAGGCTGACGAACGCATGTCTGCAGACGGGAAGGTCATTACACCCCTCGATACAGAAGCCCTCCGGAAGGAGCTTGGACAGGCCGTAGAGGAGGGGATCAGATCGGCGGCAATCGTTTTTGTGCACGGTTACCGTTTTCCCGAACACGAAAAGGAGGCCGAGGAGATTGCGCGGAAAACCGGCTTTTCGCATATATCCGTTTCGCATAAGGTCAGTCCGCTGATAAAGCTTGTTGAACGGGGGGACACAACGGTTGTTGACGCATATCTCACGCCTATACTCAGAAAATATGTGGATCAGGTGGCAGGGGCTCTTCAGGACACGCGTCTGCTTTTTATGCAGAGCAGCGGAGGGCTTATCCAGGCCGATTATTTCCAGGGCAGGAACAGCATCCTGTCAGGTCCTGCCGCCGGTGTGGTAGGGATGGTCAGGACCGCACGTAAAGAAGGCTTTACAAAATGTATCGGGTTTGATATGGGAGGGACATCGACCGATGTCTCCCACTATAACGGAGCCTTCGAACGTTCTTTTTCGACTGAGATAGGGGGTGCACGGATTCAGTCTCCCATGATGAATATCCACACTGTTGCGGCAGGAGGAGGGTCCATTCTTCATTTTGACGGAAGCCGGTACCGCGTGGGGCCCGATTCTGCGGGTGCGGATCCGGGACCTGCCTGCTACCGGGGCGGAGGTCCCCTGACCGTTACTGATGTCAATGTCATGCTCGGTAAGATCCAGCCGGATTTTTTTCCGCGTGTTTTCGGTCCTGGAGGTGATGAGCCCATAGATACGGACACGGTACGTGCTGCATTCAAGGAACTTGCCGGAGAAATCCGCGACAAAACAGGAGATGCCAGAAATCCCGCGGAAGTCGCCCTGGGGTTTCTGCGGATCGCTGTTTTGAACATGGCCAATGCTGTGAAAAAGATCTCGGTCCAGCGCGGCTATGATGTCACCGAGTATACGCTCTGCTGTTTCGGTGGTGCGGGTGGACAGCACGCCTGTCCGGTCGCTGACGAGCTCGGTATAACAACTGTTTTTATGCACCCTCTGGCAGGTGTGCTGTCAGCATACGGGATGGGCCTTGCTGATGTGCGCACAGCACGCAGCCGTGCTGTTGAAAGGAACCTTGACGGGACGGCAGTCCGGGAACTTGAAGGAACATTCAGCGAGCTTGTTGAGGAGGGGACCGAAGAACTCGAAGCACAGGGGTTTGCGCGGAAGGATATAAGCGCTGTGCGGACCGTTCATATGCGGTACAGAGGTACGGATACACCGCTCGGTGTTGCGTTCGGCCCGCTCAGGTCAATGCTGAAGGAATTCACTGACGTCCACAGACAACGGTTCGGGTTCACTATGCCTGACAGAGCGTGTATCGTCGAGTCGGTGCACGCTGAGCTGATCGGCAGCACACAATCTCCCTCGTTCGAGGCTGAACCGGTGCATGACAGCATTATAGAACCGGAACCCAGGGCGGAGCACCCTGTCTATTTCACCGGATCGCCAGAGAATACCCCGTTCTATCTCCGCGGAGATATCGGTCCGGGATGTCTGATCAGGGGACCCGCGGTGATAGTTGAGAGTACTGGTACGGTCGCGGTGGATCCCGGATGGGAAGCCCGGGTAACTGATACAGGAAGCATGGTTCTTACTCGTTCAGACATACCGGGTGAACAGGAGAGCATAGGCACAGAAGCTGATCCGGTCATGCTAGAGGTGTTCAACAGCCTTTTCAGGAACATAGCCGAAGAGATGGGGGTGGTACTCGCGAATACAGCAACATCCGTCAATATAAAGGAGAGGCTTGATTTTTCATGTGCAGTGTTTGACGGGGATGGAAATCTCGTAGCGAACGCACCTCATATACCGGTGCATCTCGGGTCTATGGGTGCCAGCGTAAAGGCAGTTATACAAAAACACCGTTCATCCATGGCCCCCGGGGATGTGTATATGCTTAACGCACCTTTCAGCGGAGGCACCCACCTGCCCGATATCACAGTTGTTACTCCTGTGTACAATGATGCTGGAACAGATGTCCTTTTCTACGCGGCATCGCGCGGCCACCATGCAGATATCGGAGGCACTACTCCGGGTTCGATGCCCCCTGACGCGGAGAGGATCGAGGAGGAGGGTGTTCTGATCGATAATGAGAAGCTGGTCGACAGAGGGTGTTTCCGAGAGGAGGGAACGGTCCGGCTGCTCACAGAAGGCACATGGCCCGCACGGAATCCGGATCAGAACCTCGCAGACCTTAGGGCTCAGATTGCTGCAAACGAGAAAGGAGTGAAAGAACTCCTGAGTATGACACACCATTTCGGGCTTGAAACAGTACAGGCATATATGGGGCATGTTCAGGAAAATGCTGCCGGAATGGTGCGGCGTGTTATTGACAGGCTTTCAAACGGCGAATTTGAGTACCGTATGGACTGCTCCGCTGTCATATCCGTTAACGTCCGTATAGACAGGAAGCAGGAAAGTGCGGTAATCGATTTCGAAGGAACATCACCCAGACTGGACAGCAATTTCAATGCACCGAGCCCGATATGCCGTGCTGCCGTGCTGTATGTTTTCAGAACCCTTGTTGAAGATGACATTCCCCTGAATGAAGGGTGTATGAAACCCTTGATTATACGTATTCCTGAAGGGTCGTTCCTGAACCCGGGGTATCCGGCAGCTGTAGCCGCAGGCAATGTTGAGACATCCCAGTGCATTGTGAACGCCCTGTACGGAGCCCTCGGCATACAGGCCGCTTCACAGGGAACAATGAATAATGTCACATTCGGCAATGAATACTATCAGTATTACGAGACAATATGCGGCGGAAGCGGAGCAGGGCCCGGATTTGACGGCACTGACGCAGTCCATACCCATATGACGAATACGCGCCTGACAGATCCGGAGATCCTGGAATGGAGGTACCCGGTTATGGTCGAGCTGTTCTGTATCAGGTACGGATCAGGAGGGAAAGGGAAGTTCAGGGGAGGGAACGGGGCCGTGAGGCGCATACGATTCCTTGAGCCCATGACAGCGGCTGTTGTTTCAGGGTCGCGTGAGGTGCCTCCTTTCGGAATGAACGGCGGAGATCCCGGGAAGACCGGCCGTAACCGTATTGAACGTGCGGACGGCACTGTGGAGGAGCTCAAGGCAACAGCAAAGGCGGACCTGAACGCGGGTGATGTATTCATTATCGAAACTCCCGGAGGGGGAGGTTTCGGTCCGTACCTGCCATAATAACACCTTCCGCTATAAAAATCTTGCAATAAAAATACTAAAATAACTTGACAAAAACCGGAATGCAGGTAAAATATGGACATTGTTTGAAGTTCCGCTGAGTTCTTTACGGAAAATATGTTTGTAAAGCGGAACAGGTTTTTTCTATAGGAGATGTATTGTATGGCAGAACGTGAAGTTGGCACGATCAAGTGGTTCAACCCGGTAAAACGTTACGGGTTCATAGGTCGTGAGCAAGGGGACGATGTCTTTGTCCACCTGAATTCGATTCAGGAAGACGGCCTAACCAACCTTGAAGAAGGCCAGAAGGTTGAATTCATCGTTGTTGAAGGCGAAAAGGGACTTCGTGCCGAAGAATTGACAGTTGTGAAAGAAGAGCAGATATAATCTGTTTTTTTTCTACTGTATACAAAACCGGCTGTTTTTCAGGCAGCCGGTTTTTTTATGGAGTTAAACTTCTTGACAAGATGCGGTTTAGAGGTACAATTATTAAAATACAAATGATCAAAACAATAAGAATAACCACTAAGGCACAAAGACACGAAGTTAAGTAGAAAAGTAAAAGTGTATAAGAAAACAATAAAACCTGTTGATCCTGTGATCCTGTCTAATTTTCTTATCTTGTCTTTCTCTTTTAAATTTAGGATTTTTATAAACCCTAACCCTCTGACCTTTTTCAAGTTATGTCTTGAAAAAAGCTTAGTTCCTTAAGGTTATGGCTTTTTCCTCGTTAGGAATCATACACGTGAATATCCCCAATATTATCACAATCTCCCGTATTGTAATAAGCGTCATTTTCACTGCTGTATGCTCACTCTGGTGGAACTCGTTCTGGGGGCGTATAACGGCGATCATTCTTGCCCTTTTCGCTGAAGCAACTGATGTGGCAGACGGATATATTGCGAGAAAGCACAATCAGGTTTCAAATATGGGGAAACTACTCGACCCCTATGCTGATAAAATATGGAGGTTCAGTGCTTTTCTCTGCATAGGCATGAGAGGGTATGCGGAGCTTTGGATGATAGCTGTGATATTCTGGCGCATGCTTACGGTCTCCCATCTGCGCACAATGGCTGTCATGAAGGGGACAGTTATCGCTGCCCGGGTCAGCGGAAAGGTCAAAGCGATAATACAGGGTATCGGGATTATCGCTGTTCTTGCGTGCGCTGCGGCGCAGAAGTATGTGCATCTACGTTCCATCGATCTTCCGTTCGTGTTCACAGCCATTGCGTGGTGGATAATGTGTTTCGTTACAGCGGTGACATTCTTTTCCGCCCTTGATTATGTTCACGCGCACAGGGACGTTGTTGACAGATAGTCCTGAACCATGGGAAAGGCTGAACAAAGGGAACACAGCGGATTCATTCTTATTGACAAGCCTGAAGGGATTACTTCAAGAAAAGCCCTGGACACTGTTCTCAACACTCTGCATGCAGGAGGCGGATATGAAGGCATCCTCGATCCTTTTGCCAGCGGCCTCATCCTGGCGGGAGTGGGTACAGCGTGCAGGTTTTTCCGGTATTTCAGTCCCCTGTTAAAACAGTATACAGCCGTGCTGAAGCTGGGGGAGGAGACAGATACGCTTGATCGGGAAGGGACTCCAGTTGAAAAACGGGATGTGCCTGATATATCCGAGGCAGATATAGAACGGATACAAGATGATTTTACGGGGGTTATAGAGCAGGTCCCTCCCTCCTTTTCTGCATTAAAAAAGGATGGGAGAAGGGGGTATGAGCTGGCACGCAGCGGTTCACCGGTACGGTTCGATGCGCGTTCCGTATTCGTTAAACAGCTTGAAGTTACAGAGTATGACAAAAACGGGATCCGGTTTTCATGCTCAGTGTCAAGGGGAACCTATATCAGGTCGCTGGCACGTGACATCGCACGTTCTCTGGGAACTGCAGGCCATCTTACAGCCCTCAGACGCATTGGAATAGGTAATTTTTCTGTAGAGGACGCTCTTCCTCCCGCTGATATACGGTTCGCCCATATCATGCCCGCAGATTCGGCGCTTTACTGGTTCGATGAATTAAGGCTTGATGACACGCAGGCCGGGAAGATCGTCAGCGGAGCTGCTGTCAGGACTGAAGCGGAACCGGGCCTGTACAAACTAAGACAGGGCACCCGGTTCCTGGGCATAGGTGAATACAGACAGGGGTACCTCAGGCCGCACAGGCTGCTTCCCGCGAACACATGAGAAATGGAGTAGTGGAATAATGGAATATTGGAACGATGGAATAATGGACAGTAAAAGTAGCGTTTCCAGTATTCCAAACATCCATCTTTCCAGCATTCCATCCTCGGATTTGTAGAAATTCCGAAAAAAACCTTGAAAATAAATTATAATCACTATAATTGTTAATTCACTTTGTTTTAAACTGGTACTCTGTTGGATCAAAGGGGAACGGTTGGACCGACAGTATTGCCTCTGCGGAGTATCATGGATTTTATAACGTAAGGATTCGGTTGATGGCTGATTATTCTGTAAAAGATATACGCACCTTTGCACTTGCCGGACACGGAAAATGCGGCAAAACATCATTGGCAGATAATATGCTGTTCGAGGCGGGAAAGGTTAACCGTCTTGGAGATGTAGAAAAAGGCAATTCAGTGTCCGATTTTATGGATGAGGAGAAGAAACGCCAGCTTTCAATATCCTCAAGCATCCTTAACTGCTCTCACAAGAATACAATATTCAATTTTGTCGACACACCCGGTTACACCGACTTCATAGGAGACGCGATAGCCGCGCTCAGTGCTGTTGATTTTGTCGTGCTTGTTGTGGATGCGGGGGGCGGAATACAGGTGAATACGCGCAAAGCCTGGGAAATAGCGCAGAACAGCGATCTGCCTGTCATTGTTGTCGTAAACAAAATGGACGCGGAGCATCTTCAGGTTTCCGATATTATCGGTAATATCCAGAAAGGAATCAGTCAGAAGTGCGTTCCCCTTAATTATCCCGAAGGTACGGGCAGCGGTTTCACCGGCGTTAAGAACCTTCTTGATAAATCCCTTGATCTGGACGACCACGTATCAGAACTTCAGAACGCTCTTTTCGAGAATATCATTGAAGGGGATGAAGATCTCCTTATGCGCTATCTTGATGATGAAGAGATAGACGTTTCCGAACTCATAGATCTTCTGAAAAAAGCAATAATCGAAAAAACGGTCATTCCCATTCTCTTCACGTCCGCAGCCCGGAATGTAGGAGTCAGTGAATGCATGGATTTTCTCGCCGATTTCGGTATTGCTCCTGACGAAGGTTCTGTACGGCCCATATATGCAAAGGCCGGAAAGGAGAAAGCCGGTGAGGACAGCGGACAGGAAGAAGCGCCGGAAAGGGAGGAATCTGAATACACGGTTGCTCCTGGAGAACCGTTCAAAGGCAGGATATTCAAGGTGGTTACGGACCCCTATGTAGGCAAGCTCTGCTTTATGCGGGTTTTTACAGGGACCGCTAAAGAGGGTTTGTCCCTGACGAATTCATCACTGCGCAAGGGCATAAGTCTTACGCAGCTTCTCAGGGTGCAGGGAGCGGAACAGGAACCGATCAAACAGGCGATTCCCGGCGATATTGTCGCCGTAGCCAAGATAGAGGACCTAGCCGCAGGCGATACGCTTGTTGCCAAAGGGAGCGAACCCCTTGAGTATGCCGAAATAGAGTTTCCTGAGCCTATGGTCTCTCTTGCCGTTTTTCCGAAGAACAGGGGCGACGAGCAGAAGGTCGGCCCCGCTCTCAAGACGTTTTCAAAAGAGGATATCCTGTTTGATATCAGTATGAACAAGGAAACCCATGAAATGGTTATTTCAGGAATGGGGAATCTCCATCTTGAGTCGGTGCTCAGCCGGTTGAAAGAGCGATTCGATCTTGAGGTGGATACCCAGCTCCCGAAGATCAATTACAAGGAGACAATTACGGGAACTGCGGATATAAGCTACAAACATAAGAAACAGACCGGAGGCCACGGTCAGTACGGAGAAGTCTACCTGAAGATAGAACCCCTTGAAAGGGGAGAAGGATTCGAGTTTGCCGACAATATAGTAGGAGGGACCATACCCAAACAGTTCATTCCGGCCGTGGAAAAGGGGGTCGTTGAAACGATGCAGAAGGGGATATACGCCGGTTTTACCATTGTGGACGTGAAGGTCACCCTGTACGACGGATCGTTCCATTCGGTGGATTCATCTGAGATGGCATTCAAGACAGCATCGTCAAAAGGATTCAAAGACGGATTTATGAAGGCAACCCCTGTGCTGCTTGAGCCTATTGACACAGTAGAGATCATGATACCAACGAAATTCATGGGGGATATAACGGGTGATATAAACAGCAGAAGAGGACAGATGCTGGGAGTTGATTCAATAGGTGATATGCAGGTTATAAAAGCGAAGATCCCTGAAGCCGAGCTCCAGACGTATTCTACTGAGCTCAGGTCAGCGACCGGAGGCGAGGGCTCATTTACAAAGACATTTTCACACTACGAAATTGTCCCGAGCAACCTTGCTCCCAAGATCATCAAGAAGTACAAAACAGAGGAGGAAGAAGAGGAATAATATGAAGAAGGATACACATCCGAAATACACCGAAACAAAAGTTACCTGTACATGCGGTGCGGAGTTCTCCATCCTGAGCACTGAAGACAATATCAATCTTGATGTGTGTTCACAGTGCCATCCCTTTTTCACGGGAAGCCAGCGGTTTCTTGACTCATCAGGCCGGGTCGACAAGTTCAAGAAAAAGTTCGCGGGCTGGGATGCAAAAAAGGCTCTTGGGGAAAAGTCCAAGTAGGCCGGGAACCGTACTGCCGCCGGCTCTGCGGTGTCGGATCCGGTTCGAGGCGGGTTGCAGCGGGTTTTCATCCTGAACCGTCATGAAAAAAGACAACACATTCATCGGCAATCTGGAACGTTTATACGAGCGGTTTGCCGACCTGAGGGAAAAGATATCCGATCCTGAAACGGTCAAAAAGCCTGAATATAAGGAGTATCTCAGGGAATACGGATCCCTTGAGAAGCTTATGGGGATATATGAGGAGTATAGGGGTATAGAAAAAGAGATCGAGGAAGACACACAGCTTGCTGAAGACGAAGATACTGAAGAGGAGCTCAGGGTGATCGCCCAGGAGGAGATCACCCAGAAGGAAGAGGAGCTTCGCGCCTGTCTTGAGCGGATCAAAGAGGAGATATATCTGGATGAGGCGAAAGGCGACAAAGTCATACTTGAAATTCGGGCCGGGACAGGCGGGGAGGAGGCCAGTCTGTTCGCGGGCGACCTTTTCCGGATGTATACCAAGTACTGTGAACGGAAAAAATGGAAATACGAGATATTTGACAGCAGCGAGACGAACCTTAAGGGATTCAAACATGTGATCTTTTCGATAAGGGGCAAAGGGGTTTTCGGTACGCTTCAGCATGAAAGCGGAGGGCATAGGGTTCAGAGAATACCTGTTACGGAATCGAGCGGAAGGATACATACATCAGCCGCAACAGTGGCTGTCCTTCCGGAAGTCGAGGATATACAGGTATCGATCGATCCGAACGATCTTATTATTGAGACATTCAGATCGAGCGGCCCGGGGGGACAGAGCGTGAATACCATGGATTCGGCGGTTCGCATCACGCACAAACCTACCGGTATTGTAGCGAGCTGCCAGGACGGCAAATCCCAGCACAGCAACAAGGACAAGGCCATACGTATCCTGAAGACCCGTATGTACGAAAATATCAAACAAAAACAGGAAAAGGAACGCGGGGATTTGAGAAGAGAACAGATCGGCTCGGGAGACAGGAACCAGAGGATCCGCACATACAATTTTCCTCAGAACCGAGTCACAGACCACCGAATAGAATATTCATCATATAACCTCGAAATGTTCATTGAGGGCGATATTGAAGATATGCTTAATCGTCTGAAAAAACATTTTAAAGAAAAGTATTTTGAAGAATATGAACACTCAGTATAGATGCAGTGACCGTCCTGCCGTGCATGAGCTGTATGAGAAGGGCATCTCTTCCCTTGAAAAGGCGCAGAACATGTATCCCTCGGTGGAAGCGGAGATTCTGCTGGCGCATGTACTCGGATGCGGACGTCTCGAAATGAGAATGAACGCGGATAGAAGGGTTCCCGAAGACCGGGCTGAGCAGTATCTCTCGGTTATTCGGAGGCGTATACGGGGAGAGCCGGTTGCCTATCTTACGGGGGAACAGGAGTTCATGTCCCTCGCGTTCAAAGTTAAGCCCGGAGTGCTTATTCCCCGGAAGGAGACAGAGATCCTCGTTGAAAAAGTTATAGGACACTGCAGGAGTCTCCCTGAGTTTGAGGGACTTGACGTCGGAACAGGATGCGGCTGCATTCCCATATCAATTCTCAAGCACCTCCCTGGTGCTGACGCGCATTTCACAGCAGTTGATATTTCACCGAAAGCCCTTAGAACAGCTTTCGAAAACAGCAAAATGCACAGAGTGGACGACAGGATAGAGTTTATGGCCTCAGATCTTTTTTCTTCACTGCCGCGTACACTGTCGTACGATCTCATTACGGCGAATCTTCCGTATGTGACGGAAGAAGAGTTCACTCGGACCGCACTGGAGGTCCGGAATTATGAACCGGCCTCGGCAATCACAGGCGGAAAGGACGGGCTGGACCTGATCAGGAGGTTTGCGGACCAGGCATGGCGTTTTCTCAGGAGCGGAGGCTTATGCTTCATTGAGATCGGCTGGACGCAGGCGGAACAGGTGAAAACCCTTTTTTCCGCCGTGGGGCAGTATATAGATATTCACGTATTTTCGGATTACAGCGGAAATGACCGTGTGGTAACGGCTGTGAAGGGAGGCAGGAATGGATAAACTTCTGATACAGGGCGGAACACCCCTGAAGGGAACTATCAGGGTGAGCGGTTCCAAAAACGGCACTCTTCCTCTCATGGCCGCTGCAATCCTCTGCCACGAAAAAGTAACCCTCAGGAACGTGCCCAACCTCACTGATGTGAGACATATGGGAAGCGCACTTGAATATGCGGGTATGAAAACCGAGTTTTTAGACAGCACGATCACGGTAGAGACAGCGGACCCATCCAAAATCCATATTCCGTATGAAGTATCGCAGATGATGAGGGCTTCGATAGCTTTTATCGGCCCGCTTTTGGCCAAACGGGGTAAAGCAGAAGTATCACTTCCCGGCGGATGCGTTATAGGCACCAGGCCCGTTGACCTCCATCTGAAGGGGCTTAGTGCGCTTGGTGTAGATATCAGGATCACCAGGGGGATAATAAGCGCGAAGGCCGGCAGCATGAAAGGTGCGCACATATATCTGGGAGGCAGTCACGGTTCAAGCGTGCTGGCAACCGCGAATGTCATGATGGCCGCGAGCAAGGCCGAGGGAAGGACCGTGATAGAACACGCGGCGTGCGAACCGGAGATCGTGGAGCTTTCCCTTTTCCTGAAGGAGCTCGGTGTGCACATTGAAGGAGCCGGAAGCCACTGCCTTATCGTGGAAGGCGTAAAAGAATACGAGGAAAAGGAAATAGATTTTACCGTTCTTCCCGACCGGATAGAGGCGGGGACCCTGATGGCGATGGGTTCCCTTCCCGGCAGTGAACTGACCATTCAGAATGCGCCGAGGCTTCACCTCGGTGCGGTGGCAGACAAGCTCGAATCAGCGGATGTGACATTCGAATGGCAGGCCGGCTCGTGTAAAGTGATACCTCCCTCATCCTTCAGGTCCGTTGATGTGACCACTCTTCCTTATCCGGGGTTCCCGACAGACCTGCAGGCCCAGATGATGGCTGTATTGAGCACGGCATCTGAGAACAGCACAATCACCGAAAAGGTATATCCTGACAGATTCATGCACATCGGGGAATTCAACCGTATGGGTGCGAGGATCAGGAAAGAGGGTAACACGGCTTTTATAACGGGGGTAGATTCCCTTTCCGGTACGCGGGTGAGGGCTTCCGACCTGAGAGCAAGCGCAGGTCTTCTTATAGCAGGGCTGATGGCTGACAATGAGACGGAAGTGCTTGATATCCATCACCTTGACCGCGGGTATGACAATCTTGACAAAAAGCTCAACAGTGTCGGAGCATGCATTGAAAGGATGAAAGATGTTTGATGCGCTTTCAGAAGGACTGCAGTCCGTTCTCGACACATTCAGATCGCGCGGTGTTCTGACCAGTGAGAATATCAAAGAGGGCATGAAAGCGGTGCGCCTCTCCATGCTTGAGGCGGATGTGAGCTATCAGGTTGTCAAGCAGTTCATCGGAAGGGTTGAAGAACGGGCTGTTGGAGAAATACAGCTTAAGGGTGTTAATCCCGGGCAGCAGGTGGTAAAGATCGTTCATGATGAACTGATACATATCATGGGTGATTCAGGAGGGGGTATCCAGCCCGAGCAGCCTCTGACTATAGTGATGACGGCAGGGCTTCAGGGATCCGGAAAGACAACGACCTGCGGGAAGCTTGCACGTATGCTGCGGGAACAGCATGGGAAAAGGCCGCTTCTCGTGGCAGCCGACGTGCGCCGTCCTGCAGCGATCGAACAGCTTGAGAAGGTCGGTGCCCAGGCCGATGCCGATGTCTTTACAGGGGACAGGAAGAACGCGATTACAATCTGCCGTGATGGTGTAAAGCACGCGCGGAAAAACGGCTACGGTATGGTGATACTCGACACTTCCGGGAGACTTCATGTTGATGACGATCTCATGAAGGAGCTTGAAATGATCAACAGCAAAGTCGGGCCGCACGAGATACTTCTTGTATGCGATGCGATCACGGGACAGGATGCCGTCACAAGCGCACATGAATTCAACAGGCGCCTTGAAATAACCGGTGTCGTCCTTACCAAGCTTGACGGGGACGCCCGGGGGGGTGCAGCCCTTTCGATACGCACCATCACGGGAAAGCCGATAAAGTATATCTGTACAGGAGAAAAACTGGATCAGATAGAGGAGTTCCATCCTGACAGAATGGCTTCACGCATTCTCGGGATGGGGGATGTGGTTTCGCTGGTCGAGAAGGCGGAAAAGGTCATCGAGAAGGAGGAGGCTGAGAAGATGGCTGAAAAGCTGTCAAAAGCCGAGTTCACACTTGATGATTTTCTCACACAGATCCAGCAGATGAGAAAAATGGGGCCCATGAAGGATATCATGAAAATGATCCCGGGCATGAACAAGCAGCTCAAGAACCTTGATTTTGATGAACGTGAAATCACCAGGATCGAGGCGATCATCCAGTCAATGACACCGGAAGAGCGAAAAAATCCGGATGTCATCAAAAAAAGCAGAAGGCTGAGGATCGCCGGAGGAAGCGGATCGCAGAGTGCGGATGTTTCCCGCCTTATCAAGGATTTCCGGCAGATGCAGAAGATGATGAAAAAAATGATGTCAGGGGGGATCGGAGGATTCGGAAAGCAATTATTCGGAAATATGCCTTTTACGTAAAATGGAGAAGAAACATGGCAGTACGGATCAGACTTAAGCGGATCGGGAAACGGAATCAGCCTTACTACAGGCTCGGTATTTTTGACTCTAAGTCAAAAAGGGACGGAAGGGCGATTGAAGTGGTAGGACATTACAGCCCCCGGGAGGAGAAGGACGAGAACAAGTATGAGATCGATACCGAGCGTATTGCCTACTGGCTGAGTGTAGGGGCACAGCCTACGGATAAAGTGAAAGCCATTCTGAAAAGCCAGGGGATACTGTAAAAAAACGCGGAAGGCGGAGCGCATGCCGGCAAAGCCGGCAGTGATAGGGATTATGCGGTAGGGGGTAGGGGCGATCCCCCCCCCCCGACATCTTGTAGGGCCGGGATCGGAGACTGGATCGCTCAGTCAAAGACAGGAAAACGGAAGTCGGAAGGCTGAATATTTATGCGGATCGATATAATCACTCTTTTTCCCGGGATGTTCTCCGGTATTCTGAACGAAAGCATACTGAACATAGCGGAGGAGAAAGAGCTGGCCGAGTACCATATTCATGACCTGAGAGATTATACCGTATACAAACACAGGCAGGTGGATGACCGTCCCTTCGGAGGGGGCCCCGGTATGCTGATTATGCCGGATCCTGTATTCAGAGCTGTGGAGGCTATAGAGAAGGATGGAGGGCCTTTCTGCAGGATTGCGCTTACCCCCAAAGGGAAAACATTCACGCAGAGCTGTGCGAAGGAATTAAGCGGTGAAGAGAATCTCCTGATTCTGTGCGGCAGATATGAGGGATTCGATAACAGGATAATCGAGGGACTGGAATTCAGGCAGATCTCTATCGGCAGCTACGTCCTTTCAGGGGGGGAGGCAGCGGCAATGGTCATCCTGGAATCCGTTGTCAGGCTTATTCCCGGTGTTCTCGGCAACGAACAGTCGGTTATATCCGAATCCTTTTCAGACGGGAGGGAAACAGTGGTGGAATATCCGCAGTATACACGGCCGGCTGAATACAGGGGTATGCACGTGCCCGATGTCCTTCTCTCAGGAGACCATGAGAAGATAGCTGAATGGCGAAAAAACCACAGCAGGACGAAAGACACAGAAGAAAGGTAATGGGTTAAGGTTAGGATACCGGTTTGGTTAATGGGCAAGGGTCAGGTAGCCGCAGCTTTTAAGCTGCGTTTTTCCGGGATTCCCCTTTTTTATTATCTTATCCTGTCTATTCTTCTCTTTTCTCTTAACTGTAACTTTTAACTCTTAACTAAATACTAATTACTAAATACTAAATACTAATTACTTCTTCCTTCCTGCCCTCTACCCCTAAAACGGCTTTCCCTCTTTCTCCTTTTTCTTTTTTTCCATGGCTTCTTTCTGTTCATTGTAGAACTTCTTGGCGTAATATCTTCCATTCTTTCGAAGCCACCTTTTCCATGTGGAGTACTTCCAGTAATTACCGTCAAAAGCATCTCCGCGCTGTTTCTCTCCTGTCAGGCTGTTCAGGGAATTATAGAACGGCTTAAAGAGCTGCTGCCACAGGATATGCTTGGACTGGTCGCCCCACAGATCATGGATATACGGATTGGGTTCTTCAGGATAGGGGCATACTTTGGGCATAAGGCTTATCAGGGTCTGTATGGATGCGACAGTGCGGATCTCCCCGAGCGATTCAACTATCTGTTTTTTCACTTTTGTGGAGATATCGTACCGGCCTGAAAACAGAGATCCGAGTGAAGATGCCGCTTGACTGCTGTAGGGAGCACACAGCGGAAGAGTCCGCAGCATCTGGATAGTCAGTTCCTCGTATTGTTTTCCGCGGGAAGCGAATAGATGTATCGATTTCATGAGAAACCCCGCAGCCCGGTCGTTTAGCTTGAAATGCTTCATCATGCTGACCGCTTCTACCTTGATGTCGTTATTTTTGTGCTTGAAGACTATTTCACCTATGATGTTCATTGTTTTCGGCCCTATCTCCTCATCGTATGCATAGTAACTGATGAAGCCTTTGGCCTTTTCAAGAAAATCGGATGCTTTGGCAGCGTCAGATGTTATTTCGCCTACTTTGCTTCCGGATGTTTCGAGAACAGCAAGGGCCTCCTTTTTTGATACCTTCGGGGTATCCGTCTTTGCCGCGGTTCCCTCGGAGGTGGAGAGTTTTTTAAGCTCTTTTTCAAAGGATTTTGAATTGGGATGACCTTCCCACACAACAGTGCCCTTTGTATTAATTAAAAACACATGGGGTATACCCCTGACCCCGTAGTCGGTACTTGAGGAGGAATGCACGCCGATCGGGTAGGTTACCCCGTGTTTTTCAAGGAATGTCTTGACAGCGCTCGTGTTCTCGTCACTGGTAAGCCCGATAAAGGCAACATTCCTTTCCTTGTATTTGTCATGAAGCTTGACCATATGGGGCATTGCTTTTCTGCAGGGAGGGCAGTAGATCGACCAGAATTCGAGAACAATGATGTTCCCTTTAAGCTGCTTGATACCGGCCCCGGTGCTGTTGACCCATGTTGAAGCGTGTATCTCAGGGGCCCTTTTCCCTGTAAGCCCGTCAGCTGAGAGGTCATGTCCCGCAAAAAAGATGAATACCGCTGTTAGAAAACAAACACAACATATTCTGAATTTCATGTCAGATCCTTTCTGGTCAGTACCACGAAACAGATCATCTGCATTGTGCAGGTCTGTCACCTATAAAAACTTAATAAAAACTCAAAAAACCATAATATCCACGAAGGCTCTAATGCCGGGATATAGAAGGTCATTATGACATAAAAAACTGCATTTGACAAAAAAAAATAAATTTTTTTTCGAAAACGGGCCGTAGGTACCTGAGGAATAAAAAAAGCTTGACAAAAAACAGCACAGGCTGTATAATAACCTAACCCGGACAACCGGGGGCCAAACAGGAATATTTTAGAATATTATGTTTTTATTGATCCTGACACTATTAAGTGCGTACTGAAAGCCTGGAACGTTCCCTATATGACTGAATACATCCAGATCGAAAAGCGGTATCGGGCCGTCTCTGTGCTGACAGGGATCTTTGTTGTCCTGTTCTGGTCAGGTATGACCTCGTTGCTTGTATATAAACAGATACAGAAATACCGGAGCGAGAACACGATCGATTATTCACTCCTGTTCAGGGAGGAGAGAATACGCACATTTTCCTATATGGACATCTATCTCGGGGATAAGCTTCTGGGATATACCAAAACTAATATCTCGGAGACGGAGGATGGGGGCCGGGTTATACACGGTGAGACCGTGATACGCCTTTCCGTGGTTCCTGAAGGGTTTTCTATGATATCGTCCATCAGGATCTCTCCGCATAGGGAGTTTGAACAGTTTACATTTACTGTCAAGTCCCCCTTTAACGCACAGCTGAAGGGACGACGGAAGGGCACAAAGCTCATCATAGAATGCCCCGCCCTGGAATACAGGGAGGTAATGGATCTTCCGGGCGGACTCATTTCCTCCGGGATTTCCCCCTTTTCAGATGTCGGGTCTTTGAAGAAGGGAAGGGAATGGCAGGTGGGGACCTTTGACCCGGTTACACGGACCATGAGAAAAGTCAGTATCCGTGTTGTTTCAGAGAAAAGGATAGAGTGGAAGGAACAGGAGGAAAGCGTGTTTGTCCTTGAATGCACGGATCATAGGGGAAGCAGACTGGCAACTGCGCTTGTTGACAGCAGTGGCACTGTACTGAGAGAGACCATAGATATTTTCGGAATGAAATTAAGGTTTGAACGGCGTGATTAGCGTTGATAATTTAAGCAAATCGTTCAGCACAAAGCAGGCTGTCACAGACCTTTCGTTTTCTGTGAACAGGGGGGAGCTGTTCGTGTTCCTGGGTCCCAACGGTGCAGGAAAGACAACAACCCTTAAAATGATAACAGGGCTTCTTAATCCTGATCAGGGAACTGTCACCGTAGGTGGACTGGATATAAGGAAAGATTATCTTGAGATCAAGCGGAAGCTCGGATATATTCCTGACGAACCGTTCCTTTACGAGAAACTCAGCGGCAATGAATTCCTTGATTTTGTTACCGATATGTTCGGGCTCAGCCGTGAAGAAACGGCTGAACGCAGGGAATATCTTGCCGAACGGTTTGAAATAAAGGACTTTGCTGACACTCTTACGGAGAACTACTCACACGGCATGAAGCAGAGGCTTATATTCACTTCCGCGTTCATACACAGTCCGGAATATGTGGTCATAGACGAACCTATGGTCGGACTCGATCCTTACAGCATCAGGGTTGTCAAGAACCTTCTGAAAGAGGAGGTTGAACAGGGGACGACCGTCATCATGTCCACGCACACACTTTCAGTTGCTGAAGAGCTTGCCGACAGGATACTGATCATTCATAACGGTGTGAAGCAATGCTGTGATACGCTGGAAAATCTGAGCAGGCATGAAGACGGAAACCTTGAAGATGTATTCCTCAGAATAACAGGAAGACGTTCGGAATGAACAGACTTCTGTTCCTGCTGGTAACAGCGGTGATACTGTTCCCGGTCGTTTCAGGGTGCGGGCAGGACGAGAACAGTGCCCGTTTTGTCGTGCTGGGTGATATTCATCTTACAGAGGGACATCCCGGTTTTTTTACTCAGAGGATCGGGGAGTTCAACAGCGGGAAATTCGACTTCCTGATCATACTGGGTGATATGATCCCCGGCTACAATCATCCCCGTGTGACAAAGCGGACACTGGAACAGTGGGCATTTTTTGATTCAGCAGTATCCGAACTGGACATTCCGTGGTATGAGGTTCCGGGAAACCATGATGTGTGGGACAGGGAGAGTGAACGGATATACAGAAAAAGGTTCGGCAGGCTCTGGTATTCTTTCGAGAGGGGAGGAATATTATTTATCATACTCTCAAGCGAGGAGCCGGGCTGCAGAGAGCCTATGTCAGAGAAGCAGAAAAACTGGTTCATCAACACGCTTGAGAGCGGAGGAGAAGGCCGGCCGGTCATTGTATGCGTGCATCAGCCGATGTGGCGCTACGGTGCGTTCTGGAATACTGAGATCCATCCCTTTCTGAAAAGGCATTCTGCTGTTGCCGTGTTCGCAGGACACGAACACAGGTATGAACGGACCGAAAAGGACGGAGTTCTGTATATTATTTCCGGCGGCGGCGGTGCAGAGAACCTTCAGGGAACCCCGGCTCTGGGAGGATTCCATCATTATTGTGACGTACGGCTGGAAAACGGCTCCCTGTCGTATGCGGTCATCGGGCGGCACGGGAAAAAAGATCCTCTGTGCGTTGATCCTGACACGGTCAGGAAAGCCCGTGTATTGATGAGGAGTCTGGTTCCGGCGGTACGGCTCGGAAAAGGGCAGTCCGGGACTGGGATCAAAGCTGAGCGGACAGTGGTAAACCCTTTCAACACACAGGTAGAGGCTCAGATACAGGTATGCTCCCACGCGGGTTCCCCTGTTTCAGTACGTCCGTCAGTACAGAATATATCCATAGCCCCGAAAGGGACACAGACGATTTCATATACCGTATTCCTTGCGAAGAGCGGTTTCCGCACGTTTCTCGCCAAATACAGGCCCTGGATCGAAATTACGGGCGGAGCAGGAAAGACGCTCCTATGGGACGGTGCCCAGGCGCGTACCGGAATTGACGTGTATCCTTTTGAAAAAGCACGGCAGGTATTCAGACAGGGAACATCCCTTCCTCCTATTGAATACGGGCCCAAGGTCGAAAAAACATTCACGTTTTCGTTTGCAAATCCCTTAAACACGAAGATCGATGTTGTTGTACGCGTGGTCCGTACCGGAAAGGGATGGAGAACAGATTCCCGGGAAATAAAACTCGGCCCTTTTATGAAACGAGCGACAGCTAAAATCAATGCTGCCTTTGAGGGAACCGCGGAACAGTTCGTGTGTCCGCCTGTCCTTGAATGCAGTGTCTGGTTGTGCGGCGAAAAGGGCAGGGAACAGATTTATGCACGACGCTTCTCTCTTCCTGTTGACATGGCGGATTATTTCAGCATGCACAGGCGGATGATACAGGCACGCAGGATAACGCGTGCATCCCGCAAGGGTGATGCGGAACGCGTATTGCCTTCTATAACCGCGTCCGGGATGCTTTATAACAGCGGATTCGGTTCCCCCTCGTATCGGACCGGGCTGGGATGCGCGTGGACCGATAAAGGCCTGTATGTGCGGGTTGAGTGTGAAACAGGCTCTCTGCAGCCGGTGATCACACATACAGAAAGAGATACGAACGTTTTCCTTGATGATGCAGTAGAGGTGTATGTGCAGAGCCGGAAATCATTGTTCCGTTTTTCGGTCAACAGAAGCGGAGTGCTCAGGGATGAAAAGAACGGGAACAAGGAATGGAACAGCAGCGTAAATGCCGAAACGCGGGAAGGGGACGGTGTGTGGACAGCCCTTCTGAACATTCCCTGGAAGGATATTGATATACAATCACCGGAACCGGGCATGACGATCGGATTCAATCTTCTGAGGAGCGAACCGCGCACAGAGCATGTGGTCAGCCTTTTCAGCCCGGTATTCGGCCGGTTCGACACGTATAAGTATTACGGTAGGCTCGTGCTTCAGCCGGCACAGCCTCACGATGATTGGAGTGCTGGAGTAGTGGAGGAATGAATATGGCAGAAAAAATTACCGTAAGGCGAGGCACTGTTGAGGATGCGGCCGTACTGGTCAAGTTCAATATTACAATAGCCATGGAGACCGAGGGAAAGAAGCTTGACCCGGCTACCGTGTCGTCAGGGGTTGAACAGGTCATGCACAGGCCTGAACTCGGAATGTATGTTGTCGCTGAGATGCAGTCCGCTGTTGCGGGCGGGCTGATGATAACCAGGGAATGGAGCGACTGGCGGAACGGGGAGTTCTGGTGGATTCAGAGCGTGTATGTTGATCCCGCATACAGGAATATGGGGGTTTTCAGAGCGATGTATGAATATATCTGTAATGAGGCTGAAGAAGCAGGTGATGTTGTCGGCTTCAGGCTGTATGTTGAAAGGACCAACGAAACCGCATTAAAAGCATACAGGGCTGTCGGAATGAAAGAAACATCCTATAAGGTATTTGAATTTGCATTTTGTAATGAATATACTTCGTGACTTCGTGTCTTCGTGGTTCCTTTTCTCTTCTCTCTTAACTTGTAACTTTTAACTCTTAACTAACTTCGTGCCTTCGTGGTTTCTTTTTTTATCTGGTTCTTCAATTCTAATCCTTACTTCGTGACTTTGTGCCTTGGTGGTTATTTCTTTTAGGAGTTTGTCATGATTTTTGAACAGATTGCATGCGGAGGGGACAGGAATTTTGCATACATTATCGGAGATGAGGAATCAGGCACAGGCGCACTTGTTGATCCCGCTTACAATACAGAGGGTATTTGTGCGCGTGCTGATGAACTGGGGTTTGAAATAACGCATGTAATAAACACTCACGGCCATTATGACCATGCAGGCGGCAACCAGGACGTATGCGGCAGAACCGGAGGACAGACAGTTGCGCATGATTCCGCGGGCGGACAGGATATTCCTGTATGTGACGGTGATTCGCTTGACATCGGACATATAAGCCTGAAATTCATTCATACTCCCGGGCATACGCCTGACAGCATGTGTGTGCTGGCAGGGAAAAGGCTTTGCACAGGAGATACCCTGTTCGTGGGTAAGGTGGGAGGAACAGGATTTGGAAATGATGCGCGTCAGGAATATGAAAGCCTGCATACAAAACTGATGTGCCTTGATGATGAAATAGAGGTGTATCCCGGACATGATGTGGGTGTCCGTCCTGTATCCACAATTGGTGAGGAGAAGGAGGAAAACCCGTTTCTGCTCTGTCCCGATTTCGAATCGTTTCTGGACCTTAAGAAAAACTGGGCTCAGTATAAGCGGGAGCACGGGATCAAATAGTACTAAAAGTATTCAGAATTTTTATTGATTTATTTGTCAGATTCTGTATAATTCTTTTTTCGATGTGTCCCGGATAATCATGAACTGAAGGTTCTGTTGTTAAGGAAAAGGACGTGAAACTTTTTATGCTGATTCTTGGAATATTCTTTATTGCTGTGGGCATTTCTCTTATTCCAGCATTGATTAATGAAGAGGCCCGGGGTGCGCTTGTCCAAGGGGTTTCATCCATCCCCGTTTCAGCGGCAGCCGCATGTGTATATATGCTGACAGGGGTTGCACTGGTATTCATCGGAGGCCTGCTCTGGGGGAAAGCCCGAGACCCTGAAGTCCCCGAAGTGTGCCCCGAATGCAAAGAGGAGCTTGGTGGAAGGATCAAATGTCCGTCATGTGAAATAAACACGCTCCCTCCGGTTTTCGCCCTTGATACCGCGTCCCTGATCGGTGCGGTCCTGTCCCTTCTTTTGGGAGGGGCGGTGATCGCGTCCCCGTTCATAAGCCTTAAGACAGGTCTGACCGGACTTCTGGCTGCAGCGGCCCTGGTGTTTTCTTTTACGTCCGCGGCCATGGGGGTGAGCTCCATTGCTGCTGAGCGGAGAAAAGCCGGCATCGCTGTCTGTGCATGCATCATCAGTATAGCCGTATTCGGGGTTATAGTGTACATTATGCTTTAAAAGGAGAAAGCGGTGATTAAATTCTGCGGAAATTGCGGAACGACGATTACGAGAAGTGATATAGCCCTTAAACGGGCGATCAGATCGGGCAAGTTCGTTTACTGTACTAAATGCGCTGAAAAGCTGGGGGTTTTTCCATCCAAGGATGATGATCCCCCTTCAGATACCGGCGGGGAAGGCGGAAGAAACGTGGATTCACCTGATAAAGTCAACGCGGGAGCAGCATCCGGGGCAAATCCGGGTAACCCCGATAAAAAGCTCGTGACATGTCCCTCCTGCGGCACGAAACTGAAGATCAAGATAACGGATAAAAAGAAAAAGGTCAAATGCCCGAAGTGCAGGGACATATTCACAGTCGATCCTGCAGGAGGGGAAGATGGGCTGGTGATCAAACCTCTCATACAGGAACCGGTTTCACCCCCGGAAGAGCAATCAGCCCCTCTTCCTGAGCCAGAGGATGAGGTGCCTGCTCCGCCGGAACCGCCTGCAGAGCCCCCACCAACCCCTCTTCCTGAGCCAGAGGATGAGGTGCCTGCTCCGCCGGAACCGCCTGCAGAACCCCCGCCAGTTGCTGCGCCTCCCAGCGCTCTTGAACCGATCGTGCCTATTCCTTCAGAATCTTCAGACGATGAGGCCCTGCGTCTTGAGGGTGAACCGGAACAGCAGGTTCCGCAGCCTTTCGGAGAGGATGAGGAACCGGCCGCTGAACAGCTTCAGGATATTCCTGCGGAAGGAATAGGATCTGAAGGGCCGGGGGAGGAGGAGATTCCCCCTCTTATGGAAAAGGATGAGGAGGAAGCCCAGCCGGGTCCTCCACCGACTGTGCGCACCACACGCACTGCGGGGTCGGGAAGCAGGCTGGCGGAACGGCAGGGGTCTTCAGCTTCGCGCAGCAGGAGGAGGATGCAGTCACGGAAAAAGTCCGGTCGTGAGGCAGCTGAAGGAAGAGCAGCGAAGGGGCTTGTCCTGCTCCTTATACTGATGCTTGTCTCCGGAGCTGCGCCTCTGGTGATCTGGCTGACCGGTGAGGGGGAACATGTGATACAAGATATAGGAAAAAAGGCTTCCGCAGGCCTTATTAAGCTCGGAATTCCGGGCGGGGGGGATACCGGTACTGAACCTGCACCTGATGAAAAGGATTCGGATGCACCTGCGGATACTGACAGTACCGGTGATACATCTAAAGACAGCACGGAAGCGCCTGTGTCAGACGGTACAGGAGCAACGGACAGCACTGGCCCGGAATAAGACAGCCGAGAATAAAGGAAAACAGATGCAGGAACGAGGATTTGTTATGATCAAGCCGGACAGTGTCATCCGGAGACTGATCGGAAGGATATTGACGCGATACGAGGAAAAAGGGCTTCAGGTCGTTGCGATGAAGATGATTACCGTGACAAGGGATCAGGCCGAAAAACTGTACGAGGAACACAAAGGGAAGGACTTCTACGAGGGGGTAATGAACTTTATAGTTGATCAGCCTGTTGTTGTTATTGTGCTCAAAGGGAACAGGGCTGTTGAGGTCACCCGGACAATGATAGGAAGGACCAGAGGCTTTGAGGCCGCTCCCGGGACCATTCGCGGTGATTTTACTCTCAGTTCGAGTTTCAATGTCATACACGCGGCGGATTCAGTTGTAGCTGCCGAGCGTGAAATAAAGATTTTTTTCAGTAACGATGAGATATTGACCTATAACGATCCCAACGAATGCTTCAGAATATGAAGTACGGTCTCTTTGATGCGGGACTGCGGATCTGTTCCGTTATTTCAATCCTCATTTTCAGTCTCCTCCTCATTCTGCTAGTGGTGTCGCGCTCCCGTTCCCCCGGATTCACCCCGGCCCCGCCTGTACTCAATCCCGCCATAATAACAAAGCTCCCTCCCGGTACTGAGCCGGGAAACTGGAAAGTAATCATTATTCATCACAGTGAAACTCCGGATGAGTCTCTGTCCCGGACTGCCGCGAGATATACGGCAATGGGATTTAAAGGGATCCCCTTTCACTTCATTGTTCATTCCAACGGATCAGTCGAGGCAACGTCAGCGTGGAAGCTGCAGGTTCCCGTGCCCCAGACAATGGACCGTGACTATTTCAATGCTGTATCCATCGGCATCTGCGTTATGGGGGATTTTTCCCGCAGCGGGTCAAGGCCCTCCTCCGGGCAGATATCTGGGCTCATACGCCTTACACGCAATCTCATGGACACGTTCAGAATAAAAAAAGTGAGAGTGCTTCAGTGCAGCGAGATCGATGACACATTAAGCCCCGGAACAAATTTTCCATGGCGCAGATTCCTCCGGTCGCTGTGATAAGGCACAGCGGAGCTGTGCCTGTCATCAGTCATTTGTCACTTGCCATTTGTCATTAGCAAAAGAGAAAAATCAAAAACCCTTGCGGCGTTTTTGTTTTTTTCAACACCCCATTACTCCAGCACTCCACTACTCCATTCTTCTTACCTCTGCGTCTCCGTGGCTTTCTTCTTTATAAATTGTAAATCGGCATTTGCAAATTGCAAATAAATTTGAGTTTTGTTCCTTGCATTATTATTGTATCCCTGTATAATTCCGCCTTTTCAGTATCTAAGTTTTTTGTCGTTTTCAACGACAAAAAACTTTTATATTAATTACCGAGAGCATGTATAGCAGTATGGACACGCAGAAATTTGAAGTTCTTGTGATCGGAGGGGGGCATGCTGGATGCGAGGCCGCACGTGCTTCAGCACGCATGGGGGCTGCCACCCTTCTTCTGACCATGAACGCCGAAACAATTGCGCAGCTTTCATGCAATCCTGCTGTGGGGGGGCTTGCAAAGGGTCAGCTCGTACGGGAGATCGATGCACTCGGGGGGGAGATGGGCACAATCGCCGACAGGTCCGGTGTGCAGTTCAGGGAGCTCAACCGGTCAAAAGGACCCGCAGTACGGGCTCCGCGCGCCCAGGTGGACAGACGGCTCTATCCGAAACTGATGAAATACGCGCTTGAGAACACGGGCAATCTCACCATACGGCAGGGGACCGCTGTTTCCATCACGAAAAAAGGGAGCATATTCCGGGTCGATACACGGGAGGCATCCTCGTATTCCGCACAGGCTGTTATCCTTACCTCAGGCACGTTCCTCAACGGGCTTATTCACATAGGGGAATTCAGGCAGGAAGCGGGGAGGGCAGGGGAGTTTTCAGCGAAAAAGCTCACCGGTTCCCTGCGGGACTTCGGTTTAGAGATCGGCAGGCTGAAGACAGGAACACCTCCCCGGGTTAACGGCCGCACACTCGATTTTGACAGAATGACGGTTCAGCATGGAGACAAAGAGATCAAGCCTTTTTCCCATTATCAGCCGTTTGAGCCGTATGATCAGATCCCCTGCTGGATCACGGGCACGAATGCAGAAACCCATTCGATACTTGAGCGGAATATGGATCGGGCTCCCCTGTTTTCAGGCCAGATCACCGGGACAGGGCCGCGGTACTGCCCGTCAATTGAGCTTAAGATCAAATTTTTCCCGGACCGGGATAGCCACCAGGTTTTTCTCGAGCCTGAAGGAAAGGACACGAACGAATATTACTGCAACGGGCTGGCCACCAGCGTCCCTGTTGATGTGCAGGAGGATTTTATCCATACGATCCCAGGCCTTGAGCAGGCTGAGATTCTCCGCTACGGATACGCGGTCGAATACGATTTTGTTCCTCCGTTCCAGCTGAATTCCGCCCTGGAGACACGCAACGTGGAGAACCTTTACCTTGCCGGACAGATCAACGGCACGTCCGGGTATGAGGAGGCGGCCGCACAGGGGCTGGCAGCGGGTATAAATGCCGTATTAAAGCTGAGAGGAGAGGATCCCTTTACGCTGGGAAGACATGAGGCGTACATCGGTGTTCTGATAGACGACCTGATCACCAAGGATATCACTGAGCCCTACCGGATGTTCACCTCATTGGCCGAATACAGGCTTTTACTCCGTCAGGACAACGCTGATCTCAGACTGGGTTCTTATGCTCACAGGTACGGTTTCATACATGACGAACAGTATCGTGAAATAGAACGGATCAATGATCAGGTTAAGCGGTGCGTCAGTCACTGCAGGGAAACGTTCGTGCAGGGGAAAAGCCTTGCCGCTATCATATGTCATGAGGATAAGGACCTGAACAGCATAGAGGCGCTTGACACACAACTCGCTGCCATGGGCCTTAAGGGAAGGGCGCGTGAGCAGGCGGAAATAGAGCTGACATATCTCGGGTATATCGAGAGGCAGGAGAAACGGATCGAACGATATAAAAAGCGGGAGCATACACCGATCCCGCCCGGTACAGATTACACCGGAATTAAAGGTCTGAAATACGAGGCACGGGAAAAGCTCGAGCTGCTGAAACCGGCGACACTTGGGCAGGCGTCACGCATTGCAGGAGTGTCCCCCGCGGATATCTCTATATTGATGGTTCATCTCTGTTCATCAGGAAGCGATCATGGCAAAACCGATTAAGGTGTATGAGGAAGGCATTGACATATGTACCTATCATGTCGGGCCTCCGGCCCGGAATCCCTGTCTTCTGTTCGAAGGACACTCCAATATCTATCCGTATACACTGATGGATGACCTGTATAAGGGGAAGGGGGTTCGTACCTACAGGGGACTGTGCCTTGAAAACGCGTATATCAAGGTGATCGTGTTTCCCGAACTTGGCGGACACATATATTCGGCGTACGACAAGATCGCCGGGCGTGAGATGTTCTTTACAAATGACGTGTTTAAGCCCGGGCTTATCCTTCTGAGGGGAGCATGGTGCCCGTTCGGCATGGAGTTCAACTTTCCCTGCGGGCACAGCGTGACAACCCTCTCTCCTGTTGACAGCATACTGAGGAGGAATCCGGATGGGAGCGGATCCGTTTTTGTAAGTGACGTTGAGCACGTGAGCAGGATGAAATGGCTTGTTGAGATCCGCGTGAATCCGGAGGAAGCCGGATTCAGGACAATCGTGCGGCTTATGAACGGCACGGAAGTCGCCAGGAGATACTATTTCTGGTCGAATGCCGCGGTTCCCGCTACCAAGGAACTTCAGTTCATTTCACCGGCTGACCAGGCGAAGCCCTCAGGCGGAGGCGGGGCGCATCCGTTCCCGGTCGTTGGAGGAGTCGATAAATCGTGGTACAGAAACCATGACCATGCTGTGGATCTTTTTACGATCAATTCAAAAGAGGATTATTTCGGTTATTATGACCACGGCAGGGATTTCGGCGCAGCCCACGTAGCTCCCTGGTATAAGGTGCAGGGAAAGAAGTTCTTTACCTGGGGCACTGGGCCGGACGGTCTGGTATGGTCTGAGGTCCTGTCCGACAAAGCGGGCCCTTATATCGAAATACAGAGCGGGCCTTTTCCCACCCAGAACGATTTCGGCATGCTTCAGCCGCATACAGCGAATGTATGGGAAGCGATGTGGTATCCTGTCAGAGAGACCGGGGGATTCGATTATGCGAATGAATACGCTGCACTGAAATTCGAGACTGAATCCACAGGGAAACGGCATACATACCGGTTCAGGATATGCGCGAACAGGAACATTAACGGGGTGCGGATCAGGTTCCGGGTGCATACGGGCAGGGATGCGTACCGCACTGTCTACAATAAAAAGCGCACAATCGGCGTACGCCGTACTTTTTCGGACAGTTTTACGGTCTCGGGCGGAAAAAAACGGATCGAATGCAAGCTGATCGATAAAAAAGGTGTCCATATTCTGACGTACATACACGAAGCAAAGAAAAAACGGGTGTCAGGAAATGATCATGATGTGGATCCCTGTGCTGAATATGTACCCTCCCTTGAGAACCTGTTCCAGAAAGGCTACTCGTTCGAACGGTACAATAACCTTTCCCGCGCACTTGAGACCTACAGGGAGGCAGTTGAACAGGATCCCTATTTTTCTCTGGCATTGACTGAAATGGGAAAGATCCATGTGTATATGGGAAACCCTGAAGAGGCCGAGAAAAACCTTAAAAAGGCGCTTGCACGGGACAAAGAGAATTCAGATGCACGGTATTATTACGGGGTGGCCCTCAAGAGGATCGGAATGCTTGATAAGGCCGAAGCGGAGTTCCAGAAACTTTCACTGGACAACAGGTTCACATCCCTTGCGTATTACAAGCTCGGGCAGGTACAGATGCTGAAGGGCAATTATATCAAGGCAAGCGGACTTTTCGAGAGCGCATTACGGTACAATCCGGACGATATATACACGGAACTTATGGTGGCGGTCTCAATGCGGAAGAGGGGCAGAAAACGCGGCCCCATGAAAGTACTGAAAGGTATTCAGAAAAAAGACCCGACAAATTTCATGCTGCGCAATGAACTGTACCTGATCTCCAAAGCGACAAAAGGAGTGGATGCGCGTCAGGCGGGCCGTGAGCTTGACAAAGCCCTGGGTGAGGACCCGCAGGCCTGTATCGAATGTGCTGTACGATACGGGAATACAGGGCTCATAAAAGAAGCGATATCAATTCTGAAGCGGTATTCTGCCGAGGATGCCGCCAGCGATCCCTTTGCCGCCTATTATCTGGGGTACTACCTCCGTATATCCGGAAGGACAAGGGAGGGGAACAGGCTGTACAGGAAGGCATCGCGGATGGACCAGTCGTACGGATTTCCCTTCAGATACGAAAGCCTTGGGGTTTTCGAGGATGTGCTTTCACTCTATCCTGAAGACTGTGCTGCCAGGTATTACATGGGTAATCTCCTGTGCTCGCGAAGACGTGTTGACGAAGCACTTGAGCAGTGGAAAATGTGTGAAAAACTGGGTTCCCGGAATTCAGTGGTCTACAGGAACATAGGCCTTGTGTATTACCGCGTGAAACATCAATACAAAAAAGCGGCAGTATATTACAGAAAAGCGCTGAAGCTGGATCCTGCTGACAGGGAGCTTTACTGGGAGCTTGACCAGGTATACGCGGTCATGGGCTGGGGGAGCAAAAGGGTCAAGCTTCTTGAATCACGTCCCCCCGTGATCAGTGATGACATGAAGTCGAATGTACGGCTTGCCGACGCACATTTCAATAACGGAGATTTTGAACAGGCTCTTGATGTCCTTCTGCGCAGGGACTATTATCCGTGGGAGGGAGGATATACGTTCAGAAGGCTTTACATGTGGTCATGTCTGTATACGTGCGAGGATCATATTGCCCAAGGAGACGGTATACGCGCTTTTGCAGCTGCTGAGCGCGCTGAGATGTATCCTGAAAACATTAAGATCAGACCTCCCAAGCACGTCAATCGGTCCATATACTGCTATTTTCGCGGGTGTGCGTATGAATGCATGGGGGAAACAGGAAAAGCCCGCATGGAATGGAAGAAGGGGGCGGATGAGGGGCGCTCCGTACGCTGGATGCCCGTTTCCGTATTCAGGATATACAGGGCGCGGTGTCTGAAAAAGCTTGGAAAGCTGAAAAAGGCCCGGGCTTTATTCGACAGCATCTCGGACGCTGCAGCGCAGCACGAAGAGCATCATCCTGATGATTCATTCTATACGCGGGGAATATGCGCAATGGAAACAGGAAAGTTTGATGAGGCGGAGAAATGGTTCAGACGTTCCCTCAAAACCGTCAGGTGCAATATACGGGCGAGAAGGGCGCTCGAGGAACTCAAGAGAGTAAGAAGTAATAAGAAGTAATTAGTAATTAGTATTTAGTTAAGAGTTAAAAGTTACAAGTTGACCGGCAAAGCCGGGAAATCACAATACCGCAATAACGCAAGTTACAAGTGGGGCAGCGAAGCTGCCAGAAGACAGAAGTCAGAGAACAGAAAAGAAAATCAATATCCAATATCCAACAAGGAATTACCAATTATCAAGGAAAGCGCAGGCTACCTGACCCTTGCCCAACTCCCAAACCTACTCCTTAACCCTAACCTAACTACTTACTCTTTAATCCTGTGATCCTGTCTATAATTTTTGTTTTTTAACTAAAAACTTTTCTCTGTGATCTCTGTGGCTGTTTTCCCAAATCGAAAAAAAAATGGTTGCGTATTCTGTGTAATGTGGTATAATAGGGCTGATCGTATTACGGAGACACATGTTATGGAACGGATCGGCGGTTTTGAGTACAGTCCGGACTGCAGGTATTTTTCAGGGTACAAGCCCTGCAGGTTTAAAAGGATGTGTGCAGGATGCACTCACTATTCTCCTCAAGGGACAAGGATACTCATTGTAAATCTGGATGCGATGGGCGATGTGCTCATGACCACCGCCATGCTCAAACCCCTGCGCAGGAAATACGGTGACGACGCCCATATTACCTGGCTTACCCGTTCTAATGCAGCCCCGCTTCTTGAGAATAACCCTCTGGTTGACAGGATTGTGGAATACAGCCCTGAATCATGCACAATACTTGTGAATCAGGAGTTCGACGCGGTTTTCAACTGCGACAAGTCAGAGAACGCGTGTGCTCTTCTCAATTCTGTTAAGGCAGGGGAAAAATACGGATTCGGGCTTTCCCCGTTCGGCACAATAGTCCCGGCAAATGAGGAGAACGCGTATAATTTCGAGATGGGGCTCAATGATGAGCTGAAATTCAGAAAAAACACGCTGGAGGGGACGCGTATTCTGCATGAGGGTATGGGACTTGAATTCAAACGCGATGAATATGTTCTTGTTCAGACGGAGGAAGAACAGGAATTCATGCGCACATTCAGAAATGAGAACGGGATCGCGGACATGCCTGTTATCGGGATACATACGGGGTGTTCGGAAATGTATCCCAATAAAAAACTCTCAGTCCGTCAGTATATCGATCTGTGCTCACTTCTCAAAGATGCATTCCCCTCTGCAGCCGTTGTGCTGGTCGGAGGCAGGGCTGAGGCTGAACGTAATGCAGAGATCGCCCGGGACGTCGAAGGGGTCCTCAATACGCCGGCAACGCTCGGGCTCAGGCGCGGTATCGGTTTTATTGACCTCTGCGATGTGCTTATAACGGGAGACACCTGTGCAATGCATATCGGGATCGCGCTGAAAAAGTTTATTGTCGTGTTTTTCGGAGTTTCCTGCGCCCAGGAGATCGATCTGTACGGGCGGGGTGCTGCAATCGTATCCGATTGTGAATGTTCACCCTGCTGGAAGCGGGAATGCGCCGATCCGAAATGCGTGACAGAGATCGATCTAAACAGCCTGGTCCGGGGAGCGGAAACGTATTTCCAATGAACATACTCCTTATCCAGCACAGACAGATAGGGGATGTTCTGATGTGCACTCCGTCCGTGCGCGCCCTCAGAAAAAAGTTCCCGGACGCTGAGATCACATTTCTCGTGGAGCCCTTTTCCCTGAACGCGGTCAGGCACAATCCGAATATCGACCGTTTCATTGTTGTCCCGCGCAGGATGTCTCCCTGGAAGTTCATTTCAGTTCACCTGGGAGTTCGGCGGGCATCGTATGATGCGGTAGTTGATTTTTTCAAAAATCCCAAGTCGGCCTGGCTGACATGGATGTCCCGGGCAGATATGCGCATATCGCTTAAAGGCGGCCATCGCAACTTCGCGTATACGCACACGGTCGATATGGGAGACCGTTATGAGTATGCAGCGGTACAGAAATTGAGGCTGCTCAAACCCATGGGTATTGAGGAGGAGAAAGACGTCCTTCCGGAGTTTTTTATAACAGACACGGAACGGGCATGGGCGGACAGAGTATGGCGGGACCTGGGATTGTCGGATTCGGACACTGTGGCTGCGGTTTCGCCCGTAAGCCGCAGGAAATGCCGGGTATGGCCCCCCGAGTACTATGCGCGGCTGTGCGACCATCTGATACACGCGTGGGGCGCGAAGGTGATCCTTACCTGGGGTCCGGGGGAAGAGGATTGTATCGAGCCAATTGTCCGGAATATGCAGGAAAAGGCTGAGACGGATTATCCCATGCCCTCACTCGGCGAACTGTACGCCCTGTTCGAGAAATGTTCGCTGTTTGCAGGCAATGATAACGGCCCTCGTCATATGGCTGTTGCAGCAGGCATTCCCACACTCGGTCTGTTCGGGAGAACATGCCCGTCTTCGTGGACGCCGCCTGATACACGGATCCACGAAACAGTGCGGGCTCCGGCAAAGAAAACGGAAAAAAACGGGAATATATACGATATGAGGGACCTGCTGCCAGAAACTGCGATCGAAGCAGCGGACAGGATCATCCGGAAGTGTAAAGGTGCAGAACACAATGGCAAAAAAAAAGCGGAAAAAGCATAACATAACAATACCGCCCAAGGGGCCGCAGAGCGAACAGTTCCTGAAAAAGCGTAAAAAGAGAAAACTGAATATGAAGTTCGGGCTGAGCCGCACAGCCCTTAAGGACCTGGGATATAAATACCAACTTGGAACATTCCAGAAAATCCTTTTCGTAGCGTCGATCTGTCTCGGGATGATACCGTTCTGGTTTGTCCTTGAGAAAAAGGAGTATGCACAGAGCCGTCTCCGTTCATTTCGCGTGTTTTTCCTCAATCTCTGCCTGTGGGTTCTGTTTGTCCTTCTCATAGTATTCTGGAGTGATATTATGAAAAAGTGGAGTTCTCTTTAATTTTTTTGGAAAAAACATTGATTTTATGCCCGTATTTGATAAAATAAACTCTTTTGCAGCATAGGAATGTGTGTGTCCAGTACTGAATTCAATGAACTGCAGCACGTTATAGGATATACCTTTAAGGATGTCAGCCTCCTTACTGAGGCAATAACGCACGCCTCTTCAGAAACAATCGCCGGAAAAAACTACGAACGCCTTGAATTTCTGGGTGACGCGTTCATTAATCTGATCATAGCGGATTATTTCTTCACTCAGTATCCGGATTATACCGAAGGAAACCTTACCCAGATGAAATCCCATGTGGTCAACGGGAGCAGCCTTGCCGGACTTGGGAAAAACATCGGCCTGGAGAAGTATATCCTGATAGGAAAAAGTATCAGCAGGGATAACATACCCGAGTCAATTCTGTGTGATGCGGTTGAAGCCCTCTGCGCCGCGGTATTCCTCGACGCAGGCGTACGGTATGCCCGTGAATTTGTCCTCAACCTGTTCAGGGACAAGATAGAGGAGGCTTCTTCCTCTCAGAAGGACGCCAAATCCAGGCTTCAGGAGATAATCCAGAAGCAGTCTGCTGAAATGCCTGTATACGAGGTGGTGGATATATCCCAGAATAATAATGAACGGATATTCTCCTCAACAGTGAAAGTGTGCGGCATAGTGTTCGGCCCCTGTGAAGGAAAGAATAAAAAACAGGCTGAACAGAGCGCGGCTCTTCTCGCGCTTAAAGCCCTTATCGATTGATCCGGTCTGCAGCATACCATGATCCTTCTGATTGACGGCTACAATCTGATCTATACATATGATCAGTGGGCGGAGATGATGGATAGGGGAAATATTGATGAAGCCCGGGCCCGTATGGTATCGTGTCTTTCCCGGTACCTGGGAGCTGGAAAACGTGAGATCATTGTTGTATTTGACGGAAGACGGACCAGCCCGCGAAGGGCAGGCCGAACGGACAGCGGGCCGGGGAACATACGCATCTTTTTTTCAGGACAGGGACTGAAAGCTGACGAAGAGATCATCAAGAAGGTGCAAGAGTCTGAAAACCCCTCAGGGATAACCGTGGTGACGTCCGACAGGTTCATCAAAGACAGGGTGAAACGATTGGGTGCTGCAGTGATCGAAAGCCGTGATTTCAGGCATGAACTGTTTGAACGACTGAAACAGGCTGGACGTTCGTCCGGCAGCGTGGATGCCTATCCTTATATATCATATGATGAGTATATGCGGATGCTCAAGAACCATGAAAAAACTTCAAAAGACTGACTGGGCTGCTGCAGCCTATATATGCGTTATTCTGGCGCTTTCCCTTATTCCGGGAGATGCGCTCGGAACCAGCGTGTCCCTTAATGATAAACTGCTTCACATGGTTATGTTTGCGGGCCTGGGATTTCTTGTTTCATTTTCAGCCAAAGAACATGGGTATGCTCTCGCTCTCTGCACAATAGGGGCAACAGCGATTGTGAGCGAGGGGCTTCAGATGTTCGTGCCCGGAAGGGATGCTGATCCGGCTGATTGTGGTTTCAACATAATAGGCGGCATACTCATGATGTGCATCATCAGTGCCGTGCAGGCCTGCAGAAGGAAAAGGTGCCTTGCTCTTGTTTTTCTGGCTTTCCTGCTGGCATTCCGCATTCTGTTTGCCTGGATGCTTCCCATTACAGGGGATGAAGCGTATTTTGTCCAGTGGGCTCTTCATCCGGACCTGTGCTATTACGATCATCCGGGCATGGTCGGATGGATCATGTATCCCTTTATCACCCTTTTCGGAAGGTCGGTGATCTCGGCCCGTTTTCAGTCGGTATGCGCAGGACTGGTCTTTGCAGCCCTTGCATTCTTCCTTGGCAGGCGCATGTACCCTGGAACTAAGGTGCCGTTTAAAGCAATGGTGATCGCTTCAATTGTCCCTATAGCTGCTGTACTGTCCGTGCTCGTATCCACGGATACACCTCTTGCCGTATTCTGGACATGTGCTCTTGCAAGCTTCTATGCAGCATGCGAAAAAAACAGGCTGGGCATGTGGGTGCTTACGGGGATCCTGATCGGATGCGCTTTCCTGTCGAAATTCATCGCGTTCGGATTTGTTCCTGCAGCGTTTCTCTATCTTGTCCTTGTTCCTGAAAACAGGCACCTGCTGAAGGCCCCTGGGCCGTGGATAGCCCTGGGAACTGCCTGTGTCCTTTTTTTCCCGGTCGTTGTGTGGAATTACCAGCATGACTGGCTTACATTCACATTCAATTTTGTGAGACGGCAGGGGGACCTGGGTTTTTCTTTCCGCACATTCTTCTCGTATGCAGGTGGCCAGCTTCTGCTGTTCAGCCCCTTTGCCATTCTGGTCCCTCTGGTCTGGCTGGCACGCAATATGCGCGCATTCCTCAAATCACGGAACGAGATGTTCCTTATTCTGTTTGCAGGAGTGCCGCTTGGAGGATTTGTGCTCATAAGCCTGGCACGGCCCGTGGGAGGGCACTGGGCATCCGTGGCGCTTGTACCCCTGGCACTCTTGTGCGGAGCAGCCCTTGAACAATACGGGAGGAAACTTGCCGGCATTACCGTTGTTACGGCAGCTTTTCTGTCCGCGCTTCCTGCGGCAGGGGCTGCGGCTGTGCTTGGCCTCGGCCCGGAGAAGTTCGAACATATGGCCGAGACGTATACGGACATTTCCAGGGAAAAATCGGAGTGGTATACCGGAATTGTGTTCGGAAGTACCGGGATTGCAGAAGTTGCCGAAACGCTTAAAACAAAGCATAACGGGTTTCTCGCAACCGGGAGCTATTCCCTTTCATCCGTCCTTACCTTCTATTCCCCGAAAGGTTCGCATTACTGCGTGTGGGGGTCCCGGAGTTTCTACGGAAGGAATTATGACCTGTGGGATGACCCCGGAGCGCATAAGGGGCAGACCATGGTCTTTGCCGGGTTCGCAAGGAGAACGGATAAGGGATTTATTCAGGCAATAGCCCCGTATTTCAGTTCCATCACTGCCTACTGCTTTTCGGGCGCACCGGCGGAATTCTGCGCAAAGCACCTGTACGGCCCGCGTATATCTGTTGTGTGTATCGAAGCCCCGGCTGAGCTGAGGGCGTATGTCATTATTGTAGGGAAACAATTTTCAGGAGAAGAGCTGTCCTATGAAACAGATTAGTATTGCGCTCCGTCTGCTCAGAATCGAGCACTGGATCAAAAACGGTTTTGTGTTCGCGCCGCTTCTTTTTGCCGGTAAACTGGGAGACGTGTCCAAACTCGGAATGGCAGCCGGGGCTTTTCTTGTTTTCTGTGCAGCAGCCTCTGCCGTATATATATTCAATGACGTCAGAGACAGGGACTCGGACAGGAACCACCCGGTAAAATCAAAACGACCCGTTGCATCAGGGGAAATAGGAAGAACGGCAGCCCTTTGTATCGCCTGTGTCATGGGTGTTATTTCGCTAACTGCTTCATACGGAATATGTGTCCCGTTCTTTAGGACCGTATGCGTGTATATCGTTATTAATATCCTTTATTCTCTATATCTGAAGCATGTTGTTATTCTTGATATTTTCTGCATTGCCTCAGGTTTTGTACTGAGGGTTTTAGGAGGCGGATATGCTGCGGACGTTAAAAATTCCTCATGGATGATCATCTGCACTATACTTCTTGCGCTGTTTCTCGGGTTTTCAAAGCGGAGGAACGAGATATGCGTGCTGGGGAAAGAGGCTGAAAGCCACAGAAAAATACTGTCGGAATATTCGGTCGGGTTCCTTGACCAAATGATCGGCATCGTAACCGCGTGTACGGTCATCTCCTATATGCTGTATACAGTGGCAGAGGAGACCGTGGAGAAATATCACACGAGAAACCTTATTTTTACATCGGTCTTTGTGATGTACGGTATATTCAGGTACCTGTACCTCATGTACCAGAAAGGCAGAGGGGGGAGCCCCACAAGGATCATGCTTACCGACGGTCCGCTCGCAGCCGCAGTGGTCCTGTGGGCGGTCTCATGCGCTTGTATTGTGTACGGTGTGTTATGACGAAAAATACGTAATTTCTTCTTTGTTTTTTGAAAATGATCTATATAATTATCGGTTTACCTTAACGATATTTATCAAATGTGAGGAGACAGGATCATGGCACGGAACGTAACACTGTTTACCGGACAATGGGCTGATATGAAGCTGGAGGATCTGGCGCCCATGGCATCCGATTTCGGGTATGACGGGCTTGAACTGGCGTGCTGGGGAGATCATCTCGATGTAGCCCAGGGAGCTGAGAGCAAAAGCTACTGTGAGGATAAACTGGCCCTGCTTGACAAGCACGGGCTTTCATGCTGGGCCATAAGCAACCATCTTGCAGGACAGCTCGTATGCGACCCGAACGACGATGCGAGAAGCGACGGGTTCGCTCCGGATGAATATGCGGGACAGCCGGATGCAAAAAGGGAGTGGGGTGTTGAATCCATGAAAAAAAGCGCACAGACCGCACAGAACATGGGGGTCGGCGTTGTGAACGGATTCACCGGTTCAAGTATCTGGCACGCTCTGTACGGATTTCCTCCTGCAGACGCCGCCTTCATCAACAAGGGGTTCGATAATTTTGCCCTTATGTGGAATCCCATTCTGGACGTGTTTGACGAATGCGGAGTCAGGTTCGGGCTTGAGGTGCATCCCACGGAGATAGCATTCGATCTCTATACTGCGGAAAGAGCGGTCGAGGCCCTTGACGGCAGGGAGGCATTCGGCTTTAATTTCGATCCGTCACATCTTCACTGGCAGATGGTCGATCCCGTGAAATTCCTAAGGAGATTTTCCGACAGGATATATCATGTGCACATGAAAGATGCTGCCCTGGCCCTGGACGGCGAATCAGGCATCCTGTCCTCCCACCTTGATTTCGGGAATCCGGGAAGAGGATGGGATTTCAGAAGCCCGGGAAGGGGAGAGGTTGATTTTGAGGAGATCATTCGCGCCCTGAACGTGATAGGGTACGAGGGCCCCCTTTCAGTGGAATGGGAGGATTCGGGCATGGACCGGGAGCACGGAGCTGAGGAGGCCTGCGATTTTGTGAGGGAAATGGACTTCAAGCCTTCGGATATTAAATTCGATGCGGCGTTCGATGAGTAGAAGACAGAGGAGGGAGGGCAGAGGGAAATGATTTGCGATTTGCGATTGCCGATTTGCGATTTATAAAGTAAGACAGGAAGAATACCAACATCCAATAACCAACAAGAAATGGCCAATTACCAAACCGGCATCTTGACCTTGACATTATATACGAAAGGGGAAATAGATGGCTCAGCGGAAATTACGCGGGGGTATGGTAGGCGGGGGGCCTGGTGCGTTTATAGGTCCGGTCCACAGAATGGCTGCCACCATGGACGGGGAGGCGGAAATAATAGCTGGCTGCTTCTCGTCAGATCCTGAAAAATCGACACAAACAGGAAAGGATCTCTGTCTGAACCCGGCACGGGTATACGGCAGTTATGAGGAGATGGTACAGAAGGAAGCTGAACTCCCGGAAGATGAAAGGATCGATTTCGTATCCGTAGTGACCCCGAATGTGACGCATGTTCCCGTTTCAAAAGCATTTTGTGAGGCGGGATTCAATGTGATATGCGACAAGCCTATGGCAATGAGCCTGGAACAGGCAAAAGAGCTGAAACAGACCGTGGAGGAATCCGGAAGGATATTCGCGCTTACCCACAACTATACCGGATATCCCATGGTAAAGCAGGCACAGCACATGGTTTCCGCAGGAGAGCTCGGAACGGTCAACAAGATCGTTGTCGAGTACCCGCAGGGGTGGCTTTCGGGCATGCTGAAGAATCCTGAAGGGCCCGCAATCGCCGGCTGGCGCATGGATTCTGAAAAGGCGGGGATCTCGTGCTGTATGGGTGATATAGGAACCCATGCTGAAAACCTTGCCCGGTATATCACAGGGCTCGAAATAGATGAACTCTGTGCGGACCTGACAAGCTTTATTGAATCGAATCCGCTCGAAGATGACGGGAATGTCCTGATCAGGTATAGAGGGGGAGCACGGGGCATCCTGTTCGCCTCCCAGATCTCCGCGGGAGAGGAGAACGGGTTGAGGATACGTGTATACGGTACGGAAATGGGCCTTGAATGGCGTCAGGAGGACCCGAATTATCTGATCCTGAAAGACCCGTCCGGATTCAAAAAGATACTTTCCAAAGGGAATCCGGACATTCTGTGCACCAGGGCTGCTGAAGCAGGCCGGCTTCCTTTCGGACATCCTGACGGGTTTATTGAAGCGTTTGCCAATATCTATCTGGAAGCGTACAGGGCAATTCGTGCGCAGATGGAGAACGAACAGGTTTCTGACGGTGATTTTCCGACAGTGGATGACGGGGTTATAGGAAACGCATTTATTGAAACGGTTGTTGAAAGTTCGAAAAGCGATGCAAAATGGACAAAGATGAACGTATAATGGCACGAAATTTGCACAATTTTATAATAGAAAGTATTTTTTTGTTCAAGGAATTAAAACACTGATGACCGACTTTTGTGAGATTGGAATACTGGAATAAATGAAAGATTTCTGAGACGTATGTATAAAAAGAAGCGCATAACAGCGGTCATACCCGCCTATAACGAGGAAAAGCTTATACACAGGGTTATTGAAACCATGCCCGCGTATGTAGACTCCGTTATAATCGTTGATGACGGAAGCAGGGACCGTACGCGCGATATTGTGCATGACGCGGATGATACCCGTGTTACACTGTTCGAGCACGATATGAACAGGGGGGTCGGGGCTGCTGTTGCGACCGGGTATACCCGGTTCCTTGAGGACAAAGGGGATATCGCTGTTGTAATGAACGGCGACGCGCAGATGGCTCCTGACGACATGAATGCCCTTCTTGACGCTGTTATTGACGAAGGGGCCGATTTTGCCAAGGGGAACAGACTCTTTACAGGTGAGGCATGGACCATGATCCCGAAAGTGCGGTACTTCGGGAATTCCTTTCTTTCGTTTTTAACGAAGATTGCCTCTGGATACTGGCATGTGGCCGATTCTCAGACCGGGTACACCGCAATAACGCGTTCAATGCTTGAGAAACTTCCTCTTGAAAAACTGTACCAGGGCTACGGGTACCCCAACCACATGCTGGTGCTTCTGAACATTGAAGGGGCCCGTGTAAAGGATGTTCCTGTAAAGCCGGTATATAATATCGGGGAGAAATCGGGCATCAGGTACCACAAAGTGATACCGCGGCTGTCGTGGCTACTGGTGAAATCGTTTTTTTACAGAATGGCGGCAAAGTATGTTATCAGGGACTTCCATCCGCTTGTTCTTTTTTATCTGGCAGGCATTTTTCTGTTTCTGATCGATATTCCGCTTGTACTGCGGCTTGCATATCTCCTGCTTGCCGAGGGAAGGATATTCAAGGCAAACTTCCAGACAGTTATTCTTGTCACCATAATGTCTGTGCAGTTCACGCTGTTCGCCATGTGGTTCGACATGGACTATAATAAGGGGCTTAAATAGATGAAACGGCAAGGGTTTACGCTCATTGAGCTCATGATCGTTATTATGATCATCTCGATCATTGCGGCAGTAGCCATACCTTCGCTGATCCGGACCAAGAGGAGCGCGAACGAGAACGCGGCAGCAGCCTCCATGAAAACACTGAACGGCATGATGGCAACATTCAGGCAGGGCAGGTACGGTGGGTACGGGATCAGGTACCCGTGGGGAGCGGGCGGGCCTTCAACGAACAGGGGCAAATACTGCGGCCTCTACTTCGAGGTTGCAAATGACGGGGAACGTATACAGCTCATTGACAATTCTCTCGCAAGGGCGGACTGCAGGGCTGACGGTGATATTGACGGGGAATACAGTCATGGTTCTTACATTCCGGTCATATGCACCACAGGGCCTCCTCAGTATCAGCCGCCTGTCACGTTCGATCTCTTGCCAAGGGTGGGATACTGGTTCTGCCTGTCAAGGCTGCGGATAAACATGTATACGTACAACATGTATCAGGCAAAAAGGCATTACGGCCTTATGTCGTTCCCTGAAGAATACGGACAGACAGGTGAGGTCACGTTTGTTATGAACGAGGAGGGAGAAGTGTTCGGGTTCGATTTCGGCAAAGGAATGTACAGAGACTTTCCAGAGGACCCCCTGAATGAAGGATGGAAGCTGACGATGTAGGACAGAGGGTAGTAATTTGCGATTTTAAAAGAATATCAATAACCAATATCCAATAATCCAATAATCAATAATCAAGAAGAGACAAAGAAAGAATATCGAACACTGATTAACGATTTTTGATTTTTGAAGTAAAACGGCCCCATGCATAGAACCGCTACAACTTTTTCTAACATGTAACTTCTTACATCTCAAATCGTTAATCGGTGTTCGATATTCGATACTTGGTGGTTAGGTTAGGGTTAAGTAGTAGGTTTGGTAGCCGGGCAAGGGTCAGGTAGCCGCAGCTTTTAAGCTGCGTTTTTCCGGGATTCCCCTTTTTTATTATCTTATCCTGTCAATCCTGTCAATCCTGTGATCCTGTCTATTCTTCTCTTCTCTTTTAACTTGTAACTCTTAACTAACTTTGTGCCTTGGTGGTTTTTTCTTGGCGGTGACAAAAATTGTCACCTGAAATTGAATAGATAACAATATATGTCACAACGTGCTCAATATCATTGCTATTTTGTATGAGTCTAATGTGCTGAAATATATAGAGATATGCATATTTATCCGCTTGGCCGGTTTTGGTATACATTATGCATATTCTATACATAGTATAATTGTTCTTTAGTTCAACACTTTTTTTAAACCTCGAAAGGAGGTGAATACAATGAAGAAAGGTTTTACACTGATTGAGCTGATGATCGTTATCGCGATTATTGCGATCATTGCTGCTGTGGCGATCCCTTCGCTGATCAAATCAAAGATCTCGGCAAATGAGGGAGCTGCTGCTGCAGGTCTGAAAACGTACAACGGCATGATGGCAACGTTCAAGAAGTCCAATTATCAGGGCATCGGACGGAAGTATCCGGTTGGAAGCGGTACAATAACCAACGTGGGGAAATACTGCGCGCTCTATTATGAGGTGAACAATGCGGGCGAGCGTGTGACCCTGATCGGTGTTGCTGACGCGAACGCGGACTGTCGTTCGGACGGTGATACGGATGCCAATGAGGACCAGGGCACGTATACACCCGTGATAAAGACGACCGGAAGTGCGTCGTACCAGACAGCGGTCACATTCGACGGAAGTCCCAAGGCCGGTTACTGGTTCGGCATGTGCCAGGCCTACGGTTCTACAAGCTATGTATTGAGCATAGCAACGAACCACTACGGCATTGTGGCTTTTCCGGATGACTACGGTTCCTCGGGCCAGACCACTTTTATTGTCACAGAGGAAGGTACGGTCTATTCAATGGATTTCGGTACAGCACGCTGGAAGAACGTTCCCGGAACAGACCCTGTAGCAGAAGGCTGGGAGATCGCGCAGTAATTGTACGGTCTATGTTGAAAAAAAAGAGGGGCGTTTCCGCCCCTCTTTTTTTAATTATTTTGGGATTGAGCGGCAATGCGCTGTTGGTTGCCCCTGCTGCTTACTACTTACTACTTACTACTTACTAATTACTAATTTATGAATACAGCACTAAAACATATCATTTCAATTGCAATTATCATCATACTCATCTGTGCGGCGTATTCCAACTCTCTCGATGCTGACTGGCATTTTGACGACACACCGAATATCCTGACCAACTATTCAGTGCACGCACGCAGTCTGGGTGAAATATGGTCAGCCCGGAACATGAACGGGTCATTTCCGCGCTATTGCGGTTTTGTCAGTTTCGCGTTCAACTGGTATTTTCACGAAAAGGACGTTACCGGATATCATGTGACGAATATACTGATACATGCTGCTGTAACCGTCCTTGTCTACTGCAGTGTGTATCTTACGCTGACGCTGCCCTGTTTCAGTAACGTCAAAACCAGGACCGTATGGCTTGCATCCCTGTTTTCAGCCTGTATATGGGGGCTTTCACCTGTTCATACCCAGGCGGTCACGTATATCGTGCAGAGGCTCACATCCCTTGCGGCCCTTTTCTTCATGCTCTCTTTTTTCCTGTTCATAAAGGGCAGGAGATACATGCTCGCAGGCAGTATGAGGAAAGGTATCGTGTTCGTTTCCGCAGCGGTTCCCGTGTACATGATGGCTGTTCTTACAAAGGAGAACACGATCATGCTTCCCTTTCTTGCGCTTCTGTACGAGCATCTTTTCTTACGGAGGATCCGCTCGTTCAGTGACAGAAGGGCGGCAGGCCTTGTCCTTCTTCTCGCGGTCGGATATATTTTTCTGGTATGTGTGCGTCCCGGGGCTCTGAAAATGCTCACAAACATATCAAAAGGGTATGAAAAACGGGAATTCACGCTGATCGAGCGTGTGCTCACCCAGTTCAGGGTGATGGTCAGGTATTTGACACTGATCGCCTTTCCCCATCCTTCGAGGCTTAATCTCGATTACAATTTTCCCATTTCAAAAAACATGCTGACCCCTGTTACAACACTGTTCTCGGTCCTGTTCGTTTCAGGCTCCCTTATATTCGCGTTTTTAGCACGGAACAGGTATCCTCTCGCAGCTTTCTGCATTCTGTGGTTCTATATCAACAATATCGTGGAATCCACTATCCTGCCTCTGGAGATCATATTCGAGCACAGAACGTACCTTCCCTCTGTCAGTATAGTTTTCCTGCTTATTGTCCTTCTGTTCAGGTGTGCTGATAAAGACCTGGGCGTTAGGCGCTTGCCAGTATGAAACGTATTCATCGCATACACATTATCACTGCTCTGCTTGCGGCCCTTGCCGTTCTGAGCGGGGCAGGAGCATACGTACGGAACCGTGTATACGAAACAGATCTTACACTGTGGAGGGACTGCGCTGAAAAAAACGAATGGCGCGACATGCGCACAATGGTCGCGTATGTAGGGGCCCTGAAAAAAAAGGGGGAATTCGGGAAAGCGGGTGAGATGCTCGAAAAAGCACGGCAGCTCGAATGGGACAGGGGAAGGTTCAGCATGGAGAACATAAAGTTCCTGGTGAACCAGTATGTGGATTATTTTCCCCTGCGCATACAGATCGTGCTGCATGAATTCCTTCTTGACCTTGATCCTGACGATCACAGGTCATATGAATTCATAGCAAGCTCATACATGCTCCGGGGCGATATGGAGAACGCAAGGATAGCAGTATCGTTCATGAACAGGACGTTTCTGCATGATGCAGCCAGGGCCTTTATGGGGGATATATATTCCTATTACGGATGTTATGAAAAGGCTGAGAGGGAGTACATGAAAGCGGTTGCAAAGGAGGCCCGTCACCCCCTGTGGAGAGTGAGGCTGCTTCAGAATTCCGCCGGGTTCAGGAGCATTGCTGAAATGAAAAAACTGTTTGATATGCACGGGAAATACCTTGAACCTGAGCATGCCTCTGTTTTTACCGAATTTCTGTACGGAAATATTCCCGATGATCCCGTTTTTCTGGTGCCTGTTGCTGAACTTGCGTATAAAAACGGTGATTACACGCGAACGGGGTTGTGCCTTGACCGGCTTATCCTGGAAACAGAGAAGCTTCCCTCGGAAGAAAGGGCTGACGCATTATTGCAGGCTGCCGGTATTTACTCGAACATGAAGGAATACGAGCGGGTGTATTCTCTTTTAGCAGATGCTGACACTGCAGATTTTCCTCTTGACCGGCAGGCAGATATATTCCTCATTATGGCCAGAATATGCAGGGAGCTGGGGAAACATTCTGAAAGCGGCGCATGGTATGAAAAAACGCTTGAGCATATAGATGACCCTGACATACAATATATTGTCAGGCGGAAAATGGGCATCTCCCGAAAGGCACAGGACAATGGAATTTAAGCGGATGTATGTAGTGCTGTGCTGCTTCATAGTGATATGTTCTGCAGCAGGTACGTATACACGGAACAGCACATGGAAAGAAAAACGGGTATTGGCCGAGGATATGCTTGATAAAAACCCTGCAAGCGAACAAGGGATCTGCGCTCTCGCGATCGAGATCCAGAAATCTGAGGGGGAAGAAAAAGCACTCTCCTTTATTACAGGGCCTGAAGCGGAAAACTGCGAAAAAGGGGATCTGTATCATTATACAGCAGCCGGGCTCTGCTATTGTTTAGGCAGGAACGACAGAGCTGAAGCCTTTTGCCGAAATGTAAGCACGATTCCCCGGTATATCGCACGGGCCAGGTATATCCAGGGAATGACTGCGCTCGGGAGAAACGAGGAAAAAAAGGCTCTGGCGTTCCTGAGGCAGTCGCTGATGCATGACAGATACTACCACTACACGTACAAGGCCCTCGCCTCTTTTTTCGGATCGCGGGGCAATACGCGTGCCGCAATCCTGTATCTCAACCGGCTGATCTCATTTATGCCTGATAATGCAAAGACAAACAGGGAGTTTGCGCTCCTCCTCTATTCCCTTGCTAAGAAGAAAAAGAAAGAGGGTGAGCCGTTCGCAGCCCAGTCACTGTTTACGGACAGTATAGCAGTGCTGAAGCATACCATAGAAAAAGGATCCGCAGATAAACAGATGCGCCTTTTATATATGGATATTCTGATCGAGGCTGAATATATAAAAATGGCCAGAGCGTTTATGGACAAACTGATAAACGCATATCCTGACGATCCTGCTGTTATTCAACGCTGCGTGCGGTATTACAATAATTTCATTCAGTACAGAATGGCAGAAAAACTGTGCGAAAAGCTCAACAGGATAACGGGCGGGGAAGATCTCAACGTTATGTTCCTCCTGGCGGAGATATACTATAAACGGAGAAAGCTTCAGAAGGCTGAATCCGTACTCAGACAATGCCTTGCCCGCAGCAGGGCTTCGGGTCTGCACAGGCAGGAGCTGAAAGCTCTGAACAACCTTGCTAAGATCGACATGTACGTGGGGGATTATGATGAAGCCTGCAGAAAATACACTGACATTCTGAACAGGGACAAAGCATTCTGGCAGGCGCATGCCGGACTGACTGAGATATATATAAAAAAGGGGGAGTTTGCAAAAGCTGAACAGGGGATTGCTGTTTTGAGAAAGCTTGTGCCCAAAACGTATTTTGCTCGTGTTAAACTCGAATCTATGCTGAAGCGGGGAAAAAAGCATGAACAGTACCGTATCCGCTATAAAGATCAGGGATCTGACGGTTGAATACCCCAAAGGGCTTTTAAGAAAGCCTGCACGGGGTGTGACCGGTCTGACGCTTACCGTTGAAAAGGGAGAGCTTTTCGGATTTCTCGGCCCGAACGGTGCCGGAAAAACAACGACCATCAAGGTCCTGACCGGGCTTCTGCCCCCAACAGCAGGGGAAGCGCGTATTCTCGGCATGGATATCAGTGACAGGAAAGCCCGCCATGCGATAGGGTACATGCCTGAGAACCCCTATTTTTATGAATACCTCACTGCAGAGGAGGCTCTGGCCTTTTACGGGGGATTGTTCGGCATGTCAAAGAACGATTGCCTGAACAGGGGAAACGAGCTTCTCGATACGGTCGGACTCGGCAATGCAACCCGCGTGAGGATCGGGGAATACTCAAAGGGAATGCGCCAGAGGCTCGGTTTTGCCCAGGCTGTTATCAATGATCCTGACGTGCTTATCCTTGACGAACCCCTTTCAGGCCTTGACCCTATCGGCAGAAGCGACCTGATGAGGTGCATGAGGGATCTTAATCAGCAGGGGAAGACCATATTCTTCAGCTCGCATATTCTTCCAGATGTTGAGCATACATGTACACAGGCTGCGCTGATCCATGAAGGAAAGCTTCTCGAGTTCGGCCCCATGGAGGAGATACTGAAAACGGAGAGCCAGTCAGTTTCGCTTGTTGTGCGTGCTGATACAGAAACGGTCAGGAAATATGCTGATGGTAATATTACGGTCAGAAGACAGAGCTCAGGCCTTGTGCGTCTGGACGTATCAGACCAGGGCAGGATTCCGCAGCTCGTTAAAACTCTTACAGAACACGGCATTGATATCGTATCCCTGAACCCGGAGACGCGCGACCTGGAAACATTTTTTATCGAAAAGATCAAACAAAAGGAAAATACATAAATAGAATTTTTAGACAGGATCACAGGATATACAGGATATTAAACAAAGAAGACAGAGAGATGTGGGAATCATGACTGCCGTATACATTTTCAGGTCCTCATGTTTTTTTGTTGCTTTCTTTTTATCTTAATAAAAATCCTGTTGATCCTGTGATCCTGTCCAATATTTTTTGTCTTGTCTTTTTTTTTATTTTGTTTTGTCATTTGTATTTGGTTAGCCACCGGCCCTTCCAAATATAGAAAGGCAGGTATGGTAATACGATCGATAGCCAAAGTCACGTTTCTTGAATCCCTGAGGAATAAAACCCTTTACATCCTTCTGCTGTTCTCATTCGTATACATCATACTTGCCAAGACGCTCGGGTATGTGGCTCCCACTACTGATAAGGAAAAGATGCTGATCGTTGCGGGACTCACGGGAATGACCGTGTTCGGATTCATAATCGCCCTGTTCACGGGAATGAGCCTGATCCAGAAGGAGATGAACGAGCGCACGATCTATACGATCCTGTCAAAGCCTGTGGACAGATACCAGTTCATACTCGGGAAATACATAGGCCTTATGATGCTCTTTGTCCTCATCGTCTTCCTTATGCTGATGATCCTGCTCGGGTTCCACCTGGTAAGCGGCGGAGAGATAGTCATAGAATTTTTCTATTACGCGCTCCTCCTGGTCATAGAGCTGTCCGTTGTTACAACCGTCGCGATATTTTTCTCTCTTCTCACATCCCCGATATTCAGCGCAGTCGCGACATTCTGCCTGTTTGTTGCGGGAAACGCGATGGAGACCATATTCGACAGGGTGCTGTACATTCATCATGCGAACTGGCTGGGCCGCTGGCTCATAATCGGCATCCATATGATAATTCCCAATTTCTATAATTTCAATATATCCAATGAGATCATCAACCACTATTCGGTGCCTCCTGTGCGGGTTGTCCTGGCCGGAGTATACGGCATACTGTTCTCCGGGATTTTCCTGTATATATCCGTACTGATATTCGAGAAAAAGCGGCTGAAATGAAATACCTGAGCAGGAATCGGACGGCTGTACCGTTGATCGTTATTTTTCTGGGCCTGGCCGTGCTGATCCAGTACTGGTTTGACAGGGAAGGTTTCGAGAGGCTTCAGCAGGGAAAGAAGCTTAAATACTATAAAACTGACGAGGGCGTGCATCTTATCCCTTCTCCTCCTGTGCTGAAGTCGCTGAGCGCGGGGCTCGATTCGATACTTGCCGAGTTCCTGATGCTGAAGAGCCTTAATTATTTCTACCAGTATGCATATTCGGGCAGGGACAGAGGGTATCAGAACAGGCTGTATTCGTGCGTCACAGAACTCAATCCCTATTATTTTACAGCGTACCGGTACGGGGGGTATTTCCTTGAGGGGCCTTTCAGAATGAAAACGGACGCGATCTGTTCGTTCAGAAAAGGAACGGCAAGTCTTTCCAGGCCGGACCTCGTCCTGTCGCCCGGATGGAGACATCCTCCGGAAAACGAGAGAGAGGCATGTATCAGAAAGGAATACGAGCCTTCAGAGCAGGCCGCAAAGCTGATGCTCGAAACCGCGGTCCACTATTTTGCCTATCTCAAGGATAATGTCAAAGGGGCTGAAATATGCAGGTACGGACAGCGGATATTCCCCCGGTTTGCCGGGTACTTTCTGGAAAAGGAGGCCGTACTTCGTTCCGAAGCCGGGCAGTACCGTCTTGTCATGGATATATGGCAGCGGTTTGTTGAAGCCAACAAGCATGACCCTGAAAAAAAGGCTGCAGGCATATACATGATACGGAAATATACGTCTCTGCACAGTATTGATATCCTGTCAGACCGTTGTAAGCAATACCGGTCAGAAAGGGGTTCAAACCCGGATTCCCTTCTCAGGATAGCACGTCCCGGGGAATGCATAGACGGGTTCGGTGATGTATTCATGTATTTCAGGAAAACGGGTGACGTATATTCAAGGACGGTTCAAAAGGAGGATATTGAAGCACAAAGGAAACTGTATGTCCGGAAAGCGAAACAGCTGCACAAGTCGAACGGGTCGTATCCCGTGTCACTCAAACAGATCGTTTTCAGGAAGCACGAGTACATACATATCCCGTTTGATGAAGATTTCCGCTACGATCCCGCAACAGGTACGGTGGGCCTTCCGTTGGGTTTCGGCCGCGACATATGCAGGCTTATGTTCCGCCTTGCATCTGCGGAATTCATGTATGCGTCGAGCACAGGCCGTTTTTATTCAGAGGGGAGCATACAGGCCCTTGTGAGCTCTATCCCTGATGAAGAGGTGAGGGCTGCGGCAGAAAGCCTTCTCAGCGCATTTCCGTTGTACAGGATCGGGTTCATACCGGACGCCAAGCCCTTCGGACTGTACGCTGCGTCTGAGGGAAAAGGCACATACATTATGAAAGGGGCAGGGCCGGTCTATGTCCGTTCCGATATACATAGTATTGCATCGTGGCCGGAAGACATGTCGCACTGGAAGGAGGCTGCACGTTGAAGAGGATCATTGCTGCAGGAGCCGGATGTGCCGCAATACTGGCAGCTGTTTTTCTGTTCAACAGGTGGGTGCTTTCCGTATCTTCAGGATATATGGATGAAAACAGGTTCCATGACGCCCATATCACGGCACAAGCCGTTATTCCTTTTGATCCGTTCCTATACATCCCCTCATCCGTATACAGGGAGCATATGAGCGAAATACGGACACGGGAAAGTATCCGCCGTTTTTCTTTGTTCCATCCCATGCAGGACGAAACAACTGCGGATATAGGATTCCTTGATGATCATATATACGGAAATTTCCGCGGATATGACTTCAGTGAACTGTGGAACCGGTATACTGATATTATCCGGGCATTCGAAGCAGAGGAACATGAAAAGGTGCCCGAACTGTATTCCGGGTTCTTTGCGCATCTGAAAAAAGACGTTCCCGCGCAGAAAAAGGGGCTGATACAGCAGATGGCCATGTTTCATACCGATTATATGAGGAGGCTTCATAAAAAAGGGGATATTCTGGAGAATATCTCATTTAATATGGAGAAATTCTCAGAAACAGGATCGGACCGGTATATCAGGGATATCATCAATCTGCTTCGCGATTTTGATGTGATGTTTGAACTGCGTTACAAAGAGGATCAGCCGCTTCACTATGTACACAGCACCCTTATGCGGAACACTGTCCTGTTTCAGGCACATGCGGTCAATTATCTCAATAATAAAAACAGAGATAAGCTGGTCGAAATATATGACTCAACTCTGAAACCGGTAGTAAGAAGGGGACATTGGTAACTTAGTAACTTAACAATTTATATTTGACAAATTGTTCTTTATCATTATAATTGTCTCTATTATGCCAAGAAAAAGTAGAATAGACTATCCAGGAGCTCTAAACCACGTCATGGTGCGAGGGATAGAGCGTCGGAACATATTTTCAGATACAAAAGATAAACAGTTCTTCACTAAACGTCTGGGTACAGTCCTAACAGACACAGGCACCAACTGTTTCGCCTTTGCCCTTATGGACAACCACTTCCACCTGCTCTTACAGACAGGCGTAACCTCCATATCCAGTGTAATGCAGTCACTCTTAACCGGATACGCAGTCACCTATAACGACAGGCACGGAAGGACAGGCAAGCTATACCAGAACCGATTCAAATCAATACTCTGCGACAAAGAGGAATACCTCCTTCAGCTTATACGGTACATCCACCTGAACCCCATACGGGTAGGCCTGGTCAAAAATCTGAGCGAGCTTGACAGAAGCCCCTGGACAGGGCATTCAGTGCTCATGGGAAGGAGGCACACAGACTGGCTTGACACAGAAGAAGTGCTGAGCAACTTTGGGAGGACGGCGAAAGAAGCACGCAAGGCATACAGGGAATATATACAAGCAGGTATAACAGAACCGGAGACAACGGACCTGAGCGGAGGAGGGCTTGTAAGGAGTATTGGGGGTGCATGGGAAGCACTGAAGGCGGCAGGGAAGGGGCAAAAGCCCACAGCAGATGAGCGGATACTGGGGAGCGGGGAATTTGTGGAGAAAGTGTTCAAAGAGGAAGAAGAACTGGAATCCAGGTCAAGCAAGCTCAAGCGGGAAGGGTGGGATTTTTCAAAAGTATTAGACACGGCAGCACAAGCAGTAGGTGTAGACCCAGAAGAGCTGATGATACGGGGGCGATCAAATAAGCGGTCTTATGGGAGGGCATTATTATGCAAGTGGATGGTGGAAGATTTAAAGAAGCCTCAAATAGAAATAGCTAAACGCCTTGATATTAGCCATCCGGCAGTAAGTAAATTAGTTCAGAAAGGTAGAAGATTAGAACGGGAAATGGGAATTAATTTATCTGAGATCTCTTAAGTTACTACCCGGATTTTGCACGAAAAAACACAAAAAACACTACGATTGATTAAATAAAATACGCTCAAAAAATCAGTTTCCATTTTCAGCTTTCTGTTTTTCCATTCCTTTCACAACATCATTCGTGCAAAA
>Ga0272441_10000718_pt1 | contig 73436 bp, 59 predicted proteins | sample SSMProp6N_FD_193582 | JGI IMG/M metagenome (GOLD analysis project Ga0272441, IMG submission 193582) | Marine sediment archaeal communities from Little Sippewissett salt marsh, Falmouth, MA, United States - SSM-Prop-6N | ecosystem: Environmental > Aquatic > Marine > Wetlands > Sediment ...
ATCCCTTCAATTGGAATTGCAGAATTATGATTGACGATTGCGGATTGAGAATCGACGCGATTGAAATTTATGACATAAACGGCCGAAGGGTTGAGTCGGTCACTGAGCTTGTCGAAGTGCCCGGCGGAACCAAACTCCCTTCGACAGGCTCAGGGAGCGAATTGCACGAGGTTATCTGGCAGCCGGATGAATCCATCGGCAGCGGGATTTATCTTGTTCGCGCGATTGTCGGCGAGCAATCCGTATTGAAACGAATTATATATTTGAAATAAAATCCTCTCCCACTGGAGCGAATCCGCTCCTATCCTACAGATCCCACGGGGAAGCGGTTGCCTTGCGGCAGAAAACGCAAGCGAGTATTTCCTATTGTTAAAGCGAATCCGCCGAAGGTGTTTGAGCACTGATATCAGCGAGCATTGCCAGCCGGTCGTGAAACAGCAAACACTGATATCCCTGTTTCACCGACGACCGAAACGTGTGGCGAACCTTAAAAGTCAAACATATTTCTTGCAATATCAAGGAAAAGAGATATAGTATGGGCAAATCCAAATAAAAAGGAGTCTAAGATGAAAAGAAATTATATTTCTAATGCTTTTCTTATAATGGCAACCATTACTATGCTCGGTTTCTGGGGATGCTCGAATAGCACAGATCCTCCGGGCAACGGCGGTGGTCCCACCGAAGCGCAATTGCAGCAACTTGAGGATATCCAGCAAACCCAACTCGAGTATTACGGCGAGCTTGAAAACCTTCTTGCAGAAATGGATACTGTTTCTGCAAAGGATAGCATTATCACTATCATGTTAACCGATGCATCGATAGAATGGACCTCCGTAACTTCGCAGGGCATCAATATCCAATGGGAAGCCGGCTTTAGGGGCACATTGCTTCTCGACCCAAAACGCAGTTCGGGCGATTTAAGTCGTGGAAACGCGAAAAACGGCAATATAACGCTCAACAACACCGCAACCGGTTCTGTATGTCCCAAATCTAAGAACACAATCTTTCTCGCCCCTTTTTACACTCAGTTTTCCTATTGGGACGACCAGATAATAGACGCCGCAAACGCTGTTTTTGCGCAAGCGGGATACGACAACTTCGAGGTCTATAAGAACGCCGAATGCGTTTTCGGATGGTTCAACACAATCGGCCTGCTCGATGACTTCGGCATTATCCGGATTTCATCGCACGGAACCACCTGGCCTTCGGATGCGGACATTCAGAATGTATATCTTTGGACAGGCGAACCCGTTAATCGCACGACGAACAGGAGAATCTACGATCACCTTGCAGATGGCTTCGCTCACATCGGCACTATCGATAGCGTGACTTATTACACTATCGAAGGCGGTTTTTTCGCCGCGGCAAACGATCTCGCCGAGAATAAACCCTTTGTATCCCTCGCATTCTGTTACAGCGCTCTCGGCAATTGGCCCGCGCATATTATCAACTGCGGAGCAAGCGCAGTTACAGCTTATAGCTGGTCGGTTTTCGCAACGGAAGAAGCCGATTGGATGCAGGATTTTTTCGAGCAAATGTGCGATACATCACGCGAAGAACCTCTTACTATTGGCGAATGGGATATCTCCAACGATCGCCTATATTACGATTCTGTCGAAGCCCACTGGGTAGCCCTACTCTATAGCGGCCCCGACAGCATGACTCTCTGGGAACCGTTTCGAATTAGCTCCATCGATCCGACAAGCGGCTCGGAAGATACCATCGTAACAATAAGAGGAATAGGGTTTGGCGATACTGAGGTTCAAGTCCGGTTTGACGCCGTCGTGGCAACGGACATATCCGTGTGGACGGACACTCTGATTCGCGTCGCGGTTCCCGCAGGTTTGACCGAAGGCGAAGTGGCGATTGTGAAGGTCGTTGTTGACGGCAAGGAAACCAACGGCGTGAATTTCACTGTCGAAAGCGACATAGACCTCTCGGGTTACGACCGCGTGCAGATTCAGATTCAATATATCTCGTCATCATGGGCACATTCTGACGGCGATACAACGGGAAGCCCAAGCCGCAGTATCGACACAGGTTCGCTCTACGGAAGTTTTTCAGGTCATACTTTTCATCACTATTTAGACACTATCCCCGCAGTCGGCCAGGAATTGATCACCGAGGTTACGGTAACACTCAACTCCTCCGCAACCGCAGTATCAAGCTTCGAATACACCCTCACGGGCACCAATACCGATGGATATATAAATTTCTTCACTGTCACTGGAACCGTCATTCCAGTGCTTGGCGCAGGCTACAACTTCTTCCGCCTCGAGGGCATGGGAGTCTGCGGCATTATTTCCAATATGGAGGAGAGAACCGATTACCCCGGTGGGATATGGGCAGAATTGATAGAATATGGGTGCAATGAAAATAGCAGGATACAGATAATCTTTTTCTAATTGTCTCGCGATAGTTCTTCTATATCCACTGTTCCGGCGTCTATCTCGTTTTTAATCTCACTCCTCCGCTTCGCGTCGAGAATGAGCGCAGAGTAGTCGAATAGCTTAACGACATGGAGTATCGTCGCGGAAAAACTGCTAAAAGGCATCGGAGGAGTATTTTGACAAACGAATGCCCGACCTGCCGGAAACGAGCGAAACATTAGAAAAAGGCGAAGCGCGATATCTGCGGCTCCGAAAAGCAAGAGGAATTGGGGATATGAGATTCCGCTTGATAAAACTAACGGGATAGCTTTGATTTTTTTCATCGAACTTTCGTTGATAGCTTCGGCGTTTTCGGTGATTATATCCTGTGGCGGGTTTGAGCCATTTTAGGGATCGATCGAATAAAAAGAAGAGGGCGACTGATAGTCGCCCTTTTTTATCCCCCCGGATTGCTTCGCAATCCGATCCCCTTATTAAGGGGATTTTCGACCACGGAAACGAGTCGCGAAGCGTCGAGCAAGTCCGCTGCGATACTATCGCTACGGCAACGCCACGCCCCAGCGTAGGCGGAGGGTTATTCGATACTCGATATCGACCTCGCCCGGATAGCAGCGGTGGTAGCCCGGTGGCGAAACCACGCCTATGAAAAGGTTTCGCGCGTTGCCGGTCGGTATCGTCCCCGGTGTCGAGAGGCGCGCGAACGTGTTGCGAATTATCTCGAACGCGGTCGATGTCGAGTCGTCCGCAGTCATCGCGCCGCGCAGGCCGATTGTATTCACGCCCGGAATCGGGTCGTTCGTGAGCGTTATCGCCGGGCAGTCGTAGCCCGATTGGTTGGTCGCGGAGACCCAGCGAATCTGCATATCCAGCGCGACTCCGCCGGTATTCGTCAACATGAATCGGCGCGGCTCGATAAGGTTGTTTTCGGTGAAGACTGAGTCCTCCGGCTGCAAAACCTCCTCGATTGTAATCGCGATTCCCTCGGAGTCCGGCGCAATCGCGAGCGAAATCGAGGCCGTATCGTAAACCGCGATTAAAGTATCGAACGCACCGGTCGGGCAATAAGTCGTGCAGGAGGCGTATGAATATATGCCCGTCGAGGTCTCCCAATGGTCGAACATATAGGCGGTGGGCATCGCGAAATCTGTGTCGCTTGCACAAATTGTTATACAGTCGCCGTCTATCGGGAATGTGAACTCGCACTCGCCGTAACGGCGATAACCGTCGGCATCGAGGAAGCCGCCCGGATCGTCCGTCGCGCAAGGCGATTTTATTAATGTCAACAGCGAATCCTGCACGAACACGCTGTCGCAGGCAGTCAGGACACAGCGCTCGCCGTCGTAATCGAACTCAAACTGCGCACAGTAAATCGTCTTTTCGTAAAGACTCGTCGCACCGTGGATGCCGTCGGGATAGCGCGAGGTCCCGCGATATATGAGCGTGTCGTCGCATATAAACCAGTCGATTAGGCTGTCGGCGGAGCTTGCCGGTGGCGGCACGATGTGCGGTTCCGTGTCAATCGAATCGCCCTGCGTCACGCCCGGGGGCAGGAGGTCGATCCAGAACGTATGAGTCGGCTCGACAACGAGCGTTTCGACGATGCAGGAGTAGTTGCCGTCGCACTCGTGGCAAATCTCCGCCCAGACTGTCTCCGGCTCGAAGCTGTTCGCGCCGCCGCACGAGGTTTCGATGACGTCGATTGGGATGTCGGTGCAGGTGGTTGTCGCGCCGGTGCTCCATGTGATTCTGTCGATATGCACTGCGGTGTTGAGGTTGTGGATGCAGACTGTCGCGACGCCTTCCTCCGCGCAGATGCCTATCGGTGTTGTGATTTCCGCGCTGGGTGTGTCGCAAACGCTTACCGTGCAGCATTCCAGCGAGAGCCACTCGCAGCCTGCGATGTAGAAGTCATAGCAGAATACGACCTCCGCGCCGGCCTCGGTCATAGTCCGATGCAAAACGCACCAATCGCCCGGCGAATAGACGCCGACGGTATCCGCAAGGTGGCCGCCCTCGAAAGATAGCGCGACTATGCTATCCGGCATGAAGCCGCCGCCGAACTCGCCGCATGGAATCGGCAACTCTATTGTCGAACCGAGCGAGATTATTGTATCAGATGGCCAAAGGTTTCCCTCCGGCTGCGGAACGACCGCGACACTCGCGCACTCGTTGAAGGCGCAAATCGCGCCGAGGCTGTTCGTGTAAGTCGCGTGGTAGCAATATTCCGTCGTCGAGTCGGGCGAGTGGGTTAGGCAGAAATCGTTGCCGACCGCGACGCCGTCGAGCGTCCATTGGCCCGGCAGCGAGTCGATGTCCGGGCAGTCCGCACCCACGAAATAGGCGCAAAGATAGGCTTCGTCGCCCATGCAAATCGTGTCGGTGAGGGCGTTTATCATGAGCGTGCAGCAGTCCGCGTTGCCGCAGGTCAGCGTCGTGCAAGCGCGGAATGTGCAGGACATCCCCGGAATACAGCCGTTGAGCGGCACGGCGCAGATCTCGACCGAGTCCGAGCCGGAAAGCGCTATGTCGAGCGCCTCTCCAAAAATCGTTGTGTCGAAGGGCAGGTCGAAGAACGAGGTCACTTCCCAATCGATGCCGTCGTATTCGCCGCAGCCGCTGTCCGGGTCGATTTCGAACTCGATCGACCACTCGCATGGCCCGGTCGAATCCGCAGAAATCGTGCCGTAGGGCTTGCAACAGACAGTCACATGCCAGCAAACGTGATAACAACAGCCGTTTTCGCGGTCATAGTAATTGTCTTGACAAACAATATAATCGCCCGCAAAGAACGGGATGAAGTCCATGCAAGCGGAATCGGCCTCCATAAGGCATCCGAGGGCGGGAAGGCCGTCGCGAGTGACGGTTATTGCGGAACCGGCACGCGTGGGAAGCATCAAAGTATCGCAAACAGGGCTTTCGCAGAATGTCATCGTGTCGCCGAGGCACATGAAAGTGTCGATTGTCTCGTCGTCGAGAACCTCGATAAGAACCGTATCGAGGCTCTCGCAGCCCAGTTCGTCGGTCGCTTGGACGATGAACAGAATGTCCTCGTAGAGCGGCCCGAAATTCGGGGTTCGCAGGGTCGATGTGAAGCCGCTCGGGGACGACCACCATTCGTAGCTCACCGCGCCGGTCGCGCCGGTCGCGGTCGCCGAGAGTTCGGCGTAATAGCCCGCGCAAAGCTCGGAGTCCCCGGCTGCGGCAACGACCTCGAGCGCACAGCTTTCTGCCTCGCAGCCGCAACCGTTCGGCTCGAGCCAGCAGGAAATATTCTCGATAAGCGCGGCGTCGTCGCAGTCATCGACATAGCTGTTGATATAGCGATAAAAACTGCCGTCGATAAAAACCCTGCCGCCGTCGATAAGCCCGGCTTGCAGAGTATCGCCGTCGAATAGCGCCAGCGGCTCGAAATCGCCCGTGCCGGAATATTGAATTCGCCCCTCCGAGGTGAAACACGCTAATGCGGAAATTCCCGATGTCACCGAGTGCGGCTCGAAATCGATGCTGTCGTTGCAGAGCGTCGCGAGGCGGTGGTTCGCGCTGCCCGCGATGTTCGCGTCGAAGGAGTCGAGCAGGAAATTCGCATCCTGCGTGTAGTATGGATGATGGTCGGCAAGGAGTGCGAGGCCGTTGCCGTCGGCGACAAAGGCGCTAATCGCGGCGATTTCCGCCGATAAGAGCGTCGTTTCGAGCGAGTTTTTCGAGTCGATGAACCACAGCTGGTTAAAGCTATCGAGTGTGGTCGAGGTAAACGCGATTTCGCCCGCGCCGTAGGCCTCGACGATGTTGCCCATGCTTTCGAGAACCGCGATTAGCGAATCGAATTGCCCGATGCCGTAGGTCGCGCCCTCGCCCGCGTTCGAGTAAATCAGGATATGGCAGCGAAGCTCGGGCGTTTCGATCGTATCGACCTTCGATATGCATGTGTCCGCGCCCCAGTTACAGAAGGAGTCCCGCCCGGCGATAATAAAGCTCAGCTCGTCGCAGCCCGCGGCCTCCGTCGGCACGACCCACTCGAATGCCGCGCTGTCCAGCACCAGCGTGGTCTCGCCCGCGCACCAATCGAGTGCTATTTCATAGTAATCCTCGACCGGGAAGAGGTCATCGACCGTCCAACTCCAGACTGCGGTATCGCCCACTTCGAGCGCACTCTCCGCGCAATCGAGCGTAATAGTCGGATTTTTCGAATCGACAGGACCGTAAGTGTCGAAATGGTCGATAGTTATGCCAGAACCAATCTTGTATAGTTCGACTCGAATACCGAAATCGACGCTCTCCCAATTCGGCATGTCTCTGCCGACGTTCCAGTCGAAACAGTGCTCGCCGGTTACAATCGAATCGCCAATATCGCCCGTCGAATTGTAAAGCGTTGCCAATGCGACGTCCCAGCTTTCGCCGCCATCGTCGCTACCGATAATAGCAACTCCTTTAAGCGACTCCGGGCAGGTGTAAACTAAATCATAGCATACGGTTACAATCGAGCTGTCGTTGCAATCCGTCTCCTGCGAAAAATAGGCGGTATCGACCCACGCGGAGCATGGAACTTCCTCGCCCTGTATAGTAAAGCGACATGTGTCCGCGCTCCAATTACAGAAAGAATCCTTCGCAGCGACAACCATAGTAAATGTCGAGCAGGCCCAGGGGGCTGTCCAACCGAACGAGGTGCCCGAAACCTCGCGCCGCTCGTAAATCCCGCAGCCCTGTATCGTCAGCGAACAGGGATTATCGCCGATGTAATCGTCCGTCAACGACCAATGATAAACGTATGGTACCAAAGGTAATAGCGTATTCGACGGGCAGTCGATAGTTACAATAGGACGTTTTGTGTCGATAATCCCGGTCGCTATCATATAATCCGAATCGCCGAAACCCGCGACATCGACCCGAATCGCGAAACTATCGCCAGACCAGCCGGGGAAATCGTGCCCCGCCTCCCAGTAGAAGCAATGCAGCCCCGGAAGCGTCCCCGCGCCGATGTCGCCCGTATATTCGAAAGCCGAATCTAGCGAAACCGCCCACGAAGTCCCGCCGTTCGACGACGCCAAAACGGTCGTATAATAGCCGGAATCCGGGCAGTTACTCGAAAATTGATAGCAAATCTCGACAATGTTGCGGTCATCGCAGTCGATCTCCTCAATAAACCACACGGAATCGATAAAAACGCTACACGGCGGTTCTTCGTCAAACGTCTTCACAACGCATGTGTCCACACCCCAATTACAGAAAGTATCTTTCGTAACAACTCGAATTGTGCAAGCTTCGCACTCCCATGGATCTGTCCAATCGAGCGAGTTGCCGAAAATATAGTTATGTCGCTCTTCGCCGCAGCCGTAAATATGCACGCTGCAAGGCTCCGCGCCCCACGATATATCGTCGATTACCCACTCGATTTCGTAGGTCTCGCCGATAGGAATCGAGTCCGAGGGGCAATCGATTGCGATGTTCGGTCCGCGCGAGTCCAGCGGCCCACTCACCGTATATGAATTTACGAAAGAATCCCACAACTGGATTTTATAAATCTGCATCGTGCCGGTGCCGTGGAAATTGTGATACCACATATATTCGCCGTCGTAACAGAGGCCCTCCGCGCCCTCGCCGATATTCGGCACAGGATGGCAACCGACGTAATCCGGTATTTCTAGATCGATTTCGACGATCCTACCGAAGTCGTTCGAGCCCCAAAGATGTCCGTGCGCGAAAGTCAAGCCCTCTATTGTCGCGCATGTTTCGGCATAGCTGACTAAGATTGTGTCCCATGACGTTATCGGGTAGGTGTCCGTTAGGTCGAGGTATAAGAGCATGTTCGGTTCGGCGGGTAAAATGCCATACCACGCGACAATCAGGCTGTCACCGACCACCTGCACACCCTCGATATCGCTTGCGTATTCCGGTAGCCAGGACACGATTTGATTCGCGCCCGTCGCGACGTTTATCCTGCGGACGCGCTTGCAGTCGCCGCCTGTGGAATCCGCGTAATAGATATAGCCGTCCTCGTAGTCGATATCGCAGTTGTTTTCGGTTCCGGCCCAGAAACTATCGACAGCGGAACATCCAATGCAACTCGTTTGATAAACCCAGCCCTCGTCGGAATCGTAAATGTAATAGTATCCCTCGCCATAGGCCAGCCCGCGGCCATAATTCGGGCGACTGCTGACATCGAACGAGTCGATTACAATGAATGTATCGAATCCGACGGAGACGCCGAACTCGACCAGCCAGTCCTCGCCCTCGGTGTTCGGGTAATCGTCGCCGAATTCCCAGTAGAAACAGTGCGTGCCGGGAAGCACATAGCCAAGGTCGTTTTCCTCATTATAAACGGAGTCGAAATCGACGATCCAGGTTTCGCCCGAATCGGGTGAGTAACGCGCTGTAACGTAGAAAATCGAGTCCGGACAGGAGGACATCAGAACATAGCAAATTTCGACTACGTTGCGGCCGTCGCAGTCCGTCTCCTCGACAAACCACGCGGTATCGACCCACGCCGTGCAGGGAAGCATCGCTTCTTCGATGTCGAGCAGACAAAATTTATCAGATTGGTTACAGAAAGAATCGTCTGCCCAAACGTAAAGAGTGCATTGCGGGGCGAAAAATTCAGATACCCGCCATGTCGCCGTAGTGTCCCATGTTTCGTAATACTCAGAAGTATCCCAAGTTGCGAACGAATAATGCATCGCGCTTCTCAGTGGCGAATAATCCCCGACATGCCAGACAAACTCGTAATCCGTCCCGACGATTAGCGTTTCTGTCGGGCAGTCTATCGACAGAACGGGGTCTTTGGAATCGAGATAATCCATTGCCCGCGCGAAGCTTATGGAATTATCGTTGTAGATTTTTACGACCGTGTCGAAACCGCCGAGATTATCCTGCCAGCGATAATTGTCGTTCACGCCGAGAAACAACCGCGTCGCGCCTTCGGGCGGAATCAGCGTTGTCGGCCCCGCGCCGATATAAACCGACTGCTGAAGCTCGGGCGTCGAGGTCGGCGCCCAGATATCCGGCGGCAAAGCGGCCGTATCCGGCCTTCCCGGACCGATGAAAACAGCCATAAGCCCTATAATCGGCGCATCGATAACATAGCTTATTCCGGATGTGTCGCGGTAATCCCCGATCGGTGTTGTCGCCGAACCGCCGCTCGGGCCGTAGAATGGCTCACTTACGCCGAAACTGACCGAACCGGAGGCTGCGATAACCACGCTATCGACCATCGCGTCGATTTCGACTCGCACTGCCGAAACCGTCGGAATCGTGTCGCCTCCCCACCAATCGGTGATTTGTGTTCCATAGGGCATCCCCGCCCAAAACGGGCAGGCCGTTCCGGGCACATATAGATTCGAAATCTGCGGGGTAACGGTCGAAATCTCCACGACGAACGGCAGGCCCTCGGTATTCGGCATATCCGTGCCCATCGACCAGCGGAACGAATGCTCCCCCGGCGCTATTCCGGTTCCAAGGTTACCGGAAGTGTCATTAAGCGTATTAAACGGAACATCCCAAGTCAATCCGCTGTCGTCGCTCATCTGCGCGAAAACGGCGGTCGAATCGCCCTCAGGATCGCTAAGTAAGTAATTGATATATATAGTGTTATGACCATCACAGACCGTTTCTTCCCACATCCAGGCGGAATCGATTACCAATGGCGCGTTCAACTGTAAACCACCGTCGAGGATATACAATCCGTCGTTGCCAAAACTCGCGTAGATATAGCCGTTCGCGACGGTTACGCCTAGGCAGTTATGGATATCGCTATAATAGCCTGTTTCAAATGGCGCTGTCGGATTGTAGATATTTATAACGCGGATTCCTTCATCGTAATCGGCAATAAATGCTAGTGAGTCTTCTACCCATATGCCATAAGCATAACCATCGGTGTCGAGGTTGCCGATTAGCACCGGACTCGAGGGATCGAGGGCATCGACAATTACCAGACCGTTATCGTTCGTCGCGATAAACGCTGTGTCGCGCCGCGCATAAATTCCCCGCGCAGAGCCGGTTGTTGCGTAGCTTCCAATTACTACCGGCGCAATCGGGTCGGAGATATCGATTATTTGCATACCGCCAGCTCCACACGCCAGATATGCACGATCGTTATCGATGGAAATCGAATAAACATATCCTCCAAGACTCGGAATATGGCCGTATTCTTCGGGATATAAAAGGTCCGAAAAGTCGATTACCGTGAAACCTGACCAACCTAAGCAACAAAAAGCGTAATTTCCCCTTCCCGCGACGTCTGTATAAGTCGCGTAAATCGTATCTCGCGAAATCTGCATAGGATAGGAAGGATTGGCGAGGCTAAAAAGCCGGATACCGCCGGACATATCCGCCTCGTAAAGCAATGTTCCATAGATAGATAAAGCGCTCGCTTCGCCTGGAGTATCGAATGCACTTATAAAAGTTGGGAAAGTTGGGTCCGTAACATCGACAACTACGACACCGCTGTAAGCATCCGCAATGTATGCACGAGATCCAACTACGACGGCATCTCGTGCGACCGCTTCGGTGTTGTAATATCCCACCCGGGTTACATTGAGACTGTCTACCGCAAAACAGGCTATAGTAGAGCTTAAGAGAATAACAAATATTACTAAGTTTTTCATCCTATCCCCTTCAGGGTCGCTAATTATTTGGCGAACATATGAAAGATACCTTATAAGATACAGAATTGTCGAACAAGATACAATCCTTTTTTGAGAAGGTAACAATATCTGAAATCAGCGCTTTGCAAACCCGGTGAGTATTATTCAAGTTCAAATGAAATTAAATCCTCTGTTAGAAATCATAAAATAACTTCCGAGGCAGCAACTATCTATTTGTATTTAGCTAATAGTCCTCTGCAATCAATGGTTAGAAGTAGTATTCTTGTAAGAGGTTAAATTGATAGCTATCCCATGAATTTTGTGCTTTTGTGTGCAACAAGCGAAACAGGATTTACATCCGATTCGTTATCCCGAAGTTTTTCGATAGATTTCTAATCCCACACAATACGATTTCTATTATTACTCACTGTTTTCCCTTGAAAAGTCGCGGAGATTAACTTATTTTAAATGTTTAAAGGATAGTATGACGAAATCTATAGAAAAACCGGAACCGAGATATTGTGAAAACTGTGGCACAAAATGCCGATGGCAGTTGCATAATCAGGACGAGCCTTATCGTGAGGTTTGCCCATCGTGCAACCACGTAATGTTCCGAAACAGCAAGCCTTGCGCCGGCGTTTTAGTATTGAACGGCGCCAAAATTCTCTTAATTCAAAGAGGTATAGAGCCTTACAAAAGCTGGTGGGATATCCCCGGCGGATTCCTCGAAGAAGCGGAGCATCCTGCGGACGGCGCGCGCAGAGAAGCGCTGGAAGAAACAGGGCTGGTTATCGAGCCGGTGGAGATACTCGGGATTTTTATCGATAAATATGAAAAAATCGGGTTTACACACAATACTTATTTTATCGGCAACGTTAGCGGTGGTGAACTCAGACCTTGCAGCGATGCGGTCGATGCGCGATGGTTCGACCTGAATAAACTCCCCGACCGAATCGCATTTCCCGACCATGCACTCGAAGTTATCGAGAAACTAAAACAGAGAATTGCCGAGAAAGCGTAACACTATATTATGAGAATACTAATTGCCGACGACGAACCGAAAATGGGTTTCCTCCTGTCATCCCGCCTCGAAGACGACGGACATTTTGTGAAAGCGGTTACCGGGGGTAAAGACGCTCTCTCCGAGCTTCCAAACGGCTACGACCTCCTGATAACCGATTTGAAAATGCCGGATATGAACGGCGTCGAACTGTTGGAACGGGCCAGAAAATATTCGCCCGACCTCCATGTAATATTAATGACCGCCTATGCCAGCGTGGATACGGCCATTTCCGCAATGAAAGCCGGCGCGGAAGACTATATCGTCAAACCTTTTCCGCTGGATGAAATGGCGCGTTTAGTGGATAAAGTCGATTCCGCGCGAAAACTGAGCGTGGAGGTTAACTATCGCCGTCATGGCGAGATAAGCGATGTCGCCATAATCGGAAATTCACCCGCGATGAAACAGGTTTTCGACGTGATAGATAAAGTCGCGGGAACCGACGCTTCGGTATTGATTCTGGGCGAATCCGGCACCGGCAAGGAACTCGTAGCCAGGTCGATCCACCTTAAATCCAGACGTGCCGACGGGCCGTTTATCGCGGTAAACTGCGCCTCCCTGTCGGAAAATTTGCTCGAGAGCGAGCTTTTCGGCCACGAGAAAGGCGCTTTCACAGGCGCATATAAGGCAAAACCGGGTCGATTCGAGCTTGCGGACGGCGGCACACTTTTTCTCGACGAGATTGGCGAACTACCGGGAGGAATTCAGGCAAAACTACTCAGAACTTTGCAGGACAACGTAATAAACCGCGTCGGCGGCGTGAATCCAATCAAGGTGGACATTCGACTCCTTACCGCCACAAATCGCGACCTAAAAGCCGCGATGGAAAAAGGTATCTTTCGAGAAGACCTGTATTTTAGGCTGGCCGTCTTCCCTATTCAGGTGCCGTCGCTGGCCGAACGGCGCGAGGATATTCCCTCGCTAATTAAGCATTTCCTCGAACAGCGAAACTATACCGGGGGAGTTTCTGAAGAGGCAGTCGCGCTTTTTAAGGAAGCACCTTGGCGCGGAAATGTCCGCGAGCTTTTCAATGTCGTCGAACGCGCTACAATACTCGCGTCGGGAAGCGAAATTCAGGCTCGGCACCTGCCGCCCCTGAACCAGTCACCACCAAATGACTCCGGTATAAATGTCGGCAGGATGACACTCGACGATATGGAACGGACCGCTATCATTGCCGCGTTGCGCAAAACACGGGGAAATAAAACCGAAGCCGCCGGTCTTCTCGGAATCACGCGCCGGATGATATACTCAAGGATGAAAAAACTCGGCCTTTCAGACGAAGATATTTAGACGACGGCCTTTGACTGAAAAAAATTACCGTAAATACACTCCGAAATCGAGGCGAGAGATGGAAATTACGAAATTTCGCATTGTTCTTGTAATTGCCGCGCTGGTTACCATAACTTTAGGCGTTGTCGAACCGACAATGCTACCTCACGAGGAGCATGAACTCCAATTCGGGCAAAACCCACCCACACCGAGACCGATGCGCCCGGTAGAAATCGCATCGCCCGCAGAGCTTACTCACGAGGTCTATGGCTTCCTGCCATACTGGGAATACGGCAGCTACGAATGCCCGCGCTACGATTTACTCACACGCGTCGCATATTTCAACGTCGTCCTGAATGAATACGGCAATATCAGCAATTACCACGACTGGCCGACCGACGACCTCGTTACAAACGCCCACATTTATGGCTGCGCGGTCGATGTCTGTATAACATGCTTCGATGCCGGCGATATCGGCAACATCGTGAATGTTCCGGCGAACCGCACGAACGCCTGCCATAATATATGCAATGTCATGGATATGGGCCTCGGTGCCGACGGCGTCAACATCGATTTCGAATTACCGAGCACAGGCGACCATCCCGGATTTTACGCCTTCATGCGCGAGCTTGCGGATTCAGTCCACGCGCGCGATTCTGGTGCGATGCTAAGCCTGTGCTTACCATCGGTGGATTGGCGACACACCTTCGACTCCGACTCCCTATTGCCGCACACCGACGCACTATTCCTTATGGGATATGGCTATTATTGGGGAGGATCGAGCAGCACCGGCCCGGTCGCGCCGCTGGACGATCCCGGCTGCTATTACGATATCGCTTATTCGATGGAGTTTTATTGCGGCGACGATCCTTTCAAACGCTCGCGTTTCATTGTAGGACTGCCCCTTTATGGCTACGATTGGCCGTGCAGCGGCGATTATCGCGGAGCCTCGACAACGGGTAGCGGTTCGGCAAGATTCTATTCATCGTGCGTTTCGGACACAATAAGCTATGGCTGCAACTACGATACGAACGCGCCCGCCCCATGGTATGTTTATGGCAGCTATCGCCAATGTTGGTGGGACGACGCGCGGTCTCTCGACGAAAAATATCTCTGGATTGTCGATAACGACTTGATGGGCGTAGGCTATTGGGCTATTGGTTACGATAACGGCGACCCGGTTATCTGGGACGGCATAGAAGAGGTTTTCGGCGATACGTCTTCCGGTTCGGGCGACTCGCTTATTGTCGATAACGGCGACGCCGGTTTTATCACCGGCGGCTCGTGGATAGAAGGCTCCTATGCTGGCGGATGGTGGGTCGATTATCTGTTCTGCAACGCCGGTAGCGATGAGGACTGGGCGCTTTGGAGACCGGATATTCCGGAAGAGGGATTTTACGATGTCTATATGTGGTGGAACGCCGGTTCCAACCGTTGCGACAGCGTGTTTGTGCGCGTTTTAGGCATTTCGAACGACTCGATGTTCGTTTCGCAAAAAGGAACCGGCGCGAGCTGGCATTACCTCGGCAGACGCGCCTTTTCCGCAGGCTTAGAGGGCAATGTGAGCCTTTCCGACCGAACTGCGGTGAATGGCAGCGTCGTTATAGCCGATGCCGTCCTGTGGATATTCAACAGCGAACTTGGCACGCCGGAGATCCCGCCGCAACCCGACGAAATGACTATCTCCGCTTATCCGAACCCATTCAACTCGTCGGTGACAATTGCAATCGACGCGCCAGTAGGGGAGGGTTTGAAACCCTACCGCATCGAGATTTACGATATAAATGGGCGGCTTGTTGAGGAAATCCCAATCAACCGAAGCGAATCGGCGAAGCCGTTAAGCACAAACGCCTCCCGTATCGGGTGGACGCCCGACGAATCCATCGGCAGCGGCGTTTATCTCGTCAGTGCGATGGTCTCCGGCAACAAGGGGCTTAAGCCCCTTGTTCAAACCAAACGGGTTGTGTATCTAAAATGAGAAAACATAAATCCGCGATAATTCTATTGCTCGTCCTACTATGCGCGATTTCAAACCTCTTCGCTTGGCAACGGATATGGGGCGGCGATGAAGATGATACAGGATCATCCGTCCTCGAATGTTCAACCGGCGGATACCTAATTGGGGGTTCTACCGAGTCCTTCGCAACCATGTCTTATCATGATGGTTATCTCATAAGAATCGACGAGTCGGGTGATACTTTGTGGACAAAGACTCACGGAGGTCTTTTTCGGTCCTGGATTGGGGATATAATTAAATGTTCCTCCGGCGATTATCTGGCGGTCGCAAACGACGCCGATTTTAATTTAGTCCTTCTTCGGCTCGATGAGAACGGCGACACAATCTGGGCACAAACTCATGTAAAACCACTATTGACAAATACCTGGGACACTTTCGAATGTTCCGCTGGTGGTTTTTTTTCCTTGGGGTGGGCCGATGAATGCCCTTATTTGCTTCGGACGGATAGTCTGGGAAACGAAATATGGAGACGAGTGTATTATGATTATACATCAGCATGGTTATTTGGAGCCATTGAAGTCTTAACAGGGGGATTTATGGGTGTTGGTAGAATAGACTATTACGACAGCACCTATACTTTGCACGAATGTTTTACTCTTTGTGTAGATTCTATCGGCGATACCCTTTGGTCGAACCGTTACCGTATAGACAGATATTCCAGTTTAGAAGATATAATAAGATGTTCATCTGGTGGGTATATGGCAATAGGTTACTCTATGGATTCTTTAGGGAACTCTAATTATTTATTACTTAGATTAGACGAAGAAGGCGATACTGTTTGGTCTCGTTTATATGGTCCGCCGCCATCTAGCGAAAATCACGGTAGGCATATTATCGAGTGTAGTTCGGGCGGTTATCTATTAATGGGCTATACTTGGTGGTATTTTAGCTCCGCTAAGGATATTTATTTGTTCCGCATTGATGAAACCGGAGATACTCTCTGGACTGGAGTTTACGGAAGGGAACTTCACGATGCTGGTAACGATATTATCGAGTATTTGGATGGGGGGTTCCTTATTGTCGGTAGTAGCCAACGAATGTCTGGAGTATGGGATATAATTGCCATTAGAATAGATTCAGCGGGGAATCTGATGTCGATTAACTCTGAAGTCCCTGTTCCAGAAAAATTCGAGATTTCCGCCTACCCAAACCCGTTCAATTCGGCGGTAACAATAAACATCGATTGCCGGAGCGAATCGGCAGAGCCGTTGAGCACGATAGGAATATTCGATATTAACGGGCGAATGGTCGAAGAAATCCCCCTAAATCCCCCTTTAACAAGGGGGACTTCTGACTCCCCCCTTGTGAAAGGGGGGCAGGGGGGGATTATATCATGGCGTCCCGCCCCCGCCCTCGGTTCCGGCGTTTATTTCGTCCGCGCGACGATTGGCGGACAATCGACGGCGAAACGCGTCGTGTATTTGAAATAAAATTGTTGCTAACCGAAGCGAATCCGCGTGGCGGTTGAGCACAAACATCTCGGGCATTGCCCGCCGAAGCGAATCGTGTATTTAAAATAATAACACGAAACCCCATACAATGAGGATTCAGGAGGAATTATGAGGAAAATGCTGATTGTCTTGTGTTTTGTTCTCGTTACAACCAATTTTGCGTTGGTTATAATAGACACTTCGAATACTATGTGTTCGGAGCCGGAAATAATTGACTATATAAACGAACGCGCGTGCTCTATGGGTGTCGTTTTGGAATGGCAGGATTTCCCCTATACCGGAGATCCGGATGTAATTATTCCAATATACGTTACCGATATGTTCTTACCCGTAGAAATATCCTGGTTCGACGACTGGGTATATGACGGCGGAACGCTCGTTTTACCTGGAGAATTCAATGGTTTTACTATAATCAACCGGGTTTTCAATAATCTTCTCGGACCTTCCGGTTTCGGATTGCCGGATAGCATATATACTTGTATAGCAAGGGATACGACATGTTGTTTCGGAACTCATAACTATTGGTTTACGGTGGTTACGCATCCTATAATCGACTTTATAGACCGTTACGATCAATTCGCAGTATTTGCGTGTTCTTATCTTAATGCCGGTGTCGGGAGTAATGTGATGATAACTCTCGGTGCGTTTGCATACGCATTTTCAGAAGTAGTCGGCGGCAAACCTGTGGCGCTACAAATACCTTACGGGGCCGGGCAAATCCTCCTTTTCTCAGATTCGAACCTAATTTTTAACTCGTCAGGTGTGGATGAATTTTGGGCGGATTATGATAATCAAGACTTATTCGACCGTATCCTGCTTTTGGGCGACGACGATATCGCGGAATCCCGGCAGATGCCGGAATCGCCGGGAATTACCGCCTATCCGAACCCGTTCAATTCTGCGGTAACAATCTCCTTATCTGTCATTCCGGGCTCGATCCGGCCCTACGGCTCGTCTGAGAATCCAGAAATCGAGATATATGATGTGAACGGGCGCGTGGTCGCGGAAATCCCCGCGAATTATTCCGTGGGGAACGGCTCTCCCGTCCCGTCGTCGGGCGGGCGAGGAGACCTCGTCCTTACGGAAATAGTCTGGCAACCCGACGCCACTGTCGGCAGCGGTGTCTATTACATCCGCACGCGCTTCGGCGGGCTCAGCGACCGGGGCGACGAATCGGTGTCGAAGAGAGTGGTGTATCTGAAATAACCCTAAGGAAAGCCTATGTTAAAAAAGACGATTATTCTCTTGTTTGTAATTGTATTTGCAATTCCGTTAAATGGAACCTTCTTCGATAATCGTCCCGATTTTTCGATATTTGCCGAGAACGAAAATCGAACGGCGCTTTCGGATATCACAACAATGACCGACCTTATAATCGGCCCAGACGCGGACACGCTCCTCATCGATTCAGATTACTCCCAGTTCGGCAACCTGATAGTTATCGGCGACGGCACGGTGATTATCGACGACGCGGAATTGAGTCTCTACGGCTCGTTATGGCAACAGGACAACGGCACGGTAATCGTGCGTAATAGCGGCTATCTCCATGTAATGCAGGCCTTCCTTTCGCAATATCCTCAATACATGTGCGGCAATTCCCGCTTCGTAGCGTCGGACGCCACCGTCTATGCGAATACGACATATCGGACGTTTTTACACGACAATAGCGTCTATATCGCATCGAGAACGCATTTTCCGTTCTGGAATTTCAGGGAATGTTATGATAACTCGACGCTTATTCTCGAAGACGCGAACATGGTCGGCGACATGCTGGTTGAGGATTCATGCTATATTTCGTTAACGCGATGCGATACTATCCTGCCATGGTTTGGCGCGGGAGACGGCGCGATTATCGATTTCACTTTCCCCGGATACGACACGATCGACCATTTCGAGTTCGATAGCGCACAACCGGGCGTTAGCGGCGTGAAATACAGGGCCGTATTCGATTCATGCGCGACTTTTTATCCGGGAATTTGCCCCGCCGCGGGATGTTCGGTTATCATACGTAATTCGGTTCTTTGCGCGGCGTTACGCGTTTCAGGGGCCGATACGCTTTATTTCACAGGTGTTTCCAATAAGAAGTTTTATCCTAATTATACTATGCCCTTCTTCGATAGGCATTTCCAACTTCTTAACTCATATACGCAACTATGGTGTATCTACACCTATGACGATGTTTTACTTCACATGGATTCTTGCTATTGGGGCGAATCCCATGCGAAGGATAATTCGATAATTTGCGCCGTAAATTGCTCTACGAACGGTTTCCCGAGCTCGGTAACATCCACCGAGAATGGTTATTTTTCTTTTATCGATGGAAAGATCACGGCCTTCGTCAGCTCCTGGTTTAACGCCACAACCTATATAGAGAATTCTATTGTCACGCCTATACGACCCGGAATCGCGCAGCGAAGTAATATCGCACATCACCATTCGAGACTACTTTGCGTCAATTCGGTTTTCGACTCCCTCCCATTCGCTATGGATACCTCCCTTGTTATTTTCGCGTTCATCGACTCGCTCGATACGGTTGCTACCGGTTCAGAAATCCCGATTACGGGTTCGGCGTGGGTCGATATCGGTCCGGAAAGCGGCGATAATTTCGCGAATTATACAATCTATTACTATGGGGCAGGGCCTATAATTGAAATTGCGAGTTCCTTCGATGAAGTTAGCGACGATACTCTTGCGATTTGGAACACGGAAGGCCTCGACGGCGCGTGGCAAATTCGTCTCGTAATCCGAACCGCCGGTGGAGAGAGCCTTCTCGCGGAACGCGAGGTTTTTGTCGCGCCGATGAAAATCGCGGAGACGTCCACGCCGCAGCACTTCGAGATTTCCGCCTACCCAAACCCGTTCAATTCGACATGTCGAATTGAAATTGAGAGTGGAGAGTGGAGAGTTGAGAATGTGGAGATATTCGATATAAACGGGCGAATGGTAGAGCCGGTCACTGAGCTTGTCGAAGTGCCCGGCGGTAACAAACTCCCTTCGACAAGCTCAGGGAGCGCCCTACACGAATTTACATGGCGTCCCGCCCCCTCCCTCGGTTCCGGCGTCTATCTCATCCGCGCACGCTTCGACGGGCTCAGCGACCGAGGAACCCAATCGACATCGAAACGAATTGTTTATTTGAAATAAAATCGTCGCTAACCGGAGCGAATCCGCGGAGCGGTTGAGCACCATACGTTGTCGGCCGTTGCCGACCGAGTCGGCGTAGCCGTCGAGCAAGTCGGCTGAGGCCCTGCCGTCGAAAAGGATAGTGTATCTAAAATGAAAAAAACTCCGATATTGCTTTTACTCATCGCGATTTCCGCGTTCGCGCAAACGACTTTCATGGTGCCGATGAGGGATTCCGTGCACCTCGCGACGGATATTTTCCTTCCGCCGGACACGGCTTTCGAGTCCGTGCCGATTCTGCTGACTCGCACTCCTTACGGCCGCGGGGACGGCGGCGAGGGCGATCTCGACGACTCGCTTCTCGCGCACGGAATCGGCTTTGCAATTCAGGATTCTCGCGGGCGCGGCGGTTCGGAGGGCGTCGATAGCCTGTTTCTCGGTAACGGCTGGGGTGTGCATCAGGACGGCTACGACGCAGTCGAGTGGCTCGCCGCCCAGCCCTGGTGCAACGGCGATATCGCTATGATAGGCGGCTCCGGCGACGGCATAATGACCTATCTCGCGGTTGGAGCGGCCCCGCCGAGCCTCGTCTGCGCACTCGTGGCGAACTGCACCGGCGATATGTATCACATCGGCGCGTTCCCCGGCGGGTGCTATCGCAAAGAGCAAATCGATAACTATTTCAACATCTTCGGGCCTTCGTATATGATAGACGCCTTCGCCGAGCATTACATCTACGACAGCACGTGGTTCGAGGCCGATTTGTCGCGCCGCTATTCCGTGGTCGATGTCCCGGTCTTCCACGTCGCGGGTTGGTTCGACACGTTCTGCGAGGGCAATATCGCGGCTTTTCAGGGATTCGAGGGCGCGGGCGCACCCGGAGCGGCGGACTCGCAGTATCTCGTTATCGGGCCGTGGTGTCACGGCAAATGGAACCGCACCGATCAGGGCGATTTGAACTTCCCGGCAAACTCGATATGGGATTTCGACACCGCCGCTTATAAGTTCTTGCTGCATTACTTGAAAGATGAATATCCCGAAGTCGAGACCTGGTCACCGGTTCGCTGCTATGTCATGGGCGATGTCGCCGATACCTCGCAGCCCGGCAACGAATGGGTCGATTTCGACCGATGGCCGCCGTTCGAGATGACGCTCGACTCGATTTATCTTCAACCGGACAAAACACTCGCTTGGAACCCGCCCACAATCGCGGATAGCGGACTGACATATAACAGCAACCCCGGCGCGCCGGTTCTCCATAACGGCGGTCGCAATCTGTTTGTCAGCCCCGGCCCGAAGAACCAGTTGTTGCAAGACCTCGCCGCACAAGGTTTCGTGTGGACCTCTCTCCCGCTCGATTCGGCAATTACGATTGTCGGCCCGATTTCTGCCCGGCTTTTCGTCTCGTCGGATTGCATCGACACGGATTTTATGGTGCGCGTTTGCGACGTTTATCCGTCCGGCACCTCGTATCTCATCCTCGACGGCGCGCTTAAAACGCGCTTTAGGGAGGGTTACGACCACGAGGTTTTCATGACGCCCGGCACGATTTACGAGCTGGAAATCGAAATCGGCAACGTCGCGATATGCCTCAGCGAGGGCCATCGCCTGCGAATCGGGATAACCTCGACGCTGTCCTCGCGCTACGAACCGAACCCGAACACGGGCGAGCCTTTCCGCGAACACACGCACACCGCGATAGCGTCGAACACAGTCTATTGCGACTCCGCGCATCCGTCGCGGATAATTCTTCCATTACTTCCGAACTACGCGACCGAAATCGCGGAGACCGCGCCACGCCCGAACGATTTCTCGATTTCCGCCTATCCGAACCCGTTCAATTCGACATGTCGAATCGGAATTGAGAGTGGAGAGTGGAGAGTGGAGAGTGTGGATGTGTTCGACATGACCGGCAGAATGGTTGAAAAAGAAACCCTCCGGCCTTCGGCCACCTCCCTTGATAAGGGAGGCAACGGACATGCCCCCCTTAACAAGGGGGGTCGGGGTGGTTCTTATATATGGCAACCCGGCCCCGCCCTCGGCTCCGGCGTTTATCTCATCCGGGTGACGATTGGCGAGCAATCGACGGCGAAACGCGTCGTTTATCTGAAATAATCCTTAAATCGTTGCCACAACGGCCTCTTTCCCATCGGTCACGAGCGGGTTCGTTATCTTCCTATTGTTTTAAATAGTTTTTTACCTTTATGTTTTATATTTTCTTTTTATAATCATAATTATGATATTCTATTTGATAAATAATATACCTTAATTCTTAGCTTTACTTTTTATAATCCTATATTTTATCTTAAATGCAATATTATTCTTATTTTAAATAATAGCTTTATTTTCGATTATCATGTTGCTATTTTGAATAATATCATTATTATCTAAAATGATAGGATTAATTGTTTCATTGAAAAGAAGTATAATTTAAAATAATGGAGTTTCATAATGATTAAAAATAATTCCTTTTCATTAGATAGCTATCCTGAATTTTTGGGTAGATTAATTCTGTTCAAACAAGGGATTGTTCTGCATAAGGATAGTATCGGCCTGAGCGGCGTCGAGGTCGCGGAAATCCTGGCCTTTGTCGAAGAATACGACCGCGTGGACAGCGAAACGAACATCGAAGACGCCGAAATGTCGGGGAATTACGCGTCGATTAAGGAATACGGCCTCGAAACGCAGAAGCAAATCTACGCTTGCCGTAAGGTTTTGCGCGGTTTGTCGTCCGGGGAGGAAGGCGAGTTGCCGATTTACGTCGAGGAACGATTCGAGCTGGACCGGAAAGTGCCCAAGCGGCGCGCGGAGTTTGTCGCGATGGCGGAGAACATCCTGGAGGGCTATTCTGCGCTGCCGGTCGAGCAACCGGATTTTGCTGTGCCAGCCGCGCCTTTCGGGCGTTTGCAGGCAGCGCTGGATAAGCTTCGCCCCGCGCAGGAGACGATTTCCCGCGAGCGTGCCGAGTCCCGCGCGAAAACCGCCGAGCGTCGCCGTTTGCGCAAAAAAGGCGAGGGCATTCTTCGCAACGTCTTTCTCCGCGCGGTCGCGCAGTGGGGCGCGGAGGACGAACGCCTGCTGGCACTCGGCATGGTGCACAAATCCGGCATCTGGACGACGAAAAAGAAAAAGGAGGAGGCGCCACCTGTGGAGTAGAAGTTATCTATTGCGAAAGCGAATCTGCGAAGCGGTTGAGCAAGTCGGTCGCCGGTTGCAGTAGGCCGTTGGCGCGACTCGCGCGTGCGAAATTGTGTGGCCTTTTCCTAATCGCACGTAGCGCGAGGCGTGCCAACGGTTTCGCAGCGGAAATTATGTCCAATAGCAAAAATTTAATTTTTCGCTTCTCAAATGCACCCTTAGGGTATTATATTCACCCGAATGAAAGGAGACGAATTGAATAAACCGATGAAAATTAAGGGCAGGATTTGGGTCGTTCGCGATGAGGCGGGTGTCGCGATAGACAATATCGACACGGATATGATATATCACAACAAGCATCTCGCGGTAACCGACGTGAACGAGATGGGCCGATATATTTTCGGTAACTTATCCGGGTGGACCGATTTTCCGAAAAACGCGGCAAACGGCGATATTCTCATAGTCGGGAAAAACTTCGGCTCCGGCAGCAGTCGCCAGCATGCGGTCGATGGCTTCGTTGTGCTCGGAGTTCAGGCGATAGTCGGCGAGTCTTTCGGTGCGATATACTGGCGAAACGCGGTCAATGCCGGTGTGCCGGTGTTTCGCGCGCCGGGGATTTTGGCCGAGGAAATCGAATCGGGTCAGGAAATCGAAATCGATCTCGAAACCGGCGAGATAAAAGTCCTAAAATCCGGGAAAATAATAAATGCCGCGCCGATGGGCGAAGTCCAGAAGGACATCTACCATGCCGGCGGGTTGTTCGAGTATGCAAAATAGCATTTTAATAATAGATTTGGAGCTAAAATGAGCAGACTTTCCGTTAATATCGACCATGTAGGGACATTGCGCAGAACGCGCAACGCCAAATATCCCGATCCCGTCCATGCGGCGGTCGTTGTCGAGCAGGCCGGCGCGGACGGTGTTACCGTCCATCTTCGCGGCGATAGAAGGCATATCAACGACCGCGACCTATACCTCGTCCGGCAGGTCGTGACATCGCACCTCACACTCGAGATGTCACCGACGCAGGAAACGGTGGACATCGCCTTGCAAATCAAACCGGATATGGTGACCCTCGTCCCCGAAAAACCCACCGAGAACACCACCGAACGCGGTTTCGACCTCGCGCAGGAAGCCCCGGATATCGAACCGGCGGTCGAGCAATTAATCGAAAACGGGATCATCGTCTCGCTTTTCGTCGATCCAACCGAGGAGAACATGAAGTCGGCTGCGGCCCTGGGCGCGGATTATGTCGAGCTTAATACAAATTATTACGCGATCAGCAAAACATTCGAAGAGGAAATCGACGCCTTGCGGACTATCGAAAAGGCCGCTCATCAGGCATCCAAACTGAAACTCGGCGTTGCGGCCGGACATGCGCTGAACTACCGAAATGTCCGCAATATCGCGGCTATCGAGCCTGTCGAAGAGCTTTCGATCGGGCACTCGATAATCTCCCGTGCGCTGTTCGTCGGGCTCGATGCGGCAGTCAAGGAAATGATGGAAACAATTCGCCGCGCACGCAGATCTTCCAGTGTCTGACGAACGCCGTATATTCTCGGTTTCTGAGCTTAATACGCTTTGCCGCTCGACGTTAGAGAGCCTTGCGCCCGGAGGGATATGGCTCGACGGGGAAATCCGCGATGTTAAAATCCCGGCATCCGGGCATATCTATTTCGCTATCACCGATAATAACTGCACCATCGATGCTGTAATGTGGCGTTCCGCCGCGAAATCTCTCGCTTTCAAACCCGAAAATGGTATGGCTATCGAAGTTATGGGATCCCCTACCCTCTACGAGAAGACCGGCCGTTTTCAATTTATGGTTCGGAAAATGTTGCCGGTGGGCGAAGGCGCGCGCGCGGTTGCGTTTCGGCAGTTAAAGGAGAAACTCGCCGAAGAGGGTTTGTTTTCGGAGGAATACAAAAAAGCGCTACCGGAATACCCCTTCCGGATTGGCGTCGTAACGAGCGCCACGGGCGCGGTGATTCGCGATATTGTCAATGTGGTTATAAGGCGCGCTCCTTATGTTTCTATTATCCTGCGACCGGCAAAGGTGCAAGGCGAAGGCGCTGCGGAAGATATTGCCGCCGGGATAATTGAACTCAACGAATACACCGATCTCGACCTCCTCATCGTCGGGCGCGGAGGAGGCAGCGAGGAAGACCTGTGGTGCTTCAACGATGAAAATCTCGCCCGAACAATATTCGCGTCGGAGTTACCGATTATTAGCGCCGTCGGTCACGAAACCGATTTTAGTATCTCCGATTTCGTCGCGGATCTGCGCGCACCGACACCATCTGCGGCGGCAGAACTTGCTGTCAAAGATATCGGGGAGCTGCTCGGTTCGATTATCGGATTTGCAGAACTCGCGCAACGCGGGCTTACGCAGAGAGTGGAGATCGAACAGAACAAGTTGATTAGTATCGTAACGCGGGCGGGATGGCGGGAACCACTACGCTCGATACGCGATTACGAACAGCGACTCGACGAACTGATGTCTGAGGCGGAAAACTCGACAAAACTATACGCAGAAAGGCGCGCGCAGAATCTAAATATCATTCTCGGAAGGCTTAGAGGTTTGGGAGTATCGACTACATTGAATCGCGGATTCGCAATCTTAGAATGTAAGCAAGAACTGGTTACGACCGCTAAATCGCTTGGTCGAGGCGACTTAATAAAAATCCGTTTCTCCGACGGAAAACGCTCCGCCGAAGTAACGGATTAGGTCATGCAATGCGTTTTATTCTTTGTGGTGCTTCTTTTCTCTGGTGTAAGTGTATGCCATCCCCAAAGCAACAAGCATTATAATTACCGATGTAGCTTCCGCTAAAACCGGTATATTGTAGTTGATTAGGAATATTTCGTGTAAAAGCCCGACGAATCCGAGAAAAAAAACAACGATAAACCAATAGAACATGTAAACCCCTCTCTCAATAATATTTATTCTTAATAATAATTCGTAAGTAGTCTTTACGCAAGCTGTTATTTCATTGAATTTGTCCGGTAATATCTTCGGGGATTGTTACGTTTTCCCTTGAATACTCACCATATTTCAGACCTATCCCATAGACAATCCCTGTTTTTAGGGCGAAACCATACGCAAAAAACTCCAAAAAAAGGGACGTAATAAACATCCCAAAATCAGAATCTAAAACTTAACTACCGTTTTAAGTGTCTCGTCCTGGTTTGGAAGCCCTATAAACGCCTTATCCGGAAGCGCTAAAGACTCATTACCTCGCGTTCTTTTTTCTCGCGAAGATCGTCGATTTTCTCGGTAGCTTTATTCGTCAATTCCTGTATCTTTTCGCTGGTGCGCTTGGCCAGGTCCTCCGGGAGATCGCCGTCGTTCTGCGCGGTTTTAACTGACTCGATGCCGTCGCGGCGGATATTACGAACCGATATCTTGCCCTCCTCGGCGATTTTACCAACGACCTTAGCCAGATCACGTCTGCGTTCCTCGGTAAGCGCGGGTATCGCGATTCGGATAACATTGCCGTCCGATTGTGGCGGTAGGTCGAGGTCCGAAGTCTGAATCGCTTTAACTATCGGCTCGATAGCGTTTTTATCCCAGGGCTGGATAACTAGCAGCCTCGCCTCCGGAACCGCCACCGATGCGATCTGGTTAATAGGCATTTCCGTGCCGTAATAATCAACTTTGATTCCCTCGATAAGAGCGGGCGACGCTTTCCCTGTTCGCAATCTCGCCATCTCGCGGCCGATTGCTTCTACGGCCTTGTTCATCCTATCTTCGGTATCACCAATAATTATTTTATCCATCGCGCTATACCTTCCGATTGCTTTGGACCAATGTCCCTATTTTTTCGCCACGCAGAACGCGCGCAAGATTCCCTTTCTCGAACAGATTGAAAACCAAAATCGGTATTTTATTCTCCGCGCAAAGCGTTACTGCTGTGAGGTCCATTATCCTAAGGTTCTTTTCGAGGACGTCGGTGTAAACTATCTCTTCGAAAAACTCGGCGTCCGGATTTTTAACTGGATCGGCGGAGTAAATACCATCGACCTTCGTCCCCTTAAGGACAATATCCGCGCCTATCTCGATAGCTCTCAGCGCCGCCGCCGTGTCAGTTGTGAAATATGGGTTTCCGGTTCCCGCAGCAAGAATAATTACCCGACCTTTTTCGAGGTGGTGTATCGCGCGGCGGCGAATATACGTTTCCGCAAGCTGCCTCATCTCGATAGCCGAAAGCACTCGCGTGTGCAGTCCTTTTTTTTCGAGAATCACTTGCATGGCGAGAGCGTTTATTACCGTTGCGAGCATACCCATATAATCGCCGGAAGCCCTGTCGAAACCTATTTTCGCCCCGGAAAGGCCGCGAAAAATATTCCCGCCGCCCACAACGAGGCCGATCTCCGCACCCGCTTGTTTTGCAAGGACGATCTCGTTACCGATTTCGTCGATTTGTTCAGCGCTGATGCCATAGTTATTTCCGCCCTGAAGCCCCTCACCGGAGATTTTCAGAAGGACGCGTTTGTATTTAAGGCGGTCTTCCACGATAAAATAGGGGGGATTACAATCCTATCTTGAATCGCACGAAACGTGCTATCTGTATATTCTCGCCTAACTTCGCGATAATTCCTTTTTGCAAATCTTCAATTGTCTTATCGGAATCTTTGATAAAGGATTGGCGCATCAATACCGCTTCATTGAGGAACTTCTCGATCTTACCCTCGACGATTTTATCGAGGATTTTCTCCGGTTTTCCAGATTGACGAGCTTGTTCCTTATAAATCTCGCGTTCTTTTTCAAGCAGGTTTGCATCCATCTCCTCCACTAATACTACAAGAGGATCTTCGGCAGCGATCTGCATCGCGACATCGTTGCAGAACTCTGTAAATTCATCGGTGCGTGCAACGAAATCGGTTTCGCAATCCACTTCGAGTAAAACGCCGAGTTTTGCCCCGGGATGAATGTAAGAATAAATCTTACCGTCCTTGACCTTTCGTTCAGCCTTTTTCGCGGCTTTGGTTACACCTGTTTTCCGAAGGTGTTCTACCGCTTTTTCTGTGTCACCGTCGCATTCGACAAGGGCTTTCTTACAGTCCATCATGCCCGCGCCGGTCATTTGACGGAGTTTCATAACTGTTTTTGCTTCGATATCTGCCATTTCTCGCCTTCCTTGAATTTATACTTTTGGTTAAGCTCTAATCGTCGGTGGTCTGATCGTCTTCGATTTCATCCTCTGTCTCTATCTCCTTATGCTCATTCTCGGAGCTTTCGCGGGTAGCACGACTTTCCTTGTCGATACGTTCGAGGAGTTGGCCACCGCTTCTGCCGTCGAGAACTGCATCAGAGAGTGTGTGGGTTATAAGCCGAATAGATTTGATAGCATCGTCATTGGACGGAATAGGATAATCCACGATTTCGGGATCAGTATTTGTATCACAGATCGCGATAATCGGGATACCCAGTTTGCGCGCTTCTTTGACCGCAATAATCTCTTTCTTTGCATCCACAACGAAAAGAATAGATGGCAAGCGATTCATATCTTTGACGCCCGATAACACCTTGAATAGACGTCCATAGTCCTTCTCCATTTCGAGAATTTCTTTTTTAGTAAGTTTATCGTAAGTGCCATCCTCGCGGGCGCGCTCGATATCGCGCATTTTATCGACGGATGCCCGAATTGTTCGGAAATTGGTTAACATACCGCCGGGCCAGCGCTCCGCGACATAGAAAACTCCCGAGCGCTCGGCTTCTTCTTTGATAATAGCTTGTGCCTGCTTTTTTGTGCCGACGAATAGCACGGTGCCTCCGTCTGCAACTGTTTTGCGCGTTACTTCATACGCTTCGAGTAGGGAGTAAAGCGTTTGCTTTAAGTCTATCAGGTGGATTCCGGCACGTTGCCCGAAAATGAATTTCTTCATTTTGGGATGCCAGCGGTGTGTCTGGTGGCCGAAATGGGCTCCGGCTTCCAGAAGATCTTCCAGTGTAACTGAAGGCATCATTTTTTTCGCTCCTTTTTGGGGTTTGGCGACCGCTGGAAGCCCGCCTATCCGGTCCGCCCCTCACGGGGACCCCACCGGAAGCTTCCAACGTATTCGATAAGTTTTCTTTAACGTTTAGAGAACTGGAACCGTTTGCGCGCCTTTGGACGACCGTATTTTTTTCGCTCGACCTCTCTCGCGTCACGGGTGAGATAACCGGCTTTCTTCAATGGAACACGAAGCTCAGGATCGAATTTTGCCAATGCTCTCGCGATACCTAACCTGAGCGCTCCCGCCTGACCGCGGACTCCTCCGCCTTTTACTGTTGCGCGAACGTTTACGGTATCGTCGAGTTCGACTTTTTTAAGGGGTTCTAATATATGGATAACAAGGTCCTCACGGCAAAAATATTCCATCGGTTTTTTGCCGTTGATATCCTTAACACCTTTTGATTTTGGCACAATCCATACGCGAGCTACGGATTCTTTCCTTCGACCGGTTGCATAGAATGTTTCCTTCATATTAGTCCTTCGCTATTAAATATCGAGTGTCTCGGGTTTCTGAGCCTTATGCGGATGATCTGGAGCCGCATATACGAACAGCTTTTTAAATAATCTACGGCCTAACCTATTTTTCGGCAACATCCCTTTGACCGCATGTTCGATAAGCCTTTCCGGGTGTTTTTCAAGAATCTCGGCCCAGGTTTTTGTGCGTTGGCCACCGGGATAACCGGAAAACCGCTTGTGAATATTGGCCTGCAATTTATTCCCCGTTACAGCGACTTTGTCTGCATTAATCACGATGACGAAGTCGCCGGTGTCCAGATGAGGCGTATAGTAAGGTTTCTCTTTACCCCGGATAATCCTTGCGATTTTAGTGGCCATCCGACCGAGAACCCGGCCTTCAGCGTCGATGACCCACCATTTCTTTTCGAAATCCGCTTGCTTTGGTATTGGCGATTTCATATTTAATCCTTCTAAAAAAATCGGTAACTTTAAGATATACTCTAACACCGGGAAGATCGGAATTCCCGAGGCTAATTACTTAAATTAGGAAACAAACGGGCGTTGTCAAGATAAATTTTCGATTCGCGGCGTCGAGTGATGTTTTGGGATAGAATTATTTGTAAAAAAGTGTGAAACCTCCCTTCTTGAATATTAACAACATGAAAAAGAGAACCGGGCGGTCAGAAAATAAGAGGGATAAAAAGCGGGATTAATAGCAGGATTATCTAATTTATCCAACAAGATGAGAGCATAAAGCCCGTTCTCAGCCTCTATTTAACTTGCCGGAAATCCGGGAAAAAACCTGCTCTCCTAAGTCAATTAACATATTGGTTAATTTTACTTCGGAAGACATAATCGAAATTACTTGCGCTTTTCGATAAATATCAATAGATTCATATAAATAAGATAGTATTATACAGGACAGGTGTTAATCTATGTCGCGTTTTAAATCGATTTTCACGCTTTGCATTTTAATATCGGCTGTTACCGTGTTTGCGTCTGGAATTAGCGTAAAACCGGGAACGATACTCATTCAGGAAGTGCCACTGGGCGAAACCTACGATTTCGAGACGAGACGTGGCCAGAAGATAGTTATCGGCCCGGTAGCAACCGACAAAACCTATGCGCTTTACGCCGAACCGGCAAGCACCGGAGGCAGCGAAGCCACGGGCTTCTTCGATTTTCCCGAACCAAACTGGTTCGACCTGGAGATGGATACGATTGATATTGCGACAGGTGAAGAAGGCCATGTAGCAATGTGGATGACGATCCCCGATGACGAGGGACTTTACAACCACCACTGGCTACTCGGAATTCCGATTACTCCCGTTGTCGAGCCCGGCACCGGCGAACAAATCCAGATTGGCGTTTATCTCCTCTATCGTATCGAAACCGAAGCCAAAGCCGGCGTCGTGCCATCCTGCGCCCGGGACGAAGTGGTCACCGCGCCAAGTAGGATGGTTTTCCAGGATGTCCTGCCCGGCAGTGAATCGAGCGAGGTTATCCAGCTTTTTCAGGGACGCGATAAATCCTTATTATTTAACGTTCATCCGCTCGACCCGACTTCGCCGGTAGCCCAACTAACTATTCTCGGCACACCGGGATTCCCGAGACTCGCCAATCCGGAATGGCTCGAGTATCCGGAAGAAGTCGTTATTCCCGGCGAGAAAGAGGGCGGCGGACCGTTCCCGATTACGCTAAAAATTCCGTCAGATGCACAAATCCCGCGTTTCGAAGAAATCCTGATGTTCGAAAGCGAGAATTCGAGACCGGCATATTTAAGGATACTCGTCACAACGAAAGTAAATTAGAAATTAGAATTATCAAATTTTTAGCGAAGACAATTTAAATGGAGGGACAATGAAAAAAGTAGTAGTTTTTCTCTGCATTCTCGCAATCGGTAGCGCGTTGGCGGTCTATATCGATTCTGACGGCGGGGCTATCGGAGTCGGTGCGGACAATCAGGGCAATTTTAGTATCGGCGTTCCGCCAATGCCCCCGCTATATCCCGATATCCGAAACCTCTTGAATACAGACTACACTGCCGCAAGCCCGGCAGGAGCTTATGTTGGTTTCCTAATCGACAGTGTCATTTATTCTACAAGCGGAATCGTCCCATTGATGTTTCCGGATACAACTGTATATCTTTCCGACCATATATTAGCTCCAAGCTATATTGACCCCATTAACAAATGGATCATGACGGAATGGTCCATCGAAGACGACCCATATGGCGCAGATTCGATTTATATCTCCCAGATTCTCCAACCACAGGAAAGCGGCGGAAGCGGGACGGTAGTGATGCGCTGGCTAATACGCAACGACAGTAGCGTTCCGCACTCGGTCGGAATCATACTCGCTATGGACACAAAAATCGGCGACAGCGACGACGCGAAAATATGGGCGCCGGGAATCCCCTTCTCCGATACCGCTCGCGTTTTACCGAGCGCCGTGCACGATTGGGATTTGCCGCCTTTCTGGGAGGCCTATGAATACGATCCTCCCGACGATACGCTCGGCCTTGTCGCCAAGGGTATTCTAACAATGCCGCCAAACACGCCGCCAACAAAGATCGCTATGGCAGACTGGCGCGACCTCCTCGGCCAATACTGGGACGTATCGATTCCGGAAGTCCCGTATGACGATTCTGGCGTTATGCTGTGGTGGTATCCTGTTACCGTTCAGCCCGGTTCGCTAACCATTTGTATGACCAGCTACGGCCTTTCGGATAGCTCCGCGAGTATCGGCGGCATTTATAGCATGTCGATCTCCTATCCGAGAAATCAGGTTGTCGAGGGTTGCCGCCTGCTGCCGAATCCTTTCAACCTCGTTGTCGGTGTTACCAATACGTCTGACAGCACCGTCTACGATATGCAAGCATACCTCGATTGCTCTAGTTCTTCGTTCCTCACTGTTTCCAGTAGCGATAGCGCGCTGAAATACACTTCTCCATGCACGCTTTCCACAGGTCAGGTCGGTTTCGTCAGTTGGGGCGTTGTCTCCGATCCCGCGCCGCTTACGAGCACAATCGATTATTTCCAGGTCACGGCGAGATCGACGCTTCGAGATACGTTCACTACTTCTCCCCCCATGCCAATCCAGGTTGAAGGCTCCGACTACTTAGGCCCGTATGCCGAACTCATTGAACCGCTATTTAATACTATCTCCTCGGACTCGCTCCAACCGATTAAAATCTATCTCCACGATGATGACGTAGGCGTGGACACATCTCGGATTTTCTTCTATTTCCTTCTATCCCTAGATGATACGATCGGAGTGGATATTTCTGACCCGAGGCTTAGATACGAGAACGACACACTCTATTACACACCGTCCGAAGCGCTGATTAACGGAACATACTATTATTTCGAGCTATTCCGTGCGGAGGATTTGAACGGATGCCCGACAAGCAGCGTTATTACGGGTCGTTTTCTCTGCGATCTTATAGGCCCGGAAATAGAAGGTCATTTCCCGCCGGATAGCTCGATACAAACCGATTCGCTACTCGTCAACTATGTCCTCGCTATAGACGCACTCGGCGAGTTACGCCTTCAGACCGTCCAATATGACCTGATTCTCGATTATTATCTATCAGGCGTTTCGGTTACGGGTGATATTCCCGCCGACGGAATTAGCATAGGGACAGCTACCGGCGTGGGGCTTGCGGATTCGGTCTTCTGGGCACCCGGCTCGTGGACATCGGGCTATGGCCGCATTCCGGATGGCTATGTCGATATTAATATGGTCGGCCTCACCGACGATCCCGATTACGGCACCCCGAATCCCAGCCCGGACTTGCCATACGGCTGGTGGTATCTCATGAACTCCCACGGCCCGCGCGCGCATCCGGTGCTGCCATATGATGAAGATTACGTCAGCGTCCCGGACACAGACATGGTGTATTATCTCTATGACGGCAACTCGCTCGATATGACCACCGCGCAGATCAGCTTCGACGGCACAACACAGGCCGTCGCCGGTGCCTGTCGCGACAGCTTACATACTGTAACGGTTTCCACGTTATTCGCGGACGGCTATCTTGTCGAGGTGGAGGTCCTCTCCTGCGACGATAGCCTCGGAACTCCGCTGGATATCATAAGTCACACCGAGTGGGCTTATACTATAGATATTAGCGCACCGGAGATTTCATCCTGCACCTACGATTGCTATGACTCTGTCGGCACGGATAGTTTCGATGTAATCGTTCATCTGGACGATACTTATGCCGGTGTAAATCCGGATAGCCTCGATGTCCTAATAAATGGCTTGCCACCGACCGCCCTTACCTGGGCGGGAGATTCGGCCGTATTCACTGTTGTAACACTCGACGATTCAGTAGTTATCGATCTAACGGTTTGCGATCTAATCGACGTCGGCCCCGCGAATTGGCTCGATACTTCTTTCGTGCTTTATATTGTAATGGAAGGCCCGCGAGCGAGTTTCGCCGGTTTGAGCAGCGGTTATATTTGCAGCGCGACCGGCCCGATAATCTGGAACCTGTATGATCCCGACGGCATAGTAACATCTTCGATAGAAGTTACTGTGAGTGGCGTTACTTATACCCTGAGCGATCCCGAGCTTTCGTATATCGCCATGCCGGGCGAATTGACATACACTCCCTCCTCCGCGTGGACGGACGGTTTCCTCGTAACGGCCTCCCTCGATGCCGCAGAGGATCCCTACGGCTATAGTCTCGCGTCGCCGGTTAGCGGAACGTGGGAGGTCGATCTGGACCCACCCGATTGGACGGAGACTATCGAGGAGGTTCATACGTCCACCGGCGGATCGAGTTACGATATGTTCGATTCGCTACTGAATATCCATATCCAATGGGGCGACGGCGCACTGGACAGTATCAGCCTTGTTTTCGATGGGATATTCTTCGAAGCCGGTTCGCTTGGACTGACTATCGAGGACACGGTTATCAGTTTCAGTGCTCCGGATGCTGATATTATGCTGGACAGCGGTGCGACATACGATCTTGTGCTTATCGCGAAAACGGTCTGCGCGTTCAACGAGGGCGAATGGGATACGCACACCGTGGTTTTCTACAGCACCGATATCGACGAGAAAAACCGCAATCTCCCGACTACGGCGGAACTCCTGCCCAACAGGCCGGATCCGTTCAACGCGTCGACTATTATTCCGTTTATATTGCCGAAAACCGAAGTTGTTCGCGTCGAGATTTCCGATATGCTCGGCCGCCATGTTATTACGCTTGTGGATAACCGTCTCGATGCCGGTCGCCACGAGATAATCTGGAAGGGCGTCGATGATCTCGGCAGGCAGGCGCCAAGCGGCGTTTATAACTGCCGCTTGATAGCCGGCGGCGAAATCCACAGCCAGAGGATAACTCTGATACGATAGGTGGAAAATATTCTCAGAAAGGCCGCGCCCGTCGCGGCCTTTCGTTTGCTATTGACTTTCATATGGTCTATCTGTAATTTCAAATGTTATGAAAAAATTTAGCGCCACAATAATCCTCCTAACAGCATTCCTCGTTCTAACACCGCTTTTCGGCACTGAGGACGAAAAAACTGCCTGGCAATGGCTGGATTTTAGCGATGCTCAACCTCTTGCGTTACAACAAAATAAGCATCTTATCATAAACTTCTACTCGATAGGATGCTACTGGTGTCGTAAAATGGATAAAGATACGTATGGCAACCAGGAAATAATCGCCTATCTCGATAGCAATTATATCGGTGCAAAAGTAAATAACGGTTCGAATCGTAAAGTCACTTGGCGGGAGCAAACTCTTACAGAACGCGAACTTGCGCGATATTTCAATGTTCGAGGAACGCCGTTCACCGCTTTCGTGGACACATCGGGTCAAATCGTGGGTTCGGCGCCCGGTTACTTACCCCCAACCACCTTCGCCCCTTTACTTAAATACGTCGGTGGATATTGGTATAAAGAGCTTACCTTTCAGGAGTTCATCGCAAGCGAAAGCGCAATCCACAAAACGGAGGGTAAACCGTGAAAAAAAACATGGTTAACTCAATCCTTATCCTCGTTCTTTTAGCGCAAATCTCTATAGCGCAGGTCATTCTTTCTGAGATAATGAACAATCCCGCCGGTGGTGAGACTTCCATCCCCGGCGGTGACTCGAATGAATATATTGAACTCTACAATGCCGGTTCGGATACTGTCGATCTCTCCGGTTGGTCCTTCGACGACGGCGACGCCAGCGACGATATTGCCTCCGCAGATGGCATAATTGATCCGCTACCGGATGATCCCGACGGGATTTATAACTCGACATCGCTCCCACCCGGCGGTTTCGCGCTAATACTCGACCCGGAATACACAGATCCGGCCAACGATCAACCCTACGACTGGCCTACCGGGACGATTATCTTGACAATAGCGACCTCGACAGACCTTGGTGGTTCGCGCCTTGCAACCACCGACCCAATAACGCTTTACGACGACTCATCCACTCCGACCGACTCGTTTCCTAATCCTTTCGATCCGGGGGATGGTGTCAGTGTGGAACGCGACGAACCGGCGCTTAGCGCTGGTTGGAGTTCCTCCATCGCGCCATCGGGAAGCACACCCGGCGCCCGGAATTCTCACTGGCCCTATGGCACCGATCTCGCACTCGATTCGCTTACTACCCCGGATAATCCCGCAACCAGCTCTCCGATAACGGTTTACGCGTTCGTTACTAATGTCGGCGAGGCTATTGTATCGTCGGCTACGGTTTCGGTTTTTCGCGATACATCTGAAACAGAGCTTCTCGATTCCGAGACGATTACAAATATCTCTGTCGATGAAACCCGTGAAGTCCAATTCGAGTTAACTCTCACGGAAGGTTCATTCGAGCTGTTTGCGGCGCTTTCTGGAGATGATAATTCGACGAACGATTATGCATCGCTTTCGATCCTTGTCGGGCCGACGGGCTGGCCGGTTTGCATATCGGAGATAATGTTCATGCCGACATCCGGAGAGCCGGAGTGGATAGAGCTTTATAATTGGAGCGATGTTTCGGTCGATCTCGAAGCGTGGCAGTTCGGCGATGAAAACAGCCTCTATGATATCCCGCCTTGCACCCTCGAACCGGGTGGATTTGTCGTGCTCTGCGAGGATACTGCCGCTTTCCCGGACACACTTTGTGATGGCGCGCTTCTGCTTCAACCATCGAGTTGGCCCGCACTCAATAATACCGGCGACATCGTCCGCATTTTCGACGATAGCGGTCTCCCCCGCCACAGCATCGCATACACGGATGATCAGTTCGGAACTTGCATGGACAACGGTATTTCGGCGGAGACTATCGAGGAGGGCGGTTCTCAAGTCGCATGCAGCCCCGGCGGCAGAACTCCCGGATGCGAAAATGCTATCTGGCTCATAACTCCCGGCGGGAGAAGTGTTTACGCTGATCCAAATCCCTTCGATCCCACGCGCGAAGCAACTATGATTAACGTCGAACTTCCGGGCGGCGGCCTCGATGTATGCATCTATGACCGCATGGGGCGCAAAATCGCGAATTTAGCCGATCCGGGCCATCCGGTCGGCCTTAGTTTTCCGTGGAATGGCGCTGATGACTCCGGCGATTTACTCCCGGCGGGCATGTATATTCTCTTCGTAAAGGATTCCGAGGGCAACAGCGCAAAAGCCGTAGTGGCGATAGAGGGAAGCCGGTGATCTGGCCTAAACCGGAAGACAGGAATTCTGCCATTCAAGCGGAACACGCACTTGGAATCGCCCGTAAACTCTTAGCGGAAGGCTACCCAACCTATCTCGTAGGCGGGATTGTCCGCGACGCCCTGTTAGGGATCCCCACTTGCGATGTTGACATTTGCACATCCGCTCCGTCGGATGTGATACAAAGATATTTACCCACAGCAAAACCTTATGGTCCCGAGCGCTATTGCGTTTTTCGAATAAAAACAGATCTCGGCGAGATCGAGATCGCGCATTTCCGCACTGAACATTCATGCGATGGCCGCCACTGCGATGTCGAATTGATCGACGATCTCGACAGGGACCTACTCCGGCGCGATTTCACTGTCAATGCCCTCGCCTTAATCCCCGATTCTCTCGAAATAATCGACAGGGTAGGCGGAACCGCCGACCTCGCTGCGGGTATTCTCAGAGCGATAAGAGAGCCGATCGCACGGTTTAGAGAAGACAGATTGCGGATTCTCCGGGCTGTTCGCTTCGCCGCAAAGCTTGATTTCCGGATAGAGAAAAACACCGAACTTGCGATTATACAAGAGGCAAGCGGAGTTAAGTCGTTATCCTCGTTTAGAATTCGTGACGAAATCGAGTCGATGCTTATCGGTCGGAATCCGGGAAGAGCAATCGAATTTCTATGCGAATTAGGGATTTGGCCCCACATTTTCAATGAAGCGCGTGATAATTGTAATTCCCCATATTGGCGAAAAAAAACCAGCGCTATAGACAGGGCCGCTCGTGAATTGTTATCGGCTAAACACCGATGGGCTTTGCTTTTTATGCCCGATTTGTCCGGCGAAATCGAAGATTTCCATTCGGTTGAAAAAATGGTCGGAACGCTCGGTTTTCCAAAAAGCGAAGCGAAGGAACTCGTTACATTGTGCAGACTTACGATTAGCGCTTCGAAGTTTGCAAACCTCGACCGCACTGCAAAAATCGAAGTCGCGGACTCCGGATTACTCCCGGTTGTCCAAAAATTTCTCTACCTTCTATGCCCTGAAGCCGATTTCGAAACACACCTAATTCGGTGTTTCCCGAATTTGGGATGTCCGCAATTACTAAGCGGAGACGCACTCGGTAAAATATTATCCCGTGTAAACGGCGAAACGATTGGCGACGCCCTTGCGAAATTGCGATGGGCTGAACTTACCGGCACGGTAAATTCTACCGGGGCTGCAGAAACCTTTCTAATAGCGCTTCTCGCACAAAAAACGGGCCTTTCTTGAGGCGCGAATTCCAAACTATCTAACGGATTACGGGTTTTACTTAAGAATGAGTTTAAGTCGCGCGGAGAACGCGCGACTTTTTTTTATTATTTTTTAAAATTCGCTTTAATCACTTCATAAAAAACCTCCTAATCGATTATCAATAGATAGCTTACCTCTATAGCATGTTGCTTAAAAAGCGAACATGCGTTCGTAACTCTTTGCTTTATAATGACTTACTTTTTTCAGATAATCCTTGACATTAATTATCCGGCTTATATTATTGGTGGTAGAAAGTGGGTATATATTACTAATTTTGGAGTTTTGTGGGGATTTAATCATGTTTTACGGTCGCTATGAACATAAAGTGGACTCGAAAGGGCGCGTCCAGATTCCAATATCGCTACGCCGCGCCGGTGAAGACACACTCTACAGCAAGTTTATGCTTGTAAGAGGTATCGGTGGATGTCTCGCGCTGTTTACAGCATCCCGCTTTAAAGATTTTGTCAAAGCGTTCATGCCAGGCGATCTCGGTAAGGGCGCAACCGTCGAATTTCAACGGCAGTTTTACTCCAGGATGGCGGAGATTGAACTCGACAACCAGGGTAGATTGTTATTACCCAAGCTACTTCGCGAGGAAGTAGGGATAGATGAAGCGGCTTTGTTCCTTGGGGCTGGAGAATGGATCGAGATTTGGGACAAAGGTCGTTACGAGGATTACTCGAAACAAAACGAACTAACCTACGACGACATCGCGAGACATTTCTTCGCAACGCTGGGTAGAATCGAGCCCGACAAGAGCGAAAATGTCATCGCAGAATAAATGTCATCGTCCGGTATTGCTCGGAGAGGTTATCGAGTTTTTCCTCGATGCACCTATCGAGTTATTTGTGGATGCAACTCTCGGGGATGGCGGACACGCCGAAGCTATTTTACATGGGATTCCGGATTCCGAAATCGTCGGGATCGACCGAGATCCGCAGGCCTTAGAAACGGTGGCTAACAGGCTCGTTGAATTTGGTGACAGGATGAAGATCGTTCGGGGACGGTTCGGTGAATTGGCTGAGATCGCCTCCCGGAGCGAACTTCCACCTGTCGGAGGAGTGCTCTTTGACTTAGGTGTTAGATCGGAACAGATTGACGATCCAAAACGCGGATTCAGCTATATTAGGGATGGCAAACCGGATATGCGGATGGATCCCGACACGGGAATATCCGCGTTCGAGCTTGTAAACGAAGCTTCCCGGGGCGAACTCGCACGGATAATCGCCAAATACGGCGAACAACCCGGCGCCGGTAGAATCGCACGGGCTATCGAAATCGAACGGCGGAAAAAGCCTATCGAATCGACAATCCAACTGGCGGAAATCGTTCGGAAAGCGATACATGAAGCCACGGCGGCGGATTTATCCAGAGTATTTCAGGCCCTTCGGATCGAAGTGAACAACGAACTCGAAGAACTCGAAAATGGGCTGCAGGCCGCGCTTCAGATACTTGCTCCGCGCGGATTACTTGTAGTAATCAGCTACCACTCGCTCGAAGACAGGATCGTCAAGCAATTTATCGCCGAAGAAGTTAAGGGCTGCATTTGTCCGCCGGATTTACCTGTATGTCGCTGTGGACATCGCCCAAGGTTGGAAAAGGTTACAAAGAAGCCGCTGATTCCGTCCGAGAACGAGGCGAAGGCAAATCCGAGAGCCCGATCGGCAAAAATGAGAGTCGCAAGGAAAATTTTTTGATTTTTACTATAATTGCAAAGGAGATGGAATGCGCTTAAATGTTAGTTTTTTGTTAAACCGTCTGCGCATGCCAGCGATAATAACTACGCTTTTCTTACTATCCATAGTGCTTATTGCGCAACGGGTGTATATGGTTCAGGTTGGCGATAGGATATCTATTATCGTAAACGAACTTAGATCGGTAAAGAGCCATAACGACGAGCTTCAATATGAGATTGCGGGTCATTTCGAAACGAGCAAACTGATCCAAACAGCATATGAGGATTTCGGATTGCGCTCGGCCAAACTCGACGAAATAGTAGTATTAATCGAACCCGGTTCGGAAGGGGAAGCCCACGACGCATCTTCATGGAACAAGTTGCGCACGGCAATGGTTAGCAGTTGGGAAACAATTGTCTGCGATATTGCAGGGGAAACCGATTTAGAACTTAGCGGCTCAATATAGAGCCGTTTTTTCAAGGTCAAAACGCAAGATTATCGAATGATCGGACGAAAAAACATAGACCGGATTTTAGCTGTGGGCCTAATCGGAGCGGCGGTTTGGCTCGTTCTTTTGGGACGGCTTTTTATGGTGCAGGTCCTCTACGCAGACGACTATCGCGAAAAGGCCGATTATCAACACCAGAAGACGCGGGAAATCCTCGCGGTGCGCGGCTCGATATACGACTGCAATAACACATTGCTGGCAAAAAATACAATCGCATACGATATCTGGACACGACCGGGTATGATACGGAACATTGAGGAAGTTGATTCCGCGTTCTCCGCAACTCTCGGATTTCCGCAGGATTCTATTGCCCGGCTTCTTCGTGGAAAAAAGGCGAACCGCTTCGTTTTCCTCGCGCGTGAGGTCGAATTGTCCAAGGCCGAGTTGTTGTTCGAACTGGAACGGGATAGCCTGGTTTTCGACGAAGTTCGCGACCGCGTATATCCACTCGGGAAAACGGCATCGCAGATTGTTGGTTTCGTCGATCCGGACGGACGAGGTCTCGAAGGAATCGAATACGGCCACGACCGTGAACTGGCGGGCACCAAGGGCGAGGTTATCGTCCTTTCGGACGCCTCTGGCAGAGATTATCAGGTTTTCCAATATGGCGGCAAGCAAGCTATACCGGGCAAAAACATCCATCTGACTATCGACTCCCGACTCCAGCAGATCGTCGAATCGGAATTGGCGATAGGAGTAACGGAGCTTTGCGAGGCAACCGGCGGAACTGCCTTATTCATGCGGCCTGCAACCGGGGAAATCTTAGCTATGGCTTGTTATCCCGCGTTCGATCTAAACGATTATTCTAAATCCGAGGCTATGGATCGCAAAATGAAGGCGATTACAGATATATACGAACCCGGTAGCACATTTAAAATAGTCGCTTTCTCCGCGCTTATCGAAAACAACGCTGTCGCCCTCAGCGAGACGATCGACTGCGAAATGGGTAGTTGGTTTTTCTGTAACGATTCTATTCACGACGCCGAACCACACGGAAATATGATGGCGCGTAGCGTCTTGATTCACAGCTCGAATATCGGGACTATCAAACTGGCCCAGCGTATGCCCAAGGATAGTCTTTACGCTTATGCGAGGGCATTCGGTTTTGGGAATCCGACGGGCGTCGATCTGGAGGGCGAAGTAGGCGGCATACTTCACAAGCCGCAAAACTGGAGCGCTCGAAGCATCGGCGCTTTCCCGATGGGGCATGAGGTTGCCGTGACGTCGATACAAGTGGCGGCAGCCTACGGTGCAATAGCAAACCGTGGGATTTTAGTTCAACCGCGTCTCGTTTCGCAAATCACCGATGCCGACGGCAACATCATCGATTTAAGTGAGGCAGTTCAGGTTCGCCGGGTAATTAGTGAGGCAACAGCGGAAACTCTTTGCACGCTTCTCGAAGGCGTCGTCGATTCGGGAACCGCAACCAAGGCGGCAATCCAGGGGATTGCCATTGCAGGGAAAACCGGCACCGCTCAAAAGGTCAAAGAAAACGGACGGGGATATTACGAACGCCGCTTCGTTAGCTCATTTGTGGGTTTCGCGCCGGTGGATAACCCACAGATAGTGGGAATAGTCGTAATCGATGATCCCCATAAATTCCCGCACTGGGGCGGGTGGACAGCCGCGCCGATCTGGCGAAATATCGTAAGCAAAGCCTTTGCTACGGGAGTGCTGAGCATTGGACCGAAGGAAAGGGATACGCTTTCCGAAAGGACTTTGCCCGATTATGTCGCAGTTCCGGATGTCAGGAGAATGCGGACCAGTCAGGCTATAGAAGTTCTTAAATATCGGGAACTGATCCCGGATACAGTGGGCGAAGGTTATGTCATAACACAATCTCCGCAACCCGGCAGAATGGTTCCGCGAAACACACGTGTAATTCTCGCAATCAAACCGGGATTACCCGTCGAACGCAACCGGGTAGAAATTCCGGATGTAATTGGAATGCCCCTGCGCGATGCCGCAATGGAATTCGCGCAGTCTAATATAGATTTTGTTGTAATCGGCAACGGCGTGGTTTCCTTACAGGATCCGCCCGCCGGCAGTATGATTGAACGGGAAGGCGTGTGTCTCTTAACCTGCAAAATACAATCCTATTGAAACGGCTTGTCGAAAAAGCCGGTGGCGAGGCTAATTTCGATATTGAGGGCGTGACGATTGAGCGTCTCGTGTTAGACTCTCGTTCTATACAGCCCGGCGATCTTTTCGTGGCCCTCTCGGGTGATAGCGTCGATGGACATAGCTACGTTCCCGAGGCTTTAGAAAGAGGCGCGGTTGCAGCGGTGGTCGAGCGCGCCGCTGACACAAATGCAAAACTAATTGTCGTCCCGGATACCCGGATTGCCCTGGCTTTGATGGCGCGCGAGTATTTCGGATGCCCGGACGAGAAACTCGTTCTGGTCGGGATCACCGGAACCAACGGAAAAACGACAACAACATATATGGTTCAAATGATCGCAAAAGCACTTGGATTGGAATTTGGCGTAATCGGCACACTTGGTTACGATATTCGAGGAGCACGGAACAAACTCGATTTTACCACGCCCGATCCGGTAATGCTTTACGGCGTGTTGGCGGGGCTTGTCGAGGCAGGTTTATCGGGAGCGTCACTTGAAGTTTCGAGTCACGGTTTAGCACAGCGCAGAAGCGATGGACTCGAATATAATGTAATAGCATTCAGCAACTTAACGCAGGATCATCTCGATTATCACGGCGATATGGAGCGCTATTTCGATACTAAATCTATTCTATTTGAAAATGTAAAGCCAGCGGTGCCATCGGTGATTAACGCCGACGACGCTTACGGACAGCGCCTTATCGGGCGCACCGCCAGCGAGAAGATACTGACTTATAGCATAGATAATTCTGCCGATCTCGTTGCGAAGGACGTCGTTTGCGATGCGAATTCTATCGAGTTCCGATTGGTTTCCCCTATCGGAGAGGGAAATGTCTATATCCCCGTTCCGGGGAAATTCAACGTGTTCAACGCACTCTGTGCGAGTGGAATTGCCGTCGCTCTTGGATGGGATTTTTCGACCATTGTGGAAGGTCTCGCGCAATTTCACGGCGTTTCGGGAAGATTCCAAACGGTTCTCGGAAACCAGCCTTTTTCGATATATGTAGATTATTCACACACGCCGGATTCTCTTGGACAGGCGATCCATGCTTGCAGAGAGATTGCGACCGGACGCGTTATAGTTGTTTTCGGTTGCGGCGGCGATAGGGATCGGGACAAGCGTCCGAAAATGGGCGCTATTGCAGGCGAACTGGCGGATGTAGTCGTTCTAACAAGCGACAATCCGCGAAGTGAAATCCCGGCGACGATTATCGACCAAATCGAATCCGGCGTGCCAACGGGCGTGGCCAAATTTAGAATCGACGACCGCCGGGAAGCAATCGAATATGCGCTGGGCATTGCCTGTAGCGGCGATGTTATCCTAATTGCGGGTAAGGGGCACGAGGATTATCAGATAATTGGCGCGGAAAAGCGGCATTTCGACGATCGTGAAGTCGCGGCGGAATGGCTTGTGCAAAAAGGTTATCGGGAGAAGTTTTGAGGGAAATGCACCTCGGAAATATCGCAGATTTAATTGACGGTCGCCTCGAACCGCCGAAAGTTGGTAATTTCTCAACGACGGGCATCGCTTTCGATACGAGAAAACTCAGCGAGAACGACCTCTTTTTCGCCCTCTCCGGCGAAAAAGACGGTCACGAATTCGTCGGCGACGCCCGAGGAAAAGGCGCTGTAGCCGCGGTCGTATCGAGAAAAATCGATTGCGGACTCCCGCAGATTATCGTGCGGGACACACTCGAAGCGCTTGGCAAACTTGCAGCGGAATATCGTAAAACGCTTGACCAAAAAGTAATTTGTGTGACCGGCAGTCTCGGCAAGACGACCACCCGTGAGGCTATTTCGGAAGTTCTATCCGCAAAATATGAAGTTACGCAGTCTCAAAAAAATTTCAACAACTTCATCGGTCTGCCATACTCGATACTCTCAATCGACGAAATCCACGATGTTGCGGTGCTCGAGATCGGTATCAACCTAATCGGCGAAATGGCTCGACTGGCAGAGATCGCCAATCCGGACTTTGCAGTTGTTTTGAATATAGCTCCCGTTCATCTGGAGGGGCTTGGAAATATCGAGAATATTGCAGGTGAAAAATTGCGGATATTCGATTACCTCAGCCCCGATGGCAAGGCTTTTTTAAATGCCGACGACCTGTTTATTAAAAAACAAAACGTAATTCCAAAACGGCGTGTAGTTACTTTCGGATTCTCCGACGATGCGGATTTCCAGATTCAGAGAGCTGAAACTGACGGTGGTGGTTGCATTCGCGTCAAAATAAACGGGCGCAAAATCGGATTGGCAATTTGCGGTCTGGGCGCGGCTTACACGGCCGCTTGCGCCTGGGCTGTCGGAGCCGAGTTTGGTATTTCCGAGGATGACATTATTGCGCGTCTCGAAGGATTTGTGGGTTTTCAGGACAGGCTTAAGCTTCGCCGTACCGGGGAAATAAGCCTTCTCGTCGATGTCTATAACTCGAGTCCAATCGCGGTGCAATCGGCGCTTGAAACGCTCATCTCGGTTTCGGGAAAGCGAAAAATAGCCGTTCTCGGCGATATGCTCGAACTTGGCGACGATTCCCGCGAATACCATATCGATATGGGACGATTAGCTGTCGAGCGTGGAGTGGAAAGGCTGTTCTTTTTTGGCGAGTTGAGCAAAGACGCGATTAAAGGCGCTTTCGAGGCAGGTATGGCCAAGGAATTGGCGACGTGGACCGACGATTTTGACGAGCTTAAGCGATGCGTTCTCGAATATATCCTACCCGGCGATGTCGTTCTGGTTAAAGGCAGCAGGGCTATGCGCTTAGAGAGATTAGTCGAGGGGATACTCGGATTATGAAGAGATATATTATTATAGGTATAGTGTTAGCAGGAATAGCCCTTGGGTATGGCGTCAGCATACAGGTGAAATTTTCCGTCGTTGCCGCGCATTTCGACGCGCGTTTTGTGGATGGCAAATTCTATCGGAGACCTATCCATCCGGGGTTCATTACGCAAAGATTTCCCGAACTAAGTGTGAAAATCGTAAAAAGTAAAGGGCCGTTGAGCGACGGATTGCCAACGGCAAAGGAATATATTAACAGCAAATGATTTATAACCTACTATATCCATTGGCGCATAAAGTGAGCGTGCTCAACCTGTTACGTTATATTACGTTCCGTGTTGCGGCTGCGGCGGTTACAAGTTTGCTCATCTGCTTTGTTGCAGGGCCGTGGGTAATCAAATACCTGCAGCGCAAGCATATCGGCGATCCCGTTCGGGAGGACAGCCCTGAACATCATCAGGTAAAAAAAGGCACGCCATCGATGGGCGGGGTAATTATTGTTATGTCTTTCATAATCGCCACGCTGCTCTGGGCGGATTTGACGAACATGTTCGTTTGGTTGGCGCTTATGGGGACTTTTTTCAGCGCCCTCATGGGTTTCCGCGACGACTATCTAAAAATAATCAAAAAGGATAAAAAGGGGATGCTCGCACGCGATAAGCTAATCGGGCAGGTTGTTCTCGGCCTCGCGATCGGGCTTGTTTTTTATCTTTATCCGCCACTCTTCGATTATCGGACGACAACGGAGTTACCATTTATCAAGAATATTTTCGTAGATTTTGGATTGTTATACATCATATGGATAGCCTTCGTTATAACCGGTAGCACTAACGCGATTAACCTAACCGACGGCCTGGATGGTCTCGCAACCGGGCTTTCGGCGATTGTCGCGGGTGTTTTCGTAATAACCGCCTATGTCGTAGGGCGCACCGATTTCAGCGAATACCTGAATTTTTTGTATCTGCCCGGTTCGGGTGAATTGGCGATTTTCGCGGCGGCTGTCGGAGGCGCTTGTTTGGGATTCTTGTGGTTCAACGCGCACCCGGCGGAGGTCTTCATGGGCGATACGGGAGCGCTTGCCTTGGGTGCCGCTTTCGGGACAACGGCCATTCTTTTAAAAAAAGAATTTTTGCTGCTTATAGTAGGCGGCGTTTTCGTAGTCGAGACATTAAGCGTGATAATTCAGGTTGCGAGTTTCAAGAGTACCGGCAAACGGGTATTCAGGATGGCTCCGATTCACCATCATTTCGAGCTTTTAGGTTGGCCGGAGAACCGCGTCGTTACGCGTTTCTGGATAATAGGAATCTTTTTCGCCCTTTTAGGGTTTGCAACATTTAAGATAAGATGAAATATAATTATAAAAACAAAACGGTTGCGATTCTGGGCCTTGCACGTAGCGGCGTTGCTGCAGCGAAACTCCTTCTTGAGGAAGGCGCTCATGTTTATGTCAGCGATGCCGCAGATAACGAGATTCTCCGGGAGCGGGCCAAGGAGCTGGTCAAGCTCGGCGCAAAAGTAGAATTAGGCGGTCACGGCGACGAAATGCTCGGTCAAATCGACGAGATTATCGTTTCTCCCGGTGTGCCAAAGGATATTCCGATATTGCTTTGGTTCAAATCGAATCGAACGGAACTACCGATAATCTCGGAAATCGAGCTGGCATACCGGTTCGCGAAAGGGAAGATTATTGGAATAACCGGTAGCAACGGTAAATCGACAACAGTGAGTATGGTCGGCGCGTTGTTCGAGGCCGCCGGCTATGAAACGAATGTTGTTGGGAATATTGGCATAGCTATGAGTGAGATCGTTCTAACCGCAAGCGAGGATTCGGTGCTGTGCGTTGAGTTGTCCTCGTTCCAGTTGGATAGCATCGTAGATTTTCACCCGGATGTTGCTTGCCTTCTGAATCTAACTCCGGACCATCTCGACAGGCATTACGATGTCGAAACCTACTATGGAGCGAAGTTCAATATTTTCCGCAACCAGACGAACGAGGACTACGCGATCCTCAACATATCAGACGCGAAAGTCGCTTCCTGCGGACAATCGGTGAATTCTAAAATCTTATGGTTCAGTAATTCCGAGATAGATCGACCCGGTGTTTTTATCCGGGAGGATAAACTATTTCTGCGCAAACCGGACGGCAATGAGATCGAAATTATGGCCACTAAAGAAATAAACGTGCCCGGTTCTCATAATCTGGCCAATGCCTGCGCGGCGGTCGCATGTAGCATTCCCTTCGGCATTCCGACCGAGATAATAGCGAAAGCATTGCGGGAATTTCAGGGACTTCCGCACAGACTACAGCTCGTTGGTTCGTTGAATGGAATTCGCTTCATAAACGACAGCAAAGCTACGAATGTCGATTCGCTCGAATGCGCCCTGAGGAGCTTTACGGAGGACGTGGTTCTTATTGCCGGCGGTTATGACAAAGGCGCGGACTTTTCGCCGTTGCGAGACCTTGTTCGGGAGCGGGTGAAGCATGTTGTTCTTATCGGCGCGACCGCCGATAGGATTGCCGGGGAATGGAGTGAAGCGACTGCTATCGAAAAAGCCGCCGACCTCGAGGAAGCTATTTATAAAGCTCATACGGCAGCAAAATCACGGGGAATCGTGCTTCTGGCCCCCGGTTGTGCGAGCTACGACATGTTCGACAATTTTGAACATCGCGGGGAACAGTTTACAGAGATAGTTCTGAGACTTATAGGAAAGATGAAATGATATCGCGAATGGACGGAAAACTTCTCATAATAGTCGTCGTGTTTATTCTATTCGGCGTGATAATGGTTTATTCCGCGACATCCATAATGTGCGTTAAAAGGGCATGTATCGGGGATTCGACATATTATTTGAAGCGGGAGATTGCGAGAGCCGGAATCGCGCTTTTGGCGATGATCGCTGCGAGTCATATCGATTATCGTCTTTATAAGAAATTTGCGCCGGTGTTTATCGCAATTGCGGGGCTGTTGCTCGTCGCTCTCACACTGCCCAGATTCGCAGCGGGTTCGATCAAGGGGGCGAATCGCTGGTTAAACTTGGGCGCCGCTAATCTTCAGCCCTCTGAGATAGCCAAACTCGCATTGATAATCTTTATAGCCGAATACCTCGCAAGAAAACGTTCTCTTATCGGGGATTTCTGGAAGGGCTTTTTCCCGATTGTCGCTATTATTGGAATTTTCGTTATTGCCATAGCGGCACAACCTAATTACGGGATGGCAATCGCGATAGCTGCTGTCGCGACAATAATGCTGTTCGTCGCGAGGGCGAAGCTTCTGCATATGGCCTATATTGCTATACCGGCGGTCCCGGCGTTGATTTTCGCGATTATGCACTCCGAACATGCCCAACGTAGAGTAAATACTTTTCTCCACGGTGGAGATCCCCTCGGCGACGCCTTTCAAATTAATCAGTCGCTTATTGCGATTGGCGCCGGAGGGATTGCCGGCAAGGGCATAGGGCAGGGCATTCAGAAGTTGTTCTATATCCCGGAAATTCATACGGATTTTATATTTGCGGTGATCGGCGAGGAACTGGGATTTCTTGGCACGACGACGGTTCTCGTCATGTTCGGGCTTTTCGCTTGGCGCGGCCTGAAAATCGCGATGCGCGCACCGGATGCATTTGGACGAAATTTATCTATCGGCCTGACCAGTATGATTATTGTTTATGCAACTTTGAATATTGGCGTTGTGTTAAAAGTAATTCCGACGACCGGTATTCCGTTACCATTCATTAGTTATGGCGGCTCGGCCCTTTTGGTTACGATGATTTCTTGTGGCATTCTTTTGAATATTTCAACGCACGTCCGGACACCTCTTATCGAGCATATCGAGTTACCGGAGTGCGCTTTCGATCTGGAGGGTATCGATGCGAATCCTGATGGCCGGAGGCGGAACCGGCGGACATCTGATCCCGGCGCTGAATATTGCCCGGGAATTGTCGGCACGTTATCGGGACGCTGACATCAGGTTCGTCGGCACCGTTCGGGGCCTTGAAAATAGGATTATTCCCGAAGAGGGTTATCCACTTGAGCTTTTGCCGGTGGTTCCCTTCTCGCGAAGTTTTTCGTGGAACTGGTTTAGGTTCCCAATTGCTCTTTGTCAATCGATTTCTAAAACTGCAAGGCTTATCAAGCAGATGCGCACTCAATGCGTTGTAGCGACGGGCGGTTACGTTTCCGGACCGGCAATTTTCGCGGCGAAATTAAAGCGAATTCCGGTTGTTCTTTGCGAACAGAATAGCTATCCCGGCCTAACTACGCGAATCGGCAGTCTTTTCGCAAACGCCGTTTGTCTTGGGCTTCCCGGCGCAAAGCAACATTTGTGGCGCAGGTCGAGAGCTGAGTTAATCGGCAATCCTGTCGAAATACCGTCGGAAATGCCCGACCGAGCCGATTTGCTGCGCGCTTTCGGGCTGGATCCAAACATCCTGACCGTTCTCGTAACCGGAGGTTCGCAGGGAGCCGCAAGTATCAACCGCGCCATGGTCGAGATGGTCGAGGGTGGTTTGCAGCCGGACGACGTCCAATTCCTGTGGCAAACAGGCTCTAAGAAGCTGGACGAGGTGAAAGCCGCGCTGGATCGAGTGCCATCGAATGTCACGCTTTTCCCGTTTATCCGGCCGATGTGGAACGCGTATCATGTCGCAGATATTGTTATTGCGCGATGCGGCGCGCTGACATTGAGCGAAATCTCGGTTTTCGGACTTCCGGCGATATTGATACCGTATCCATACGCCGCAGCCGATCACAAGCGACTTAATGCTCTAAGCTTCGCAAAATCCGGAGCGGCAACGGTTATCCCGGATGACAAAACGAACGGGGTGACGCTCGCTTCTGCACTGAGAGAATTGATCGAACAGAAAGATAAGAGGCAGGCGATGGCTTCAGAGTCGCGAAAACTGGGACGACCGAACGCTCTCGTAGAAATCGTAACGAAAATCGAGGATATGGTAAAAAATGACTCTGTTTCATAAAATAAAAAGGTTACACTTCGTCGGAATCGGCGGTTCCGGGATGTGCGGAATTGCGGAGGTAATGCTTAACCAGGGTTACCAGATTACCGGTTCGGATCTGCGTGAAACAGAAATAACGGCGCGCCTCGTTAAACTTGGTGCGAAAGTTGCCATCGGACATGCGGCGAAAAACGTCGGAGAGACCGATGTGGTAGTTATTTCCAGTGCGGTCAGGGAAAATAATGTCGAAGTCGCGACAGCCGCTGAACGCGGTATCCCGATAATACGCCGCGCGGAAATGCTCGCGGAGCTTATGCGAATGAAATTCGGAATCGCGATAGCGGGAACGCATGGCAAGTCCACCACCACAAGCATCGTTGGCGAAGTGATTACCGCAGGCGGTCTCGATCCGACGATAATTGTGGGCGGCAAGGTCACGAATCTCGGCTCTGGCGCGATTGTCGGCAAATCGGAGTTTCTGGTGGCGGAGGCGGACGAATTCGACCGCAGCTTTCTTAAACTAATGCCCACAGTCGCGGTTGTGACAACGCTCGAAGCCGAACATATGGAGTGTTACACGGATATGGACGATCTTCGCGGCGCGTTTATCGAATTTATTAATAAGGTGCCTTTTTATGGCGCTGCAATAATCTGTCTGGACGAGACGTCGCTTCAGGATTTATTGCCGTTAATCGACCGTCGAGTAATTACTTATGGCCTCTCGACCCAAAGCGATCTTCGCGCTACGAGGATACGTTTCGATAAGAATTCGAGTTATTTCGAGGTCAACTCACATGGATTTTCCTATGGCGAAGTGGAAATACGGCTCGTTGGAATGCACAATGTTCGCAACACACTGGCTGCAATCGCGGTGGGTCTCGAACTCGGTATTGATTTTGAAGACATCCGCAAGGGACTTTCTAATTTCCACGGTGTTCATCGTCGTTTCGAGGTTTTAGGCGAATCGAACGACATTCTTGTCATAGACGATTTTGGCCATCACCCCACGGAAATCCGCGTTACGCTACAGGGCGCAAAATTAGGTTATGATCGGCCTATAATAGCGGTTTTCCAACCGCACCTTTATACGCGAACGCGAGATTTTGCGAGTGATTTCGGCCAGGCATTCCTCTACTCGGACGCCCTGATTGTCACGGATATTTATCCCTCTCGTGAAGAACCGATACCGGGGATTACCGGCGAACTCGTTGCGCGCGCGGCTCGCGATTACGGGCACCGCGAAGTCCACTGGGTGCCCAATCTCGACGACGTTCCTGCGAGGCTATTGGAGATCGCCAAACCGGGATCGATAGTTATGACATTTGGCGCGGGCGACGTCCGCAAGGCGGGCTTGGATTATATTAATTCCTTGAAAAGCGCCGAAAAAACAGGAGAAGAAGCTTGAGAGATTATACATCGATAATAAACGCTTTATCCGATATCGATGTCGCTTGCGAGAGAGATTTATCGATGGCGCGCCTGACGAGTTTTGGGATAGGTGGACCGGCGGATTTATTGGTTGCACCGGAAACACCCGAACAAATATCGACTGCATTGGATGTTCTTGCGCAGGAAGGCGTTCCCGTATTTGTGATCGGAGGCGGGACTAATTTACTGCCTGCGGACGAGGGCTTCAGAGGCGTGCTGCTGCGAGCTTCATCGCTAAAGTGCGATCCCTGGAAAGAGGGGAATTTTATCGCCGGCGCAGCGCTGCCACTCGATGTGTTGATCTTGAACGCTTTAAAAAACGGCCTCTCCGGCGGCGAAGCTCTTTACGGTATTCCCGGATCGGTGGGTGGGGCGATAGCAATGAATGCGGGCGCATACGGGGTTTGGACAGGTAATATCCTTACTGGAATCACGGCCTTCGATATGACCGGTGCCGAGGTTGAGATCGATTTGGAAAACTCATTCGACTATCGAGTTTTCGCGGGTCGCGGGAAGGTTGTTATCGCAGAGGCCGAGTTCACTTTCATGAGCCTTGACGATCCTAATATTTTAAGAGCGAAAGCGCTGGAATTTTCGCAGCGGCGCAGTTCGACACAGCCCGTCGGCGAGAAATCGGCCGGTTGTATTTTTAAAAACCCGGGCGATGACCATGCGGGCAGATTAATCGAAGCCGCAGGACTCAAAGGAAGGCGGATCGGCGACGCAAAAGTCAGCGAAATACATGGCAATTTCATTATTAACATCGGTTCGGCGACGGCGAGAGATATTATCGAGCTTATCGGTTTGATTCGCGATACTGTCATGGCCGAGTCCGGCGTGGAATTGGGATTAGAGGTTGTCACCCCTGGATATGAGATATGAGAAGACGGCGTAAAAAGGTATTCTTATGGTTAGTTCCGGCGGTTTTAATAGTCGCGGGGACGGCTTATGTCTTGCTTTCGCCGTCTTTCCAAATCGACGAAATAACTATTGCGGGAAACAATACCGTTGCGGACGATGAAATCGAGCGTCTTCTTCCGTTTTCATCCGGTGACCACATTCTATTTATTCGAGGCTCTGATGTAAAAAAAATCCTCGGCTCCGACGAGCGGATTGCCTGGGTAGAGATTCATCGCCGCTTACCGAACCATGTGGATATAGTAATCGAGGAGATGACGCCCGTGTTGCTATTATCTGCGGGTAAAATTTGGGGTGTGAGCGGAACCGGGCGGATTCTGCCAATCGAATCGCCTTACGAAATCCCGAACCTGCCTTTCCTCAGCGGTATGGGAGAGGAACTTTCTATCGAGCCATACAGGATAATCGAGTCGGCGCAGTTAAAACGCGGTATCGAATTCTGGCGCGATATAATGGAGATTTCGCCGCAGTCGTTGGACAAAATAAGCGAGATAGTTGTCGAATCGGATGATAATATCCGGCTGATCCTGACTGGCGACGGGCTTATAGCGGAAATCGGATCGGGTGATTATGGGCAGAAAATAATGCGACTCGAGGCGGTTTTAAAGGACATCAGCAAAACGAGAGTAACGGTCGAATGTATCGACCTTAGATATACAGACCAAGCGGTCGTGCGACTCGATAAGGGCGCTCGGACGCAACCGACGGGGTGAAATATGCAGGAGATTTACGTCGGAATAGACATTGGAACACAGCGGACGAAAGTCGCAATCGCAGAGGAATACCTTAACGGCGAAATCGTCTTGAAAGGTATCGGCGAAGCAGCATCGGACGGTATTTCCCACGGGAATATCCTCAATATTGAGAAGGCCGAAAGGGCACTTCAATCAGCGCTGACCGATGCGGAGAAAATGGCTGATATCGAGGCCCGGGAGGCATTCCTCGCGGTATGCGGCGACAGGTTGCGAACAATAGGCAGCCGTGGTGTAACCGCAATTCCGAAAGACCGGGAATCTATCGATGCGGCGAGCGTATCCGAGGTTCTGCAAGCTGCGAGAGCCGTTGTTATTCCATCAGAAGCGGTAATCGTGGATTCCGTTGTCCGCGAGTTCGTTGTGGACGGACAGGGCGGGATTACGGATCCGGTCGGGATGAGCGGAATCCGAATGGAGGCCGATGTTGGGCTCCTTGTAGCACCGAAATCGACGCTGAGTAATCTCGAGCGGACTATCACACGCGCCGGGCTGGTTCCGGGGGGCCAAACTGCGTCAGTTAAAGCTTCCGGGATGGCTGTTCTTTCACCAGACGAAGCTGAAATCGGCGTTGCGGTTGTAGATATCGGCGCCGGCTCTACGGATGTCGGCGTATTCCGCAGGGGAACTTTAGTCTGGGCTTTCAGCTTCGGGTATGCAGGGGAGTCGATCACGAAAGATATGACTGTTGGGTTATCGTTGCCGTTCGACACTGCCGAGCAGCTCAAGATAGAATTCGGTTCCGCGCTTGAAGAGAGCGTAGCTTCATCTCAGATGGTTAGTATTCCGGGAATCGGCGGGCGACAGGCCAGGTCGGTCGAGCGACGGTTTCTTGCTCAGATAATGGAGCCGCGTCTCGAAGAAATTTTCGTCATGTGCAAAGACGGGCTTCTCGAAACGGACCTTATGGGCAAACTCACCGCAGGCATCGTTTTGACCGGCGGAAGCTCTATGACCGATAACATAGTTCATCTTGCGGAAAAGATATTCGATCTGCCGGTTCGAACCGGAGCGCCGGGTCTTCCTGGAGAAGTCCCTGATATCGCACGAAGTCCGAGGTTCTCCACTACGATTGGCGCGATTCTATCCGCATCGGAAAGACGTCACCGTGCGGACCTTATAGAGCGGAGCAACTCGCTTTGGACGAAGGTTCGCAGGTGGTTCATCAAGAAAGTATGAGTTTTGAAACAATATATTAACAAAGTTCAAGGAGGTTCATTGTGGTGTTCGAACTGGACAAACCGGTAGATGTCGCCGGGCCCGCCGTAATCAAGGTCGTAGGAATTGGCGGCGCGGGCGGAAATGCAGTAGAAAGGATGATCGAGGCTGGTCTGATGGGTGTAGAGTTCGTGTCGATAAACACGGACCAGCAGGCGCTTATGCGCAGTAACGCAGCCCAGAAAGTCTCGATCGGAGTGAGACAGACTAAGGGTCTCGGTGCGGGCGGTAATCCCGAGACCGGTAGAAAAGCCGCCGAAGAGGATCGCGACCAGTTGGTCGATGTCCTCGACGGCGCGGATATGGTTTTCATTACCGCCGGAATGGGCGGTGGAACGGGGACCGGCGCTGCCGGCGTTGTCGCCGAAATCGCCAGGGACATCGGCGCTCTGACTGTCGCGGTGGTCACTAAACCCTTCGATTTCGAGGGTCGCCGCAGGACGGAAAATGCCGAGAAGGGTATCGACGCGCTGAAGGATTTCGTCGATACGCTAATAATTATCCCTAACCAAAGATTGCTTTCCGTCGTCGATCGCGAAACGCCGTTAGTTGAGGCGTTTAGTATCGCAGATGAAGTGTTGCATCACGCAACTCGAGGGATTAGCGACCTTATCACCGTGTCCGGGATAGTCAACCTCGATTTCGCCGACGTTCGCACAGTGCTTTCGGGCATGGGTGGCGACGCTTTGATGGGCGCTGGTATTGCCTCCGGCGAAAACCGCGCGCTCGAAGCCGCTCGCGGAGCTATCTCCAGCAGCCTGCTCGAAGATGTGTCTATCGAGGGCGCAAAGGGCGTCCTGATAAATATCACCGGAAGCACGGATATGTCGCTGTTCGAGGTTAACGAAGCCGCGACGCTTATTTCCGAGGCCGCAGGCTCTGAGGCTAATGTCATTTTCGGCTCGGTTGTCGATAAGGAACTCGCCGACGAAATTCGGGTCACCGTAATTGCCGCCGGATTTAACCGCAGCAAGAGAAAATCGAAGATTTTCGACACCTCGAAATTCAGCAAACCGACCGGGGACATTTTCGCAACGAGCGTCGAAGGCACGAGGGCGGAGGACGGGAGTGCGCATGTCGCGCCTACTTTCATCCCAAGGTTCGACGAAGCGGAACTTCAGCAAGAAAAACTTCCCGAACGGGAACTCGTCGAGGCGGAAGTTAACGCTGAAAGCGCCTACGAGCAACCCCGGGCTATAGAAAGGCCGCAGCGGCCAAAACTGGAATCCTTCGCACCGGACGATTACGAAATCCCGGCATTCATGCGCCGGCATAAAAAAGAAGAATAGCGCGTGGGGACGCCTTAAAGTTCCGGGCCTACCCGGTCCGGATTTGTTACCCTCCTCAGCAACCTACCTACGCGACCCCTGTGACCCCTCTCCCCCAGGGGGGGTCACATTTTATATTGCGCTGAAAGCGCGGCGTGTTCCACTCAATAGCCATGGAAAAGGAAATGTCAAAATCCAGAGTCCAAATATTAAATTGCCACACAGCACCGGTCGCTGGATTCCCTACGGGTAGTATGGCCCTATGGGAATGACAATACGGAGATAAAACGATTTTAAACTTTGGATTTGATTTGACATTTGAGCTTTGACATTTAGATTTCTATTATTCAAAGGCGGATAAAATGAAAATACGAATAGATAAAATTTTCCTGCATGTGGCTAATATCGACAGAGCGACGCAGTTTTACAGCGATACTATCAAGTTGCCCAAAATCGACGCTCTCGATGGGGATGTCGCATTCGACCTGAACGGTGCGCAGTTAATCCTGATACCGGACAGAGAACGCGGCACAGCGCGCGTTGGGGCGGATATCTGCCTCTGGGTCGACGATCTCGACCGTAAATATGGAGAGCTTGTTCTCGCGGGGGTGAACTTTTTCAAACCGCCTGCCAGAGAAAGCTGGGGCGGCAAGCTTGCGGGATTCTACGACTCCGAGGGAAACAGGATTTACCTTATCCAATACTAATTATGAAAAAAGCACGAATCGTTTTTGTGGCCATTTCTCTTGTAATTGTTATGACGCTTTTTGCAGGAAGGATTCCTCAAGCCGACGTCGACAATGCATTATTATCCCGATCCTACCCCACCGAAAAAACGAACGAAATGCATGCCCCCAAAATGCAGACCGGAATGTCGTATTTCGAACCGATAACCGGGGCGGAAGTTTTTTCAGCGCTCAGCACGAGCGACCTGATAATCGGGCTTGGCATCGATACCGTTGTAATCGACACTAACCATGTGCAAATAGGCAGCATCTTCGTCGTTTTCGACGGCGTTCTTATCGTCGAGGACGGCGCAACGCTGGAATTATACGGCCATATCGGCGCGTCGGGCAATGGCAAGGTTATTATCAGAGACAGCGCGTATCTTCACATAATGCAGTATTGGGTCGGGCAATTCAATCTATACATGTTCGGCAATTCGAGTTTCGAGATTACCGATGCCACTCTCGACGCCAACGGTGTTATGCATTACATCGAAATCTACGACTCGACGCACTATGTCGCCAAACGCACGCATTTCCCGGATTGGACGTTTCGCAAATTATTCGATAGATCGAGTATGGTTTTAGAGGATATCGGTCATGTCGGCGATTTTATGGTCGGCGATTCATCGGATATTCGCCTGTTGCGGTGCGACACTCTGATGCCGTGGTTTCAAGCACATACAGGTTGCGTTTTCGATGTCGAGTTACCTGATCCGGGCTTTGTCGATCATTTCGAAGTATCTGAGAGCTCTCCATTCGTTTCGGGAATCGGATATTATTTCTCCGTGGACAGTTGCGCACGTTGTTGGTGGTCGCTAGAAATGTTTTCCGGGTGTTCGGTCGCGATCAGGAATTCCGAGATTTACGGGTCGTGTAATCGATTTTTAGGGAACGACACAATATCGCTTTCCGGAATCGTCAATTATCAGCATTGGGACGGCGTTGTGCCGCTACCGGACAGGTATCTCGAATACGACAATACTTATGTTTATTGGTGGAATTGGTACCCGTTGGAAAACACCGTTCTAAATATCGATTCCTGCGTTTTTGGGGAATTAATACCGAAGAATTCCGGGCGATGTTACGCTACACGCTGCACACACGACGGCGCAACAGTCAGTCTAATGACACAGGATAGTTCTTTCATGTATTTCAAAGACGGGATTTGTTTGGCTTATCTTAGTTCGTTTAAATGGTCGACATTCTTGCTGGAGAATGTTCGGGTAACGCCGCTTTGGCCATATCAACAGGTCGATATAGCGCATAATTCGTCGAACTTACTTTGCGTGAATTGCATTTTCGACACACTCCCCTTCGCGCTGGATAGCGGGCTTGTAATTTTTGCCGCAATCGATTCGCTCGATACGGTCGAGATCGGCGACGATTTCCCGATTACGGGGGCAGCATGGGTTCGCTACGGCCCGGAAATCGATATCGATTTCTGGAATTACTCGCTTTCGTTACTCGCGCCGGATTCGAGCGTAACTGTAATCTGCGATTCCACTGCGGAAGTCCACCACAGCGGATCGCTTGGCCTGCTCGACACAGATGGGCTTATCGCAGGAAATTATTGGTTATGCCTTACGGTTCGCGATTCCGAAGGCGACAGCCTAACCGCACGAATGAAATTCTATCTTTCATCGTTGGGAGTTTCGGATCGAACCAAGCTTCCCGATAGATGCGAAATTCTGATCAGCCCAAATCCGTTTAATGCGGTATGTAGAATATCATGGGATGGACGAACGCCCGGGGTAATCGAGATTTTCGATATACTCGGACATGTTGTTGCGAGGCAATCCATCGGCAAACAGTCGAGTTATTTCGAGTGGAAACCGTCGTCCGATATACCCTCCGGCATTTATTTGCTGAAAGCGGATTTCGGGGACGGCAAGGTGATCGAGAAGTCGGTTATTCTGCTTAGATAAGCATCAAAACGTGAGCCTTACTTTGGCTTCGGCGGTGTGCTCCGGCGTTCTGCCGGAGTGGGATTCGAGGTTATATGCGACCGTTAGCACCGTTCCCGACGCGATATTGACATCGACGGTTAAACTCGCGGTTCCATTGTCGCCGATATAATCGCCCTTCGCCATGTCATATGGCAATATCCCCGCTTCGTCGTCCGATTCCACGCGAGAGTAACTCAACGCGCCGCGCACCGTGCCTTTCGTAAGGAAATATGTGAAACTCGGCGATACGGCGTAGCGCTCGATAGAAACGGGCTCATCGGGCCAATCGTCGGTTTGGGTAAGGTAGCTTAAATCGTTTGTCGCCTGTATCTCATCGGTAAGAGAGCGGGTCCAGAGTAGCGCGAATTCCGTGCCGTTTAGGTCCGTGCCGGTGCGCGAACTGCCGGGATACAACCTTGCTTGCCATGTCCATTCGATCTTGCCTCTGAAGTTTCCCGCGCTTAAAAATGATAACCGGCCCTCGGCGGAATATCTGTTGTCCCATCGTAATTCCTCTCCTGTGGTGTATTGCGTTGAGCGGTACTTACTGAAACGTCGCCGTAAAGTGATTCCTCTCACTCCCGCGCCGTATTTTGCGCTGCCTTCGGCAACGAATCTACCGGAAACGAGATCGGCATCTTCGTTCATGTTCCTCGGATCGAGGAGGAGTGATTTGGTGCCGGACGCCTCGGTTTGCGCTTCAGCTTGAAGCAAACCGTCCGCCGACAGCTCTTTAATGAAATCGATTATCGCGCCGTCTCTTTTTATCCTTCCCGGTTTAATCGAAAGATTGGCGCGGAAATTTGAACTTACGACGGGCGTAAACTCATTAGTGGAGAGGTATTCCTTGAGATAGTCACCTCCCGCAGACGCTATAAACTCGCCCCTATCCTCGTCGAACTCGTAGTTACCCACACCCATACCGACATAAGTATAATAAGGTTCGAGAACCTCGCTTCGGTTGCGGGAAAGCTCGTATCGCAATCGCCCGTTTGTATTCGGTATCGACGTTTTGAACGCACCATTCACTTTGGCGAGGTCGGTTATAATATCGCCGCTACCTGCCGAAAGGTCTTGGTATTCGCGGTGGTTTATCGTGAAATCCCATTGCGCGATTGCGCCGGAGAGCTTATATGAAGTAGTCCGTGCGGTTAACTGCGTCGATGAGCCGGTCGAATCGTAGGTCTCGTCTTCGCGCTGCTCGATAGACGGCGTCATGGATAACCAGTCCGTTGGAGCGATTCCAAGGCCCAAAGCGCCCTGCCAGAAACGAAAACCGGAGGCCTTTTCATTGTCCTCATATCGCCAATCTACCGATGGCGAAATCATCCACAGTTTCGCGGAGAGGTCGCCCCATAGCTTGTCCCATCGCGTCGGGGATTGCGTTCGGGAAAAATTGACGGAAGCATCGACTGGTTCGGTGTCATAATCGACTGCCGATGTTATGCGGGTGCTTTTCTGCTCGCCAATTTCATTAGCACCATACGCGCCGCTAAATTTTAGGGCGGTTAGCGGAGAGTAGTTTAATCCAATCTGGGCGAGTTGCTCCGCGCCGGACGCGCTCTCGATTCCCCAGTCGCGCTGGAACTCCGCATCGTCCAAACGCCCGATAGCGGCAAATCTGGCCTCTTTTCGTCGGAATTCGCCATCGAGACCGATATTCCCAAAATTATTACCTCTGATACTCAGATCGTTGCTCGATTGGAGCTTGATATCGACCGCGCCGCCGGTGTTATCGTTATCGCTTATGTCTGAAAGACGGTTGCCATCGAGATTAGATGCCGCGACTTCGGTGGAAAGAGTGGTGCCGCCGAAAGGCACGAATGTGAGACCGGCATCCATAACCGAGTGGCCGGCAGGCAACGGTAGTATACGGCGTGGTGTGTAGCTGCCAGAATCGGGGCCGACCCACTCATAAATTCCACCACCGGTGTAGGAATACTCGCCGTTGCCGGATCCGACATTCGAGAAGACGACATCCCAAGTCCCCTCGCTTTCACCTACCCACTCAAAATGAGCGCTGTCCGTTGCGGAGTCCGCGAGAATGTAATCGCCGGAATCTGAGAGAACCGCGCCCCATACGTAAGCTGAATCGATTAAGTCGCCCGCAGAAATGATCGCGGCGAGTTCGTCCTCCGAGAAATCGTAATTTAAGGGATTATCGGGATCATCGAGTTCGGTCATCCCGGCAAAATAGAAATGAATATTATCTCGTGGAATTAGTTTACCATTCACACCGTAAAAACTACGTCGATATTCGAGGTCTGTATATTGGAAATCCGCCACTATACGGCTTTGCGCGGCGATAGGCCGGTTCGTTGTGAAGGTTATCTGACCGAGATTGTAGTCTATAGTATAGTCGTTATCCGCGCCGCGACGAAGTTTTTCGCCGTCCAACCAAACCGTTTCAGTGCCCGCGAGTATCTGAATTGGCGATTTGCCATCGCCGGAGAGGGAATATGGCCCCTGATTGCCCTCGATTCCGTATAAATCGTCGGTCGCCCAGATTCCCTCTAACACAGCGCCTGCGGCCTCGGCGGAAACCAAATTGGAATAACCGCCTATCTGGACTCCGGAAAGTCGTCTGGAATAATTCGTGAATTCAGCGTCGGGTGTGAATTCTGCGGTAAAATCACCGAACGTAGCCCCGAAATGTAGTGCTGTAACGTTAATGAACACCTGATCGAGTTGGGCGATTTTCTCGGATGTGCCCTCCGGCTGAATCGGGAGGTCCTGATCGCTGAGAGTGGCAGTGATTTCTACATCCTCGCCGATTGCACCGTAGGCCTCCAATTGGAATGCCGATTCCACTGTCGCATCGCGCCGGGAACCGATTTTAACGCCGCGAAGAAGGCTTCCCGAATGGACCAGGCGACTACCGCCCGGGAACATCCCGAGATTCTTGGTCGGTTCCGGTTTCAATGCGAGCTGTCCGCCGGAACCTCTCGGGACGCGGTGTTGGACTATCGATGGAACATCGAGTTCGACATATCGGTAAGAAATTACGAGGGAATCGCAATCGGTCGGTTCCGTAAAGACTATTATGCCGCATGAATAGTCGATATTATAAACGTTAGTCGGTAGAATTGCATTCCCGCAGCGCAAGGTTTCGCTTTCCGCGATAATAAAACTGTCCGACAGGGCAATCGAGTCCTCGAACGCGAGGGTAATATCGCGATAACCCGCAACAAGACAGGTCGCGAAGAGCAAGGCGATTATTAAACTAATCTTCTTCACAAAGCTCGAAAATCCTTAGGTAACCGGTTTCAACGATAGCGAATCGACCTCTTAAAGTTGCCAAGGCGATTACGGCATTCATCGGAAGTCTCAGCGTCCAGTCGCCGTCAGAATACGACCAGATGCCTTTGTTATCGACAATCCAGAGGTTTTCGTCGATTGTCATTACGGCAAGCGAAACGGATTCCTCCGATGGCGACGGTGCGGGAAAATTGCCGGTAAAATTACCGAGTGGCCCGTATTCGAGTATTCTTCCACTCCCGGAAGCGAAAAACGATTTGCTACTTAGGTCGTAAGTTAAATCGCTAACTTCGGGGAAAGCGCTACGCGGCATTTGTAGCCTTGTTGGGGAGGAATCGCGCCAATTGTCGAAAAGTAGCAATCCGGCGGTATTTTCATCCCAGATAAGTATGCGTCCGTCTGTGGATACGGCCAGCTTAGCAGGGCGGATAACCTCGCCGTCATTTGACATTTCAACCGAAGCCGGTGAGCGCAAGTTATTATCCGTCATATAGATAGAGCCGCCTGCGCGGTCGACGATATACAACCATCCCACGCTGTAGCTCATATCCGATGGCTCCAACCAATCGAGTGAATTTTCGGATGGGTCGAGTTCGGCATTTGATACAGAATCTCTTTTCAGCGTCACAAGGCGGCCTCCGGACGAGAGCAGGAAGAACCTGCCCGTGCCGTCCGCGCTAATCGCGATTGGATCGAAACCTTTTGGGAGGGCGATACTGTCGATCTGAACCGGGGTCAGACAGAAAGCGGTAGAGGCGAATATAATCAGCCAGAATGCGCGCAAAGTGCACCTCCGTAAATGTCCGAATCTGTTCCGAGACCGAGGGAATTCCGTAATTCACGGTCGGTCATGAGAATATCGATATCACCGTCGAAGATAACGCCTCCATTTTTCAACACGATAGCCCGGGAACAGCATCGAGCGGCTATTTCTATATCGTGTGTTATCAGTGCGACGCCTTTTCCCTCCGAATTCAGTCGAACGACAATCTCCACAAAACGCGCACGGCCTCTTGAATCGAGAGTTGCCGTGGGTTCATCGAAAAAAACGCAAACCGGATCGATTGCGAGAATCCCCGCGATCCCCACGCGGCGTTGTTCGCCGTCGGAAAGTTCGAACGGCGATCTGTCGAATAAGTCGCGCTCCACGCCGATGGCTTTCAACGCCGACTCTGCGAGTGTTTTCGGACCGTCGAGGCCGATGGATTTTGGCCCGAACGCGACGTCGTCGCGAACCGTTTCCGCGAAAAGCTGCCTTGCCGGAAACTGGAAACTGATACCCACGCGACCGGTCGATTCGACTGTGCCGGAGTCTGGTTTATATAATCCGGCAGCGATCCTTGCCAGTGTCGTTTTACCGGAACCGCTCTCGCCAAAAATTGCGACGCTTTCGCCAGCAATTATAGTAAAATCGACATTCTCAATAACCGGTTTTTTGTCGTATGAGAACGAGACATTGCGCATTTCGATGACCCTTTCGCGTATCGAGACGGGATTTCGCACAAGCCGTATTCTTCGCCGCTCGATAACCGGAGCCAATTCCAAGACTTTCTCAGCGCGCATTATCGCCGTCTCAGATTGCGTTATATGCACGATTGCCGTGCCCGCCGATTTGAGCTTTTCTATCTCCTCCCAGAATCTGTGCTTGCCGTCGTAATCGAGGAAGCTATCCGGTTCGTCGAGGATTATCACGGATGGCTGTGTCGCTATAGCCGCCGCGAGAGCGCAACGTTCCAATTCGCCGCCGGAAAGCTCTTCCGTGGAGTTTCTAAGGACGGGTGTCAAGCCGAATTTACTCGCGAGGTCATCCACTATCGCACGAATGTGGTCGGTCGGAATGCCGTGATTTTCAGGGCCGAAAGCTATCTCGCGTTCCACGGACGTAGTTAGAATCCCGTCCTCCGGGTCCTGAAAGAGAAGGCTCAGCTCGCGCCGGATAAGCGCTTGACCGTCATCGGAGAAAACAGCCACGTCCTTAAACCTCAACTCGCCTGAATCCGGCGGGATAATGCCGGCGAGTATCAATGCGAGAGTGGTTTTGCCGCAGCCGTTAGGGCCGGTAATCGTAAGCATCTCCCCGGATCGCAGTTCGAGTGAGATACCTCTCAGAACCTGCGGCCCTTCAGGATAGGAGAAAGATATTTCGTGCGCGGTAAGCATAATTAAAAAGCCCAATATGCTAAGATAAAGCAAAATTCGAGCCGAGGCAAGCTATACCATTTTTGTTTTAGTATTGATGATTGCGGAATATTGGAATAAAATCCAAAGCTCAAAATCCAAATGTCAAATAAAGCACAAAATTCAAAATTTCAATGAAATAGAATCTGAAATCCTCCCGCGCTGGCTCCGTAGCGAGAGGTATAAAAGGGAAAAGGCAATAATAAATCGCCACCCGGCTGAATTATCTATTAATCCCAAAGCCTGCCCGGTCGTGGAATCTGAAGAATAGGATCCGTAAGATAGGGACATCCGACCTCACGGGAATTACTGGTTGATGTGGAAGCGGTCAGCGCGAAAAGAACTTTTTATGCGACGACAGCAGCAAAATGAAAATTAGGATCATTTCCGGGAGCATTGTCGCGATTTCGCCAATCAGGACGACGCCGCCGATATCGTATAGCCATGCGTTTTCCGGCGGCCCGGCGAGAAGAAAGATTTCGCTTATTACCGGGAAGACTTCGTTATAATAAAAAATCGCCATGTAGATCGTTCCGGCGATTTGGGCGAACGCGGCGAAAATTGCGAAGAAAAAGCCCCACTTACGTTTGATAAAAATTCCCAATCCGCCAAGAAAAAACGCGGTTGATAGGACTATCAGGATATTTGCGCCCCAGGTGACCATGGTTTTTAACTCCGGCGAATTTGCGAACGCGTTGTATGGAAAGGGCATCGTCGCCATACGCGCCGGCAACTGGAAAAGTGAAATCCCGCCGAAAAGGTCGAGGGCCGCGTAGAAAAACGCCATAACAGCGGCGGCGTAGATAGGCCATATCGGTTTTTGCGGTTTAGTCGAGGTTGTCATTTATTAACACTCCTTTTCGGTGCATTAAACTCATTTTTTCTTTTATGAAATGACATCGCCATGCGTGTGTTTCGATTCATTTCTATTATTATTTTTCATGGATTTCGGGATCCTCGAAGTGCCTTACGAAATTTCTCTCGCGACTGCCCCTATTTGGTCGCAGGAGATTAACGCCGCCCGAAAGAAATGCTCCGCCTACGCATCCCGCGATTGTCAATGTCAGAATGCTGGCGCAATATGCAAAAAAATAGAAAACCTCATCGGGGAGTTCTATTGACTCGTCATTAACCTTTATCATCCTCAAATCCTCGTGCAATGGCAAGATTTTATCGAACACCGCGATATCGTTCGGGTTCTTAAAAAGCGTGACCGCGCTGTAGAAAACCCACCCGGACATGGCGATACCGACCAGAAGCAAAAGTATCCCGAGAATCTGGATTATGCTAATCGACTGCTCTTCTACGCTCGTGTTTTTGAATGTCTCGAATCCCATTTTATCCTTTCAAAATCGAAATAAATGCCATTGCACCTTGCGCAAATACGCTAGCACAGCGATAATTGCGATTTTTATATCCACCTCCGGACATTCTGTTTGTATTCGCGAAATTTATTGCCGAATTCTCTTTCCAAAATCCGTTCTTCGGGTTTAATAAAAACGCGGTCGAGCAGGAAAGCCGCTACGATAACGATAATCCATGGTGTAATCGAGCCGCAGAAAATCGCGACTGCGGCGAGAATCATAACGAAACCGAGATACATCGGATTCCTCGTTATTCTAAAAACGCCGTCTTTCACGAGAGCGCTGGATTTTTCGAAAGGTCTGACAGCCGTTCCATATCGCTTAAACGAATGATCTGCGTGGAGGTTGAGGAATATACCTACAATCAGTGGCGCAACACCAAGCCAACGCCACGCATTCATAATGATACTCCGAAGAGGAAACGCAAAATGTAGCCCGATAATCGCGATTATCCCGGCTAATAGATATGTTGTAGGCATAATTCTTTTCATTTCGTTTCTCCAGACCAAATATGGGCCATGGTTCTTTGTGTCGCAACGGAAATTTCACTTTTTTGACGGCGAAGCGCATGGGACATATTTCTTGCCGATACGGAAATATGGATTATATTGAGGGCGTAGTCATTTAGAATGCCGCGTCTGTGCGGGGCGTATGGCGAGAAAGTTGTAATTTCTGAGGGAGTATGCGAGAAAATTGCTATCATTCGCTTTTTTCTCGTTGCAACGTCGCTTTTCTATTGCTTTCGCTCGAAGTGCTATCTTAATTCAACGTTGAACGATATTAAATATAAGACCTTAGCGTTGACAGTGGCCGAGGTTCGTAAATGCACGCAGAATAGAGGGGATAAAAGGAGTTATGATTAAAGAGACGGATTATAAATACACTGCTATTCTTTTTTTCATGACTATAGTAATGATCGTGCTGTTCGGGCAGATAGACTATACTGAACAGCCATATTCGAGTTGGGATTTGGCGGCTTATAGGGAAATGGCTTCAGCCTCACCGGGTATAAATCCGGACATCCCGCAACCTTTTGCTTATAGATTACTCGGTCCTTTCCTTGTGGGTTTGTTACCGATTCCAGATTCAATCGCATTTTACGCTTTAGCAATAACTTTCTCGTTTATCCTGGTTTTTTTGTTTTACTATTTCTTACTTCAATTAGGAATATCGCGCGTCGTGTCAACAGTCACAGTCTTGCTGTTTATTTTTAACAAGTATTGATTCGGTTTTACGCTCTGGGACTACTTCCAAATCAACGATCTTTTATTTTTGAATTTTATTGTTATCATTTTCATGTCAATGTGGAAAAAAAAATGGTTCGCTTTCGCAATTGTCTTCGCGTTTGCTTCCTTAACACGAGAAGTATCCATGTTGGCGATACCTGTCGTGTTTATCTATTTAGTGGAACAAAAGGATTTATCCGCCAATTGGCGAAAGGCGGTTATCGCAATACTTCCGGGCTTGCTGCTTTTTTTCCTTGTCAGGATTTTTATCCCCATTTCCGGCGGCAACACTTTGCTGTCGGCGTTTCTTGCTCATGCGAATAAGCTCTTATTGCCCGAAACGGTTTTTAGATTACTGATAAACCCTTTCCTACCGATTTGCTTTATTCCTATCATTTTTTATAAACATACACTTAAGTTCTTTAAGGATAGAAAATACACACTCGTTTATCTATGTTTGGTGTTTCTAAGCACTTTATTTGGGAATAATAACGAGCGATTAATGGCTCCAGCGTTTATAGTCTTCTATATGTTGGTTGGCTACCTTCTCCATAATCTCGAACTTAAAAGAAGTGCTCTATTATTAATAGTAGGAATTTCATTTTTATCCTGTTTGCATCATACAATCGCAAGATGGCCCCTACCTAACGCCAAATGGACTTATTTGCTTAGTTTTGGGGCAACCTTGGTTATTTCGATATATTTGTATCTTTTGAATTTAAAGCACAATAATTACCCTAAAACGGCTTCTTAGATGCCGCTGTAATAGGGAAATGGTAGTTTCGTTTCTTTATAGCGTTTTTGGTTCCTCCTCTGCTAACTTTGGTAACTCAAAGCCCCGACAATCTCGCTAGAAGAAATAAATCCGCAGGCTGTTAGGATACGAAATAATCAAATCACATATACAATATTACCGCTGATATTCCTGCTCGATTCTGTTGTTGTAAACATTAAAATAGCGTTCTTATCGCTTTCCGTTGACTTTCGCCGCAATATCCCTATTTTGGGTGCGATATGAGACGCGCTATCGCAATATTGCTTATTTTCGCCGCGACGCTGCCCGCGCAGTATTATTTCGGCAAAAACAAGATTCAGTATGCCGACTACGACTGGCAGCGGCTTCGCACCGAGCATTTCGATATCTACTTCTTCGCCGAGGAGGAGAAGCTTGCGCGAATCACGGCCTACGAGGTCGAGAAGGACTGGGCCGACCATGTCGGCAATTTCCGCTATGTGCCGCAGGTGCGAATCCCGGTTGTTGTCTATCCCGCGCCGAATTTGTTTCAGGAGACGAACACGATTCCGTGGATTCTGCCGGAGGGTGTTGGCGGGTTCACGGAGTATTTCAAGGGTCGGGTCGTGTTGCCCTACAACGGCCGCTATCGCGATTTCCGCCACACGCTCAAGCACGAGCTTGTCCACGCGTTTCTGATGCACAAAAACACCTTCGTGCACGACGCCCACGAGTTGTTTTTCATCTCGTTCCTGCCGCTGTGGTTCGAGGAGGGTCTCGCGGAGCATTTCTCCGAGGGGCGGTCGTCGGAGATGGAGATGGTTGTCCGTTCCTCGCTGCTCGAAGGCGATTTCGTCCCGCTTAACGATATTTACAGTATCAACGGCTCGTTCAAGATGTATAAGGAGGCGGAGTGTTTCCTCGATTGGCTCGAACGCGAGTTCGGCGTGGGGCGGCTCGGTGTGTTAATCGAGGATATTCACGATTTCCGCTATTTCGACGAGCTTTTCGAGGCGCATTTCGGGATTTCGATTGCGGAGGCCGGGCGGCGCTGGGAAAACTCGGCCAAAGAAGAATACTGGCCGCTTATCACCGAGGGCGATTTACCGGACGAAGCGGGCAAAATATTAACCAAGGCGAGCGACGGGTTGAATATGTCGCCGCTTGCGTTCACTTTCGAGGGCGATTCGACGCGGTCGGTTATTCTTCAATCGACGCGAATGGGCTATGCGGCGGTCTATCGCCAGCGCGGCCCGAAAGCGGAATTGATTATCAAGGCCGGGCTGAGCGAGGAAATGCCGGAAATGCACTTCTACAAGAACGGCATGTCGATTTCGGAGAGCGGCGTGCTCGCGCTGAGTGTGAAGGTCGAAGGCGGCGACGTGCTGACCCTTGTCGATGCATCGAACGGTAAGATTCTACGGCAGACCGGTTGCCCGAGCGTGCCGGGGATATCCAGTCCGCAGATTTCTGCGGACGCGCGGCGGGTTGTTTTTTCCGGCACGGTCCTCGACGGTTTCGCGGACATTTACATCTACAATGTCGAGGTCGACAGCTTTTTCCGCCTCACCGACGACGTTTACGGTGATTTCGACCCGACCTTTTCGGGCGAGTATATTATTTTTAGCAGCGACAGGTGCCCCGATTGCAATATCGACGGCGCTGCGATATGCCGAGTCCCGTCGAGCGGCGGCGCAATCGAGATTCTCGACGGGATTTCCGGCAACTGCACTCAGCCTTACGCCCGCGACGACGGACGAATTCTCATCTCGACAAATCACGACGATGGCATATCGAATATCTGGGAGATTGTCCCAAAGGATTCCGCTATCTATAAGCGAACGAACATTCTTACCGGCCTGTTCGAGCCTTCTGCATGGGGCGAGGACAGCATAATAGCGACGGTCTATACGAAGACCGGCTATCAGGTGATTTTACTTCCCGGTCGTGCGGCTTTCGATACGCTCGTCGCCTCGTGGAAGCCTTGGGAAAAAACATGGGAACCGCGCCAGCTTCGCGAGGACATCGCCGCTGGCAAAATCGGCTACGATTCCAAGCTCTCGTTCGACATCGCCCAGGGCGCGATTTCAACCTCCACCGCGATGGAGTCCGGCGGCGGAATCGAGGGCCTCTTCTCGGACATGCTCGGCGACCGGCAGGTATATTTTATGGTCTATGACGAGTTCAACGACTGGGAGAAAATCCTGCGCAACCTGAACGTCGCGGCGGTCTATTACGACATGGAAACCCGCCCGATATGGGGCGCGGGAGGTTTCCACTACTACACCGAGGGCTACAATCCCTACGATTTCAGCTTCTCGCAGGAGGACGTCGGTGTTATCGGCATGGTCGGCTATCCGTTCAACCGCTTCGAGCGGGTCGAGCTGACCGGATATGTTACCTATTCCGAAAAGAAATACCTCGCGGACATCGAGCCGGAGCGCTACGGCGGTTTTGTGTCGATGAAACTTTCCCTTATCCGCGACACCGCCCTCTGGGGCAGAACCGGCCCGATGGAAGGCTTCCGCGGCAACGCGACAATCGGCGCGACCTACGGCATGAACACATCCGAGATTTCCAGCTACCTCACCAGCGCGGACTTACGCTACTACCTCCGCCTGACGAAACGTAGCGCGCTCGCGTTCCGCCTCGTCGGGCGCTCCTCCGGCGGCACGGAGCCGGACAGGTTCTGGATGGGTGGCACATGGGACTTCCGCGGCTTCCCGTTCTACTATTTCTACGGCCGCAACCTCGTTTTCTCCAGCACGGAGCTGCGTTACCCCATGTTCGACCAGTTTCGCATGAAATTCCCCTTCCTCGACGCCGACATGCGCGGCATCAAAGGCGCGCTGTTCTTCGATTTCGGGCAGGCATGGGAGGACGAGCGTTCGCCGCTTGTCGGAAGCCTCGGCACCGGCCTGCGCATGAACCTCGGCAACGTTACATGCCTCCGCTTCGATGTCTCATGGCGCACAGATTTCGCCCACGATTTCGAGAAACCCTACTACGACATCTTCTTCGGCTGGGATTTTTAACGGCAGGGCCGCAGCCGACGTGCTCAACCGCTTCGCGGATTCGCGTCGGTTAGCGATGCTCGTAGATAGTTAGAGTGGCGTCGTTCCGCGATTCCCTTCGGTTGGCAATACATGCAGATAAGTTTGCTACATCCTTCTGACGCGCACATCCTACGGCCCTAACCTCTTTCCTTCGCCCTCTCGGAGCGAGAAGGTGGCCGAGCATAGCGAGGTCGGATGAGGGAGAAAAAAGGCGGCCATCCAAGCCGCCCTCTTTTTCCCATCCTGTCATTCCGAACTCACCATCATGTCATTCCGGGCTTGACCCGGAATCCAGCAGGCGACCTCCAAGTCGCCCTTCCCATTTTGTATTGCTAATTGCTAGTTTTACATTACCTCCCAGGCCGTCGCCGATCTACTTCACCACTTTAAATCGAAGCAAAGCTTCACGCGCACACCCATCGCGCAGCTGGAGCTACGCGACGAGAAAAGAAGGACGAGCATCTCGATCGACCGCGTGGGGTGAATACACACGCGGCGGGACGCTGCGTCTATTAGTCTTTGTTTTGTCTGTCATTCACGTAGGGCCATACAAGCCCATAGGGAATCCATCTTCTCTTCGCTCTACATTAATGGATTCCGGCCTTCGCCGGAATGACATGGTAATTACTCCCGCCATTAATAAAAAGCGCGGCTCTCGCCGGTCCCCTTATTTTGCTCGATCGACCCCAAAAACGGCTCAAACCCGCCACAGGATAGCATCTCCGAAAGCTCCGACAGCATTTCCGAAAGCCCGGACGGTTCCTCCGAAACCACCGAAGGCATCTCCGAAAGCCCGGACAGCTCCTCCGAAACCTCCGAAGGCATCTCCGAAAGCCCGGACAGCTCCTCCGAAACCTCCGCCGGCATCTCCGAAATCCCGGACAACTCCTCCGAAACCTCCGCCGGCACCCCCGAAAGCTCGGAAAGCTCCCCCGAGAACGCCGGAGCTATCACCGAAAGTTCGATTAAAAAATAACCAAAGCTATCCCGTTAATATTATCGAGTGGAATCTCATATCCAATTCCTCTTGTTTTTCAGAGCTGCGGATATCGCGTTTCGCTTTTTTCAATGTTTCGCTCGTGTCCGGAAGGTCGGGCATTCGTTTGTCGAAGAACTCCTCGAAAGTGAATATCTGCATAACGGGGTATTTTCGTTGGCTGCCCGGCATTTGCCATTTGCCAAGCCCCGCAACTTCATTAAGCATTCCCTTTGTCGGCGGTTCGAGCGAAATAATCAAGCCCATTGGCGCTTTCTCTCGCTCCATCACGTGATGAAGCATGCGAATGTCCTTTGGCTGATAACCCCCGCCCTTGACCTCGATGATTATTTTATGGAATTTGCCCTAGAAATCTCTGAAATAGAGATGGCCGTCTATTCCCGTATCGCCGCCGACGTTGCTTTTAAACGGCCGGGCAACCCAGACGGACGCCCAGACAGGCTTCCTTCGGTCGCAAGCGGATGCTCGACCTTATAATACCGGGGCGCGGTTGAGATGACCGCTCTTTTTTTCTTGTCCAAAAGGATATTAGCTATTATACTAATTACGTAAATTCCGTTAGCGCGAAAGAGTGTTCATTTTAGTAAGAGCGAATCGAGTAATTATTTGCGAAGGAGAATTGAAGAAAGCGATACTATAACTCGGTTTCTCGCAAAATATTAGAAAGGAGTCGATGCAAATGTCAACAGAAGAGAACAAAGCGCTTGTCCGCCGGATTTTCGATGAAATCATGAACGAGCGGAAGCTGGATGTAATCGACGAGCTTTTTGCCGACGATTATGTATTCCATGGTCCGGGCGGACACGAATTCCACGGCAAGGATAGCTTCAAGCAATTCATCTCGCGACCGCATACAGCCTACCCCGATTTTCATTTAGAGGCCGAGGACATGCTCGCCGAGGGTGACAAAGTGGTTTGTCGTTTTACCAGCCACGGCACCCACAAAGGACCGCTGGGGAATATCCCTCCCACCGGCAAGCAGATAGATGTGACCGGGATGGTCATCTACCGTATCGACAACGGCAAAGTGACGGAACACTGGGAGAATTTGGATATGTTCGGGGCAATGCAACAACTCGGCGTTATTCCGTCACCTGAACAGGGCAAAAAATAGAAAATCATTGTTGTTATCGGGAAGGCGCTCTTTTTTTGCGGTAAGGCCGCTGACGCGATATTTTCGTCCGACATAATGCGACAATTATTCCAAATCGGACGTAGAAAATAGCGTGCCAGCGGAAATTCTCGTGGAAAAATGTTATCGTCCTTGCAAGCGACGATCTTTATTCCTATAATATGTCAGTTGTGGAATTTCATTGGCGTAACAATGGAGTGGATATGCGCTTTATCAGAGTTTCTGTTGCCGCTTGTTTAATCGTGTCGATGACGCTCGTTGCGGGTTTTATCGGAATCGAAGATGCCATATCCGTTGCGCAGGTTCAAATCGCCGCGCAGACCGGGAAGGCCAGAGCCGAAATCGGCGCGGATCCATGGGATGAAATAGCGTGCCATTCGATAGCGGAGATTAATCCATTTCTCTCCGACAACGGGGACGTTCTCGGATATATTGCGGACCTCTCCCCCACCGGCTATATCGCCCTATCCGCTGATACGGACATTCGCCCGGTAATCGCGTATTCATACACCGACCGTTTTCGCCGTGACGATGCGCCTGACAATATTCTGCCGCGTATTCTCCGTCAGGATTTGCATCTTCGGAAACTCGCTATCCCCTACACAAATCGCAAGCTACTCGCCGAAAACCGCGCGCTATGGAATCTCTACTTATCGAACGATAAAAGCCTCGTTCGCTCGATGATCACGACCGAGACAATAGGCCCGTGGATCGATTCGAATTGGAACCAGGGAGCACCATATAACACTTACTGTCCGATGGACGCGGGCGCGGGCGAACTCTCCGTT
>Ga0272441_10000719_pt1 | contig 73397 bp, 56 predicted proteins | sample SSMProp6N_FD_193582 | JGI IMG/M metagenome (GOLD analysis project Ga0272441, IMG submission 193582) | Marine sediment archaeal communities from Little Sippewissett salt marsh, Falmouth, MA, United States - SSM-Prop-6N | ecosystem: Environmental > Aquatic > Marine > Wetlands > Sediment ...
CGCTTGGAATGCTTTCATAGTCACGGCTATCCGGCAATAAAAGAATGGATGTGGAGCCGTACAAGGTTTCAAGCCTTTTGAAAAGGGATACTCCTAATGCATCCGGATCATCAATGATGATGTAGTCATCCTCATCAGAAGAACAGGACTGTAATCCAGTTAGGGTAATTATCGCAGAAAGGAGGATTAGTAATTTTCGCATAAAACTTAAAAAATCCGGGAGTGGTATCACTGGAAAACTCAATCTATAAAATTCTGTGGTTTTTGGTTATGATCCAAAATCTTTTCGTTCTTTGGTTTGTTTTTTCCGATTAGAGAACACCGAGTTAATTTTTCAAAAATAGCATCTTCTTATTATAATCGATCACAGCCTTTCCTTTTCGAAGGACGTCTGCTCCGATAATGCCATCTACAGCCTCCGATTCCCGGGAGGTCAGGGCAAAATTCACATGACTCAGATCCAGGAGGACCACCCTGAGTTTTTTCTTTTTCCAACCTCCGATTTCAAAAGAATTTCCCCTGGAAATCCGCGCTTCCATTTCACTGGACCCGGCACCGGCTGCCAGGATATCTGAAGGTTCGGAAATTAATCCAAAGCGTTCTGCTGCGTCCAGAGCCAAACAGGTGTTAGAAGCCCCGGTATCCAATATAAAACTTCCAGATATCCCGTTCAAAGTGGCTTTCACTTCAAAATGGTCGGTCTGAGTACGGGATAGTTTTACAGGGACAAATCCTTTTTGCCTGAGAAACTTTTTAAGGGAAGCCATGCATTTTTTTTGCCAAAGATAACCCTATTTTTGTCCTATGCAGTTAATCGATACCCATGCCCATTTGTATGCGGAGGCCTTTGATGAAGACCGGGATGAAATGATTCAGCGGGCCCTGGAGGCCGGAGTGGATCACTTTTTTCTACCCGCTATTGATTCGTCCTACACCCCTGCGATGAAGGCCCTTAAAGACGCCTATCCGGCTCGCATGTCATTGATGGCCGGTCTGCATCCTACCCACGTAGGGAAGGAATTCAGAAAGGAACTCGAATGGGTGGAATCGGAACTCCGGACCGGCTCGTATGTAGCCGTTGGAGAGATCGGTATTGATCTGTATTGGGATCAGTCTTTGCTGAAAGAGCAGATCCTGGCTTTCCGGTATCAAATTGGTTTGGCAAAGGAATACGGACTTCCAATCGTTATTCACTGCCGGGAGGCTTTTGACGAGATATTTGAAGTCCTCGAGGAAGAAAAAGATGATCTGCTTTTCGGAATATTCCATTGTTTTACGGGGACAGAAGCACAGGCCAGACATGCCGTTTCCTTGAATATGAAACTCGGAATTGGGGGAGTGGTCACTTTTAAAAACGGGGGTATAGATAAGTTTTTACAACATATTCCTTTAAGACATATCGTTCTGGAGACCGATGCGCCCTACCTGGCTCCGGTGCCCTATCGGGGAAAACGGAACGAAAGTTCCTATATTCGGAGTGTTTCCCGGCGCCTGGCTGAAATCTACCAGATATCCGAAGCTGAAATTGCAGCTATAACCACGGCAAATGCCAAAGCAGTTTTTGGAGGCTGAGAGCTCCTGGCAACCCTATAAATGAATGACTGAGGCGTGAAAGAATCACCAAAAATACTCCTGATCTACACCGGTGGCACCATTGGAATGGTACAGGATTACGCAACCGGGCAATTGAAAGCCTTTGATTTTGGGAAGCTGTTGGAGCAAATCCCGGAACTCTATCAGTTAGAATGTGAAATCGAAACCATATCATTTCCCAATCCGATTGACTCTTCAGACATGAACACCGGGCATTGGAAACTGCTCGTGGGCCTGATCGGAAAACACTACAATTCCTATAATGGTTTTGTCATTTTACACGGGAGCGATACCATGAGTTATACGGCTTCTGCCTTGAGTTTCCTCCTGGAAAACCTCTCCAAACCCGTTGTCTTTACAGGATCTCAACTCCCTATTGGGGACCTGCGTACGGATGCGAAGGAAAATTTGATTACCTCGGTTCAGATCGCCGCCCTGAACCATGAGGGTCGCCCGGTAGTTCAGGAGGTTTGCCTGTATTTTGAAAACAAACTCTACCGCGCAAACCGAACCACCAAGATGAGCGCCGAACAGTTTCAGGCATTTGATTCCCCGAACTATCCGACCCTGGGCATTTCGGGAGTCCATTTGAGAATTAAACGGGAATACCTCTGGCGATCTGAATCCCATAAACGACTTCGCACGCACACCGACCTGGACAACCGCATCGGTCTGCTAAAATTATTTCCCGGTATTCACCCGTCATGGGTACATGGACTTTTGGGGAATCCTGAAATGAAAGCCCTGGTCCTGGAGTCCTATGGGGCCGGAAATGCGAGCACGGAATCCTGGTTCATCGAAGAACTCCAGAAAGCCGTGGACCGGGGTCTGCAAATTGTCAATGTCACACAGTGTCCGGGGGGAAGTGTACTTATGGGGAAATACGCTACCAGTGCTGCTTTGGCGGAAATGGGGATCATAGATGGCAAAGATATTACCACTGAAGCAGCCCTTACCAAACTTATGTATATGTTGGGAAGGGATGTCTCGTCTAGGTCGTTTAAAACGATTTTTGAGACCTCACTCAGGGGAGAAATGACTTAAATTTCCCGGTTTAATTTTATATAATCCCTTTTTTTTTGTTTCTTGGGCTCCCCGTTTTTCGGGTAACTTAGAGAGGTGGCCGAGTGGTCGAAGGCGCACGCCTGGAAAGTGTGTATGCACCAAAAGTGCATCGAGGGTTCGAATCCCTTCCTCTCTGCAGAACTAAGGACTGAGTTGCGAATTATTCAAGGAAAAGTATAAACCTTGTCTTATTTGATTCAAATGCCCGGTTTTTTTTATGTTTTCCTGAGTAAAGGAAGGTTTAATTAAATTTTTTAGTTCTATTTTTTTTATATCTTTAGCCCTATAACTAATCTAAATTTAAGTTTGAAAAAATGAAAAAATTATTCTCCATCCTGGCCATGGCTGGGCTATTTGTCCTCAGTGCAAATACGGTAAGCGCAAATGCGAATGTCATTCCTTCGAATATGTCTTCAACCCTGGCCACAGCGACTTTTATGCTTCAGGATGAGGCGGCTGCGGCTGCTGAGGATCGCGGTTTCACCCAAGTTCTTAAAGAGCAATTTATCCAGGGAGGTGCCGGATTTATGGGAATTGTACTCTTGTGTTTGATTCTCGGACTCGCGGTTGCTATTGAGCGGATTATTTATCTGAACCTGGCAAGCACCAATTCTACAAAACTCAAGCAGTCTGTTGAGGATGCACTTGCTTCCGGAGGGATTGAAGCCGCAAAAGAAGTTTGTAGAAATACACGCGGACCTGTTGCATCTATTTACTATCAGGGACTTGACCGTGCCGGAGACAGCATCGAAGCTGCTGAAAAAGCAGTTGTTGCTTATGGTGGGGTACAAATGGGACAGTTGGAGAAGAACGTATCCTGGTTATCCCTCTTTATCGCAATTGCGCCCATGCTTGGGTTCATGGGAACGGTAATCGGTATGATTCAGGCATTCCAGAAAATTAGCGCTGTGGGTAACCTTAGTGCATCCCTTATTGCCGGGGATATTCAGGTGGCACTTTTGACGACAGTATTCGGTCTGATTACGGCCATTATCCTTCAGATTTTCTACAACTATATCATTGCTAAGATTGACAGTATTGTAAATGATATGGAAGATTCTTCGATCACACTGATCGACATGCTGGTGGATCACAAGAAATAAGTCGGACCTTAAGACCCATTTTATGAATTTGAATAAGATTGTAAAAATTGCATTGGCAGTTCTGGGAGCAGCAGCCTTTATATTATGGCTGCAGTTACCGAGTTCTGATGCCCCTGTTGGCGAGGCAGTGGAAAGCGGAGCCGTACATTGGATGTTCATGATTATGTACCTCCTATTGGGCTTGGCTGTATTGTTTAGTGTCTTTTTTGGGCTCAAACATATGTTTGCCAACCCCCAGGGATTGAAAAAAACCCTCATCGGACTGGCTGCATTTATCGTTGTGATAGGCCTTTCCTATGTACTCTCTAACGGAGCGGATGGTACGGTAGAAACCATGGCTGATCGCGGTGTAAACACGACAGAAAGTGTGGTTAAAAATATCGGAACCGGATTAAACGTATTTTTCCTTTTGGTCATCATTGCTATTGGCTCGATGATTTGGGGAGGCGTTAAGAAAATGTTTAAGTAATTATTTAATAGTTTAGGACTATGCCCAGAAGAGGAGGACCACCGGAAGTAAATGCAGGATCTATGGCGGATATCGCCTTCCTGTTGTTGATATTTTTCCTGGTTACGACGACCATTGAGACAGATGCAGGGCTGGACCGTATGCTTCCGCCCATGGAGCCGCCAGATGAAAATGTTGTCATTAAGCAAAAGAACATCTTTACGGTTAACATCAATAAGAATGGTCAGTTACTGGTTGAAGAAGAGCTTCTTGACCTGAAAGGGCTGAGAAAAGCAGCCATGGATTTCCTGGACAACGGCGGAGATGGTACCTGTAATTATTGTAAGGGTGCGCGTGATGAAAGCTCTTCGGATAATCCTACTAAAGCTATTATTTCCCTTAAAAATGACCGGGAAACCAAGTATTCGACCTACATCACCGTACAGAATGAGCTTGTGGGTGCCTACAACGAATTGAGAAACAGGGAGTCCCAACGGCTTTTCAACCGGAATTTCACAGAGATGGAAGCTGAGTATCTCAATCCGGAAACTCCTTCGTCAGTTCGGGATGAATTAAAAGATAAAGTAAAACAAATTCAGGACTTGTTTCCTCAGAAGCTCTCTGAGGCACAGACAAGTACTAACTAATACGTTATCCATGGCCAAGTTTAATAAAAAGAAGGACGGAGATTTACCGGCAGTATCCACGGCATCATTGCCCGATATTGTTTTTATGCTCCTGTTCTTTTTTATGACCGTAACGGTTATGAAGGATAGTTCCCTTATGGTTGAGAATATCCTGCCGAATGCCAGTGAGATTAAGAAACTGGAGAAGAAGGACCGGGTTATCTACATCTATGTTGGAAAACCGACGAGTCAATATCAAAAGGTCTTTGGTTCTGAACCGAAAATCCAATTGAACGATAAGTTTGCGAATGTTTCTGAGGTGGGAGATTATATCCTGCAAGAACGGGCCAAGAAGCCCCAGGAATTGCAGAACGTTTTGACAACGGCTCTGAAAGTGGATAAAAATGCAAATATGGGTTTAATCTCGGACATCAAACAACAGCTCCGGGAAGTGAATGCACTGAAAATAAATTATACTACATTTGAAGGAGATGCGTTCCGAAACTTGCAATAATATTTTTTCAAACAAGATTGATTTAAAACGCTTCAAAATCTGAAGCGTTTTTTTTTGGAAATTACCCTTCATGAAGCATTGGATACTATTTCTTTTCTCCCTCTCGCTGATTTCCCTCCAGGGTCAGGAGACCGATGTGGATGCCGTTGAAATCCCGGAGGTAAGAGACTCCCTGGGTCAGATTCTCAATCCTCGATACCGGGAGGATCAATTTTATCTCGGAGTCAATTTCAACCTCTTGTTGAATTTTCCTAAAGGAGTTACACAAAATGGACTGTCCTATGGCTTACAGGGTGGCTTTATAAGGGATTTTCCCCTGAATGAGGACTGCACCTTTGCGCTGGGGATAGGTATTGGGTATGGATTCAATTCCTATTACTCTAATTTAAGAGCCCTGGAAAATGGTGTTGACCTTGAATATGTCGTCCTGACCGACGCGGATTCGTACAGGCGAAATAAATTGGAGACCCATGTGATTGAAGTTCCCCTGGAATTCCGTTGGCGTAATTCAACCCGGGAAACCTTTAAATTTTGGAGGATTTATGGGGGTGCAAAATTTGGATATATTGTCGGGTCGCGTTCCAAATATGTCACAAATGAATTTGTCGACAGCTTTAACAACCCGGATACTGAGAATTTCACTTATGGCCTCACCCTGAATGTCGGATACAACACCTTTAACCTGCATTTGTATTATGGGCTTAATACACTCTTCGAGGATGGTGTAAACGGACCTGACGGGCAACAACTGGAAATGTCCGTATTGCGGTTGGGGCTTATTTTTTATATCCTGTAATCAGTCAGGTGTATTGAGTCTTTTAGAGCCAGAAACGAATCAGGATAAGTTGGGAGACCAACCCAATGAGCCATCCCGTAAGGACCGCCGCCCTGCCGTGCCGGTTTAAGTACAACCGTGCCGAGGCGAGTAGTCCTGTACAGAGAGTACACAAACTGATTGCCGCAACGATATTCTTTTCAAAATGGAAACTCAGCATCGCGACAAACATCAGCAGTGTCCCTATACCCACCATGTGTAAACTCACTACTTTCCCCATAAGGGCAAGTAATAGGCAGGAGGTAACAGAAAGGGCAATTCCCATAAAGAAATAGTACAGCTCTACAGTGAAGTTATTAGGGATGACACGAAGTAGTATTAACAGCACGAGTGCCAGGAAGATCAACAGGGGATAAATGCGTTCCTCTGAAGTCAGGAGCAGTCGGGAGCGCATCATCCCAAACTGATTCAGTATCAAAAGACTTCCCAATGGGATAAGGGCCGTAAGGATAAAAATAGGAATGAGGTTTCCCAATATAAGCTCTGAAGGACTGTACTTTGGGGTGACCATAAAATAGAATACTGTCCCAATAGTAGGCACCAGCAGGGGGTGGATTAAATAACTTATGAGTTTGCTCAGGATGCCCATCAGATTTCTTTTCGCAGCCGGGCAACAGGAATCCCCAGCTGTTCCCTGTATTTTGCCACTGTCCTTCTGGCGATGGGATAGCCCTTTTCTTTCAGGATTCCGGCGAGCTTATCGTCTGTGAGGGGTTTGCGTTTATTTTCTTTGTTTACAACGGTCTCCAGAATCTTCTTGATTTCCCGGGTGGAAACATCTTCCCCCTCCGTATTTTTAACCGATTCGGAGAAGAATTCTTTAATCAGTTTAGTCCCATAAGGTGTATCTACGTATTTGCTGTTGGCCACACGGGACACCGTGGAGACATCCATCCCAATCTCATCTGCAATATCCTTGAGAATCATGGGTTTAAGATTGCGTTCATCCCCGGTCAGAAAATACTCCTCCTGATAATTCATAATAGCATTCATGGTGGTATACAGGGTCTGCTGCCGTTGCTTGATGGCATCTATAAACCATTTTGCTGCATCCAGTTTTTGCTTTATAAACATTACAGCGTCCTTTTGGGACCTGGATTTTTCTTTAGCGCTTTTGTACCCGGCGAGCATATCCGAATACCCCCTGGATACATGGAGTTCCGGGGCGTTTCGACCATTAAGGCTCATCTCCAGTTCCCCATCCACAATACGGATGGCAAAATCGGGGACCACGTGTTCAATTATTTTGGTTCCGCCGGAGTACGAACCTCCTGGTTTAGGGTTTAATTTTTCAATTTCCTGAATGGCTTCCTTGAGGGTTTCCTCACTGATGTCGTGGCGCTGCATCAGCTTTTTGTAGTGTTTCTTAGTAAAGTGGTCAAAAGACTTTTCAAGGATTTCCCGGGCGATTTTTACAGAAGGAGTCGCTTCTTTACGGTCTAACTGGTTCAACAGGCATTCGCTCAGCGAACGTGCACCTACCCCGGGAGGGTCCAGATGTTGGACTTTCTTAAGCACCTCAAGGATCGTCTGCTCGTCTGTAAATATATTCTGGGTAAAGGCCAGATCGTCTAAAATATCGGGAATGGATCGGCGGATATAGCCGCTCTCATCCACACTGCCCACAAGGAATTCTGCTATTTGCCATTGCTCGTCGTCAAGATATTCGGTATTGAGCTGATTGAGCAAGTACTGGTTAAAGGAAATGCCCGAGGCATAGGGGATTTGTTTTTCGTTTTCATCCCCGTAATTGCTGCTCCGCGTGCGATACTCAGGAATTTCGTCGTCACTCAGGTATTCGTCGATATTAATGTCTTCGGTATCGATGACTTCGTTCTCGCTACCCGTCTCATAGGGGTCCTGAAACTCTTCGTCTGAATTTTCAGATTCCAGTCGCCCGGCCTCCAGGGCGGGGTTTTCTTCAAGTTCCTGCTTCAACCGTTGCTCAAAAGCCTGAGTAGGCAGTTGAATAAGTTTCATGAGCTGTATCTGCTGGGGAGACAGCTTTTGTGAAAGCTTAAACTGAAGGTGTTGCTTGAGCATAAATTAATTCGGGTTCGGTCTTCTTAAATTTACGGATTTCCCCTTAAAATTCTGCGTTTTGGGGAGTGCGTGGAAATGGAATGACATCCCTGATGTTGCCCATCCCGGTTGCGAATTGGACCAGGCGCTCAAATCCGAGTCCGAATCCACTGTGCACTACAGTACCAAATTTTCTCAAATCCAGATACCACCAAAGCTCTTTTTCATCCACCTCCAGTTGCTTCATTTTCTCTTGCAGCACGTCGAGGCGTTCCTCCCGCTGTGATCCACCCACGATCTCACCGATTCCCGGAAAGAGGATGTCCATGGCCCGCACGGTTTCTCCGTCTTCATTAAGGCGCATATAAAAGGCCTTTATTTTAGCGGGATAATTAAAGAGGATCACCGGGCAGTTGAAGTGTTTTTCAACCAGGTACCGTTCGTGCTCACTTTGCAGGTCGGTTCCCCATGCATCAATCGGATAGGTGAATCGCTTCTTTTTATTGGGTTTGCTGTTTCTCAGGATCTCAATAGCTTCTGTGTAGGTCACCCGCTTGAAAGGCTGATCGGTGACAAAGCGCAGTTTCTCGATAAGGGGCATTTGTGAACGCTCGGCCTGCGGCTTTGATTTTTCCTCATCTAAAAGCCGTTTTTCAAGAAATTCCAGGTCTTCCATGCAGTGCTCTAAAACATAGCGCAATACATTTTGAATAAAGTCTTCCGCCAGATCCATATTGGCATCCAGGTCGTAAAAAGCCATTTCCGGTTCAATCATCCAAAACTCCGCAAGGTGGCGTGAGGTGTTTGAATTCTCAGCCCTGAATGTGGGGCCGAAGGAATACACTTTTCCGAGCCCCATGGCGTAGGCTTCTGCTTCCAATTGACCGGATACCGTCAATTTTGTTTCCTTTCCGAAAAAGTCCTGCCCAAAATCGACAGTCCCATCATCCGATAACGGTGGGGATTTTGGGTCGAGGGTACTTACACGGAACATTTCCCCAGCTCCTTCAGCATCGGACCCGGTGATAATCGGAGCGTGAAAATTATAGAATCCGTTGGAGGTGAAATATTGGTGGACGGCAAAAGAGACGGCCGACCGAATCCTCATGACAGCGCCGAAAGTGTTCGTTCGAATCCTTAAATGCGCTTGTTCCCTAAGGAACTCCATGGTGTGTTTTTTGGGTTGTATGGGATATTTCTCGGGATCAGCGTCCCCAAGGATTTCCAAAGCACTTACCTGCAATTCAAAACGTTGTCCCCGGCCCTGGCTTTCCACCAGGGTGCCCCTGAGGCGAAGGGCAGAACCTGTAGTTATCCTTTTCAAAAGGTCTGAATCCAATGTTTCAAAATCGACGACGCATTGAAGGTTGTTCAGAGTGGAGCCATCGTTCAGTGCGATAAATCGGTTGCTTCTGAAGGTGCGTACCCATCCGGAAACTTCGTGTTCCTGAAGCAATTTGGGCTCCTGAAATACCGCTTTAACAGTTGTTTTATACATAGGGCAGTTGCGCTAGGATTTTACGGGTCAAAGATACAGTATTGAAGTAAACTGCTCCCCCAAATTGAGGCTTAAAAACCTATTTTGAAGTTCCCTTTGCTTTTGGAATTTTCACTTTCTTGGCATCTGCATCGCCTGTGAGAATGTCAATTTGAGGCTCTTTGAGCGTCTTCCTGTTTGCGATACTTTTTTCCAGGGAGAGCAGGAGGGAAGGCAGCAGAATCAGGTTCGCGAGCATCGCAAAAAGTAAGGTTGTGGATACCAGAGCACCCAGAGCGACTGTTCCACCGAAATTTGAAATGATAAATACAGAGAAACCGAAAAACAGCACTATAGAAGTGTAAAACATACTCACCCCGGTTTCCCTCAAAGAGGCATATACGGACTTTTGAATACGCCATCCATGCGCGGCCAACTCCTGTCTGTATTTGGCAAGAAAGTGGATTGTGTCATCCACGGAAATCCCAAACGCTATACTAAAGACCAGTATGGTGGAGGGTTTGATGGGGACCCCAACGAAGCCCATAATACCCGCTGTAATAATTAAGGGGAGTATGTTCGGGATCAGGGAGATCAAGATCATACGGAAAGAACGGAAGAGATATGCGATAAATAAGGCAATCAATAAAATAGCAAGCCCAAGAGACATCAATAAATTCCGAACCAGGTACTTGGTTCCTTTCAGAAATAACAAAGCCTTTCCGGTTAGAAACACACTATACCTTTCTGAAGGGAATATTTTAGCAATCTCATCCAGTAATCCCTGTTCGATCGCTTCCATCCGATCTGTTTTGACATCCCGCATAAAGGTTGTCATCCGCCCTACCTGCCCGGTAGAGTCCACAAAACTCTTAAGCAGGTTACCATTATCTTTTGATTTACGGGCGATGTTCAAAATAAAATTACTCTCCTGGGAAGTTGGTAGCTGATAGTATTTCGGGATTCCATTGTAAAATGCCTGCTTGGAGTACTTTACCAGATTCACCACGGAGATGGGGCGGGAGAGATCCGGGTTTTCTTCAATATAGGCGTCCAGTTGGTCCATACGCCTGAGCGTGGCGGGTTTCATTACTCCGTTCTGCTGGTTAGTGTTTATCACAATTTCAACCGGCATAATCCCGTCAAACTCAGATTCGAAAAATCGGATATCTTTTACAAACCCACTTTTTTTGGGCATATCTTCAATGGGGCTGCCTGAAATCTCGATTTGATAGATCCCGATAACACTGGCAACTAACAAAGCTATCGAGACAAAATACACTGCAATCCGATGATGACGCACTATCCGTTCCATCCAGTTGACAAACCCATCGATCCATTTTTTATTCAGATGTTTAAGGTGTTTTGTTTTAGGCAGGGGCATAAAACTATACACGATGGGAATGATCAGCAGGGAGAGGATAAAAATCCCCAGAATGTTCAGGGAGGCCACAATCCCGAACTCGGTCAGGAGTTTACTGTCAGTGATAATGAAAGTGGCAAAACCCGCGGCGGTGGTTACATTGGTCATCAGGGTGGCATTCCCGATTTTCGTGATGACACGTTGCAGGGATTTGGCCTGGTTTCCGTGTTTTTTTACTTCCTGTTGGTATTTATTGATTAGAAAAATACAGTTGGGAATCCCGATTACGATAATAACGGGCGGGATAAGGGCTGTGAGTACAGTTATCTCATACCGCAGCAACCCCAGGGTGCCGAAAGCCCACATAACCCCAATAATTACTACGCATATGGAGATAAATGTCGCCCGGAAGGAACGAAAAAAGAAAAAGAAGATCAGTGAAGTGACCCCGAGGGCCGCCAGTATAAATTTTCCAATTTCATCTATGATGTTTTGCGCATTCATCGTCCGGATATAGGGCATCCCGGAAACACGGACGTCTAAACCACTTTTGCTCTCAAAATTGGAGATCAGGGTATTGAGATCCCCGAGTACAAAGTCTTTACGTACAGAGGTGTTGATCAGGTCCTTGTCCAGATACACGATCGTGCGTATGGTTTTGGTTTCTTTGTTGAATAGCAGTTTATCGTAGAACGGCAGGTCTTCGAACAAAAAGGTCGTCAGGCTATCTAATTTTGTCTTGTTGACGACACTGTCGGCAGCCATCCACGGTTTAAGGATAAACTCGTCTTTTTCCCTGTCCCTCAGGAGGAGTTGCAGATTTTCCGTGGAGAGGACAAAGTCTACTTCAGGGAAGGCTTCAAGCTGGCGACTGAGGATATTCCATTGGTTAAAAACTTCAGGTTCTCCCATCGATGGATCCTGAACAGCGATTACAATGGTGTTGCCTTCATCACCGAACTGAGAAAGGAACTCCTGGTACTGTACATTTTCGGGATGTGCGTCAGGTAGCAGATTCGCCTCTGAGGTGCTAAATCGCATATACTCCCATTGGGTTGAGAGTCCTATTGTGACAGCAGCGATCAATAGGAGAATCAGAATTCGGTTTCTCAGGATAATCCGTGCGGTCTTGTCCCAAAATCCCTGTGTAAGTTTCGCTACCATGTTTTCTATTCGGGGACTAAGTTAGAAAATGATCCCCACTGTGCCCAATTAACACCTCCCTTAAGGGCATACAATATATCTCAGCTTTTTAATCAGATGGCCAGGTCCCGTGTGGAAGTATCGGGCACCCCGAATTATATCTTCATGATTTCGGCTTCCTTCACCTCGAGAATCCGGTCTACTTTGTTTGAGAACTCATCGGTAAGTTCCTGGATATCGATTTCGGCGTTTTTCTCCAAATCCTCTGAAATCTCAAGAGCTTTAACTTCCTTATTAGCCTCCTGGCGGGCACTGCGGATACTTACTTTCGCGTCTTCAGCTTCAGCCTTTGCCTGTTTTACGAGTTGTTTCCTCCTTTCCTCTGTAAGGGGAGGGACGTTGATAATGACCATCTCCCCGTTATTCATCGGATTAAAACCGAGGTTTGCATTCATGATAGCGGTTTCAATCTGGGGGATCATCTGTTTTTCCCAGGGCTGAACGGAAAGGGTGCGGCCGTCCGGGGTGTTGATGTTCGACATTTGAGACAGGGGAGTCATATTGCCATAGTATTCTACCATGACAGAGGAGAGCATAGATGGGCTGGCTTTCCCTGCACGTATCTTTACCAACTCCTTTTCGAGATGGGAAATGGCGTTTTGCATACTCTCTTTTGTGGAGTCCAGAATAAAAGTAACTTCTTCGTTCATAGGTCAGTAATTATGAGGAATTTAGGATGCGATTTTAGAGGTTCACAACAGTTCCGATATTCTCCCCTGAGACAATTCGCATTAGATTTCCATGTTTATTCATATCAAAAACGACAATTGGCAATTCATTTTCCTGACTGAGGGTAAAGGCTGTAGTGTCCATTACTTTAAGGCCTTTGCGCAGTACATCTTCAAAAGTGATTTTATCAAACTTGGTAGCGGATTTGTCCTTTTCCGGGTCACTGGTGTAAATTCCATCTACCCGGGTGCCTTTTAGGATAACATCGGCTTCTATCTCGATGGCCCGAAGAACTGCTGCTGAATCGGTTGTAAAATAGGGATTTCCCGTACCTCCTCCGAAAATAACAACCCTGCCTTTTTCCAGGTGGCGCATCGCACGCCGGCGGATAAAGGGTTCGGCCACCTCATTAATTTTAATGGCTGATTGTAAACGCGTGTCGACCCCTTTGTTCTCCAGGGCAGATTGCAGGGCCAGTCCGTTGATAATAGTAGCCAGCATACCCATATGGTCTCCCTGTACACGGTCCATACCTTCGCTTGCCCCTGAAACCCCCCGGAAAATGTTGCCGCCTCCGATAACAATAGCCACTTCAATTCCCAAATCGCTGACCTCTTTGATCTCTCCGGCATAGGCATCCAGTCTGGCCGGGTCAATACCGTATTGTTGATCGCCCATCAGGGCTTCCCCGCTGAGTTTTAAGAGTATCCTTTTATATCGCATGGAATTGGGCTTGATTTCCGACAAAAATAATCAAAATTATGAGAGCACTTCCCACCTTTCTGGATTGATAAGAGGCCAAAAGGGCTACTATGGGATTGAGAACAGGGACATAAAAAAAGCGCCCCGGTCCAGGGCGCTTTTAAAATTCAAAACGTTGTGAGTACTTAGCCCAGGGCTACACGCACAAAGCTGGTCACTTCCAGGTTTGGAGCCGCCGATTTCACATACTCGGAAACACTCATTTTGCTGTCCTTGATAAAGTCCTGGTTCACCAGGGTATTATCTTTGAAGAACCGCTTGAGTTTACCCGCTGCAATTTTATCGAGCATGGCTTCCGGTTTTCCTTCCTGACGCAATTGATCTTTGGCGATTTCGATTTCTTTGTCGATAGTCTCCTGATCAACGCCCGCCTCATTCAAAGCTACAGGATTCATAGCTGCGGCCTGCATGGCGATATCCTTGGCTACTGTAGCTGCATTGTCAACAGCTTCAGAAAGACCTACAAGGGTGGCAATCTTATTTCCAGCGTGAATATAAGACCCTACAAAAGGGGCGCTCAGGTGGTCAAAACCACCGATTTCAATTTTCTCGCCAATAACTCCTGTCTGTTCGAGGAGTTTCTCCTGAACACTCAGGCCGTTGAAGTCTGCGCCCAAAAAGGCTTCCTTAGAATCGTAATTCATCGCCAGTTCTGCCAGTTCATTTGCCAGGGTGACAAAACTCTCGTTCTTGGCAACAAAGTCTGTTTCACAATTCAGGGAAATAACAACTCCTTTGTTGTGGGCTTCATTCACTTTCGCAATGGCAGCTCCTTCTGAAGAATCCCGATCGGCGCGCTTTGCCGCTACTTTTTGTCCTTTTTTGCGAAGGATTTCAACGGCTTTTTCAAAATCGCCTTCGGCTTCCACCAGGGCATTTTTACAATCCATCATTCCGGCTCCGGTACTCTTCCGTAATTTATTTACGTCAGCTGCGGTAATTTTTACCATGTTCTTATACTTTTATTTGGAATCCTGAGACTCCGTTTAACCATTTAAATAAAATTCAGAAAGGTCTTATTCGATGCCTCCTTTAACACTTTCCTGCCATTCTCTGAGTTCTTCCAGTTTCCCTTCCGCGACCATTTTGGCCTGTTTCGGCCAGCTGCCCGGGTCCAGGTGTGAAAGTCTTGAACTCGCTTCGGTAAGAACTTCTTTGATACGCTCCGGGTCGGCCCCTGAAAGGATCTCAAATGAATTCATACCTGCATTTGATAGAGCCTCTGCAGTTTTAGGTCCAATTCCCTCTATAATGGTAAGGTCGAAATCTGTAGTGGCTGTCTTTTCCTTTTTAGGAGCTTCAGATTTTGGCTCGTCTGCAGCTGAGGTTTCTTTTTCAGCAACGACTACTTCTTTCTCAGGAGTGGCTTTGGCTTCCTCTTTCACCTCTGCTTTGACTTCTTTCGCAGGTTGGGGCGCCTCTGAAGATTTACCTTCCTTCTCGGCTGCTTTTTCAGATTTGCGTTCAGCCAGGCCTTCGGCAATCGCCTTGGTCACTTCAGTCATAATTATGGCGATGGACTTCGAAGCATCGTCATTCGAAGGAATCACGTAGTCGATAGGCTTGGGGTCTGAATTCGTATCTACCATAGCAAAAATCGGGATGTTCAGCTTTTCAGCTTCCTTAACCGCGATGTGTTCCCGCATGGTGTCCACTACAAAAATAGCCCCTGGAAGACGTGTCATATCAGAAATAGAACCCAGGTTTTTTTCCAGTTTGGCCCTCAGACGCTCTACCTGTAACCGTTCTTTTTTGGAGAGGGTATCAAAGGTGCCATCTTTTTTCATCCGGTCGATAGAAGTCATTTTCTTGACAGCCTTTCGAATGGTGACGAAGTTGGTCAGCATTCCTCCGGGCCAGCGCTCGGTAATGTACGGCATATTCACTGCGGCCACTTTTTCGGCCACAATGTCTTTAGCCTGTTTTTTAGTCGCGACAAAAAGGATTTTCCTCCCGGAAGCTGCAATTTTCTTGAGTGCTTCCGAAGCCTCGTCCAGTTTGGCAACGGTTTTATAAAGGTTGATTACGTGGATTCCGTTGCGCTCCATATAGATGTAGGGCGCCATGTTGGGATTCCATTTACGGGTGAGGTGTCCAAAATGCACCCCAGCTTCTAAAAGATCTTTTACTTCAGCTTCAGTAGCCATGCTTAATTATTTAGTTTACGTTCTTTGTAAGCGCAACAACAAAGTGGTAGTCCGTTGGGGATACTCCCGTCAGGCATGCCTTTGTCGTTTAGATGCTAAACCAAATCGGCTCCGGTTCCTTTACTAAAAGGATTTTTTCCGGGCTGTACTAGTTTCTCCGAAGAGAACTTATCAAGGAACAGGGTTAATAGTGTCCTGCAGCGCAGGGATATCAAATACAAATCCTTCCGGAGAGCCGGAAGGAAAATAAAATTCTAACGTTTGGAGAACTGGAACTTCTTACGGGCTTTCTTCTGACCGAATTTCTTCCGCTCTACCATTCTCGGATCCCGTGTCAGCAAGCCTTCAGGTTTCAGGGCAACCCTGTTTTCCTCATCCAGCTCACAAAGGGCTCTGGAAATCGCCAGGCGAATTGCTTCGGCCTGACCTGTGATTCCACCTCCGAATACATTAATATTTACATCAAAGGCCTTTTCGTTCTCTGTGAGGGCGAAAGGCTGCTGTACTTTATACTGAAGGGTTGCAGTGGGAAAATAGTCTGCCAGATCCCGCTTGTTCACAGTGATTTTGCCTTTTCCATCAGAGAGATAGACCCGGGCAACAGCCGTCTTCCTTCTTCCGATTTTGTGAATTACCTCCATTATTTAAGGTCGTTTAAGTTGATTTGCTTTGGTTTCTGTGCCTCCTGGTTGTGCTCAGTTCCTGCGTACACATAAAGGTTTCTGAAGAGGTCTGCTCCCAAACGGTTTTTAGGAAGCATTCCCTTAACTGCTTTCTCTACCATGGCGGTAGGGTTTTTATCCATGAGCTCACGAGCGTTCTTGGAACGCTGCCCGCCTGGATAACCGGTGTACCGGATGTACGTTTTATCTTCCCACTTATTCCCGGAGAGGGTAATCTTATCTGCATTGATGACCACTACATTGTCGCCACAATCCACATGGGGTGTAAAATTCGTTTTGTTCTTGCCCCTTAGCATACTCGCTACTTTGGAAGCAAGACGGCCCAGAGTCTGACCATCGGCATCGACCAAAATCCATTCTTTGGTCACGGTCTTTTTATTGGCCGAAATCGTTTTGTAGCTCAATGTATCCACTACTTGTATATTTAATTAAACACTTCAAGTCCGATAAACGGGCTGCAAATGTACGATTATAATGTTGAATAACAAATGGGTTCAGATCATATTTTTTCATTTCGTTTTGAAAGCCATCAGCCCCGGGATTATTCGCACTTTGCCCGGTCTTCCCAATATAAACCGGGGTTGTCAAACGCTTCCCGGTAAGGTCACAGGACCTCACCACCTCCGGAGATCCGAACCAGTCCTTGCCGGGAGGACGGGAATCCAAAATTTTCGGGGATGCGATCCCCAGAAATACCCTCCTGTTAAAGGTTGCGTATCGCTTTGCCTTTTGAACGATAATTTATACGAATTCTTTAAAAACAACGTTTCATAACCATACTATATACAATGTAATATGAAACTTAAATTACTCCTCTCCACTCTATTGATAGCAGGTCTCCTTTCCTGTTCCTCAGATGACGATGGAGATTCAGGCTCCAATTCTATCGAAGGGACCTGGGATGCGGTGACGCTGCAGCTGGATTCTGCTTCTCAGGAGGAACAGAGCTTAGCAGACCTCTTTAACCTCCTTGCAGCCCAGGAATGCTATCTCGTTTCTATGGTTTTGGAAGCGAATAATGAGGCTACCCTGCTCACTTCCATTGATTATCTCGATCTGTCGGGTTTGTTCACAGGGAATCTGAGCATCGATTGTCCTACTGAAAACGATTCAGAATCTGCTACCTATACCTTTGAAAACGGCCAGCTTCGAATCACCGACTCCAATGGGATGACTGCCTCTGTAGACGCCACCCTCAACGGGGATAGGCTCACTTTGTTTATTGAAGGCGACGAATTTGACGATCTCGAGGTTGCCGGATCCCTTATTTTTGAAAGGCGGTAACCCGAAGGCCTTATATTTATATTTAATGGGCTTCCAGCCAGTTGTCTCCCACACCGATATCTACAGTGAGGGGCACTGAAAGGGTATACGCCTGCTCCATTTCTGTTTTTATCAGCGTGCGGACTGAATCTAATTCAGGTTTAAAGACGTCAAAAACCAGTTCATCGTGAACCTGCAGGAGCATTTTTGTACGATATTCCCCTGCCTCTAATTTTTCCTGAATCCGGATCATGGCAATTTTAATGATGTCCGCCGCACTACCTTGTATGGGAGCGTTGATGGCGTTGCGCTCTGCAGCTCCCCGAACAATCGCATTGCTTCCGTTGATGTCTTTTAAATACCGCCTGCGTCCGAGTACCGTTTGGACATACCCGTGTTCCCGGGCAAAATCGATTTGGTCACTGATGTAGGTTCGGAGTTTGGGATACGTTTTATAGTAGGTATCGATAAGCTCTTTGGCCTCAGTCCTGCTGAGATCCGTCTGGTTGCTTAAACCGAATGCCGAAACCCCGTAGATGATTCCGAAATTCACAGTTTTCGCATTCGACCGCTGTTCCCGGGTCACCTCCTCCAGGGGAACCTGAAATACTTTAGCCGCAGTGGCGGCGTGAATGTCTTCACCCCGTTTAAAGGATTCAATCATGGTGGTTTCCTCACTGAGGGCGGCGATAATTCTCAATTCAATCTGGGAATAATCTGCCGCGAGCAATACATATTCTTCATTTCTGGGTATAAAGGCCTTGCGAATTTGCCGACCTCTCTCGGTTCGGATCGGGATATTTTGAAGGTTGGGATTGTTGCTGCTCAGGCGCCCTGTGGCCGCTACGGTCTGCATATAATCCGTATGTACCCGTCCGGTAGAAGGGGCTACTTGTTCCGGAAGGGCATCTACGTAAGTACTTTTGAGTTTCGCCAGCCCGCGATATTCGAGCACATCCCTGATGATGCCGTGGTCTTTGGCCAGGGCAGCGAGTACATCTTCTGCTGTCGAATACTGGCCCGTCCTTGTTTTTTTTGGCTTGGCGATCAGTTTTAGTTTGTCGAAGAGAATCTCCCCCAACTGTTTTGGGGATCCGATATTGAAGGTTTCCCCGGCCGCGTCGTATATTGATTGTTCGAGGGAAGCGATATCCCTGTCCAATGCCCCGGAAAGCTCCCTCAGAAATCCAGTGTCGAGATTAATACCTTCCAGTTCCATAGCGGCCAGTACCCGCAGGAGTGGAACCTCGATATCTTTAAAAAGGGATTCTGTCCCCGCAGCCTTTAATTCCGGTCTGAAGGCTTCAGAAAGCTGTAGGGTAATATCTGCATCTTCCACGGCGTATTCCGTAATCTGTGCTACCGGAACCTCCCGCATACTGAGCTGGTTTTTCCCTTTTTTCCCAATGAGTTCTGTAATGGGCACCGGGCGGTAATCCAGATAGGTCTCCGCCAGAACATCCATGTTGTGGCGCATGTCCGGATTGATCAGGTAGTGGGCCAGCATAGTGTCAAACAGGGGCCCCTTTACGACGACGCCATATTTATCCAGTACCTTGATATCGTATTTCAGGTTCTGACCAATTTTTTCGACAGCCTCATTTTCAAAGAAGGGGCGCAGTTTCTGAATCAGGGTATCGGCTTTGGCCCGATCTTCGGGAAAGGGAAGGTAAAAACCCTTATGTGCTTCCCAGCTAAAGGCGATACCGACGAGTTCCGCCTGCAGGGGATTCAAAGAAGTGGTTTCCGTATCAAAACAAACCCGGTCTTGTTGCTCAAGGCGCTGTAAAAATAGTTGAAGGGCCATCTCACTCTCAACAGGCTGATAAAGATGGGAGACTTCAGAAATAGTCTTACGCCCTGTATAGTCTTCCACGGCCGGGGCATCGGAATTTCCTCCAAAAAGCGAAAACTGTCCACTCCCGGCTTGCTTTGGATTTTCATTACCCGGTTCCCTGTCTTTAGGTCCTGAGGTCGTCGTCTCTGTATCGGCAGGAGCAAATAACTTCAGGAACTGATCCTTCAACCTGCGAAATTCCAGCTCTTCGAAGAGTTCCTGTACCTGCTGGCTGTCCGGAAGGCTTAATTCATAGTCCTTTTCATCGAACTCAACCTCGCAATCCACGCAGATCGTGGCCAGCTTTTTAGACAATCTGCCGAGTTCGGCATTGTCTTCAACTTTCTCCCGCATTTTACCTTTGAGCTTATCCGTATTTTCCAGAAGCCCCTCGAGCGATCCGAATTCCTGCAAGAATTTTTTGGCGGTTTTATCCCCAACCCCTGGTAGTCCGGGGATGTTGTCGCTGCTGTCACCCATCATGCCCAGGTAGTCGATGACCTGTTCCGGGCGCTCCACTCCAAAACGCTTCTGGATTTCGGGTATTCCCCAGATTTCAATACCGTTACCCATACGGGAGGGACGGTACATAAAAATATTTTCTGAAACCAACTGGCCGAAGTCCTTATCGGGAGTCACCATATACACCCGGTAGTCTTCTTTTTCAGCTTGTTTGGCCAGCGTACCTATTATATCATCCGCTTCCAGACCCGAAACTTCGATACAGGGAATATGCATGGCCTTGAGGATTTTCTGAATCCAGGGTACTGCTACCCGAATAGCATCGGGGGTTTCCAGCCGGTTGGCTTTATAGTCTGCAAACAATTCCGTACGCTCAGCGCTGCCATCTTTGTCAAAACAAACCGCCAGATGATCGGGCTTTTCCCTGCGGATAACGTCAAAAAGGGAATTCATAAACCCCATTATAGCTGAGGTATCCATTCCCTTGGAATTGATCCTCGGATTTTTGATCAGGGCGTAATATCCCCTGAAGATAAGGGCATAGGCATCCAGTAGGAAAAGGCGTTTTTTGTCAGACATATACAGGTGGTTTCAAAGACTTCAAAGCTACTAAGATTCTCATGATTTCAGGTAACTCTCTACAGGGGTATTCCGGTGTCCGTTTGAATCGTACTGCCGGTAACTAAACCCGGGTTGAATACAGTATCCGCCGGTTTCGCCCCGGGTATTCAAAGCGATAAAACCGATCTGGAAATCTGTCCTCCCCGCATTTTTCTTCATAATCCGCAGGACGCCCTCCCTGCAGGCTTCTTCCGGGCTTTTACCCTGCCGCATTAATTCCACGATCAGGAAACTGCCTACCGTACGAACCACTTCTTCGCCCATTCCGGTCGCAGTTGCTGCCCCAACTTCGGGGTCCACATAGAGCCCGGCCCCGATAACCGGAGAGTCTCCCACACGACCCCGGAGCTTATAGGCCATGCCGCTGGTGGTACAGGCCCCTGCCAAATCTCCATCGGCATCGAGTGTCAGCATACCGATGGTGTCGTGGTTTTCAATATTGATTACAGGAGCGTATTGGGCAGTTTTTTTCCATTCCACCCATTCTTTTCGAGACTTTTCTGTAAGCAGATCCGTTCGTGAAAACCCTTGTTCTGATGCAAATTGGGAAGCTCCATCGCCCACTAAAATTACGTGGGGTGTTTTTTCCATAACCCTGCGGGCCACGGAAACGGCATGCATATATCCTTCCAGGCCCATGACTGCCCCACAGTTACTTTGGGAATCCATGATACAGGCATCGAGCGTGACAACACCATCGCGGTCGGGCCGGCCTCCCAGGCCGACGGTCTGGTTTTCGGGATCGGCCTCTTCCACCATAACGCCCTGCTCGGCCGCATCAAGGGCTGTGCCCCCTGCACTGAGTACTGACCAGGCTTTATCGGTAGCGTTGCCAAAGTCCCAGGTGCAAATGGCCACCGGCCCATCCGGCCGGATATTTCCGGAGGTTTTTGTTCCGGTATTGGTACAGGAAATCAGGGGTGCCGTTCCCAGGACGGCCGCGGAGCCCAGTGTGGAATTCTTAAGGAATTTTCTTCGATGCATGGGATGAAGGAATTACATTTAGGGTATTAAAGATAGGGGAATGAAGGTAGAAATATGCGTGACATCTGTGGATGCTGCCAAAATCGCCGAGGGGGCAGGTGCAGACCGCCTCGAACTCTGCTCTGAATTGGCGGTGGGCGGGGTTACCCCATCGGCAGGACTTTTAGAGGCGATTCGGGATACTGTCCGTATCCCTGTTCACGTACTGATCCGTCCCCGAAGCGGGGATTTTACCTATTCCGAGCGTACCTTTTCACAGATGCTACGGGATATTTCCTATTGCAGGAAATTGGGTTTTGAGGGGATTGTCACGGGGTGCCTCCAGGCAGACAATCGATTGAATCGGGCAGGTATGCAGCGCCTGGCCGAAGCCTGCGAGGGTCTTCACCTGACCTTCCACAGGGCATTTGACCGTATTCCGGATTGGGAAACGGCCCATTTGGAACTCGAGGCTCTCGGGGTTGATACCATTTTAACCAGCGGTCAGGCTGCCTCTGCCCTCCAGGGGCTATCCCGTCTGGAGACGCTGGTTCAAAAGGCCCATTGTGGTATTATGCCGGGAGGGGGCATTCGCCCTTCCAACATTAAAGAGTTTACAGGAAAGGGATTCGAGGCGGTCCATCTGAGCGCCATCGAGTCCCCTGCTTCGGAATTGTATTCTGGTTTGCCCCTGAATACACCCGGGCTGCTCAGGGAGGGCGGGCCCCTCATGCCGGATACCGGGAAGATCAAAGCCGTTGTCAGCGCGATTAAGACAGGCCGGAAGTAGACAAAACGCTTTATAAAAAAGTATATTTGTAAAAAACGATATGCTTCGCTGGATTCTCTTTGTTATTGTATATCTGGCTATGGGTCTGTATACCCTGCAGGCACTGCGTTCGGCTACGCGTTACCCCTGGTTGTACTACCTCTATACGGTTGTTGCCCTGCTGATCCTCGGAAACTTTATCTACCAGTTTACCGCAGGCGATGATACAGGAAGGGTCCTGAATCGGCCAAAGAGTTATGCCTTTGGTTTTTTGATCGCCATCCTCACCTTTAACCTGATTACCATGTTCTTCCTCTTTTCAGAGGACCTGTACCGGTTTTTCATGGGTGGGTACCACAGGCTATTTGGCAGTGACAGGGAGTTCACACTACCCGAAAGAAGGCGATTTCTCAGTCTTATTGCCCTGGGGATTGCTGCCCTTCCTTTTGGGGCTTTGCTCTATGGTATGTACCGCGGGAAATACAGGTTCAGGGTCTTGAATTACGACCTTGAATTCAAAGACCTTCCCAGTGAATTTCACAATTATACCATAACCCAGATTTCAGATATCCATAGCGGCAGTTTTGACAACCGCGAGAAAATTGAATACGGGGTGTCCCTGATTAATGAGCAGAAAAGTGATGTAATTTTCTTTACCGGGGATATGGTCAATAATAAGACGAGTGAAATGATTCCCTGGGCAGATCTATTTGGCACCCTTGAGGCTGCAGATGGGAAATATTCTATTTTGGGGAACCACGACTATGGGGATTACATTCCATGGGATACCGAAGAGGCCAAAGCACAAAACCTCGAGGACCTGAAGGAACTGCAGCGAAAAATGGGTTTTGACCTGCTGCTCAATGAAAATCGATACCTCAAAAAAGGGGCCGGCCGGATTGCCCTTATCGGAGTTGAAAATTGGGGCCGGGGCGGCTTTAAAAAGGCCGGAGACCTGAAAAAGGCCACGGATGGGATAGCCCCCGGGGATTTTAAAATCCTACTCAGTCATGATCCTTCCCACTGGGAAGACCAGGTCATCCACGATGAGTTGCACTACCACCTTACCCTCAGCGGCCATACTCACGGGATGCAGTTTGGGATTGAAATCCCGGGGTGGATCAAGTGGAGCCCTGTCAAGTGGCGGTACAAATACTGGGCGGGGGTTTATGAAGAACTCGGACAGTTCATCAATGTCAACCGGGGCTTTGGGTTCCTCGGATACCCCGGAAGGGTGGGTATCTGGCCGGAGATTACGGTGATCCGGTTACGAAAAACCGGTCTGAGTTAAATTTGACCCGACCAACGGCCTGAATTCATAGGGGTTCCTCCCGCATTTCACAATTTTTGTTACATTTGAACCTAAACCCAACGCCTGCCATATGTCTAAATTCGGGGAAATAATCGATCAGGAAATTCCTGTTTTGCTGGATTTCTACGCAGAGTGGAACGAAAATTCTACATCTATGCATCCCGTTCTCAGGGATGTTGCTGCCGCCCTTGGAGATAAAGGTAAAGTGATCAAAATAGACGTGGATAAGAATAAAGAACTCTCCCAGGCACTTCGTGTCAAAGGGCTTCCAACCCTGATCATCTACAAAAGGGGAGAAATGGTTTGGCGACAAAGTGGAGAGCAGGATGCCAATACACTTATTGGAATCCTGAACGAATATATCTGAGAATCGTCCCCAGAGTATTTTTACAATTTAATGCGCCCCGATTTTATTCCTCAATAGTCTCTGGAACGGAAGTGGTGTCCGGAAGCTCCGTGTCAATAGCATCCTGGGCGATAGAATCCACAGGGGTTGCAGGAGGCGGGCCTAATCCGGGGACCTCCGGCAGCTCCTCCAGGAAGCTGTCCTTGTAAAACCCAAATTTATCGAGCTGTTCGTTGAAAACCTGAGTTTCTTTTTCAGCGAGTTCCCGGTCGTCGTTCTCTATGGCGATATCGATGACCCTCTTATAAGCTTCCATGTCCGCGAGAATATCCTCAATTTGCTCGTACTGCTGGTCCAGGGGTACATTTTCATAATACTCCAGGCGGTCTTTGTAGATGGTTCTTAGTTTTTCGAATAATGCCCGCGCCTTCATGGTTTCGCCTGTTTTGTAATACCCATCCAGAAAGGGTTCGGCGAAGGTGTAGAAACCGTAGTATTCCAGAGGCATATTAGTCATGGCTAAATCGATGACTTCCCTCGCCTTTTCTATTTGATTCTCTTCGATGAGTTTCTCGGTCAGTCGGGCGAGATTGCTTCTGAGGGACAGACCCTGTGAGCGGGTTTGAGGATCGTGGTAGATTTCCGAACTTCCGGAATTTCCCCATTCCCAGTTCATCACCTTTTCATACATAAGGTCGGTGTCTATACGTCCCATCTCAAAAGGGCTCCTGTTTTGGGTGCGGATGGGTACTAATTTATAAGCCATACCATCCAGCTGAAGGTAATCCTTCATCCAGAGATATTCTGCATCGTCAAAACTTCCCCCTGAAAAATAAATGGGGCGTTCCCAGTCGTTGTTCGCCAGGATATCGAGCATCATAATCCGGTTTTTTGCAAGGGCCCCGGGGAGATCAATATCTATATAGTCGACAATCAGGGCAGTATCCTTTTCTTTGACCAGGCCGCTTTTCAGGACATTTTCCTTGTTGACAGGTAGCCGGATTTTATCGGTGGGGTAGTAGACCAGGTCCAGGGTACTTTCAGGATACTCGCCCACATCGGCGCCATTTTTTTCCAGATAATACCGTAGTTTGGTCTCCGGGCGGTCACTGCCGATCCAGTTCATAAAATCCTTGATATCCCAACGGTTTTCAGTGATTTTTTGCAGATATATCACATCCCGATTGCCATACCTGTAGAGTTTATGGGTAAGCTGAGATGGGATAGGAGGACTCTCATAGGCCTTGTGTTTCATTTGGTCCACATACCAGTCCGTCGCAAAGAGGCTGGTACAAATGACCCGGACATCCGTCCGATAATTCTCGATTTCCTGAACATACCAAAGCGGAAAGGTATCATTATCTCCTATGGTGAAAAGCATAGATCCGGCATGCTCTTCACAACTGTCCAGGTAAGTCATCGCAGCGGCCCTCGCGGTATAGCGTCCGGAGCGGTCGTGGTCGTCCCAGTTTTGTGCCCCCATCAGCACGGGTACGGCCAACAGACATGCCACGGTAACAGCCGGAGCCCAGATTTTAGGGGAAATCCACTGCTTGAATTCCTCGTAAAGGGCTAAAACCCCCAGGCCTGCCCACATGGCAAAAATATAGAACGAGCCTACCAGGGAGTAGTCCCGCTCCCGGGGTTGGAAAATATAAGGGTTGGTGTAGAATTGAATGGCGATTCCCGTAAACAGGAAAAATACAAAGAGCACCCAGAATTGCTTGGGATTCCTGGAAACCTGGAAGACCAGGCCTATAATCCCGAGGAGGAGGGGCAGGAAAAAATAGGTATTTCGGCCTTTATTGTCGAGCTTGTCCTGGGGAAGGTCATCCTGACTACCCAACCGAAGCTCGTCGATAAACTTTATCCCGCTGAGCCATTCGCCCTGACCGTTGTAGCGGCCCTGCATATCGTCCTGCTTTCCCGTGAAATTCCACATAAAGTAGCGCCAGTACATATATCCGAACTGAAAACTCAGCATATAGTTGATGTTCTGCCAGATCGATGGGGGATGCACTTCTATATATTCCCCGAAGCGCCTTAGAAAACTCATATACTGGTCTGTCTCAATTTCCCCATTCTCCAGTCCTTCCCGGACTTGTTGGGCAGCCATCCGCAATTCTTCATTATTGGTTTTCAGGCTGAAATCGAGCGGGCCAAAAAATTTCATATAATTCTCCGCGTGCTGGTCGCTCCACATCCGTGGTAGCAGCCCCATATGGTCCTTGTTCGGACCCGGAAGGGCTTCCTTGTATTTGTTGACCACCACATACTTGCCCAGGGCTTCATCCCGCTCGTATTTGGGCTTGTCGTCCCGGTTTTCGCCAGGGGGGGCGAAAAGGTCCGAGAAGTAGGCGCCGTAGACGGGGCTGTCGACCCCAGGGTATTGCTCCCTGTTGTAATACGCGAGCAGGGCCCGGGCATCTTCGGGATTGTTTTCGTTGATCACCGTATTGGCATTGGCGCGAATAGGCAGCATCAACCAGGATGAAAAACCGACGAATAAAAAGAGGCCACAGAGGATCAGGGTATTGGCTGTCAGGTAATTATTCTTACGCGTATAGCGCAATCCGAAGTAAAAAGCTGCGGCAAATACCACCCCCATAATCAGTGTTCCCGAATTAAAGGGAAGCCCGATTTCATTTATAAAGAAGACCTCGCTCCATCCGAATACTTTTAAAACATAGGTCAGTGAAAATTTATAGACCAGAATCAATACGAAGATTACAGCGATATTGGCCAGCAGGAAGTTCTTTACCGTGGTTTGCTTGTATTTTTTAAAGTAGTACAACAGGCCTATGGAAGGGATGGCAAGAAAGCCCATAAACTGAATGCCGAATGTCAACCCTACGACAAATGAGATAAGAATAAGCCAGCGGTTCCCTCTTGGAGAATCGAGGTCGTCGGTCCATTTAAGCCCCAGCCAGAAGAGTAGTGACATGACGAGACTGGCCATTGCGTATACCTCAGTCTCAACGGCGTTAAACCAGAAACTGTCTGAAAAGGTCAGGGTGAGGGAGCCTACTAACCCGGCACCGAGAATGGCGAAGGCTTTGGGGTTGGATAAAGGAGTATCTGAAACGACCAGTTTCCGCCCCAGATTGGTAATGGTCCAGAACATAAACAAAATGGCAAAAGCACTGGAAACCCCGGACATGAGATTGACCATCAGGGCAACTTTATCTGCTTCTGTGGCGAAGAGCGCGAAAAAGGCTCCCATCATCTGGAAGAAAGGTGCCCCCGGTGGATGCGCCACCTGCAGTTTGGCCGAGGTGGAAATATACTCCCCAGCATCCCAAAAACTACCGGTGGGTTCGACCGTAAGAATATATGTTACGAGTGCTATAAAAAAAACAAACCACCCGGTAAGGGTGTCCCATTTCTCAAAGTTTTTGGCAATCATGTATTTTGATTATTAGCTGGTATGCGGCGAATTTAGTAATTAATGGTCAGACCCGACTTCCTTTTTGATAAAGCTTTAACACGTCTGCGCCCCTATTCCATGCTTAAAACTGCTGAAAAAAATCTTTGGCCTAATCAAAGTTTATTTTAAATTTGCACGCTCCATTGGAATTGGCCTATGGTGTAATTGGCAACACTACTGATTTTGGTTCAGTCATTCCAGGTTCGAGTCCTGGTAGGCCAACTTAAAACCCCTCCCGTTTTGGTGAGGGGTTTTTTATTTTTCAAGGTTTGGGGATCCGGTGTCTATGCAAGTCGCGGACTAAGCCCCGGCCTCGAAAGACAAAAAGATGACATCCATCGCATCCAAGGCGCTTTTAACCGCATCAGATGGGGAGCCGTAAATACTTCCGGAGAATGCTGAAATGGCCATAAGTTCCTGAAGGTGCGGTCCTACATTGGTCATGTGTTCGAAAATCGCTTCATTTCCGGAGTAAGTCTCCAGGACGTCACAAATGCTAAAATCGTCATTGTAAAACCAGTCATAGCGGCTGCATCCTTTGTCCATTTCGTTTTTGCGCACGGCGTCAATACATTTAGAGGCTATACTTCGAAAAGCATCGGATTTCCCGGGTTGGATTTTAAAACGTGCGGTAAGGTGGAGTTCTGACATGTTTAGGAGTATTTTAATACAAGTGGGTGTAAGGTACAAATTCAAACTAAAGAATGTATTTCTCCCGGGTTTGAAATGCGACCTTCCGATTGGGGATTGCAGGATTGGGACTTACCTTGGAATAGGGGCGGGGGGCAACCCCCTTTTTTTTAAGATGGGGCCGGAACACAAAAAGGCAGTAACGGTAACTTTTAAATAAGGAGAAGGACGAGCCATACGCAATGCGCAAAGTCCTATAATCAGCGCTTATGTATTTCCGGAACTTAATCTGTCCGGGTTTTCGGGATCCTCATCTTCAGGTACCCCATCTATGGCTTCTTCTTCATAAGCCGCCTCCCTCAGTTCAAACTCCTCTTCCAACTCGTCGAGCAGGGTAGCTGGTTTCTTTTTCTCCCGAATCATCGCCCAGGTCATAATTAGGCTGGTACCTATAATAATGAATAACAGAATACCGGGTTCGAATCCCGGAACCGCAGCCTCTTTGGGAATGGCGTAAAACAATAAAACAGTGATGAGTCCGCGTGGGGCTATAAAAAGTTGCGGCGTGATGTCAGAGCCTATAAAAGTCCGCAGGAGGACAAAGCGTATGGCGTAGACTGAAATTAGGATAGCCAGGCTCACCAGCAATACCTGCAGGCTCAAAAGGGAGGAAAGGACAATAGTAATCCCGAAGACGACAAAAAAGAAGGTGCGCACCACAAAGGCGGACTCCAGGGTAATGATGTGCAGTTCGTGGTAGATTTGCTTCGCGCGTTCCGGTTTTAAAAAGCGCTTTAAAGGACCAAAGAAAAACAATCGCATATTCGCAATCACCAACCCGAATATCAGGATGATGATCAGGGAGGAGAGATGTAGTTTTTTTCCAAGGGCATAGAGCAGGAGCAAAACAGCTATAAGAAGGAATTGTTTGGCCTGAGAGCGAATTTGTTGAAAGACAATAATCAAGATGTAACTGGCGATCAGGGCGACGATTACAGTAAGGGCAAGACTGCCCGCGAAAATACCGGGACTCTGGGCTTCTACCGGGTTTAACTGTCCTTCCAGGAAATAGAACAGGACAATTCCCATGATGTCTGAAAACGTACTTTCGTATACGTGAAACTCTTTTTTAGCCGTGGACAAACTTCCGACACTAGGAATAATAATGGCGCTGGAGAGTATGGACAGGGGAGTGGCGTAAATCCAGGCATTGGCCATTTCCATACCCGGAATCAATGTATGCAGAATCCAGGCTGCGACCCATGTAGAGGCGAGCAGCCCCAGAGCGGCCACTGACATGGCTTTTAGAATGGGCCAGATTTTATCCTTTCTGAGTTCCAGTTCGAGGGCGGCTTCCAGGACAATCATGATCAGGCCGATGATGCCGAGTACTTCCAGGACCGGGAAAAAGTCAGGCAAATCCCGGACAAAATTCTTCATCGCGTATTGCAGCACAAGCCCCAGGGCAATAAGCATTAATACCGCGGGGATATTCGTGCGTTTGGCCAGATGGTTGAACCAAAAGGAAAGAATCAGGATCAGGCAGGCTTCTATAATGAGGTTGTACGAAGAAAAGATTTCCATAAAATAGAATCGTCTGGGTGTATGAGTAGCGTTGATTAAAGGTACTCGGATTTGGGAATAACGCCAGAATAAGGGGTGGAATTGTTTTCGGGCATCGAATATGTTCAATTCAAAAAAAGTAGTATATTTGCGCCACTGAAAGAATTATTGGTATTCATGAGGGGACATAAGTCCCCTCTTTTATTGCCACTATTTTAAGAGGAAAAAAATGACTGGCAGGGGGTTGCAGCAACAGGTAGAAATGCTTCTGAAAGAGGCATTCGAAAAGCGACCCGACCTGTTTCCGATTTCCCTGAAGGTCGGGTCAGACCAAAGCATCCGCATTATACTCGATGGGGATAACGGAGTGAGTCTTCAGGATTGTATGGAAATTAGCAGGGCTGTAGAACACCAGCTCGACAGGGAGGAGTTCGACTTTTCCCTCGAAGTGAGTTCTGCAGGAGCTACCGCTCTTTTGGAGCTTCCCAGGCAATACCACAAGCATCTGGGCAGAACCCTTGAGGTGAAAACGGAAGCTTCGGAAATAAAAGGAACCCTCGAGTCGGTGGGAGAGCACGAGATCGTCCTGAGCTGGAAAGCGCGGGAACCCAAGCCAATCGGCAAGGGGAAGCATACGGTTCGGAAAGAGGAAGTTGTTCCGTTTTCCGAAATACAAAAGGCAAAAGTTGTTTTAAAATTCTAAGTGTAGCGTAAGAAATGGAAAATCTTGCATTAATCGAATCGTTTTCGGAGTTCAAGGACGATAAATTTATCGACCGGGTAACCCTCATGGCTATTTTGGAGGAAGTTTTCAGGGGAGCCCTGAAACGAAAATTTGGATCGGACGATAATTTTGATATAATTATTAATCCGGATAAGGGCGATTTGGAAATCTGGAGGAACCGCACCGTGGTTCCGGATGGAGAGGTTGAAGAGCCGAATGAAGAGATTTCGCTGACTCAGGCGAGGAAAATTGAGCCGGATTTTGAAATTGGCGAGGACGTTTCTGAGGAGGTAAAGTTAAAAGATCTCGGTCGCCGGGCCATTTTGGCACTGCGGCAGAATTTGATCGCCAAAATACACGAACACGACAATACGACCATATACAAACAGTTCAAGGACCTCGAGGGGGAGATTTATACCGCAGAGGTGCATCATATTCGCCATCGCGCCATTATCCTGCTCGATGATGAAGGCAATGAGATCATCATGCCCAAGGAGAAGCAGATCCCATCTGACTTTTTCCGGAAAGGAGACAATGTTCGGGGGATTATTGAGAGCGTGGAGCTTAAGGGAAATAAGCCTCTGATCATTATGTCCAGAACTTCCCCCATTTTTCTTGAACAATTGTTTCATCAGGAAATACCCGAGGTATTTGACGGCTTGATTTCTGTGAAGAAAGTGGTTCGAATCCCCGGAGAAAAAGCTAAAGTTGCCGTGGATTCCTATGATGACAGAATTGACCCGGTAGGGGCTTGTGTCGGGATGAAAGGTTCCAGGATTCACGGGATTGTCCGTGAGCTCGGTAACGAGAACATAGATGTTTTGAACTGGACGAATAACCCTCAGTTGATGGTGACCCGGGCGCTGAGTCCTGCGCGGGTATCCATGGTAAAACTCAACGATGAGAATATGACGGCTCAGGTGTACCTGAAGCCGGAAGAAGTATCCAAAGCCATTGGCCGGGGCGGACATAACATTCGCCTGGCCGGGAAACTTACCGGATATGAGATTGATGTATTCCGCGAGGGTGTGGAAGAAGACGTAGAGCTCACTGAATTTTCCGATGAAATTGAAGATTGGATAATTGCAGAGTTTAGGAAAATAGGTTTGGATACTGCCCGTAGCGTATTGGAACAAGACGTTGACGATTTGGTAAAAAGAACCGATTTAGAAGAGGAGACCATTTCGGATGTAGTCCGGATCCTCAAGGAAGAATTAGAAGATTAAGCTATATTAGCACCTTAATTAGCGAAAAAAGAGCGCAAAAAATTTATGGCAGAGAACGCGACCATAAGGCTTAACAAAGTCCTGAGAGAACTTAATATTTCATTGGACCGGGCGGTGGATTACCTCACGTCCCAGGGACATGAGGTGGATGCCCGCCCCACGACAAAGATTTCCAATGAAATATACCAGGTTCTGTTGGAGGAATTTCAGACGGACAAAAGCAAAAAGGTTGCCTCCAAGGAAGTCAGCGAAGAGAAGCGGAAGGAGAAAGAAGCCCTCCGGTTACAGCTTGAGCAAGAACTGGAGGAGAAACGAATTGCGCGGGAAAAGCGCGCACAGCCTGAGGTAGTTAAAGCCAAAGCAGAGTTAAGCGGCCTGAAAACCGTGGGTAAAATCGATCTCGATGGCCCAAAGAAAACCGCTACCCCAAAACCTGAACCTGAGGTAGAAAAAACCGAGGAAAAAGCCGCGGAACAACCGGTGGTGGAGAAAGGAGTTGAATCCCCTGAGACGGCGCCAGCCAAGGCCAAAGCTGAGACATCAGCCCCAGCACCTCCCAAAAAAGAAGCCGCGGCAACCCCGACCCCTGAAGCGGAGGAAAAGACGACGGAAACCCCGGAGTCTTCGGAGCCGGTCAAACACGAGACAGAATATCAAAAGCTCTCGGGTCCGACAATAAAGGACAAGATCGACCTGACCAAATTCGAGAAGCCCAAGAAGAAGAAAGAAGAAAAATCTGATGATAAGACGGACCGCAAGCGCCGTCGCCGTCGGATTATTAGTAAATCAGATACCGGCCGCGGTCGTGGCCCCGGCGGAAAAGGACAGCGTCCTTCCACCATGAAGGTGGAGCCCACTGAAGAAGAGGTGCAAAAGCAAGTGCGGGAGACACTCGAAAAACTCCAGGGAAAATCTAAAAAGGGTAAAGGTGCCAAGTATCGTCGTGACAAGCGGGATCAGCACCGTCAGCAAACCGAGATGGATCTTGCACAGCAGGAACTGGACAGCAAAACCCTGAAAGTAACCGAATTCGTAACCGCTCAGGAAGTGGCTACAATGATGAATGTTTCTACGACCGAAATCATTTCAGCCTGTATGTCCCTGGGTATTATGGTTACCATGAACCAGAGGCTGGATGCAGAAACCCTGGCCATCGTGGCTGAGGAATTTGGGTACGAAGTGGAATTTGTCACCGCGGATATCGAGGAATCCATAGAGGAAGAAGTGGATGCCCCGGAGGACCTTAAGGCCCGTGCGCCCATCGTTACTGTTATGGGTCACGTAGATCACGGTAAAACCTCTTTGCTCGACTATATCCGGAAGGAGAACGTTATTGCAGGAGAGAGTGGTGGAATTACACAGCATATCGGTGCCTATGGCGTAATGCTCGATAACGGAGAGCGAATTTCATTTCTGGATACACCCGGTCACGAGGCTTTTACAGCCATGCGGGCCAGGGGGGCTCAGGTCACGGATATTGCGATTATCGTGATCGCTGCCGATGATGATATTATGCCGCAGACGAAGGAGGCCATAAGTCACGCCCAGGCGGCGGGGGTTCCTATCGTATTTGCAATCAACAAGGTGGATAAACCCACAGCCAATCCGGATAAAATTAAAGAGGGTCTGGCAGGAATGAATCTTTTGGTCGAGGACTGGGGCGGTAAAATCCAATCTCAGGACATATCGGCCAAGACAGGTGCCGGCGTTAAAGAATTGCTGGAAAAAGTGCTCCTTGAAGCTGAACTGCTCGAGTTAAAGGCGAATCCCGATAAGCTGGCTTCCGGTACGGTAGTCGAAGCTTTCCTGGATAAAGGCCGGGGCTACGTTTCTACTGTACTCGTACAGGCTGGAACCCTTAAAATAGGGGACTATGTGCTGGCCGGAACCTGCAGTGGTAAAGTGAAGGCCATGCACGATGAGCGTGGTAAAGACGTGAAGGAAGTAGGGCCATCACAGCCTATTTCTATTCTCGGGCTGGATGGAGCCCCACAGGCAGGGGATAAGTTCAACGTGATGGAAGACGAGCGCGAGGCCAAGCAAATTGCCGCTAAGCGCAGCCAGTTGCTCCGGGAACAGTCAGTTCGAACCCAACGTCATATTACGCTGGATGAAATTGGAAGGCGTATTGCCCTGGGCGATTTCAAAGAACTCAACATCATCCTCAAAGGAGATGTGGACGGTTCGGTGGAAGCCCTTTCAGACTCTTTCCAGAAATTATCCACAGATGAAATACAGGTCAATATTATCCATAAAGGTGTTGGGGCTATAACGGAGTCTGATGTACTACTCGCCTCTGCCTCGGATGCTATAATTATTGGCTTTAACGTCCGTCCTATGGGGAATGCCAGGGAAGTGGCCGACAAGGAGGAAATAGATATCCGAACCTATTCCATCATCTACGATGCGATTAACGATCTCAAAGATGCTATGGAAGGTATGCTCTCTCCTGAAATCAAGGAAGAGATTACCGGGACGGCCGAGATTCGCGAAACCTTTAAGATATCCAAGGTGGGTACCATTGCGGGATGTATGGTGATGAGTGGTAAAATCTTCAGAAATTCAAATATACGTCTCATCCGCGACGGAGTGGTGATCTACACAGGTCTGCTCGCTTCCCTGAAACGTTTTAAAGACGACGTTAAAGAAGTTTCCAAAGGATATGACTGTGGAATGCAGATCAAAAACTACAACGACATTAAAGAAGGAGATATCATTGAGGCCTTCCAGGAAGTCGCAGTAAAAAAGACCTTATAACAAAGGGTTTATACGGTTCATGAAGAACAGATACCCGGATTCCTGCAAAGGAGTCCGGGTATTTTGTTTTAAGATTGGAAGAAGCAGGGGTGAGGCGTATATAGATTTTGATGCCGCTGGCCCTAACGGGATTTAGGACTGTTAAGAGCGCAAATCGACCCTCGTACATGGGTGCTGAACCCGAGGGAGTATTACCGATTTGCTGTCTCAGGACGCAGCAAAAGGGCTCCGGGGAATTGTTGCCGGATTTCCAGAAACTTTTTTTCAGCCAGCAGGCGGTCTGTAAATTTTCCTACATGTACTCTGTAAGTAGGGGAGTCAAAAACAATTTTAGGTTCATACTCGGGAAAGGCAACAGAGGCTTCCTCCTTTAATTCTTCCGCTGCATCATAGGATCCGAAACCTATTTGAATCGTGTAATAAAGGGCGTTGGCTTTGGCGTCTTTGTAAATGGCGAGCAGTTTTTTAATCTGGGGATCCTCGTCAATGGATACCTGGCCTTGTTGTCCGTGCAGGTGAAGGGACAGAAACAACAGAAAACCGGAGGTAAAAAGCAGTTTGCGCATGGGACAAATCCTTATTGAACTTTAACGGGTTTAAAGGTAATTCATTAGGGATTCAGGTGCGGTAGAAAATCATTATTTAGAATAATTATAAATTATAAATTCAGAAACCTTTAAGATTTCCCAAATAAAGTCTATGTCGTATTTTTGTCGACAATTTGGACCTAAGGAAATAAGGGTGGAACCCCCGATTATGTATCCAAATTTTGAATGGTTCAGATAGATAAAAACACCTGAAAAGACAGTGATAAGAACTCCGGCCAACCCTTTAAAACGGACTGAATTCAGGTCGTTGTCGCAAACAGGAAAAAATATTGAACAACTGCTCATGAAAAAGGTTTTCAACCGCCATCACTTATCCCCTCTTTTTGGTTTTTGTATCGTTATTTCTTTCCTTTTTTCACCCTCTCTAAGCGCCCAGGAGGAGCCCGCTGCACAGGAAGCGGCGCCTGCCGAGGTTGCTGTTGCCGGTGAAGAAGGGCCTTGCGGGCCTGGCGATCCGGCGAAGGGGAAGCAACTGTTCAACCAGAACTGTGCTGCCTGTCACGCCCTGAATCGGAAAATGACCGGGCCTGCACTGGCCAACGCTGCGACCCGCCTGATAGAAGAAGAAGGGCTGGATTGCGACTGGATTTATTCGTGGATAAAGAACAGTCCCGGGATGATTGCTTCCGGCGATGCCTATGCGAATCGCATATACGAAGAATACAATCAGGCCGCTATGACGGCCTTCCCAACCTTATCCGATCAGGATATCAATGATATTATCGCCTATACCGAGGCTCCGCCACCCGCACCTGTTGCGGCGGCTACCCCGGCGGCAGCTGCAGGGGATAGCGCCGATTCCACGGGAATATCCAATGAATTGATACTGGGGGCCCTCGCTTTGGTTTTTGCCTTACTGGTCATGATGTTGATTCTGGTTAACCTAACCCTGAGGCGTATCGCGGTGGCCAATGGTGTTGTCCTGGAAAAGGAGAAAGCGGAGAAGCGCCTGCCCTTATGGAAAGCCTTCGCTCAGAATCAATTCCTGGTTTTGGTCACATCAATCTTTTTGTTGCTTGCTTCTGCTTACTTTGCCTATGGCTGGATGATGCAGGTAGGTGTTGATCAGGGGTACGCGCCCATTCAACCGATACACTATTCCCATAAGATCCACGCAGGAGATAACAAGATCGAATGCAAGTATTGTCATTCCTCGGCCCGGGTGTCCAAACATTCTGGAATACCCTCCCTGAATATTTGTATGAACTGTCATAAATCCATTTACGAATACAAGGGTAATCCGGAAGGGCCTTCTGCTGAAGATCTCGCCAATGGTTACACTAACGAGTTCTATACAAATGAAATTAAAAAACTCTACAAGGCTGTAGGTTGGGACGAAGAGAACCAGCAGTATACCGGAGAGAGCCAGCCTGTAGAATGGGTTCGGATTCACAACCTGCCCGATTTTGCCTATTTCAATCACGCCCAGCACGTTTCTGTCGGTAATATTGAGTGTCAGACATGCCATGGCCCTGTAGAGGAAATGGAAATTATGTACCAGCACGCCCCGCTTACCATGGGTTGGTGTATTAATTGTCACCGGGAGACGAATGTGCAGATGGAAGGCAACGAATATTACGAAAAGATTCACGCCGAGCTCGCTAAGAAATACGGAGTTGATAAGGTAACGGCTGCTCAGATGGGCGGTCTGGAATGCGGTAAGTGTCACTATTAACAATCAGGAGTTATTTACAATAATCGTATGGCATCAAACAAGAAATATTGGAAAAGCGAGGCGGAACTCTCCCCGAACGATTCCATTGTTGAGACGCTTAAACAAAACGAATTCTCAGAGGCTATTCCTGTAGATGAGTTTCTCGGGGATAAAGAGCAGTTGGCGAACAGCCAGACCTCACGACGCGATTTTCTCAAGTACGTCGGCTTTAGTACGGCAGCTGCGTCTTTGGCAGCTTGTGAAGGGCCGGTTCATAAATCCATACCCTATGTTTTTCAGCCGGAGCGTATTATACCCGGTGTGGCGAATTACTATGCCACCACCATTGCAGACGGGTTTGACTATGCGAGTATTCTGGTAAAAACCAGGGAAGCGCGCCCCATTAAAATTGAAGGAAACAAGGAGGCTAAGGTGTTTGGGGGAACAAATGCGCGTATTCAGGCGTCTGTTCTTTCCCTTTACGACAGCACCCGCCTTCAGGGTCCTTTAGCTCAGGGGAATCCCGTAGAATGGGAAGCCCTGGATGCCGGGGTTACTTCTAAATTGCAGTCTGTCGCCCGTTCAGGCAAACAAATTGCCCTTTTGACACAAACTTACGCGAGTCCTTCTACCTCCCGACTGATTTCACAGTTTTCAGAAGCATTTGGGAATGTGAATCACGTCACCTACGATGCAATTTCCGCAGATGCTGCCCTTGATGCTTACCAGGCTAAATATGGAGAGCGGGCCCTTGCGGATTACGATTTTTCTAAAGCCGGGCTTATTGTTTCCTTCGGGGCAGATTTCCTGGGGGACTGGCAAGGAGGGGGTTATGATTCCGGGTACACCAAAGGGCGTGCTCCTAAAAATGGGATGTCCCGCCATGTACAGTTTGAATCGAATATGTCCCTTACGGGCGCCAATGCCGACAAACGCGTAGCCGTTTCTCCTGCTGTACAAAAAGTTGCCCTGGCACATCTCTACGCAAAACTGAATGGAAGTTCCGTTTCAGGCGAACTGCCCGAAGCTGCCACTCAGGCATTGGAAGGTGTCTTGCGTGAGATTGGAAAAAACAGGAATAAGGCGGTTGTGGTTACCGGACTGGATGATAAAGATGCACAAACCCTTGTGCTCGCCATAAATGAAATGCTGGGTAGTATGGCCTTTGAACCCAATGCCCCCAGGTACATTCGCAGCGGCAGTGCAGCCCAATTGAATGCTTTGATGGCGGATATGAACAGTGGTAAGGTAGGGGCGCTGATTATGGACGGTGTCAACCCCGCTTATACCCTGCCAAATTCTGCAGCTTTTATTGAAGGCCTCAATAAGGTGGACTTGTCGGTTACCTTTGCGACGAATGAAACCGAAACCGCCGGGCTTTCTACCTATGTTGCAGCTTCCAATCACTACCTGGAATCATGGGGTGACTTTCAGCCAAAAAAGGACCACTTCAGCCTGATGCAGCCTGTAATCCGGGAACTTTTCGATACCCGACAATTCCAGCAATGCCTGTTGAAATGGATGGGGTCCGAACAGACCTACTACGATTTCATCAAAGAAACATGGAGTGCCGGGGTTCTCGCCAATGCAGACTGGAACCAGGCCCTCCACGACGGGGTATTCCATGCGGAATACGCTGTGTTGTACAGCGATCCGCTCATGCCTTTACAGGCTGAAGAGAAAACAGAAGATGGGATCCTGGATTCAGAACCTACGGGTGTTTCTGATGTCGCCGCCGCTGCGCGACGGCTTGCCGGAAGCACATCATCAGGGATGAGTCTGGTCCTCTATACCAAAATTGGAATGGGAGATGGCCAACAGGCCGGTAATCCCTGGCTGCAGGAATTCCCCGACCCCATCACCCGGGTTTCCTGGGATAATTACCTGACAGTTTCCAAGAAAGATGCTCAGGACCTCGGACTTGTAAACGATACCGCAGCGAACGGTGGTCTGGACGGCAGCAAGGTAAACCTGAACGTGGACGGAATCTCCCTGGCGGGGTTACCTGTGATCATCCAGCCTGGCCAGGCCGTAGGCACCATGGGGTTATCCCTGGGGTACGGCAGGGTTTCAGGAATGAAAGAAGAAATGCGAACCGGGTTTAATGCCTTTCCGCTCTATCAGAATTTTAACTCCGTACAGTCCGCCACCGTGGAAAAGGCTACGGGTATGCATGAATTTGCCTGTGTGCAACTTCATAAAACCCTTATGGGGCGTGGGGATATCATTAAGGAAACTACCCTGGAAGACTTCAGCACGAAACCTGCTTCAGAGTGGAACCACGTGCCACAGGTATCGTTGGACCACCAGGAAGTCCCTGCAAATACTGTAGATCTTTGGGAAGGGTTTGACCGCTCTGTCGGACATCACTTCAATATGTCCATCGATCTGAATTCCTGTACGGGATGCGGTGCTTGTGTGATCGCGTGTAGTGCTGAGAATAATGTTCCCGTAGTTGGGAAGGAGGAAATCCGACGCTCGAGAGATATGCACTGGCTGCGTATTGACAGGTATTACTCTTCGGAGGATACGTTCAGTGGGGATAATGAAAAGAAAGATGCTATTTCCGGAGCTATGGAATCCAAAACGAGCTTTGGTGAAATGGAGGATCCTGCAGCCAATCCGCAGGTCGCCTTCCAGCCTGTGATGTGCCAGCACTGTAACCATGCGCCCTGCGAGACGGTATGTCCTGTGGCCGCTACGGTACACAGCCGTCAGGGGCACAATCACATGGCCTACAACCGCTGTGTGGGAACACGCTATTGCGCGAATAACTGTCCTTATAAAGTGCGTCGTTTTAACTGGTTCCTCTATAATAATAATGACGAGTTTGATTATCATATGAATAACGATCTGGGTAAAATGGTACTCAACCCGGATGTAAACGTGCGCTCACGGGGAGTTATGGAAAAGTGCTCCTGGTGTATTCAGATGTCCCAAAAGGCAATTCTGGATGCGAAACGCGAGGGCCGGGAAGTTAAGGACGAGGAATTCCAGACCGCTTGTTCCAATGCCTGTAGCAACGGGGCTATAGTTTTCGGAGATGTCAACAATCCGGAAAGTGAAGTGGCCAAGCTGAAGGAAGACGATCGGATGTACCACCTGCTCGAACACGTTGGGACCAAACCGAATGTGTTTTACCACGTTAAAGTCCGTAATTCAAACGAAGCATAACAACCTAAGAAACGATAAATAAATATGGCGTCGCATTACGAAGCACCAATACGCAAACCCCTTGTACTGGGCGACAAAGGCTACCACGAGGTTTCAGTGGATATCGCCGCCCCTGTGGAGGGAAGAGCCAATAAGCAGTGGTGGATTGTTTTCTCCATTGCCCTGGCCGCATTCCTTTGGGGGGTGGGTTGTATTATTTATACCATTTCCACGGGGATTGGGACCTGGGGTCTGAACCGTACGGTTAACTGGGCCTGGGATATTACCAACTTCGTTTGGTGGGTAGGTATCGGTCACGCGGGAACACTTATTTCAGCGGTTCTGCTCTTATTTCGCCAGAAATGGCGTATGGCGATCAACCGATCGGCAGAGGCCATGACAATTTTTTCCGTTATCCAGGCAGGACTTTTTCCGATCATTCACATGGGGCGTCCCTGGCTGGCGTACTGGGTTTTACCTATTCCCAACCAATTTGGCTCCCTTTGGGTGAATTTTAATTCGCCCTTATTATGGGACGTTTTCGCGATTTCGACCTATCTCTCGGTTTCCCTCGTCTTTTGGTGGACAGGGCTGTTACCTGATTTCGCCATGATACGGGATAGGGCTGTGAAACCTTTCCAGAAGAAGATTTACAGCCTGGTGAGTTTTGGCTGGTCGGGCAGGGCAAAAGACTGGCAGCGTTTTGAAGAAGTATCGCTCGTCCTGGCAGGTCTGGCCACTCCACTGGTGCTTTCAGTGCATACCATTGTATCCTTTGACTTTGCAACCTCTGTTATTCCGGGGTGGCATACAACGATCTTCCCTCCTTACTTTGTGGCCGGGGCGATCTTTTCAGGATTTGCCATGGTAAACACCCTTCTGATCATTATGAGGAAGGTGAGCAACCTGGAAGACTATATTACGGTTCAGCACATTGAACTGATGAATATCGTAATTATGATTACGGGTTCTATTGTGGGGTGTGCCTATATAACCGAGTTGTTTATCGCGTGGTATTCCGGGGTAGAGTACGAACAGTACGCCTTCCTGAACCGGGCTACCGGTCCTTACTGGTGGGCCTATATGCTGATGATGACCTGTAATGTGGTTTCGCCACAGATTATGTGGTTTAAGAAGATACGGACCAGTATCCTTATTTCTTTTATCATATCGATTGTGGTAAATGTCGGGATGTGGTTTGAACGGTTTGTAATTATCGTTACCTCCCTCCACAGGGATTACCTCCCATCTTCCTGGACCATGTTCTCTCCGACCTTTGTCGATATCGGGATTTTTATCGGTACCATCGGATTTTTCTTCGTCCTCTTTTTGCTCTATGCACGCACCTTCCCGGTGATTGCACAGGCCGAGGTGAAATCGATTTTAAAGTCTTCCGGAGAGCGCTACAAGAAATTGCGGGATGCCGGACAACCGCTGTACACTATGCCGGCTACGGCGGCAGTCGTAAAGACTCAGGAGAAAGCTGATGAGACTGGCGGGGCCCTCGATAGGGCGGGTAGCTTACTCAAGGCCATCGGAGTTTTCGATGCGAAATCCGAAACATCAGATGATCTGAAAAAGATCAAGGGAGTGGGCCCGCAAATGGAGCAAACCCTGAATGAAATAGGTATTTTTACTTTCAGGCAGGTGAGCAGAATGACCGAGCGGGAATACGAGCTGCTGGATGCGCTTACCGAGTCCTTCCCGGGAAGGGCACTCAGAGATGACTGGGCAGGGCAGGCAAAACGATTAATGGACGACAATTCTTAAGACTATGGCATCTAAAGTTATTCACGCATATTACAATGACGATGACGTGCTGATGCAGGCAGTCAAAAAGGTAAAGGCAGCCCGGCATCATATCGAAGAAGTCTACTGTCCGTTCCCTGTTCACGGACTCGACAAGGCTATGGGGCTCGCGCCAACACGGATCGCGATCACATCGTTTATGTACGGCTGTTTAGGGTTAACAGTGGCTATTGTGATGATGAATTATATTATGATTGAGGACTGGCCACAGGACATTGGAGGAAAACCGAGTTTTAGCTACCTCGAAAACATGCCGGCTTTTGTGCCTATCATGTTTGAGATGACTGTATTTTTCGCGGCCCACCTTATGGTAATTACCTTTTACCTGAGGAGTCGGTTGTGGCCTTTCAAGGAAGCTGAGAACCCGGATGTCCGCAGTACTGATGACCATTTTATTATGGAGGTGGAAGTACACGGCAATGAATCGGACCTGACGGCCCTTTTAATGGAAACGGGAGCTGTGGAAATAAACAGTTTAGAAAAGTAAAATCGAAAGATGAAAAACTTACTTATTACAACTGGGGTACTCGTAGTGATTCTCTCGCTGGCATCCTGCAAGGATGACAACCAGCCGAACTATCAGTATATGCCCAATATGTATGAATCCGTGGGTTATGAAACCTATGAGCAGGTGGATTGGCTGCCCAATGGCTCCGAAGCGCTCACCCCTGTGGAGCACACCATTTCCCGCGGGCTTGTTCCGTATGGTCTGGCGAACACTCCGGAAGGAAAAGAAATGTCCGCCCTGGTTGGCAGTCCCCTGGACTCGCTTCAAAGTGAGGCGAACCTGGCAGTAGGTAAGGAACTCTATGATATTTATTGCGCCATATGCCATGGGGCGAAGGGTGATGGAAAAGGAACCCTGGTTCAAAGGGAGAAGATTCTAGGGGTGCCTTCTTACATCGATCCGGCGCGTAACATTACAACAGGTAGCACCTACCACGTGATTTATTACGGCCTGAATTCCATGGGTTCTTATGCGAATCAGCTCAATCACGAAGAGCGCTGGCAAGTGGCTGAGTATGTGATGAAATTAAAACAAGACCTAACCAAATAAGATAGCGACTGCAGATGTATACCTTCTCAAACAGACTGAAAATAGGATCTCTGATTCTTATGGCTCTAGGGCTCGTGGGAATGGGGATTGGATTTATTTCCGCGCCCTCGACAGTGGAAGAAGCCAAAGCTATGGTTGCCGCTCATGATGACGGACATGGGGGAGGTCACGGGGAAGCCACACATGAAGAAACCGGTGCTGCAGCCCATGGAGATGAGGCTCACGGGATGGATCACGACGAGCATTTGTTGCACCAGTTGCAGAATCGCCCCTGGTCCGCTACTTACGTAGCCCTGTTCTTCTTTTTTATGATTTCACTCGGCGTGCTGGCATTCTATGGCGTTCAGCGGGCTTCCCAGGCGGGCTGGTCGCCCATGCTATTCAGGGTTATGGAGGGAATTACTGCCTGGTTGGTTCCAGGAGGTATCCTGCTCTTCGTATTCCTCGTGCTTTCAGTACTGCATATGAACCACCTCTTTGTGTGGATGGATGCGGACACTGTAGCACACGATGAGTTATTACAAGGCAAGGCGGGATATCTAAACCCGACATTTTTCCTGATACGCGCAGGCATCTACCTTGCAGGCTGGATCGGGTACCGGGAAATTTCCAGAAGGTTATCGCTGGCCCAGGATGCCTCGGATGACAACAGTAACTTTGTAAAGAATTTCCGCTGGTCTGCTGCTTTCCTGGTGTTTTACCTGGTCAGCGAGTCCATGATGTCCTGGGACTGGATCATGAGTCTGGATCCACACTGGTTCAGCACCCTTTTCGGATGGTATGTTTTTGCCAGTATGTTCGTTTCCGGGATCACCGTGATCGCCATGGTGACCATTTACCTCAAATCCAGGGGCTATCTGCCGGACGTCAATGACAGCCATATACACGATCTGGCTAAATTTATGTTTGGAATCAGCATTTTCTGGACCTATCTCTGGTTCAGCCAGTTCATGCTGATCTGGTATGCGAACATCCCCGAAGAAGTGACCTACTATGTCACTCGAATAGAGAATTACTCCCTGCCTTTCTGGGGTATGGTGGCTATGAATTTTATATTTCCCCTGCTGGTCCTGATGAACAGTGATTACAAACGCCTGAACTGGTTTGTGATTATGGCCGGAATCGTCGTACTTATGGGGCATTATCTCGACGTGTTTAATATGGTTATGCCGGCTACAGTCGGAGACCAATGGTATATCGGTATTCCGGAAATTAGTGCGGTCCTCTTTTTTGGAGGTGCATTTTTGTTCTGGGTATTCCGCGCATTGACCAAAGCACCGCTGCAGCCTACCCGCAATCCCTATATTGAGGAGAGTCGGCAGTTTCATTATTAAATCAAGCATTAGCGAATCATATCCGTTTACACGATGACAGCAGTATTGACGATAGCGGTTTTAGTTTTAGTGGGCATAGCCGTTTGGCAGATGACCAAGATTTTTGAATTGTCCCAGGTACGGGCTAAATCCGGAAATTCTGAAGTAGCGACAGATGAGGATAACCGGTACAACGGGTACCTTATGTTTGTCTTTCTCGTTTTTATCTACGGGATTACCATTTTTAGTTTCTGGAAGTACGGCAAATACATCCTGCCTGAAGCTTCCAGCGAACATGGCGCGGAATATGATTCTTTGTTGTTGTGGTCTTTTGTTATTATTTTTATAGTCCAGTTTATCACACAGGCGTTATTGCATTATTTCGCCTATAAATACCGGGGTAAGGAAGGCACAAAGGCGCTATTCTTTGCGGACAACAACCGCCTGGAGTTTATCTGGACCATCATTCCGGTTATTGTACTGGCGGGCTTGATTCTATGGGGATTGTACACCTGGACCAACATTATGGATATCAACGAGGAGGACGATCCGCTCATTGTGGAACTCTATGCCCAGCAGTTTAACTGGACAGCCCGTTATGGAGGAGCTGACAATGTTCTTGGAGAAGCGAATGTACGGCTGATAAACATCGATCGCGCGAATGTACTCGGGCTTGATGAATCCGATCCGAATGCCTCTGACGATATTATTGTTAAGGAACTCCACTTGCCGGTAGGTAGAAAAGTGAATTTCAAGTTCCGATCCCAGGATGTGCTGCATTCGGCCTATATGCCGCATTTCCGGGCACAGATGAATTGCGTTCCCGGGATGACCACGGAATTCTCATTTACGCCCACGGTAACCACTGCGGAGATGAGACAGCGACCCGAAACGGTCGACAAAGTGAAACGGACAAATGCCATTCGCGCGGAAAAAGCCGCGATGGGAGAACCGAATTCGGACCCATGGGAATTTGATTATGTATTGCTATGTAATAAGATTTGCGGAAAGTCTCACTACAATATGCAGATGAAGATTATTGTAGAGACAGAAGAAGAGTACCAGGCATGGCTGGAGGACCAACAGACCTTCAATGAGATGATGGCTTCCATGCAGCCCTGAAAAAGTGAATTGCTAGAAAAAGAATAAAAAAAAGACTATGTCAGTACAAGCACATGCATTGACCGATGATCATGCAGACGACCACGGTCATCACCACAAAGAGACTTTTGTAACAAAATATATTTTCAGTCAGGATCATAAAATGATCTCCAAACAATACCTGATTACAGGTTTGATCATGGGGTTCATCGGGATTGCGATGTCTTTGCTTTTCCGGATGCAGCTCGCATGGCCGGGAGAATCATTCCCGCTTTTTGAAGCTGTTCTGGGAAAATGGGCTCCGGACGGGGTTATGGATGCAGATATTTACCTGGCATTGGTTACGATTCACGGGACAATCATGGTGTTCTTTGTATTGACGGCCGGATTGAGCGGAACCTTTAGTAACCTGCTCATACCCTTGCAAATTGGAGCAAGAGATATGGCCTCGGGCTTCTTGAACATGCTGTCGTACTGGATGTTTTTTGTCTCCAGCGTCATCATGATTATTTCACTCTTTGTCGAGGCCGGGCCTGCAGCTGCGGGTTGGACAGTATATCCTCCCCTAAGTGCGCTGCCAATGGCGCAACCGGGTTCTGGGATGGGGATGACCCTTTGGCTGGTGTCTATGGCAATTTTTATAGCATCTTCCCTTTTGGGTTCTCTGAATTATATCGTAACGGTAATCAACCTCAGGACTAAAGGGATGTCCATGACCCGTCTTCCCCTGACGATCTGGGCATTTTTTGTTACTGCAATTATCGGGGTGATTTCTTTTCCGGTTCTGCTCTCCGCAGCCTTATTGCTGATCATGGACAGGAGTTTCGGCACCTCCTTTTTCCTTTCGGATATCTTTATTCAGGGAGAAGTTTTACATTACCAGGGGGGCTCTCCGGTATTGTATGAACACCTCTTTTGGTTCCTCGGACACCCGGAAGTTTATATTGTGATTCTTCCCGCTATGGGAATTGTTTCGGAGGTGATGTCGGTCAATGCGCGTAAGCCCATATTCGGATACCGGGCCATGATTGCCTCTATCCTGGCTATCGCATTTCTTTCGACCATTGTTTGGGGACACCATATGTTTATTTCCGGTATGAACCCCTTCCTGGGATCTGTATTTACCTTTACAACCCTGCTGATCGCCATTCCGTCTGCAGTGAAAGCTTTTAACTGGATTACAACACTCTGGAAAGGGAATCTGCAGCTCAACCCGGGCATGCTGTTTTCGATAGGTATGGTTTCTACCTTTATCACCGGAGGGCTTACCGGGATCATCCTTGGAGACAGTACACTAGACATCAATGTTCACGACACCTACTTTGTGGTAGCCCACTTCCACCTGGTAATGGGTATTTCTGCACTGTATGGACTGTTTGCCGGGGTTTATCACTGGTTCCCTAAAATGTTCCAGGGACGCATGATGAGTAAAAACCTCGGGTATGTACATTTTTGGATTACGGCTGTAGGTTCTTATGGGGTTTTCTTCCCTATGCACTTTGTGGGAATGGCCGGTGTGCCGAGAAGATACTACCAGAATACGGCCTTCCCGATGTTCGACGAACTTGTGGATGTGCAGGTATTGATGACCGTATTTGCGATTATCACGGCCCTGGCACAGTTGATCTTCGTGTATAACTTTATCCGTAGCATATTCTATGGGGAGCGTGGGCCTCAAAACCCCTGGAACGCCACCACGTTGGAGTGGACAGCCCCTCAGGAACATATACACGGGAACTGGCCCGGTGCCATCCCGGAAGTCCACCGCTGGAGTTACGATTACAGTAAGACCTTTGACAATGGGGATTATATCCTACCCGGGCAGGATTTTGTGCCCCAGGATGTACCTCTCCAGGAAGGGGAAGAAGAGTTACAGCATTAACACTGTTTAGAATAATAAAAAGCCCGCAAATGCGGGCTTTTTTAATTTTCCATCCGGGGGTTTTGGGGATTTGTATATCTTTAATCCTAAAGAGGATTTATGGCCATGAGGAACTGTATGCGACTAGGACTTTTGCTTTTCACACTCTTATTATGCGGACCGGGTTATGGGCAGCGCAAACCAAAGATTAAAGGTAATCGGAGCGTGATTACCGTGAACAAGCCGTTAAATGCTTTTTCTCACCTGCAGGTTACCGATGATCTTGAAGTTGTCCTGGAACCGGGAAATCAGGAAGCTGTACGAATTGAGGCGGATGACAACCTTATCGATATTCTGAGGTTCGAGCAGGATGGGGATACCCTGAAGATTTCGTCTTTCTATACTATTACCGGTAGTAAAGAACTGAATATCACCCTGACCTACCAGAACCTCAAAACCCTTCGGGTAGAACAGGGTGGGGTCGTCGCAGAGCAGAGTATCGATGCAGGGGCTTTTGATATTCATTTGTCGGAGGGGTCTACTGCCATCCTATCAGTGCGTGCGGCCGAAGTTCAGCTCCATATGGAGGGGAATGCTTCTTCCGAACTCAATATTGTTTCGGATTCCCTGGTTGCGCGTTTTGCAGACCAGTCCAGGGCTTTTATTTACAATAGTGAAGGTGCCATGGATTTTTTGCTTTCCGGGCGGGCTGCAGTTACACTTGAGGGTACCGGTAAATCCCTTACCCTGTCCATGACCGATAACACTGATTTAAAGGCCGCCGGGATGGAAGTTGGCGAAATTACCGCCTTTTTAAATGCCAGTGCCCAGGCCCACCTCTATTCCCTGACGAATTTGGCGTTCGAAGGCAGAGACAAATCTAAACTCTTCGTTTATGGAGAACCTCAAATAAAGGTGCTTGGATTTTACGATACGGCTGAATTGCATAAAGCCTCAAAATAGTATGCGCGTACAATACGAATAGAAAAACCCCTGCCTTTGAAAAAAGGCAGGGGTTTTTAAGGTTTACCAGTCTGAAATCAGGACCTGGGTCCGGCTTTTAAAATATCGGCGTTTACACCGGCTTCGAACTTTTTAAAGTTTTCGTTAAACAGTCCAATCAGTTTAGCCTTGGTCGTCTCGAAACTCTCTTTATCTTCCCAGGTGGACTTGGGGTTGAGTACTTCCGGGGGAACCTCCGGGCAGCTTTGGGGAATTTCAAAACCAAAGGCTTCATCCCTCGTAAAAGATACACCGTCGAAATCCCCGCGGTGAATAGCATCTATCATAGCTCTGGTGTATTTGAGCTTGATTCGGGAGCCCACACCGTGACCACCTCCGGTCCATCCGGTATTCACCAACCAGGCATTTACCTTGTGCTCCTTCATCTTATGGGAGAGGAGCTCCGCGTATTTATTTGGGTGCCACATCATAAATGCAGCCCCAAAACACGCGCTAAAGGTAGCCTGGGGTTCGGTAACCCCCATTTCAGTCCCGGCAACCTTTGCAGTGTACCCGGATATAAAATGATAACTCGCCTGCTCAGGGCTTAGTTTACTCACCGGTGGGAGCACACCAAAGGCATCACAAGTGAGAAAAATAATATTTTTAGGATGCCCGGCCACACAGGGGATCTGAACATTTTCGATGTGTTCAATAGGATAGGACGCCCGGGTGTTCTGTGTAATGGAGGTGTCTGAATAATCGACCTGTCGGGTACTCTTATCGTAGACCAGGTTCTCCAGAACCGTTCCAAAGCGGATCGCATTAAAAATATCCGGTTCGCTCTCCGCGGAGAGATCAATCGCTTTAGCATAACATCCGCCTTCGATATTAAAGGTGCCATCGTCTGTCCAGCAATGTTCGTCATCCCCTATGAGTTTGCGCTTTGGATCGGCGCTCAGGGTGGTTTTACCTGTACCGGAGAGTCCAAACAAGAGGGTTACATCCCCTGCTTCACCTACATTGGCAGAACAATGCATCGGCAGCACATCTTCAAGGGGCATCAGATAATTCATCACCCCGAATATTCCTTTTTTCATCTCCCCGGCGTACTGTGTTCCCAGGATGACGATCTCCTTATTTTCCAGGTTCACATCTACAGATGTCTTTGAGGTCATTTCAGAGGTATAGCTGTTGGCTGGAAAACCGCCTGCGTTGAATACGACGTAATCAGGGGTGCCAAAATCAGCCAGTTCGGCTGCTGTGGGCATGATCAGCATATTCTGCATAAACAGGGAGTGATAGGCGCGGGTACATACGATACGGACTTTGATGCGGTATTTTGGATCCCAGCCTGCAAAGGCATCCACAACAAAAAGCCTTTCGCAAATATTGAGATAATCTATTGCGCGCTCCCGGTTTACAAAATAAGTATGTTCGTCGAGGCCGATATTAATGGGCCCCCAGTCGATGTTCTTTTCGGATTCCGGATTCCTTACAATGCGCTTGTCTTTCGGGCTGCGACCTGTTTTTTCGCCTGAGTATACCAATAGGGCCCCAACATCCGAGATTGCCGTTCCGGCTTCGTTACGCAAACCGATCTCGTATAACATAGGGACACTGCTGTTTCGGTGAATCTTTTCTACGTCAATCCCGTATTGAGAGAGGTTAAATTTAGCCATAGAGTTAAGTGTTTTTGGCGGTTAATAGTATTTATATTTTAGTTCGTCCTAGTCTTGGAATTAAAGTACAAAGAAGGTGATTTTCGGGTGTTAAAAACATGATAAATATCAAAGAATTTCAATAAAATAGACCGTTACACAGATTCGGTGTCGTTTTCAGTTTCCCTATCTTTGTTCTGTTATGAATGAACACCTGGACCCTTCAGCAGATCACCTTTCACAAGAGGAACTCGATATAGAAAGGGCATTGAGACCGGTTTCCTTTGATGACTTTACCGGACAGCGGAAGGTTTTGGAAAACCTGCAGGTTTTCGTGCAGGCGGCCAATATGAGGCAGGAAGCGCTGGACCATACTTTATTGCACGGTCCTCCGGGTCTGGGTAAAACGACATTGGCCCATATCCTGGCCAATGAACTCGGTGTGGGTTTAAAAGTCTCCTCCGGCCCTGTTTTGGATAAACCGGGCGATTTGGCCGGGTTATTGACAAACCTCGAAGAACGCGATGTCCTTTTTATCGATGAAATCCATCGACTGAGCCCTGTGGTAGAAGAATACCTCTATTCGGCCATGGAGGACTTTAAGATCGACATTATGATCGAGTCCGGGCCCAATGCCCGTTCTGTACAGATACACCTAAGTCCCTTTACCCTTGTAGGAGCCACAACGCGTTCCGGTTTGCTTACCGCCCCTATGCGCGCCCGTTTCGGGATTAACAGCCGTCTGGAGTATTACGACACCGAGCTTTTAGCTACCATCGTGGAGCGCTCTGCCGACATCCTGAAAGTACCTATCACCCAGGATGCAGCCATTGAAATTGCGGGAAGAAGCCGGGGAACCCCCAGAATCTGCAATGCCCTCCTGAGACGTATCCGTGATTTCGCACAGATCAAAGGAAACGGGAAAATAGACCTGGATATATCCAGGTACGGGTTGCATGCCCTTAACGTAGACACCTACGGGCTCGATGAGATGGATAATAAAATTTTGTCGACCATTATCGATAAATTTAAAGGGGGCCCTGTGGGATTGAATACCGTGGCCACGGCCGTTTCCGAAAATGCTGAAACCATTGAGGAGGTGTATGAACCTTTCCTGATCCAGCAGGGATTCCTCATGCGCACGCCCAGGGGCAGGGAGGTTACAGAACTGGCCTACCGCCACCTGGGGAAAATTCGCGGGGGTGACCAGCCCGGTTTGTTCTAAAACTATCATCCTGTAATGCCTGTAAAACCCAAGACTTCGAATACCCCTGATTCCGGAGGAAGTCATCGAAATCCTCAGGAGGTCCATCAGGTTTCTCAATGGGAAGTATTTAAGAACCGCAAACGCATCCTCAGAAATCCGCTGCCGTTTCACCAGGAGAAATTTGGGGAATACGGCAATACATTTATCGTCCACATCGGCCCGGGGAAACGGATTGTCTTTACAAGAGAACCGGAAACGGTACGGAACATCCTCCAGAAGAACCACCGGAATTACCGGAAATCGGAATTGCAAACACGGGACCTGGCCAAATATATCGGGCATGGGATTCTGACCAGTGAGGGGGATTTTTGGCGGAAACATCGCAAGATGATACAGCCGGCTTTCCACAAGGAGCAACTACAGGGTCTACTCGATCTGATGTATCTCGCCATTCGCGAAGAGTTATCCGGTCTGCCCGAGGACCAGATTATCGATATTTTTCCTAAAATGAGCGATCTCGCCTTTCAGGTCGTGGCCCAAACCCTTTTCAGGGCAGGAGATTTCCGGGAGGATATGAACAGGTTACAGGAGATTACCGAGGACAACCAGAGAATGCTGATACGGGAAATGCGGCAACCCTACCTGAAGTGGTGGTTTCAAATGTCGGGCCGTATCGGACACCATCTGGGGCTTTCTCAGGAGGCCAGGGATATACTCGACAATCTTATAGAAGACCGGGTGCAGTCGGAAAAGCGGCGGGGGGATCTTCTCGACATGTTACTCGATGCCCGCTATGATGATGGCAGCCCGATGCCCCGGAGACAACTCATCGATGAGTTGATTATTTTATTTACCGCCGGCCATGAAACCACAGCCAATGCCCTGAGTTTTGCTATTTTCCTCATTGCCTCGCATCCTGAGGTGCAGCAGCGGTTGTACGAGGAAGTCCGTGAGGTGGATTTTGAGGGTGATAAACTTCATGCACTTCGCAATTTGGGTTATGCCCAACAATGCATCGAAGAAGCGATGCGCCTTTTCCCGCCCGTGTATGTCATTGACAGGGTTTCTGTGAATCCGGAAACACTTCAGGGACATACTTTTCCCGGGGGGACTACCTGGCTTTTGAGTATTTACGAATTGCATCGCAGCCCGGACCTGTGGGACAACCCCGAAGCCTTTATTCCCGAACGCTTTCAGCCCGACCTTAAAAAGAAGTACTCCGGTTTTTATTTTCCTTTTGGCGCAGGCCCCCGTATGTGTATCGGAAATGTCTTTGCCATGAACGAAATGATGCTGACCATTGGTTGGCTTGTCCAGAATTACCGAATCACCACCCCTGCAGATGTTTTGGAAATTAACCCCCTGATCTCCCTTAAACCCGGAAAAGTACCCCTCCGATTGGAAAGGCGGGGATCAGGGCTTTTACCATAAGCCGGTTTTTCCTTTCAGGAATAAAACGCATTAACGGGGGTGTTTACAAAGCGTGAACGCGCACAGGCCCCGGAGCAGGCATTTGATTTGGAAACTCCCACTGGCCGGGATTCTATCAGCCGTTTTGGATATAGTCTCCTGAAGAAAGTGATAAGGATTAATTTTTCGTACCTTAATAAGCACGAACGTATTAATTCCTGAAGCGATGCCACTGTATATGGACTATCATATTTTTCCTTCGATATCCATAGAAGATGTTAAGCTGGCACATATTGCCGATCGGGCCGTTCAGGATAAGTATGGGGTGAAATACCACCAGTTTTGGGTGAATGAAGATGCGGGCACCGTATTTTGCCTGTTGGAAGGACCAGATAAGGAATCCTGTGCCCGGGTCCACCGGGAAGCCCATGGCAACGTCGCCTGTTCCCTGGTTGAAGTAGAATCCGGATTCTACGAATTGTTTATGGGTGCCCAACCCAGGACAGATCACGGTCTGGTGCTCCACCCGGATGGAAGCGTGGATAAAGGGTACCGTTATGTGGTGGTCATAATTATCATTGGGAATACTGCAATCACCCATACTCAGGATTACCGCAGTCTGATTTTCCCGGTAGAACCAAAAAATCGTGTTCGAAAGTCAATTCCGATTCATAATGGACGGGAAATTAAGAGCCTGGGGGAAGACAGTATTGTTGCCACCTTTACCCATTCAGAGGAGGCCCTGGATTTCGCCAGGAACGTTCAAAAGAATTTTAGAGCTGCCGATGGGCAGGCGACACATTCCCAGTGGGATATTACGTATTCCATTGGGATCAGCGGGGGTCAGCCTTTAGAGGGTCAGGTTGGCCTGTTTGAAAAAACCCTGCGCAAGGCAAAACGCCTGAGCCTCGTCGCTGAGAATCGCGAAATTGTGGTTTCAAGATGCGTGCTGGAACACTCTGGTGTCAGCGACTTCCAAAATGAACCTGGCTTGAGGAGCGTGGGCAAAAGGGAGGAATTATTCCTGAATAATGTCTTTGACCTCACTGATAAAGTATTCTTGGAAAGTGACCTGGGGGTATCTGATTTAAGTGAGGCCATTGGTATCAGCCGGCCCCAGTTTTACCGCAAAGTACGTTCCCTTACCGGGAGGTCACCCATTTCATTCCTGAGGGATATAAAAATGAAAAAAGCACTTTTTATGCTCTGGGATAAGGACAAAAATATCTCAGAAATAGCCCTGGAATTAGGCTATAGCAATCCATCATATTTTTCCAAATGCTTTTCTGAGAAATACGGGTTTGCGCCTTCAAAACTTACCCTCTGATCGGGAGGTTGCCCTCTTATGAATCATTTCTATTGATTTTTGAATCAGGACAGGTAGATATCCCGTTGCACATTCCATAAGTTGAGTTCTCAAACAAACAACTTAAACAAAGCCTATGGAGACTGCATTGGATAATCTGAAGAGTGCGCTAAGGGGAAATCTGGTTTTACCTGAAGATTCGACGTATGATCACACCCGGAAAATATACAACGGGATGATCGACAAAAAGCCAGCCGTGATTGCCATGTGCGTGGATGTGGCAGATGTGATTGCCGCATTGCACTACGGACGTGAGAACAACATGTTGATAGCCGTTAGAGGTGGAGGTCATAACGGTGGTGGCCTGGGAACCTGCGATGGGGGATTGGTCATCGATCTATCAGGTATTAAATATATTCGGGTAAATACAGAGGATAATACGGTTCGGGTAGGGGGTGGAAACCTTTGGGGAGAAGTGGATCATGCCACACACCCCTTTGGCCTCGCTGTCCCTGCGGGGATTATTTCCACTACCGGGGTCGGAGGACTTACCCTTGGGGGGGGCGTAGGGCACCTTTCGCGCAAATACGGCCTGACCATAGACAACCTCCTCGAAGCAGACATGGTCCTGGCCGACGGCTCCTTTGTCACTGTTAACCAGACCAACCATCCTGATCTTTTCTGGGCCATTCGCGGGGGCGGAGGGAATTTTGGAATCGTAACTTCCTTTAAATTCCAGGGACATCCTATTTCCACCGTGATTGGAGGCCCGACTTTGTGGCCCATTGAGCAGGCGGAAGAAGTTATCGCGTGGTATGATCAGTTTATCCACAAGGCACCGGAGGAATTAAACGGTTTTCTGGCAACCATGGTTATCCCGGGCCCTCCCTTTCCGGAAGCGCTGCACCTGAAAAAATTCTGTGGTATTGTGTGGTGCTATGCAGGAGACAACCAGGAGGCGTTTGACCGCCTGTTCGAGCCGGTAAAAGCGATGAATCCGGTTTTTGAGCATGTGGGGCCAATGCCCTATCCCTCTGTTCAAACTCTTTTTGATGGATTGCTCCCGCCGGGATTGCAGTGGTACTGGAGGGCAGATTTTTTTGATTCCCTCGGTCCTGAAGTGGGAGAGACCCACCTTAAATTCGGTTCGAGTATCCCCACACCCTTGTCGCAAATGCACCTCTATCCCATTAGTGGAGCGGCTTCGAGGGTAGCCCAGGATGCTACCCCATGGGCCTATCGGGATGCAAAATACGCCGGGGTCATCGTAGGGGTAGATCCTGACCCGGCCAACGCAGATAAGATAACTGACTGGTGCAAGGCCTACTGGAATGCCCTCCACCCTTATTCCATGGGAGGTGCTTATTCGAATTTTATGATGGAGGAGGGGCAGGAACGGGTTAAGGCTTCCTATAAGGACAATTATGCACGCCTGGTTGAGATTAAATCCAAATACGATCCTGAAAACATATTCAGGGTAAACCAGAATATTCAGCCGGTTTTACCGAGTACGGCGTAATCGACATTTCAAATTTTCTTCTAATGTCCTAAAGCCTTACTTTAGGCGTGTGAGCACAACCGGGTATAGCCAATTCATAAAGTCTGAAGCCAAACGCCTGGGCTTCCTTTCATGCGGGATTTCAAAGGCTGGATTTCTCGAGGATGAAGCCCCTCGACTGGAGCGGTGGTTACGGGAAAAAAGGCATGGGGAAATGCGCTATATGGAGAATCACTTCGACAAGCGCCTGGACCCGAGGCTGCTGGTTCCCGGGGCGAAATCGGTAGTCTCCCTGCTCTACAATTATTTTCCATCCACGACACAGCGGGAGGACACCTATAAGATCTCTAAATACGCCTATGGGGAGGACTACCATTACGTGGTCAAGCGCAAACTTCGCCAATTACTCGCTCGGATACAGGAAGAGATTGGCGCGGTAGACGGAAGGGTTTTTGTTGATTCAGCCCCTGTTTTGGACAAGGCCTGGGCGGCCCGTAGCGGTCTGGGCTGGATTGGGAAAAATTCTAATTTACTCACCAAAGAGGTGGGCTCTTACTACTTTATTGCAGAGCTGATCCTGGATATGGAGTTGGATTACGACGGCCCGGTTACCGATCATTGTGGAACCTGTACGGCCTGCATCGATGCCTGCCCTACGAACGCCATTGTCAAGCCCTATGTGGTGGACGGTAGCCGATGTATATCCTATTTCACCATAGAATTGAAAAATGAACTCCCGACGGATTTAGGGATGGATTTTGACGACTGGATTTTCGGTTGTGATATTTGCCAGGACGTTTGTCCGTGGAACCGTTTTGCCACACCGCATGAGGAACCGGCCTTTGAACCAAAACCAGAACTCCTTACAAACAGCAGGCGGGATTGGGAGGAACTGACGGAGGAAGTCTTCAAGCGGGTTTTTGATCAATCGGCTGTGGAGCGCACAAAGTTCTCAGGGTTGAAGCGCAATATCAAATACGTAAAAGATTCCGGAACCCGGATGGGTGATAAGGATTCCGGATAGTACAATGTTCGTAAATCTTCTGGAGTTCCCGGGGCGGATTTCCGCAAGAGTGATAAAGTCGTTATCTTGAGGGCGTCGGGATGGGACCAAAGGTGTTTCCTTCCGGTTAACTGACTAAACAAAACAAACTAAATCTTAATTTATGGGCGGATTAGGAACGCTGGACATTGTAGTCATTGTAGTCTATCTGGTAGGGATCATTATCTATGGGATATCAAAGTCCAAAAGGAGTAGTTCGGAGGATTATTTTTTGGGTGGAAGGACGATGACGTGGCCCATTGTAGGGATTGCACTTTTCTCTGCCAATATTTCGAGTTCGACGCTTGTCGGGTTGGCTTCAGACGGGTTTCAGACCAATGTGAATGTCTATAACTACGAGTGGTATGCCGTAGTGATCCTTATCTTTTTCTCCATTTTTTTCCTTCCCTTCTATTTGAAATCCGGAGTCTATACCATGCCGGAGTTCCTTCAGAAACGCTATGATAAACGCTCGAGATATTACTTTTCCCTGATTACCATTATCGGGAATGTAATGGTAGATACTGCGGCCGGGCTTTATGTGGGAAGCATTGTCCTTAAATTGCTTTTTCCGGAAACCAGTTCGACCCTTATTATTATCATCCTGGCCATTGCCGCAGCAGCCTACACGATCCCTGGCGGGTTGAATTCGGTGATCCAGACCGAGGTCATACAGGCGATCCTGTTGATTATCGGTTCGTGCCTGCTTACCTATTTTGCTTTTGAGGAGCTCGGTGGCGGATGGCAAGCTATGATGGACCGCCTAGATGGTATGCTCGCGGCCGGGGAAGTCAATTTTGGCGACAGGCTGGCTGAGGGGAAATACATACCCCAGACAGCAGATGATGTATTTAGCCTGGTACGCCCCAATAATGATGAGTTCATGCCCTGGTGGGGTCTCATTTCCGGAGTAGCCCTGCTCGGGTTTTATTTCTGGGCGAACAACCAGTTTATGGTACAGCGGGTTTTGGGAGCCAAAGACCTGAATCATGGGCGTTGGGGAGCACTTTTTGCAGGATTTCTCAAGCTTCCTGTAATCTTTATTATGGTCGTTCCCGGGGTTTTAGCGCTTTTGCTGTTTAACAACCTGGATATTTCCGGACTGAACTATCCCCTGGCTACCGGAGGTATGTGTAATAACCTTGCAGACTGTCCGAACCTGACCTATCCCGTCCTGCTTTTTCAACTGCTGCCCACCGGGGTACTGGGACTTGTGGTAGCCGGCCTTCTGGCGGCAATGATGTCTTCGGTTTCCGCCACTTTTAATTCGGCTTCTACACTGATTACCATGGATTTTATCAGGGAATTCAAACCCGAGCTCACCAGTAAACAATTGGTGCGGTCCGGGCAGATTGCCACCCTTGTTCTCGTTATCCTGGCTTCGGCCTGGGTGCCCTTTATCGAAAGGGTCAGCGATTCCCTCTGGGGATACCTTCAGCTTGTTATTGCCTTTACCAGCCCACCCGTGGTCTCTGCGTTTATCCTGGGATTATTCTGGAAGCGGGCAAACGCCAATGGCGCTTTTTGGAGTTTGATTGTCGGTGGTGTTTTTGCGCTTTTTATGATTCTGTCTATATCCTTTGATATTTGGCCGTACCTGAACGATTTCCATTTTCTCGCCAAAGCGAATATTCTTTTCCTTATAAGTGTTATAATCCATGTCGTTGTAAGTCTGTCCACCGGTAAACCGGAGGCAGAAAAAGTGGCAGATTATACCTATAAGAAAGAGTTGTTTACCTCCGAAACTGAAGAATTAAAGGCCCTGCCCTGGTATCAGAATTACCGCTATCTCGCCGTAATACTATTGCTGCTGACCACTATAATCGTGGTTTGGTTCTGGTAGGGGATATACAAGTCTGATGTGTTGGAAAACCCGAAATTTCAGGGGGCGAATGTGCGCTTTCGTTTCAGGGATCCTGCTTTCTTGCAGCCTGCAGATAGGGGCACAACCCACGCCTGAATTTGTCAGGGGAGCGGTCCTGGATACTGTTGTTATCCCCGGGGATTCGGGGGATAGTTATGCCTTGTTTCTGCCTGAAGGCTATCGGGCTTCTGTACCTGTTCCCGCCCTTTTTGTCTTTGATCCGGCGGCCCGGGGTGCCCTTGGGGTGCACACATTTAAAGAAGCGGCAGGTTCCCGGGGTTGGATCGTAATTGGTTCGAATGCTAGCCGAAATGGGCCGTATGAAAAGAATTTTGAACAGGCCAGCCGTCTGTTTTCCGACGTCCTTTCCAGATTCTCTGTTGACCCGGACCAGATTTATGTTGCCGGGTTTAGCGGAGGGGCCCGCCTGGCTTCCACCCTGGCCGTATTGAGTGATGAGATTCGGGGCGTGGTCGCCTGTGGTGCTGCATTTTCACCGAATGCGGGACAGATGCCTTTGCCCGGAGCTACATTCGCTTTTGCGGGAATTGCGGGTACCCGGGATATGAACTATCAGGAGCTTTGGAAGGCCGACCAGTGGCTGGATCGCGTCGGGCTTGCGCACCGGACTTATTTTTACGACGGAGTCCACAGCTGGCCCCCGAAACCCCATCTTCAGCGCGCCATACACTGGTTGATCATGGAATCCCAGAAGGGACATACCGGGAATGAGGCCGTGGGTCGACAAATGTATGCTCTGGATAAAAATGTAGGTGACACCCTTTATACTTCGGGACGGTATCTGGAGAGTCATTGGGAATACACCGGGTTGATCCGCCAGTACGCGGAAACCTATCCCGGGGAAATGTATTCAGTTCGCGAGCGCCTTGAGCAGATAGAACAGACCCGTGAATATAAAAGACAGCAGACCTGGTTTGAAAAGATCCGGGTCACTGAAACGCGGCTGCGAAACCTGTACTCAGAACGCTTCCGTTCCGAACTGCAGGAGAGCCCGCCTTCGGCGGATCAGAAATGGTGGATGCAACAAATGCGATCGCTTGAAAAAAAATACGGAGATGTAGCGGTAGGGGGTACCGATATGTTGTGGCGTATCAAAAATCAACTTTTTGCCATGCCCATTGAGGCCTCTGAGTCCTTCCGCCGAAAAGGCGAGATCGAAGATTCCCTGTATTGCAATGAACTCCTGACCCTTCTCTTTGCCGAGAATAGTCTCCTCTGGATCCGGCGGGCAGAAGACCTGGCCCGTCTTCAGAGGGCAGACGAAATGATTGCGGTGCTTAACAAAGCCAGGGAAAGCGGGTATTCCGATGTTGCAGCTATTGTAAAAAATCCGTGGTTTGCCCCCTATTTATCCCGCGCAGACTTCCCCTTCAGGTAATTTAAAAGGATAATCCCATTACTTTTGTATTTCAAATCCACTGGAATGAGCAAAGAAAAGAAAAGGCGGGAAGCACTCGTCTATCATGCCAAACCGCAGCCCGGGAAGATCAAAGTTGTTCCTACCAAACCCTATAGTACCCAGAGGGATCTGGCCCTGGCCTATTCTCCGGGAGTGGCCGAGCCCTGCAAGGAGATCCACAAAGACGTCAACCAGGTCTATAAATACACGGCCAAGGGGAATATTGTGGCTGTGATTTCCAATGGCACTGCTGTCCTGGGGCTTGGAGATATCGGTCCGGAAGCCTCAAAACCAGTGATGGAAGGGAAGTGTTTGTTGTTTAAGATTTTTGCAGATATCGACGGAATAGACATTGAATTGGATACGCGGGATGTAGACACGTTTGTGGAAACCGTCAAGACCATGGCTCCTACCTTTGGGGGAATAAACCTGGAAGATATAAAGGCACCGGAAGCTTTTGAAATAGAGCGGCGCCTGAAGGAGGAACTGGACATCCCGGTCATGCATGACGACCAGCATGGGACTGCAATTATTTCTGCAGCCGCGCTTTTGAATGCGCTGGAACTGGCAGGAAAGGATATTGGTGAGGTTAGAATCGTAATTAGCGGTGCCGGTGCGGCCGCCGTTTCATGTACGCGCCTATATAAGGCTTTCGGGGCAAATCCGGCGAATATCCTTATGTTGGATAGCAAGGGTGTCATTCGCAAAGACCGTGACAATCTCACCCCTGAGAAGTTGGAATTCGCAACGGATTTGAAAATGGATACTCTCGGGGAGGCGCTCGTTGGGGCAGACGTTTTTATAGGGCTTTCCGTGGCCGATATCATGACGGCAGAAATGCTCTTGTCCATGTCGGAAAACCCCATAGTTTTTGCAATGGCCAATCCGGATCCTGAAATCAATTACGACCTGGCGGTGAAAACCCGGGAGGATGTCATTATGGCCACGGGCCGATCGGACCATCCGAATCAGGTGAACAATGTGCTCGGTTTCCCATTTATTTTCAGGGGAGCCCTGGACGTACGTGCCACCAAAATCAATGAGGCCATGAAAATGGCTGCGGTTAAAGCCCTGGCGAACCTCGCCAAGGAGCCTGTCCCGGAACAGGTAAACATTGTCTACGGGGAAACCCGACTGGCCTTTGGGCGTGACTATATCATCCCGAAACCCTTCGACCCGAGATTGATATCGGAAATCCCCCCGGCAGTTGCAAAAGCTGCCATTGAAAGTGGAGTGGCCCGGGAGCCGATAACTGATTGGGATCGCTACGGTAGCGAACTACTCGTCCGTTCCGGAGATGAAAAAAAGGTCATGCGAATGTTGATGAACCGGGCCAAAGGAATGCCGAAACAGATCGTCTTTGCCGAGGCCGACCAACTCGACGTACTAAAAACAGCACAGATTGTTTACGAAGAGGGTATTGCCCACCCCATCCTCCTCGGCAACCGGGTCCTTATCGAAAGCCTGATGCGAGAACTCGAGTTTGATGCAGAGATTCCTATTATCGATCTGTACGCCCCTGATTCCCTTGAAAAGCGCCAGCACTATGCGGAGCGATACTGGCAGGGACGCAGTCGAAAAGGCACGACACTTTACGGGGCCAATATAAAAATGCGTCAGCGGAATTACTTTGGAGCGATGATGGTTTTGGAGGGCGATGCCGATGGTATGATCTCCGGCTACACGCGTGCGTATCCCACGGTTGTCAAACCTATTTTTGAGGTTATCGGGCGGTCAACTGATGTAGCCCGGGCCGCGACGGTGCACATTATGATTACTCCGAAAGGCCCATATTTTTTAGCGGACACCTCCATTATTATAGATCCAACGGCTGAGGAACTCGCTGCGATTGCGCGAATGACGGCCAATCTTGCGGTGGCTTTTGGTTTTGAACCGGTACTGGCGCTGCTATCCTATACAAATTTTGGATCTTCGGATCATCCAAACGCCCGAAAAGTGGCGAAAGCCGCCCAGATCCTGCATGAGCAATACCCGGAACTGCATGTCGATGGGGAGATACAGGCAGATTTTGCCCTGAACCGGGAAATGAACCAAAATAAGTTTCCCTTTTCGCGCCTGGTGGACCGAAAAGTCAACACCCTTATTTTTCCCAACCTGGAATCCGCCAATATTACCTATAAACTGCTCAAGGAACTCTATGGAGCGGATACCATAGGACCCATCATGCTGGGGCTGCGCAAGGCGGTCCATGTAATACCGATGGGGGCTTCTGTGGAGGAAATGGTCAATATGACGGCCGTTGCCGTTATCGATGTACAGGAGCGCGAGAAGCGGAAACGGTCCCATACAGGGGACTCTTAAACGAGATCCGCAAAGAGAAGTATCCATTTAATCCATATCTGCCATGATTCATCATCTGACCGGAAAACTGATTGAGAAACACCCTACGCATATCGTGATCGAGTGCGGGGGGGTGGGTTATTTTGTGAATATTTCACTCAATACTTTTGAAGCCCTTCAGGATGAGGAACACCTGCGAATACTCACCTACCTGCAAGTCCGGGAGGACGCCCATATTCTCTTTGGTTTCTACAGTCCCGCGGAGCGGGAGATATTCAAGTTGCTCATCTCCGTTTCGGGAATTGGAACGAGCACGGCCCGAACCATGCTTTCCTCTATGACCCCCGCCCAGATCAGGGATGCAATTGCCGGGGAGAATGTACCCGCTATACAGGCGGTAAAGGGCATTGGAGCCAAAACGGCCCAACGGGTTATTATCGATTTAAGAGATAAGATTCTGAAAGTTTACGACCTCGATGAAGTTTCCCCTGAATCAGGCAATACAAATAAGGAAGAAGCGTTATCTGCATTAGAGGTTCTTGGTTTTGCCCGTAAGGGGGCGGAAAAGACCGTGGATGCGGTTTTGCGCCAGGATCCTGCACTAAGCGTAGAGGGTATTATCAAGAGTGCGCTTAAAAATTTGTAAATCGTTTGAAAACAGGGGCATCTAATTTTTTCAGATCCTTTTGCAAACCGTTTTTCTTCATGATTTTTCTGCTTCTCACCTTCGTAGGGACGGTAAGGGGACAGGAGATCGAACCAACTGAGGCAGATTCCGTTAAAACCGGTGTCGCGCTGGGGAGGTTGCGTATGGAGAATCCGGAAAGCATCATTTCCAAGTATACCTATGACCCAAATTTGGATCGGTATATTTACACGGAAAGCGTAGGGGAATACGACATATCCTACCCCGTCATTCTCACCCCTGAACAATATCTCGAATTAATCCGTCAGGAGGATATCAAATCCTATTTCAAGCAAAAGATGGATGCCTTTTCGGGGAAAAAGGAGGGCAGTGAAGAAGCCCGAAAGAACCTCCTTCCCAATTTCTATGTCAACAGCAGCTTTTTTGAAACGATTTTCGGTGGAAATTCCATAGAGGTAATCCCGCAGGGGTCCGTGGCAATGGACCTCGGGGTGATCTGGCAGAAAAACGACAATCCCGCCCTCTCTCCCAGAAACCGCACAAATCTCGCCTTTGATTTTGACCAGCGTATTAGTCTGAGCATGCTCGGAAAGATCGGTGAGAGACTCCAGGTTTCCGCCCAATACGATACCGAGGCCACTTTCGATTTCCAGAATTTGATAAAGCTGGATTACACCCCTACTGAGGATGACATCATTCAAAAAATTGAGGTGGGAAATGTCAATATGCCCCTGAACAGTTCCCTGGTCACCGGTGCCCAGAGTCTTTTTGGAGTAAAAACCCAGCTTCAGTTTGGTCGTACTACGGTGACGGCAGTATTTTCCGAGCAGCGGTCCCAGAACAACACCGTAGTGGCCCAGGGTGGCGGAACGCTCAATGAATACGAGCTTACTGCCCTGGATTACGATGAAGACCGCCACTTTTTCCTGGCGCAGTATTTCAGGGACCGCTACGATGTGGCCCTTGAGGATTATCCATTTATCCGAAGTCAGGTACAGATTACACGCCTCGAGGTCTGGGTGACCAATCGGAGTCAACAAACCCAGAATGTCCGGAATCTCGTAGCTATTCAGGATTTGGGAGAAACAGTTCCGGATAACACCCGAATCGGGCGGCTGGGCGGGGATCCGCCCGGGTTTTTTAACCCAAACGCGGCGAACCCGGACCTGCCGAGAAATGCCGCCAATGATTACGACCCTGCCCAAATTGACAATGGTGGCGTCCTCACCGGGGATATCCGGGACATCGCCACGGTCGATGATGCTTTCCAGATACCCGGGGGCTATCCGGCCAATCAGGGCTTTGACTATGCCATACTGGAGAATGCCCGTAAACTGGAACCGATTCGCGATTACACCTTTGACACACAGTTGGGGTATATTTCCCTGAACCAACGACTGAGCAACGACGAGGTTTTGGGAGTTGCTTTTCAATACACCCTGAACGGGGAGGTTTTCCAGGTGGGGGAATTTGCCAACGGAGGTGTGGATGCCACCACCGTGGATCCGGGTGTAGATTTACAGATCAACAACAACACCCTGGTGGTGAAGTTGCTTAAAAGTAATATTACCAATGTTTCGGATCCGATCTGGGATCTGATGATGAAAAACATCTACGCCACCGGGGCATTTCAGCTGGCCGAAGACGATTTTAAACTAAACATCCTTTACAACGATCCCACGCCTCGAAATTACATTACCCCTGTAGACCCCGACGCGGGCTGGCCGGATACTCCCAAGCCCCTGGAAGAGCGCATTCTCCTTGATGTTTTCAATTTGGACCGCCTCAATATCTACAACGACGTGCAACCAGGGGGAGATGGATTCTTTGACTACGTGCCAGGAATTACAGTAAACCCTCAGAACGGATTGATCATTTTTACCAAGGTAGAACCTTTCGGATCTTATCTTTTTGAACTCCTTGGAGGGGGGGATTACGATCAGCCGGACGATCAGGGATACAATCCCAACCAGCAGAAGTACGTATTCAGAAATATGTACATTCAGACTAAGGCGGCTTCCCTTGAAGATGCGGAGAAAAACAGATTCAGGCTTAAAGGGCAATACAAATCCCAGAGTGGCGGGGGAATTCCCATCGGGGCCTTCAACGTACCCCAGGGTTCTGTTCGGGTTACTGCCGGGGGCCGGCAATTACAGGAGGGTATCGACTATACGGTAAATTACCAGGCGGGAACTGTTCAAATACTCGACCCCAGCCTTGAGGCTTCCAATGTCCCTATCAATATCTCTGTTGAGAACAACGCCGTTTTCGGACAACAGACCCGGAGGTATACCGCCCTTAACCTCGAGCACCAGTTCAATGAGAATTTTGTATTGGGCGGAACTTTGCTGAACCTCAATGAACGCCCCCTGACCCAAAAGGCCAATTTTGGAGTAGAGCCCGTGAATAACTCTGTTTTTGACCTTTACGGAAATTATTCCACAGAAGTCCCTTTTTTAACCCGTGTGGCCAATATGCTGCCCAACGTCGATACGGACGTACCTTCAAACGTGTCGCTCCGGGGCGAAGTTGCTTTCCTGCAGCCCAATTCTCCGAAAAATGCAGATTTTCAAGGGGAAACCACGGCCTATCTCGACGATTTTGAAGGAGCCCAGGCACTTATCGATATCCGCGGTTTTCTCGGATGGAGCCTCGCCAGTACTCCACTGGAATTCCTGGACGAAGGCGAACAGGACCTGGAAGCCGGATTTGAGCGGGCCAAGATGTCCTGGTATACGATAGATCCAATTTTTTATACCAATCAGCGCCCGACCGGAATCACGGATGACGACTTATCGACCAATGCAACACGGAGGATTTTTATAGATGAGGTCTTCCCGCAGGTCGATATTGCCCAGGGGCAGACTACCGTTCAGAATACCCTGGATATTGCCTATTATCCGGATCAAAAAGGACCCTACAACGCAAATCCAAATTTCCCGGGAGAATCTGCTGGCGAGAAATGGGGAGGTGTTATGCGCTCTTTGAGCAGTACAAACTTTGAGCAATCCAATGTGGAATTTATACAGTTCTGGGTGCTGGATCCCTTTGTGGATGGCGATGCTACGGGCCCAGGGGAACTCGTGATCAACCTTGGGAACATTACGGAGGATATCCTTCCCGACGGGCGTAAGCAATATGAAAACGGGCTTCCCGGAGTCGATTCCAACGAATTGGTAAGGACCACTGCCTGGGGGCAGGTTCCATCTACCCAGGCATTGGTATACGCCTTTGACGCCCAGGAGGCCAACCGGGCCCTTCAGGACATTGGGTTGGACGGATTGGATGATGCTGCCGAGGCCAGTTTTGGATATAACGGTCCTCCTGAGGATCCTGCTTTGGATAATTACACCTACTACCTGAACCGGGAAGGGGGAATCCTCGACCGCTATCTCGATTTTAACAACACCCAGGGGAATTCCCCTGTGGCCGTGACCGCCACAGACAGGGGAAATACGACCCTTCCCGATGTAGAGGATGTGGACAGGGACCTGACGATGAATACGGTGGATAGTTATTTTGAATACCGCATACCCATCCGCCCGGGAATTTCCGTTGAGGACCGTTATGTGACTGATATACGGGAGGGTCTCACCACAAACCTGCCCAATGGTTCGCAACTCAATTATCGCTGGATACAATATAAAATCCCACTGAGTGACTTTACCGACGCCATTGGGGGAATCTCAGATTTTCGTTCCATCAGTTTTATGAGGATGTATACGACCGGTTTTCAAAGCCCCCTGGTGTTGCGGTTTGCTACCCTGGACCTGGTTCGGGGAGACTGGAGGACCTATACCCGGAGCCTGCAGACGAGTGAAGATCCTCCGGAAGATGATGCGACCCTGCTGGATGTGAACACCGTCAATATTGAAGAGAACAACGCCCGTATCCCAATACCTTATGTATTGCCTCCGGGTGTTTTCAGGGAACAGCTCAACAACAACAATACCATAGTGCGCCAGAATGAACAATCCCTCTCCCTGGTTGTAGAGAATCTGGAACCCCAGGACTCCCGGGGCGTATTCAAAAATGTAAATATCGACCTGCGCCAATACGAGCGGATCAAAATGTTCCTGCACGCCGAAAAACTCCTCGCCTCGGATCCGTACACCGACACGGAATCTGCCGTAGCCTTCCTTCGTATAGGAACCGATTTTTCGGAGAATTTCTATCAGTTGGAAGTACCCCTGTCCTTCACCGATTTCTCAGCCAGGTCCCCGGAACAAATCTGGCCGGAGATCAACAACCTCGATGTAGCCCTTGCCGATATGAACAAGGTGAAATCCAAGGGGATATCCGATCAGACGCTGGGCCAGACGACCTTTTATGAGATACAGGACGGAGAGGCTGTTGTCGTGGATGAATTTGCGCCCCGGGAAGCCGGGAGGGTGCGTATTGGTATTCGGGGAAATCCATCCCTGGGGAGCATTCGAAGCGCGATGGTTGGTATCAAGAATATCGATAACGTCCCCCTGAGAACAGAAGTTTGGTTTAATGAATTACGACTGGCAGGACTGGATAACAATGGGGGATGGGCTGCCGTGGCATCCCTGGATGCGAATATGGCGGACTTTGCCAATGTTTCGGCTACAGGGAATACTTCCACATCCGGGTTTGGGGCCATCGATCAGCGACCCAATGAGCGTCTGCGGGAAGATCAGGTATCCTACGGCGTGGTGACCAATGTGGAAATCGGTAAGCTGTTCCCACAGCAATGGGGCCTTCAAATCCCTTTTAATTATGGGATTTCCGAACAAATCATCACCCCTGAATTCGATCCTGTTTACGACGACCTTAAACTACAGGATCGGATCGATGCCGCTGAAACGGCTGATGAAGCTGATGCCATACTGGAGCAGGCGGAAGACTACACCAAACGGACCAGCGTCAACTTTATCGGGGTGCGTAAGAACAGGTCTGAGGAAGCGGAGGAGAACTTTTTTGACATTGAGAATTTCACCTTCAACTACTCCTATAATGAGACGAATCACCGGGACTTTGAGGTGGCGGAACTCAAAGACCAGAATGTACGTGCGGGGATGATCTACAACCATAATTTCAAGCCTGCAACCGTGGAACCTTTTGCCAAAAACGACTCCATCCTCAATGGCAAGTACTGGCAGTGGTTAAAGGATTTCAACCTCAACCTGCTTCCCACAAGTGTTTCCGTCCAATCCGATGTCAACAGGCAATTCAACCAGCAGCGCTTCAGGGATGTCCTCGAACCCGGGGTGGAGAGCCTGGAGTTGCCCCTTTTGCAACAGCGGAATTATCTCTTTAACTGGCAATACACCCTCAACTATGCGATCACCAAATCCCTGAGGGTCAACCTGACGGCCGCCAACAACAACATTATCCGGAATTATTTTGCCGACCCGGGAAATCCGTTTTCAGAAATCGACCAGGATCTCAACGTCTGGGATGGTTTTTTCGATACGGGGGAAGCGAACCGGCACGCCCAGCAAATGCAGTTGAATTACGAACTCCCTTTTAGTAAGATCCCCATTCTGGATTTTATCAACGCACAGTATACCTACACCAGTAATTTTGAATGGCAACGGGGAGGGGACGCCCTGAACCTGGCAGTAGCTAAAGAGCAGAATCCTGGTGTTCCGGAAGACCAGCTGGTCTTAACCTCCATTAATTCAGTTCAAAATGCAAATACGCACAGCCTTACTGCAACCCTGACCATGCAAAGGCTGTACGACCAGCTTGGACTTAAAAAAACAGGGGGCAAGGCGACCAACCAGATCGCAGCTCCGCGGAGCAGAGCGGGTGATCCAAACGAAGAAGGGGCGGCAAAACCCCCTAAGAAAACCTCGAAACTGGCCAATATTGGAATCGATATTCTCACAATGGTGAAACGGTTGAATATCAATTACCTGGAGAATAATGGCTCTGTCCTCCCCGGTTATACGCAGTCTGTGGGCTTTATCGGAACCACAAAGCCAACCCTCGGTTTTGTATTCGGAAGCCAGGCCGATGTCCGCTTTGAGGCGGCCCGAAAAGGATGGTTGACCGATTTTCAGGAATTCAACCAGCAGTTTATTCGGCGTACGAACAAACAACTCAGTCTTACCGCTACGGCCCTTCCTGTTCCCGAGTTGACTATTGACCTGCTGGCCGAACGACAATTCTCAAGTTCCAGAAGGGAGAATTTTCGTATTGAAGATGGGGATTATATCGCTCTTACGCCCAATACGTTTGGGACCTTCAGTATTTCCACTCTAATGATTGGGACTGCATTTTCGAGTAGCGATGAATTTGATTCCGCAACCTTTGAGACTTTCAGGGATAACAGGTTAGCGGTGGCCAACAGGTTGCAGGCTGAAGGTAACCTGCCGGATACCGGGAGGGATGAGGACGGCTTTCCGAACCTCTATGGAAAGACCAGTCAGGACGTCCTGTTACCGGCCTTCTTTGCGGCCTATACCGGAAAAGACCCGGAAAAGGTCAACCTCGGCGCTTTCCGTGATATTCCGTTGCCGAACTGGAACATTAAATACACCGGGCTGATGAAGAACAAGTGGTTCCGGAAAAAATTTAAGCGCTTTTCGCTCAGCCATGGATATCGGGCCGCGTATAGTATTAATTCTTTCCAGACCAACCTGGAACGGGATCAGCTGATCAGCTCCGGGGAAGATCCCATCAATCCGGAAACAGGAGACCTCTTGCCAGTGAATATCATCAATAATGTGGTCCTGAACGATGCGTTTAACCCGCTGATCCGGGTGGATTTCGAGATGCAGAACAGCCTGAGCGTGCTGGCGGAAGTACGCACAGACCGGGCCCTTTCCATGTCTTTTGACAACAACCTGCTCACAGAAATCAATGGAAAGGAATACTCTGTCGGGCTCGGGTACCGGATTCGGGATGTCAATTTTGTCACGCGTATTGGAGGGGAGCGGACCCGGCTCAAGGGAGACCTCAATTTTAAGGCCGACGTGAGTCTGCGCGACAACATCACCATTATCAGGAACCTGGATCTGGACAACAATCAGGTAACCTCCGGACAGAACCTGTTATCGATTAAGTTTACCATAGACTACGCCCTTACCAAGAGTCTGAACGCCCTGTTTTTTTACGACCACAACTTCTCTCAGTTTGCTGTTTCTACGGCCTTCCCGCAAACGACAATCAATACCGGGTTTACTTTGCGGTATAATTTTGGAAATTAGGAATGGGCGCCTTCTTTGAGACAGAATGCCAGGCCTGGAGCAGGCCCCATCGCTTTTTTATCTTCAGAGTTGGCACGTACGGGATGAAAAACTACATTTGTCAGGCGAGCTAAATTTCAATATAAGATGAACGTACCTGCCGAACTGAAGTATACCAAGGACCATGAATGGATTAAGATAGATGGCGACACCGCCACTATAGGAATTACAGATTTTGCCCAGGGAGAACTGGGGGACATTGTTTACGTGGAAGTTGAAACCGTAGATGAAACCCTGGAACGGGAAGAAGTCTTTGGAACCGTTGAGGCGGTAAAGACCGTCTCAGACCTCTTTTTGCCCGTAAGTGGCGAAATTCTCGAATTCAACGAGGATTTAGAAGCGGAGCCTGAGAAAGTCAACGAGGACCCCTATGGTGACGGGTGGATGATTCGGGTTAAAATGTCCGAACCTTCTGAGGTAGAAGACCTCCTGGATGCCGAGGCCTATAAGGAGTTGATCGGTGGCTGAAAACAAGTGGTGGACCTTCCTGTTTTTTCTCTGGATGGGGACCCTCACTACGTTAAGCCTGCTGCCTCCGGATCAGCTGGATGTGAAAACCCCGCCCATACCGCACCTGGATAAATGGGTCCACTTTGTGTTTTACACCATAGCCATGTCACTGGGAGCCCTGTTTTTAAGGGAGCGTCAGGATACTAAAAAGGGGATGAGAAATGCCCTGGCCGCGATGGCTGTCGCCCTGATCCTATATGGTATGGTTATTGAAGTGCTTCAGGGGATGACCGCCCAGGGCCGCAGTGCTGAGTGGTGGGACATTGGGGCAAATCTACTCGGTGTAGGATTCGGAACAGGCCTGTCCTTGTTTTTGTTCCGGAAGGTAAAGGCATTTAATTGGAGGGATTAATTGCTTATTTCGTAAAAATATAGTTAAATTAGCGAACATTAAATTTAGTAGAACTCATGGAAGAGAAAAAGAGTCCAAAGGCCGATCTTAACCGAAATAGCAGTCTTTATTTCGTGTTGGGACTCGTGGCTGTGCTGTTGTTAGTCTGGGGCGCCTTCGAGTGGAAAACCTACGATGAGGTGAACGATTACGATATTTCACTGAATGTGGAGGATATGCTCGATGAAGAGGTGCCGATGACCGAACAGATCAAAACGCCGCCTCCGCCTCCACCGCCTGCAGCCCCTGAAGTTATCGAAGTTGTAGAAGACGAAGAAGAGGTTGAAGAAACCGTAATTGAATCCACGGAGACCAGTCAGGAAGAAGAGATTATCGAAGTTGAAGATATTGAAGTTGATGAGGTAGATGATGATATTGAAGTTCCATTCGCTGTAATCGAAGATGTACCGGTTTTTCCGGGCTGCGAGAGTGCGGGGGATAAAAAGGCCTGCTTTAACGAAATGATGCAAAAGCATATCCGTAAGAATTTCCGCTATCCGGAAATCGCTCAGGAAATGGGTGTTCAGGGACGTGTGGCTGTGATGTTCACCATTCAAAAAGATGGTTCTATCGGAAATATCCGCCTTAGGGGTCCGGATAAAAATTTAGAAGCAGAGGCGCGGAGAATTATTGAGAAGCTTCCAAAGATGACTCCTGGGAGACAACGAGGACGCCCGGTGCGCGTGCCCTTCAGTATCCCGATTACCTTTAAATTGCAGTAAACGAAATATACTTCAAAACCCCGGTCTTCCGGGGTTTTTTTATTCCTGAAACCAAAGGCGCTTACCTGGGCAGGCTTATTATTTGCTTTCGTTGGAAAGAAGCGAAGTGGTCCGTATCTTTGCGCCCCATAAATGGTGCGAATGAAATCTGCGGCCGGTGTATTAGAACCAAGTGCATTCCAAGTGGTGTTTTCCGATTTTAAGGAAATCACCAAAGCCAGGTTAGCGGTAAGTGTTGTTTTTTCTGCCATCGCAGGATATTTATTGGGTGCTGATGAAATAAGGTTCCTTCCCCTTGTCTTACTCGCTGTTGGGGGCTATTGTATGGTAGGGGCCTCCAACGCCTTCAATCAGGTGATTGAGCGAAATCTCGATGCGCGCATGCATCGGACGAAAAACCGTCCAATTCCGGGTGGGCGCATGTCGGTGACCCAGGCTATGAGTCTCGCCATCGTTATGACCCTGGCGGGTATCGTCCTGTTGTACCTCCTCAATCCTAAGACAGCCCTTTTTGGCACCCTGTCCATCTTCCTCTATACCTGTGTTTACACTCCGTTGAAAACAGTAACCCCACTCGCTGTTTTTGCCGGTGCATTTCCCGGAGCCATCCCTTTTATGCTCGGCTGGGTTGCCGCGACCAACGATTTTGGTATAGAGCCGGGAACTTTGTTTATGATTCAGTTTTTCTGGCAATTCCCGCATTTTTGGGCCCTGGGGTGGATGTTGGATGAGGACTACAAACGCGGGGGGTTTAAGATGCTGCCCACGGGTAAGAAGGATACCGGAACGGCGCTTCAGATCATCATGTATACCCTATGGATGATCGTTATTTCTATCGTTCCCGTCTTCGGGATAACAGGTAGGCTGCATCTTTCTGTTCCCGCAGCGATACTCATATTCCTGGCGGGTCTGGTCATGTTGTGGTTTGCCCTCCGACTTTATGAACTAAGGGATAGGGCCTCTGCTCGCAGATTAATGCTGAGTAGTGTCTCCTACATTACGCTTATTCAAATTGTTTACGTTATCGATAAATTTTTAGCATGAGTGAAAAGATGATGGAAGGATCTCTGACAGAGAAAAAGGGGCGCGCGAAAAAAATGATGCTCTGGTTCGGTATCGTCAGCCTGCTGATGAGTTTTGCAGGCTGGACCAGCGCCTATATTGTCAGTAGTTCCCGGGAGGACTGGATGAGGGATTACTCGCTTCCGGTGGCCTTTTGGGTCAGTACAGCCTTGATACTGCTCAGTAGCATCACCTACTGGATGGCCACACGGGAAGTTTCTCAGGATCGGCAGAAGACGGGGACTATTTGGCTTTTGATTACCCTTGTTCTGGGTGTTTCTTTTGTGATCTCCCAATTTTTGGGTTTTTCAGAAATGATCGCAATGGGGTATTATTTTACAGGGCCTACCAGCAATATTACCCTGTCCTATATTTTTCTGATCACGGTTATTCACGCAGTGCATGTCGTGGTGGGAATGATATCCCTCCTCGTGGTCCTGTTTAATCAGGTCAGGGGTTCTTATGGCCCAGGTAAAATGCTGGGGATGGAGCTCGGGATCACCTTTTGGCATTTTCTGGATATTTTATGGATCTATCTCATATTGTTTTTCTATTTCTTTCGTTAAATACCAGAATGCCGATTTTGTCCGGTATTTCTGCTTTTCTAACGTTCAAAAAAATGTATTTTTGCTAAAATTCTCTTAACGCGATCTGAATATTTATGGATACTACGGTGACAACGGGTGCTGATGAGCCGGTCTGGGGAGGTGGAAATCGTCCCTTGAATGCGAGTTATGGAAAACTGATGATGTGGTTTTTCATCGTTTCTGATGCCCTGACTTTTTCGGGATTTCTCTCCGCATACGGTTTTTCCCGCTTTAAGTTTATTGAAACATGGCCGATAGCCGATGAGGTGTTTACGCACGTTCCCTTCTTTCACGGGAATTACCCGATGTACTATGTGGCCTTTATGACTTTTGTACTTATCATGTCTTCCGTGACGATGGTACTGGCTGTGGACGCCGGGCACCGCATGATGAAGAACAAAGTGATCCTCTATATGTTTTTGACCATTATTGGAGGAGCCATCTTTGTGGGGTCGCAGGCCTGGGAGTGGGCGACTTTTATCCGGGGAGACTACGGGGCAGTCGAGACCAATGGAGGCCGAATTCTTCAGTTTGTAAATGCGGAAACCGGAGAGCGCGCGGCCCTTGCGGAATTTGTGGAGGTTATCCCCGATGAACGCGTCCGGCATGAGTCGGAGAAAGGAGTGTGGTTCACCAGCGAAT
>Ga0272441_10000720_pt1 | contig 73372 bp, 63 predicted proteins | sample SSMProp6N_FD_193582 | JGI IMG/M metagenome (GOLD analysis project Ga0272441, IMG submission 193582) | Marine sediment archaeal communities from Little Sippewissett salt marsh, Falmouth, MA, United States - SSM-Prop-6N | ecosystem: Environmental > Aquatic > Marine > Wetlands > Sediment ...
TCGGCCGCCGTCTGCCCGACGGTGGCGATTTCCGGGTGCGTGTAGACGACCTGCGGGACAATGTCGAGCGGGTCGCTCGCGGGATGGCCGGTGGCGTTGTCGGCCGCCACGATGCCCATCCGGCTGGCGAGGTGGGCGTACTGAAGTTTGGCGGCGCAGTCGCCGACGGCGTAAATACCCTCGACGCTGGTGCGGCAGGCGTCGTCGACGCGGATGATGCCGCCCTCGCAGGCCACGCCCACGTCCTCGAGGCCGAGGTCGTGGAGGTTGGCGGCGCGGCCGACGGCGACGAGGGCCCGGTCGGCCTCAAGGGTGCGTCCGCCTTCGAGGGTGGCGGTGACGCCGCCGCCCGTGGCCTCCATGGAGGCGATTTTGGAGGCGGTCAGGATCTCGACGCCGCAGTCCTCGAGGCTCCGGCGGACGGCCTCGGAGGCATCTTCGCCCAGGGTGGGGAGGAGGCGGTCGAGCATCTCGACGACGGTCGTGGGGATGCCGAGTTCGGCGTAAATGGTGGCGAACTCGCATCCGATGACGCCGCCGCCCACGATGAGGGCGCTTTCGGGCAGGAAGTCGGCGGTGGTGGCCTCGTCGGTGGTCCAGAAGCGGTCGCTGTCCCAGGAGGCGAATCCCGGGCGGACGGGCGAGGAACCGGTGGCGAGGATGATCGCGCGGGCCTGGACCTCGCGGGTACCGTCGCCGGTCTCGACGGCCAGTCGGTCGCGGCCGACGAGGCGGCCCCGTCCGCGGAGAACGTCCACGTTCCGCTTTTTCAGGAGGCCGGCCACGCCCTTGCAGAGGCCGTCGACGACGCCGGCCACCCGCTTCATGAAGGCGGGGCCGTCCACGTCGCGCGGGCCGGCCGACAGGCCGAACCGCTCGACCTCGCCCAGACCGCGGTACACGTGCGAGCCGTACAGCATGGCCTTGGTGGGGATGCAGCCGACGTTCAGGCACACGCCGCCCAGGTCGCCTTTCTCGATGACACACGTCCTGGCCCCGCGTAGTGCGGCGCGAAGGGCGGCCACGTACCCGCCGGGTCCGCTGCCGAGAATCGCCACGTCGTAAACACTCACCGCTCACCTCCGATGTCTGGGGAACCCCGTGCACCGACGGCCCGGCCGGGCACAGACGCCTATCCTACCGCGAGGGGCCCTCGGGAGTCAAACCGAATGTCGGCGGAGTCAGGGTTTGATATGGCTTAATGTGCACGCTGCGGGGCGAGCGGCGACGCTCCTGTTTGCCGCGGGGCGGGGCGCCCGGCTTCACCGAGGCGACGCCCGGCCCGCCGGGTCCGGCGCCGTCGCCCGTTGAGCCGTCGACCGGAGGTCGACGCGAGAGCGCGAACGCGGCCTGGCGCGCGAACGACCGCCGACGTGCCGTCGGCGGCTCGACGGCGCGATCGCGGCGCGGTGGTCGGGTCGAAAAGACCTCCCGGAACCTCTTTCGGATGCGCGGCGCCCCAACACTTCCAGAAGACCTTATTTCTTGTGACCAGACGGTCGATACACCTTCCAGAACGGTCCGCACCCGGTGAATGCGTTCCCCCCTATGCGTCTGAGAGGCTGGGATGAGGTTGGCGACGATGACCGATCCGACCGTGTCGCGGGAGCCGGCGGACCTGACGCTCCAGGTTCGCCGGGCCGACCTGCTGGCGGCCGTCGGCCGCGTACTCGATTACCGGCCGACCCAGGAGGTCTCGCACCACGGACGGGTGGCGGCGCTGGGGGCCAGCGTGGCGTCGCGGCTGGGCGGCGTGGACCCGCGGGAGGCCTTCTACGCGGGGCTGGTCCATGACGTCGGCCTCCTGGACGAGCAGTGGGACCTGTCGCACCCGCTGAACCTGGCCGAGCAGCCGAACCGGGCCGTCACGCGGGCCCATCCGCTGGTCGGGGCCCAGATGCTGGCCGACGTCCCCCGCCTGCTGGGCGCCGCCGAGATCGTCCTGGACCACCACGAGTGGGTGGACGGGCACGGGTATCCGCGCGGCAAGTCGGGCGAGGAAGTGCCCTGGGGCGCCCAGGTGCTCCGCCTGGCCGACACGTGCGACTTCCTTCTGCGCGAGCAGGGCACGCCCGAACGGCTCGCCTTCGTCGACGCCGTCCGCAGCCGCGCCGCTCACCAGGTGACCGACGAGACCCTCGACGCGGGCGTCGACGCCCTGAACCAGCCGGGCTTCTACGCTCAACTGCTGGCCGGCGACGACGTCGACCTGCTCGTCCGGAGCACCATCGAGCACCTGGCCTGCGACGACTTCGTCCGGACGGGGGCGGAACTGACCGCCCTGCTCGAACTGCTCGCCACCGTCGCCGACGCCCACGCCTCCGACCACATCGGCCACAGCCGGCGCGTGGCGAACCTGGTGGTCATGGTGGCGATGGCGATGGGTCTGGCGGACGAAGAGACCGCCAAGGCCAAGTGGGCCGCCCTGATTCACGACCTCGGCATGGTGGCGGTGCCGAAGACGCTCCTCGACGAGCCTCGGCTCCTCTCGGAAAAGGAACTGCGCAACATCCGGAACCGCAGCGCCCGCGTCAGCCCGCTGCTCGGCCCCGTGGAAGGACTGGATGAGGTCATCCGCATCGCCGGCGCCCACCGCGAGGCGTTCGACGGGTCGGGGTGCCCGGAGCACCTGTCGGGGTCGGCGATTCCGCTGGGCGCCCGTCTCATCGCCGTCTGCGACACGTACGACGCCCTGACCAGCCGCCGGCCGTACCGGGCGGCCCGCGACACGAGCCTGGCGGTCGACATTCTGATCCGCGGCAGCGGGGGGATGTTCGACCCGGACGTGGTGTCGGCGGCCGTGCCGGTCTTCCTGATCAGCGAACCCGCCGACACCGACCGCGAGCCCGCGTGGTCGTAAGGCCTACCCTGGCACTACCATGCCACTTCCCGCGCGCCAGGTCTCCGGACCCGCCGCGCGCTAAACGTGGACTGCATGAAGCGCGGTGGTTACGGAGAACCACCGCGCTACCCCCCAAGGTTAAACCGCTCTAGCCCACCCACTCGGCGAGGAGCGCCTCCAGGCGGTCGGTGGAGGTTTCCCAATCGAAGTGCAGGCTCCGTTCGTGCGCCGCCTCCGCCATCCGGCGCCGCAGGGACTCGTCGTCAAAGAGCAGGCCGATGCGCCGGGCCATCGCCTCGACGTCGCCGGGCGGCACGAGAAAACCGCTGACGTCGTCCTCCACGAGGGCGGGATGTCCCCCCGCCCGCGCCGCCACCGGGACGACGGCGCAGGCCATCGCCTCGAGCACCGGTTGGCCGAAACCGTCGATGCGGCTGGGGCCGAGCCACACGTCGCACGCCGCGTAGATGCTCCGGAGCCGCCGCCGTTTGGGACGGACGAAGACCTCGCTCCGCGGCGGCACCCCGCGGGGCTTGCGGGCGCCGAAGATCACCAGGCGCACGTCCGGCCGCGTGTCGCGGACCCGGCGGACCGCCTCGAACCCTTCCTCGGTGGCCTTGCCCGGCTCGGTCGTGTACATCATCCCCACCGACGCCGACTGCCGCTTCCGGCGGTCGTGCGGATAGAACCGCGCGTGGTTCACGCCGTTCGGCACGACGGCGGCCTCGACGCCGAAGTCCTCCCGAAGGCGCTCGGCAACGTAGTCGGAGACGGCCACGCGGTGGGCGTCGGCGGCCATGATCTCGCGGGCGCGGGCCTGGTCGGCGTTCAGCGGCGCGAGCGTCTGCACCAGGTGGACGAGGCGGCCCTTCTCGGGCCCGAGGGCGGCGGCGGCCCGGACCGTCTCGGGGCCCGTGGCCAAGAGAACGTCGCCGTCCGGCACGGCGTCGGCCGTGAAGGCCGTGACAGACGTGAGGTCGCAGCCGGATTCGTCCAGGGCGTCCGGGGCGCGGCGGCGGGCCCACCACTGGCAAAGGCGCTGGAGGGCGTCCGTAGAGCGGCGGTAGAGGACCGCCACCTCGTGGCCGCGGCCGGGCAGCCGGCCGGCGTATTCGCCCACCACGCTGATGCCGCCGCTGAGTCCGCGGCCGGGCACGAGACACGTAATTCGCACCGTCGCCTCCGGGCTGTCGTCGAATCCACCGCACGCCGCGCGGTGGGCCTCCCGGCCCACTGCGCCAAAGGCGCCCCGAGTATCCGGGCCAATACGCGCCGACCAAGGTCGGCGGCTAAAAGTAAACGACCCCGCGCACACTTAGCCGCCCTGCTTGCAGGGGGCGTCCATCACGGCACGCGCTGAACAGCACCCATGCGCCGCCATCATCCCATATCGACATTCACGCGGTCGATGCGGCCGGGATCGGCGTGGCCGAGGCCGATCTCCTGGCCCCAGCGGACCATGGCGCGGGCGGCGGGCAACGGCCACGCCTCGCCGCGCGCTTCCGCCCGGTGCGTCTCCAGCACTTGGAGACCGACCGCGTCGGCCGCCACCGGGTCCGTCGCCACAATGAGGCCGCGGTAGTCCCACCGGTGGTCCGGATCGTCAAACGGGCCACCGTCGTACAGCGGCCGAATGGCGTCGACGATCACGAGCCGCGTCTTCGTCCTGAGCGGCGGGAGGGCGTTGAGTTCGGGCAGGGAGCGGGGCATGCGGCCGGGCTCCCATCCGTGATACGCCCCCGGATTGTTCACGCTGCCCAGGTGATTCTTCAGGGCCGCCGACATCCCCTCGCCGAAATGCGTTTTCAGGACCGAGACGTTCACGACGGCCGTCGCCGCCTCCGTGTACAGCCGCCTGAGACGCGTCGCGAGGTTCCGCGACGGAAGGGTGAACGGGTCGGAGAGTTCGTCGTACGGCTGGGGCAGCCGACGGTCGACGGCGAGGAACCGCTGCGGGTCGACGCCGGCCGTCTTCGTCAGCCGCTCCATCAGGACGCTGTCGATCTCGGTGTGGGTATGGAGCGTGGGGGCGTGCATCTGGTTGTGCTTGACGGCGACGAAATCGCCTTCGCGGGCGACGTCGGCCCAGGCCTCGGCCGCCGTCCGCCGGCCGAGGAGTTCCGCCGCCGCCCGGTCGAGCATCTCGCGGACGATCGGCAGGTTCACCCGGTAGTCGCGGATGATGACTTCCGGATGCGTGACGACGACGACGCGGCTCTTTCTGGAGGGCGGTGCGGCCTCGGGAGCCGGTGCGCCGGGGCCGGGTCCGGCGGCGTCAGCGGCGGGCGGCTCGGCCGTGGCCGGCGATTCGCCCGCCAGGGCGCGGGCGGCGGCGGCACCGGTCACACCCGTCGCGGCGGTGGCTACCGCGAGCGAGGCGAGAAACTCGCGGCGGGAAAGCCCTTCCGCGGCGGCGCATGCGTCAAGGCGGGTACGCCGGCGGACAAAGTCCCGCCGCATCGCCGACGGCGACATCGGGCCGGCCCCGCCCTCCCCATCCCGTCCCGGACGCTCGTGCGGATAGGCCATGGCCTGCTGCCCCTGCGCCGCGCCCGGGTGGGCGCGACGGCGTATCACCGTGTCGCCGATCCGTCCGGACCGCGGACCTAATTCGGCGGGATCGTCAGGACGGTCCCGACCGCAATGTCCGTGACGTCGCGGATCTTGTTCTTGTTGGCGTCGGCGATGCGCGTCCAGAGTTTCCCGTCACCGTAGAACCGGCGGGCCAGGCTGTAGAGCGTGTCGCCGCGCTGCATCGTGTAGGTCTGCGGTGTACCGGTACTGGGCTTGGCGGTGGTGGTCGGCGGCGGCGTGGTGGGGGTTTCGACCTCGACGGCCGGGGTGGCGGTGTCGTAGGTCGCGGTCCGGGCGGGCATCGGTTCGGGCGGCGGGGCGGAGGCCTCGAGTTCGGCCGGGTCGATCTGAGGCAACTCGGCTTCCTCGCGTTTCTGCTCGCAGCCGATGACGCCAAGAGCCAGGACGGCCACCAGAATCCACGTGTACGCTCGCATGATCTACCCTCTCGCCTCTCTGGGAACCCACGATTCGAGAGCCCGGTCCGGCCCGAGGTGGCCGACCCGCGCCTTCCGTCACCCGGCGAGTCTATCGGCTGTGGTTGGCAAGTCAAGGACCAACCGACGCGCCGCCCGTCACGCCTGCCGCACCAACCACGCACCGGGCAAGTTCACCCGCCGTCGCTGGCGGGCCCGGCGGCTCAATGTAAACGACACCGGGCACCATCATTGAGCCAACCACGCGACGAGCATCCGGACCCAGTCGGTCTCCGGCAGCGGCACGAAGACCAGCATGGCAATCGTGGCGCCGGCCTGGATGTCGAACGGCACCGTCAGCCGCTGCCATCGGAACAGGAGCACGCCCAGCAGGCCGCGCGGCTCGTCCTCGCCGGGCGGCGACGGCGGCCGGCCGTCCGGCCCCGGCGTCGTCCGGGCCACCCGCCACAGGCGGTGCACCACCGTTGCGAGCGGGGCGATGCCCAGGATCCACACGGCGGTGGAAAGATGGTGGAACCCGAGGCCGAGGAGCAGCGTGACGACCCGCTCCCCCCGCTGCCAGAACCCGCCGTGGGCCTCGGCGCCCTCGGCGGCGGCCCGGGCACGAAGGTAGGACGTGGCGTGCGCCCACACGAGCCCCGTGGCCGCAAGCGTCGCCATCCCGAGGTTCGGCGCGGCGCCGGCCTCCGCATCAGGACGGAGCAGGTAGTAGAACACGGGGCCGAGGAAAAGGGCGGCGTCGGAGGTCCGGTCGCAGGTGGAATCGAAAATGGCGCCGAAGCGGGTCATCCGGTTGCCGACCTTGGCCATCGCCCCGTCGAGGATGTCGCACGCCCCCGCGCCGACGATAAGGCTGCCGGCCCAGGCCCGCCAGTACGGCCGGCCGGCGGCAATCGCCACGCCCGCCGCGACCGTCAGGAGCATGCCGAAGGCCGTCACGTGATTCGGCCGCAGGCCGATCCGCAGCAGGCCGCGCGCGAGACGATCGCGGCACGGGGCAATGATGTGATTGATGAGTTCCGATGGGAGCATGGGCGCCCTGCCGTTGGAGCCGACAACAATTAGCCGCCCTGCTTGCAGGGCGCGCCCATCACGGCACGCGCCGGGCAAGCCCGGCGGCTAAATGTAAACGGCGCCGTACTTACTTGGTCGCGGGCTGCCTCGCGGGCGCGGGACGGGCGGCCGGGGTCTCGGCGATGAACGCGTCCACCTCCGCCCGGGCCGCCACGTCGTCCATCTGGACCGGCGGATGCTTCATCAGGTACGCCGACGGTGCCCGCAGCGGCCCGCCCAGGCCGCGGTCGCGGGCCAACCGGCACAGGCGGACCGCGTCGATCGCGCACCCCGCGCTGTTCGGCGAATCCTCCACGCTGAGGCGGAGTTCCAGATTCAGCGGCACGCCGGCGAAACCCCGGCCCTCCATCCGCAGGAAGCAGACCTTGTTGTCCTTCTGCCACGGCACGTAATCGGCCGGGCCGATGTGGACCTGGTCCTCGGGCAGCGGCGTCGCGAGTTGCGACTGGACGGCCTCGGTCTTGGAGACCTTCTTGGAGGAGAGCCGCTCGCGCTTCAGCATGTTCAGGAAATCCGTGTTGCCGCCCGTGTTGAGTTGGTAGGTGGCGTCGAGGGCGGCGCCGCGGTCGCGGAACAGGCGCGTGAGCGTCCGGTGGACGATCGTCGCGCCGACCTGGGCCTTGATGTCGTCACCCACGCACGGGATGCCCGCGTCGGTGAACCGCTTGGCCCAGCCAGCGTCACTGACGATGAACACCGGGATGCAGTTGACGAGGCTGACGCCGGCCGAGAGGCACGCCTCGGCGTAGTGCTCCACCGCCTGCTGCGAGCCGACGGGCAGGTAGTTGAGGAGGATCTCGGCGCCGGAAGCCTTGAGCGTCTCGGCCACGTCGGCGGGCGCCTCGTCGGCCGGGATGAAGCGCTGGTCGTCGGGGAACTCGGCCATGTGATCGGAGTACCCGTCGAGGAGGGGGCCCATTTGGACGGTCACGCCGCTGGCAGGGAGGTCGTCGGTGATGGTCTGGGTGCAGTTGGGTGGGGCGAAGACGGCCTCCTCCAGGGGCCGGCCGACCTTGCGGCGGTCGATGTCGAACGCCGCCACGAACGCCAGGTCGCCCGGCCGATAGCCGCCCACGGTCTCGTGCATGAGGCCGAGCGTTTCAGCCCGGCCGTCCTCCTCGGCCCGCCGGCGGTAATGGACCACGCCCTGGATAAGGCTGGACGCGCAGTTGCCGACGCCAGCCACCGCCACACGAATCGGATCAGGCATCCTCACATCCCCTTTCGTCGGGCCGACTCGCCCTCCCGACGAGGGACAAGACGGGTCGGTCACAGGTGTTGGCGGAACCTTAACAGATAGCACGGCCCCGGCGGGGTGTCAACGGCAAAACCCGTTTCGTTGATGGGCCTGGCCGCGCCGCGTTTTTCTCCACAGGCTTTCCACGGGAGCGTGAACCTGTGGAGAAAAAAAATTCGTCGGCGCCCGCGCGGCGCTAACTCCCTGTCTGCTTCGCGGTTGCACGTCTTCGGGCCGCGTTTGCCCGGCCCAAAAAAGAATTTCACCTTTTCGCCCTTGCCTTTGGGCGGTAGGATGCCTCGTGCCGCGCTACTCGACCCGGTCCTCTTTTCGACTCTTCGGCCGGCGTCCGCGGTCACGCGTCATCGTGGGGAATCAGGGACATCTTGCGCCGTTAAACGGGGGTACGTTCGTGGCGCCGCTTCAGGATTCGCAGACCGGCTCAATCGTCACGAACCTCCGGAACCGCGTCGGCACGGAACGCTGGCGCGTCTGGTTCGAGGGCGCCACCGACTTCCACGTGTCCGACACCGGCGTGACGGTGGGCGTGGCGAACCTCTTCATCGGCGACCACATTCAGCGGCGATTCGCCGACGAGATTCAGACAGCCATTCGCGAATCGCTCGGCTCCCTGCCGCCCGTCACCTTCCGCGTCCAGCCGGACCTGTTCCAGCGCCGGCGGCGCGAGAACCTGGAGGGCGAGGCCGACGCCATGCAGCACCTCGGCGCCGCGCCGGACGCCGATGCACCGCCCACGTCGGCGCAGACGTCCTCGGCACCCCGCCGGTCGGCGCGGACCCCGTCGCCCAGCCCGGGGCCGCTCTTCACCCTCGAGAACTTCGTCGTCGGCCCCTGCAACCGGATGGCCTTCGCCGCCGCCCAGGCCGTCGTCAATGCCCCCGGAAAGGACTTTCATCCCCTGTTCCTCCACGCGGGGTGCGGACTGGGCAAGACGCACCTGCTCCAGGCAATTCTGAACGCCTGCAACGGGCAACGGACCCGGCGCGTGATGTGCGTCTCCGCCGAGCAGTTCACCAACCAGTACCTGGCCTGCATGCGGACGCGGCGGCTGGACGCCTTCCGCCACCGGTACCGCCACCTGGACGTACTGGCCATCGACGACGTCCACTTCCTGGCCGGCAAGCCCGCCACCCAGGAAGAGTTCCTCCACACGTTCAACGAACTGGACGACCAGGGCCGGCTGGTGGTGCTGGCCTCGGACAGCCATCCGCGGGACATGGCCCAGATCCAGGACCGGCTCATCAGCCGGTGGGTCTCCGGGCTGGTGGTCCGGATGACAGCCCCGGACCGCGACACGCGCCGGCGGCTGCTGGAGGCCAAGGCCATCCAGATGGGGCATCCCCTGCCCCGCGAGGTGCTGGACCTGCTGGCCGACCGCCTGGGCGGCAGCGTCCGGGACCTGGAGGGCGCGCTGACGCGGCTGATCGCGTGCGCGGCCCTGTTGAAGACACCGATCACGCCGGACCTGGCCCGCCGGGTGGCGGCGGACCTTGCCGCGGCCCCGCCTCCGCGGACCGGCCTGGAGCAGATCGAGCAGGCGGCGTGCCAATTCTTCGGCGTGACGCCGGCCGACGTCCGCAGCCGACGCAAGGCCCGGCCCATCTCGCTGGCCCGCCAGACCACGATGGTCCTGGCCCGGGAAATGACGGGCCTGAGCCTGTCGGAAATCGCTCACGGCCTGGGCAGCAAGCACCACACGACCGTCCTCTCCGCCTGCCGCAAGTGGCACCGGCTCGTCTCCGCCGGCACCGAGGTGACGTGGACCGACCGGGACCAGCGCCGGGCGATGGGCGCCGAGGCCCTGCTCGGCCACCTCCGGCAGCAGGTGCAGGTCTAGACCTCCGGGCCGCACGGCGCGCGCCGCCGTGCCTCCCCTTTTTCCTTTGGCCGCGCCCCATGCGCGTGTCGATAATGCGCGCGGAGACGTGCGCTTTCGACCCGGCCGCGGTTCGAACCGAACACATGTAGCCGCCGGGTTTACCCGGCGCGTGCCGTGCTCACGTTGAAGCGTTCCGGGATACGCGCCGACCAAGGTCGGCGGCTAAATGTGGCGCGTCGATCACGCGAGCGGCGGGCTCGAACGACGTCATCGCTTGAACACACCCACAAGGAGGCACCGTGGCCAAACTCATCGTCAGCATCTCGGGGATTCGCGGCATCGTGGGCGACGGTCTCGGGCCGCGCGAGGCCGTCCGCTTCGGCCTGGCGTTCGGTACGCACCTGGGCGGCGGGACGGTCGTCCTCGGCCGAGACAGCCGGCCAAGCGGCGTCATGTTCGTGTCGGCCCTGCGGGCGGGGCTGACGGCCACCGGGTGCCACGTCCTCGGCACGAACATCCTCTCGACGCCCGGCGTGGCCGCGACCGTCGTCGATCAGGCGGCCGCGGGCGGCGTCGTCGTCACCGCCAGTCACAACCCGGCCGAGTACAACGGGATCAAACTACTCTCGGCCGAGGGCATGGCCATCGACCGCGACGCCGGGGCCGACGTCTGCCGCCGCTACGAGCAGGCCGACGTCACCGAGGTGCCCGCCGACGCCGTCGGCCGGGCCGATCCGTTCCCCGGCGCCGCCAAGGGCCACGTCCAGCGCGTGCGGGGCATCGTCGACGCCGACGCCGTCCGCCGACGGGCCCCGACGGTCGTCCTCGACCCCGCCAACGGCGCCGGCGGCCGCGAGATGCAGATGCTCCTCGACGGCCTTGGCTGCCGCGTCACCGTAATTCACGGCGAGCCGACCGGCCGCTTCGGCCGTGAACCCGAGCCCGTGCCGGCGAACCTGGGGGACCTGTGCGCCGCCGTCCGCGACGCCGGGGCCGACGTGGGCCTGGCGCTCGACCCGGACGCCGACCGCCTGGCCCTGGTGGACGAGACCGGCCGGGCGGTCGGCGAAGAGTACACGCTGGCCCTTGCGGCCCGGCATCGGCTCGCCCAGGAGCCGGGGCCGGTGGCGGCCAACCTCTCGACCTCCCGCCTGATGGACGCCGTCGCCCGCGAGGCCGGCGTCGACCTCCACCGGACGCCCGTGGGCGAACTGAACGTGGCCCAGGCCATCCGGCAGGACGGGTGCGTCATCGGCGGCGAGGGCAACGGCGGCGTCATCGACCCGCGGGTCGGCTTCGTCCGCAACAGCCTCGTCGGGGCGGCTTTGGTGCTGGAGATGCTGGCCGCTCGCGGCGCGACGCTCGGGGAACTTGTGGCCGAGTTGCCCGTCTATAAGATGGTGAAGGACAAGGTCCCGCTCGCCGGCGACGCCGACGCCGCCATCGAGGCCGTCCGGGAGCGGTTCCCGGACGCCCAGGCGGACCGGCGCGACGGGCTCCACCTGTCGTGGGAGACGGGATGGGTGCACGTGCGGCCGTCGAACACCGAGCCGGTGCTCCGCATCCTGGCCGAGGCCGGCGACGACGCCACCGCCCAACGGTGGGTCGAGGACGTGAAACAGGCGGTGGGCATGACGGCTTAGGCCCCATGCCGCCTCCCCGGCACAACCGCGACCGCCACAGCGAGGACGCCGCGGGCGCCGTTTCGGCCGCCACAAAAGGGCCGCTCCCGGCGCGCAGGGCGGGATTTCGTGTTGTTGAAACCCGCGATTTTGGGGTATAATACAGGAACAGGCAATAGGTGCCTGTCATGGCCGTTTCACTTCTTGGAGTGCAATTTGACCTAGAAGGGGGATGAACCATGACCGCCGCAGCGCGCCGTATCCTGGTGGTGGTCGTAACGGTTCTGGCGCTCGGCCTGTCGGTGCGTGCGGACGTGCCGTGGAAACAAAACGACGACGACGCCGTAACCCCCGCCACGCTGGACGAACTCAAGGCCGATCTCGGCCAGCCTCGCTACAACCGGATCGTAGACCAGGTTCAATCCAAGGTAACCCTGGCCGAGAAGGCCATGGAACCTTACTACAAGGAGATGGGAAAGCCGGTCGAGAAACGGCGGACGGCCCTGCTCGAGAAGTGCAAGATGCGGTCCGCCCAGATGTACGAGGCCGCTGCCAAACTCGCCCGGCGTATCCAGTTGCAGCTCCAGAAAAAGAGCCATCAGGCGTGCATCAAGAAGCAGTTCGAGCAGCCGAACCGGGATAAAGCCGCCAAGCTGTACCTGGAACTCAGCGTCGACGCCCAGGCGGGCGGCAACATCACGCAGGCAGCCCTCCTCTGCAAGAAGGCCTTGGCGGCCGATCCCGCGAACGAGCAGGCCAAGAGCCTCTTTCGCCAACTGGCCGAGGAGTATCAGCAGGCCATGCGCGACCGCAAGAACCGTTCCCGAAGCGTCGGCGGGGGATCCGACGAAGACGACGGCGACCGCGGTTGGGACGGCCGAGATTGGCGCGACTGGGATGGCCTGCGCGGCCGGGGCTCAAGGTACTAACCCGTTTTGGGGTTTCCTGCCGGCCACGCATCTGTACAATACAAGGCGGCTCGGGCATCCCGGCGTGCCGGGGCGCGCCGCCTTACCGGGAAGGTGGGGCACCCTTTCCGGCACATCACGCGAACGTGGTACCGCCGAAGGGCGGGGAAAGGAGTCTCACTATGCATCGCTTTGTGATCGTCGCACTCGCAGGACTCATCTTCCTCGGGGGGACGGTCGCGGTCGGCGCCGCCGGCGTCCCCTGGAAAGATGGCGACGGCAAGAAGAAGGACGACGCCGCCACCGGCGAGGTCGACCTCCAGACCGAACTGAACCAGGTCCAGTACAACCGGCTCATCAAACCGATCGAGGCCAAACTCGGGGACGTCGAAAAAGCCATGCAGGCCTACGAGAAGGAGATGGCCAAGCCCGTGGGTCGGCAGAACCCCCGCCTCCTCCTGGCGTGCAAGGAACGGGCCGCCACCTACTACCTCGGCGCCTCGGTGGCCGCCAAGAACGCCGTCAACCGCGTTCGCGAAGACCGCCTCAAGAACGCCATCAAAGAGAAGTATCAGACCCCGAACGAACAGAAGGCGATTGATATCTACCTGGAACTCGCCATGAAGGCCCAGGACGAGGGCAACGTCCGTGGGGCCATCGCCTATTACAAACGCATCCTCGGCATCGACAAGCAGAACGCCCAGGCCAGGGAGGCCCTGACCAAAATCGCCAAGGAACTCCAGCAGAAGGCCCGCACCGGCAGCCGGTCCAGCGGCGGCGGCAGCGACGACGACGACCAGAAGGACCGCAAAGGCTACAAACGCGACAAGGATTACACCGGTCGCGGCGGCTGGTAAGCCTGCAACAATCTACCAGAACCCTGAAGCGGGCCGTCCGGCGCGGGCGGCCCGCTTGGCGTGCGCCGCCGGGGCTGTGCGGTCAAGGCGACGCCCCGCCGAAATGCCACGCTGCCCGTTTCACCGGCGTTTTTGGGCCGATCCGGCCTTGCGATCCCCCCTGAAAGGGCAAGACCCTCGACGTTATCGGACGTTTCCCCGTGCCCTTCCCCCGCTTGCTATATTCCCACAATGAAAACCTGGAGTTGACAGACGCCGCTACCCGATAGATAATGTGTGAAGTTGGGGGAGATGGGCAATTCCAGGGAGGGAGACCTGGGCCGCGAGGGAACTGAGCGAGGGAGCATGCCATGAAAGATGTCTACTCTACCGGCGAGGCCGCCAAAATCTGCCGCGTCAGCCAGCAGACCATCATCCGCTGCTTCGACTCCGGCCGCCTTGATGGGTTCCACGTGCCGGGGTCCCGCTTTCGCCGCATCCCGCGCGAAAGCCTCATCAAGTTCATGAAAGAAAACGACATCCCCCTGACGAACCTCGACTCCGACAAGGCCAAGGTCCTCGTCGTCGACGACGAGCCCGAGATCGTCGAACTCCTCGTCGACGTCCTCCAGCGCGACGGCCGCTTCGAGGTCAAGACCGCCACCACGGGCTATGACGCCGGCCTCCTCACCCAGCAGTTCCGACCGGACGTCATCGTCCTCGACTACCTCCTGCCGGACATCAACGCCGACGTGGTCTGCAAGACCATCCGCAGCAACCCTGGTCTGGAGGACACCCACATCGTCCTCATCAGCGCCCACCTCGACGACAGCGAGCAGACCAAGATCGAGCAGATGGGCGTCGATGCGTTCCTCCGCAAGCCGTTCCAGATCGAGGAACTCGTCGGCCGCATCGGCGATCTCCTGAGCCTTTAACCCCGGGGGGCGGTGCGCACTATGCCGGCCGTCGGCCTCAAACGCCGAAAGATCGAACTGCTGCTGGAGGACCTGGACCAGGCCCCCACACTGCCGGGCCTGGCGCACCACGTCCTGACGGTGGCTACCGCCGAGAAGCCCAGCCGGCGCGACCTCCAGATGGCCCTGGAAGTCGACCCCGCCCTGGCCGCCAAGGCCGTCAAGTTTGCCGTCGACCTCGGCCGGCCCGCCGACGACCTCCTCAACATCGACGCCGTCTTCGAGGCGGTCCCCTTCGGCGCGCTCGTGGCCGAGATGCTCAGCACCCAGGCCGCCGACGACGACCTCCTCCACGAGGCCCAACTGCCCGTTCTCTGGCGGCACGCGCTGGCCGTCGCCATGACCTCCCAGATGATCGCGACGCGGCTCGGCACGGTGTCGCCGGAAACGGCGCTGCTGTCCGGCCTGCTGCACGACCTGGGGCAGATCGCGCTGCGGGTCCTCCTGCCGAGAGCCTACCGGCAGGTCCTTGACGAACTGGAGACGAGCGGCGGCGAACTGCTGGAGGCCGAACGCCGCCTCCTGGGCGTCGACCATGCGATCCTCGGCAAACGCCTCGCCCGGCGGTGGGGCCTGCCCGAGGTTTTCCAGAACGTCATCTGGCTGCATCACCAGGCCCAGGTGCCCGAGGGGACCCGGCCCGGCGTCGGCTCGCTCGCCCAGGTCGTCCGCCTGGCGGACCTCCTGGCCCGCCAGTACGGCTGCGGGTACTACGCGTCCGAGCAGATCCGCGAGAACCCCGCCGTCGCCGCCGAACGCCTCGGCCTCTCCGGCGTCCAGGCGGACCACATCGGCCGCCAGATCGAGCAGGCGATGGACCTGAACACCCGGCCGGTCGGCTTCGACGATCGGCCCGACGAGGGCCGCATGCAGCAGGCCTACCGGACCGCCAACGCCCGCCTGGGTCGGCTCCAGCGCCAGCGGGCGGGCGAAACCCGCGCCGCCGAGGCCGCCTCCGGCCACGCCGCCCGCGTCATGACCCTGAACGCCGACCTCGCCACCCGGACGAGTCCGCGCGAGGTCATGGAGTGCATCGCCGACGCCGTCCGCGACGCCCTCGCCTGCCGCCTCGTCGTCCCGTACCTGGTGGCCCGCGACGGCGGATACGTGGAGGGGCTCCGGTGGACGGCGGCCGAGGGCGTGGAAGACCATTTTCTGTACGACCTGTCGGCCGGGGAAGATCTGACCGACCCCGTCCCATCCCCGCCGGCCCGCGGCACCCTCGCCCGGGCCGAACGCAGCCACGCGTGGCTGTTCGACCGGCAGGGCCCCGACCTCGGTGCCGGCCCGTTCTACGCCGTCCCGATGACCGTCGGGGAGTGCGTGGTGGGGGGCGTCGTCCTGGCCCGCACCGACGGCGCAGGCGAGCCCGAACCTCACGAGGCGAAGCAGGCGGCCGACCTGGCGGGCGTGGCGGCCATCGCGCTGCGGCGAGCCCAGGCGGAGGCCGACCTGGTGGCCCTCTCGGAGGAACTCGCCGACGCCAACCGTCGACTCGAGGTCGTCCACCGGGCGGCGCTCCTGGAGGAGAACGTCGCCTCTCTCAGCGAGATGGCCACCGGCGCCGCCCACGAAATCAACAACCCGCTGGCGATCATCAGCGGCCGGATGCAGCAGATGGCCGCCGACGAACAGGACCCCGACCGCCGCAAGACTCTCGACACGGTGATCCAGCAGGCCCACCGGATCAGCGAGATCATCGCGGAACTGCGTGCGTTCGCGAAACCGCCCGCCCCCCGCCTGGACGAGGTGGACCCGGTGGCCCTGGCCCGCCGCGTCGCCGACACCGAACGGGCCCGCGAGGGCGCCGAGGGCGTCGGCGTGACGGCCGTCGGAACCGAAGAGGCCCCCGCCATCCGGGTCGACGCCGACCAGGTGGCCGAGGCGCTCGGTGAAGTCGTCCGCAACGGGATCCAGGCCTGCAACCGGTCGGGCGGCGGGACGGTCCAGATTCGCGTCGAGGCCCTCCCGGCCGGCGCCGGCGTCCGTTTCATCGTGAGCGACGACGGCCCCGGCATGGAGCCGGAGATTCGCGCCCGGGCGCTGGACCCGTTCTACAGCGGGCTGGAAACCGCCCGCCGGCGCGGCCTGGGCCTCTCGAAGGCGTACCGCACCGTCCAGAGGAACGCAGGGAAGATGGCCCTGGAGTCCACCCCCGGACAGGGGACCACCGTCCGGGTCACGTTCCCGTCGGCCGGGGCCGGCGGGGCCGAGCAGCAGGAAACACCCGGCAACGGAGACGCCCAGGGGTAACGGACCGCTGCAAGCGGAAGGAGCAGAGACCTGACAACGAGGTCGGCCGTCGCCGCCGCGGGCCGACCCGACAACGGAAACTGGCCACGGCGATGAGTGACGCCTCTCCCTCCCCCCTCGCTCTCGCGGCTAGCTCTCGCCGTGGCCTGACCTTCGACGGAGGCCGATCGACCCACAGCCGTCGATCGGTCTTCTTGCGCCATAACGTGTGATAATCCGATAACGACGACGTTGAGGGGAGTCAACCGATGCCGACGATGAGTCCCGCCGGCGCAGGCGTGCTGGAAGGCCAGGAGCAGGCCCGGATTCTGGTCGTGGACGACGAGCCGGAGGTGGCCAGTCTCATGGCCGACCTCCTGTCCAGCGCCGACCCCACCTGGCACGTGGAGGCCGAGACCGACCCGGCCGAGGCCCTCCGCCGCTTGGGGAGCGAGTCGTACCACTGCCTCGTCACGGACCTGGTCATGCCATCGCTCGGCGGCCTGCACCTGGCCGAGCGGGCCCGCGACGCCGACGCCCGCCTCGCGATCATCGCCATCACGGGGTGCGGCACGCTGGAAAGCAGCGTCGAGGCGCTCCGGCTCCAGTTTGACGACTTCCTCGAAAAGCCGTTCGACCTGGAGCAGATGAAGCAGGCCGTGGCCCGCTCGCTGGAGAAACGCCGACGCCAGGAACAGCGGGACACCCGTTTCGCGGAACTCGCCCAGGCCAAGACGCAACTCGAGACCTCCCACGCCCAGGTCACCCAGAAACTCGACATCGCCAGCCACGACCTCGTCCTGTCGACGCGGCGGATGGCGCGGCGGCTGGATGAGGTGGCGGTCCGCGCCGACGTCGCCCGGACCGTCATGGGCGTCATCGAACTGGAGGACCTGCTCGGCCTGTGCGCCGAACTCGCCGCCGACCGCGTCTCGTGCCTCTCCTCGACCGTGGCCCTCTACGAGATGGAGGAGCACGCCGTCGGCCTCCTGGTCCGCGCCCGGCCGGACAGCGACGACGCGCCGGCCCTCTCCTGGCTCCGCAGCCCCCTGACCGAGGGCGTCATGTGCCGCGCCGCCCAGACCGGCAAGACCGTCCACGTCGAAACGATCGCCGAGAGCCACCTGATGGACGAACAGGAACGCGGCCTGTGGCCGGAGGGGCGGCTGCTGGCCGTCCCCATTCCGCTCCAGGGGCTGACCGTCGGGACCATCGTCCTCCACCGCCACGACGACGACGAGACGTTCGCCGCCGACGACGTCAAGGCGGTCGGCCAACTCGCCGACGTCGTGGGTCCGGCAATCCAGACGGCCAAGGCCCACCACCGCCAGCGGTGCCAGATCTACGCCTCGCTCGAAGCCATCGCCGACGGCGTGGAACGCCGCGACGGGTACCTGAAGGGCCACGCCGCCCGCGTCCTGGCGTACGCCATGCCGGTGGCGACGGTCCTCGAACTGCCGCAGGCCCAGGTCGGGGCCCTCCAGATTGCCGCCCGCCTGCACGACATCGGCCGCATCACCGTGCCGGACTCCGCGGTCAACCATCCGGGCCCGCTGAACGAGGCCCAGTGGGAGATGGTCCACCGGCACCCGGACGCCGGGGCGGACTTCCTCAGGCCGCTCGACTTTTTCGGCGAGGTCGGCGACATCATCCGCTCCCACCACGAGTCGTACGACGGCACGGGGTACCCGCAGATGAAGGCCGGCGAGGAAATTCCGCCGGTGGCCCGTATCCTGGCCGTCGCCGATACCTTCGACGCCATGACCAGCACTCGCCCCCATCGGGAGGCGATGGACCTGGAACCCGCCCGCGACCAGATACGCCGGCTGTCGGGCCAGCAGTTCGACCCGCGGGCGGCCGAGGCGTTTCTCACCATCCCGCTGGCCGTCCTGACCGAGATCCGCGCCAGCCACCGGTGAGCGTGGGGGAGACCCCTCCAAATCGAACTCCCGCGCGGCCGTCCTCCTGGGCCGCTGCGACCGTCTCATGCCGTCCTTGACTTCCGCCGTCGGCGCCGGTCTAATGCGCCGTCACAGGGAGCCGCAGGCACCTCCGAGCGTCTCGCACAAAGGTCAGCCCATCCGATGGACACCCGCACGGTCGTCATCACGGACCCCGCCTCGGACGAGGCAGCCATCCGGGACGCCGGCGCCGCCCTGGCCGACGGGCGGCTGGTCGTCTTCCCGACCGAAACGGTCTACGGCCTGGGGTCAAGCGCCGCCAACCGGGAGGCGATCGACGCCCTCAGCCGCCTGAAGAAGCGCGACGAAACCAAGCCGTTCACCCTGCATTTGGCGGAGCCGTCGGAGGCCGAGACCTACTCGGGACCCCTGCCGCGCGTCGCCCGTCGGCTGATGCAGAAGACGTGGCCGGGTCCGCTGACGCTCGTCGTGCCGGACCGTCGACCGTCCGGCGACCCGCCGGCGGACCTCATCGAGTCCGCCGTCTACCACCGGGGCACCGTCGGGTTGCGGTGCCCGAGCCATCCAGTGGCGCGGGCGATCCTTGCCGCCGCCGGCGTCCCCGTAGCCGCGACCAGCGCAAACCTGCGCGGCGACACCCCGCCGCACTGCGCCGACGACGCCCGCGCGCAGCTGGCCGGCCGCGTCGACCTGGTCGTCGACGCCGGTCCGACGCCGCTCGACGCCCCGTCGACAGTGGTCCGCGTGACGGAGGACGGCGGCCACGAGGTGCTGCGGGAGGGGGCGTTTGCGGCCCATCGCGTGGCTCGCCTCGCGCGGACGTTCATCCTGTTCGTCTGCACGGGCAACATGTGCCGAAGCCCCATGGCGGAGGGCCTGGCCCGCCTGCGGCTGGCGGAGCAGCTGGGCTGCCGGCCGGAGGCGCTGCCGGACCACGGCATCGACGTGGCCAGCGTGGGGACCGCCGCCGCCGCGGGCTCCGGGCCGAGCGAGAACGCCGACCGGGCCGCACGCGACCTCGGCGCCGACATCCGGGCGCACCGCACCCACCCGATGACCGTTGACGTGCTGCGAGCGGCCGATTATATTTGGGTCATGACCCGGGGGCATCTCGACGCGGTCGTCCGAACGGCGCCCGAAGTCGCGCCGCGGGCCGACCTGCTCGACCCCGCCGGCAAGGACATCGCGGACCCGATCGGCGGCGACCTGGACCGGTATCGCGCCTGCGCCCGGCGCCTGGACGACGCCATCACGCAGCGAGTGCAGGAGATCGTTTGATGAAGATCGCGCTGGGCACCGATCACCGCGGGTACCACGTCAAGGAACGGCTGAAGAACTTCCTCATCGGCGGGGGCCACGACGTGACCGACTGCGGGTGCCCCTCCGAGAAGTCGTGCGACTACCCGGATTACGCCATCCCGCCGTGCCTCAAGGTGACGCGGGGCCAGGCGGAACGCGCGATCCTGATGTGCGGCTCGGGCATCGGCGTGACGATGGTGGCCAACAAGGTGTCGGGCATCCGTGCCGCCCTCTGTCACGACGAACTCACCGCCGAAATGAGCCGGCGCCACAACGACGCCAACGTCCTCTGTCTGCCGGCCGACCTCCTGGGCGACGAACTCATCCGCCGGATGATCCAGGTCTGGCTAGAGACGCCGTTCGACGGCGGCCGGCACGCCCGCCGGGTCAAGAAGATCATGTCGGCCGAGCGGCACCTGTGCGACAACGGCCCGGACGAGGCCGCCACCGCCGAGGCCCGCCGGCGCCGCAACGCCCGCAAGGCCTCCCGCAAGAAGGCGTGAGGGCTTGTGTGGTGCCCGGCCCTGGGCGCCACGCCGCTGATGGAGCAGAAGTGCGAATCCCGCGCTGTGGGTCTCCCGGCCCACCGCGCACCCGTTGGGCGCCATGCCGTGCCGCGCCGTGACCGTCGGCGTGCGCCTCCGTATCGAGCGGCCCACCGCGCAAGAAGGTCGGTCAAGCCGAATTGTGGTGCGTGTCACCGGAACTTACCTGGATGTTCGTCAGGATCCTCACAAAAGACAAAGAATAAAAAGGGGCAAATGAGACATATAATAATGCTGTCCCAAATAAAAAACGCTGCTGTGTTGGCCGGAATCGCTGTACTGCTGTTTTGCGTCGCCGACGACGCCTATGCACAGCATGCCGACAAACCGCGGCCGGAAGCCTGGAAGAATCTCGTTTATGGCGGGCGCTTCATGGACAGGATCGTGCCTGCGCCCATTTACGACAAGCTGACGAGCGATACGTGGGGCGCCGATGCGGTGCGGCCGCGTGACATTCATAATGGAATTGAAGACCCCAACTGGTCGTATTGGGGCGGCAGGCCCATTCTGAGACCGGACGGCAACTATCATTTGTTTGTCGCTCGTTGGAGAGAAGACAACCCGCGTGGACATGCCGGATGGCCTAACTCCGAGATCGTTCAGGCCGTCTCCGACAGGCCAACCGGGCCTTTTGTCGTGAACCAAAGGCTCGGCCCGGGCCATTTCCCGGAAATCCATCGACTGAAAGACGACGAGTACGTGGTTTATTATTTTCACGGATGCTACACGGCCAGGAGCCTTGAAGGACGGTGGAAACACTTCACAAAGGAAGAACTTGGTTTCCCGAAAGCGACGTTCGGCTCGTTGGCCGTGCGAGAAGACGGCAGCTTGCTGATGATTGGCCGCGCCTTGCGAGTTTCGATCAAGGAAAACGGCGCGGACGAGTTCCGCCTGGTCAGCAATAAAGCGATTCGCCCCAAGATTCCAGGCTGCTATGAAGATCCCATGGTGTGGCGGACGGAGATTCAGTATCACCTGATCCTCAATGACTGGCTCGGCCGCACCGCGTATCACATGCGCTCCAAGGACGGCGTTCATTGGAAAGAGGATCCCGGCGAAGCGTACACCATTGACTTTGACGGATACGAGGACGGCACGAAGGTCAGATGGTACAAGTATGAGCGGCCTAAGGTCTTGCAGGATCAATACGGCCGCGCCACGCATTTGTACCTGGCGGTCATCGACGTGCCGAAGAAGCAAGACCTGAGCAAAGACAATCACAGCTCAAAGAACATCGTCCTGCCGCTGGTTGTGGGGCGGCGACTGAAGATCCTCAACACGGACAAGATCACCGCGGACACCAGGACGATCCGTCTGCAAATACTTGCGGAAGAAGGCTTCGATCCTCCTACGGATGTCGACATCGATTCCTTGCGGTTCGGCGCACCGGAAGAAGTCGACTTTGGCCGCGGCTGCAAGCCGATCAAGTCGGAGAAATCCGGCAAGGATCTTATCGTGACATTCGATGGTACGGGTAATGGGCTTACCGACGACAACTTTGCCGCAAAACTGATTGGCAAGTCCACCAAGGCCAAGCTCCTGTTTGGCTATTCGCGTTTGCCGGGAGTGGACTATGCACCGTATGTCCTCCCGCGGTAAGCCTGCGGACGTTAGAACCAAGTGCAAAAGCGCACTGAAGGGCCTCGCTCGGAATGACACACGCGCGGAGCGCGATACGATGAGCGATAACGCCGACGCAAACGAGAAAGGCTCGACTTAAGCCCCGTTTCGGGGCGGCCGGGTATGGCTGGAACCCCGCCAGAAACCCTTAACTTAATGCCATTGGGGACAGGGTACTTAACTCTCCTGCCGTGCAGGTTTCGGGCCCGGCTTCTTCGGCCGAAGCGGACGGCCGAGGCGTATCTCCAGCCGGTCCAGAAACACCGGGCTGCCCAACGGCCGGCCGGTCCGCCCGTGTCGTCGCAGACGCGCGGCGGGCCGGGAAACCCGCCGCGCGGCATCTCACGACGGCAGGTTCTGCAACGTGTCGGTGGCGCCGACGAGGACAAGGATGTCGCCCTCGCGGATGACGGTGTGGGCCATCGGCAGGTCGAGCACCTGTTCGGGGGGTTCGACCTCTTCCGCTTCCTCTTCGGCCACGGCGGTCTTACGGGCCTCCTTGGCGGCCTTCCTGGCTCCCTTGCCGGTCGGCTCGACGGGCCGGCGGATGGCCACCAGGTTCACCTCGTACTTGCGACGGAGGTCGATCTCGCCAAGCGTCTTGTCGTGCCACGCCTTCGGTGCACGGATCTGGACCAGGCTGTGCCCCTCCGACAACGACAGGTGCTCCACGATGTTCGGGTTCACGAGTTGCCGGGCAAGGCGGTCGGCGACCTCTTCCTCGGGCAGGATGACCTCGTCGGCGCCGACCCGGCGGAGGATTCGCCGCTGCGTCACGGTGGAGGCCCGGCTGATGACCTGCGGCACGCCCATGGCCTTGAGGGTGGTGGTCGCCAGGACGTTGGCCTCGAAGTCCTCGCCGATGCTGACGATGGCGGCGTCAACGTCGCCCACCTCCTGGGCCTTGAGAGGTTCCTCGTCGGTGGCGTCGAGGCGCACGGCCAGGGCCACCTCGTCGCGCATGCGTTCGACGAGGTCCTCGGCCTTGTCGACGGCGATGACCTCCTGGCCGGCCTCCGTCAGGGCCTGCGCCAGCCGGCGGCCGAACCGCCCGAGCCCGATGACCAAGAATCGTTTCATCGTGATCTCTCCTGCCGATGCGTCGTGCGTAGCACACAGGTGCCACGGATTGCTCGCAATCCTCGCTGACCGGTGCGGCGCACGGTTTGACAAGCAAACCGTGGCACCTTGCTTCCCGCTCGGCGCGGTGGCCCAGGAGGACCACCGCGCGGAATCTGTAGCCCTTACGAAATTGCCACGTCCTCCCTCGCGTACTCGTATCGCTGCGGCTTGGTCTTGAACTGCATCGCCACGAACAGCGTCAGCAGCCCGATCCGGCCGACGAACATCGTGCCGGCCAGCAGCAGCCGACCGACCGTATTCAGCAGCGGCGTCGTGCCGGTCGAGAGGCCGACCGTGGCAAAGGCGGACTGCGTCTCGAACAGGGCGTCGAGGAAAGTGTACTCGGCGCCGTCGCTCATGCCCCAGGCCGCCAGGGCGATGCTCGTCCCCGCCACCCACGCCACGCCGACCGCCAGGATCGCCAGGGCCCGGCGGACCGTCTCGCGTGGAATCTGCCGCCGGAACGCCTGGACGCTGGAGCGGCCCCGCAGGGTCGCCCACACGCCGCACAGCACCACGACGACCGTGACGGTCTTGATGCCGCCGCCCGTCGAACCCGGCGAGGCCCCGATGAACATCAGCGCCACGGTCAGGAACTTCGTGGGCCCGGCCAGATGGGTGGTATCGGTCGTGTTGAAGCCGGCGGTGCGGGCCGTGGTGGCAAGGAACCAGGCCCCGCTCGCGCGCCGGGCCCACGTCCGCCCCAGGGGCGACGCCGCCGCCACGTCCGGCCCGGCGGGATCGGCCGGGGCGGCGGCGGTTTTGCGCCAGGCGTCCTCCCGCCCGGGGGCGGTCTCCAGCACGAGCGCCAGGCCCGTCCCACCCACGAGCAGCACCGCCGTCGCCACGAGCGCCAGTTTCGACTGAAGCGTCAACCGCCGCTTCATGAGCGGGGCGCCCCCCCGCGCGACCACCCGGTACCGCACCATACGGGCCAAGTTATACAGGACGGCGAACCCGATGCCACCCGCGATGATCAGCAGCGGGAACACGATGTTCGCCTGCCATGTGTCGCGATACGAGATCAGGCTGTCGGCGTACAGGCAGAATCCCGCGTTGCAAAACGCCGAGACGCTGTGGAACACGCTGTAGAAGACCCGTTCGCCGAGGGGCACGGCATCGCCGGCGGCGGTGTGGTCCCAGAGGCCGAACAGGAGCATCGCCCCGAGGGCCTCGATGGCCAGCGTCGTCAGGAGGATGAAGGTAGTCAGGCGTCCGATCTCGGCCCGCAGGTCGTGCGTGAACGCCTCGCGAAGCACCAGGACCTCGCGAATGCGCATGCCCCGCCACATGAAGAGCGCAAAGACGGAGGCATACGTCATCAGCCCCAGGCCGCCCAGTTGGATGAGCACCAGGATCACGTACTGCCCGAACCGCGACCAGTGCGTGCCCGTGTCGACGACGATCAGGCCGGTCACGCACACGGCGCTGGTAGCCGAGAAGACGGCGTCCGTCAGGGTGGTGGGCGGCTGGCCCTCGGCCGTCGACGCCGGCAGCAGGAGCAGGCCCGTGCCGATGGCGATGAGCGTCAGGAACGACCCGACGATCAGCAGCGCCGGCCGCACCTTCTGCATGGCCAGGTGCTGGTGCAGTTCCACGAGGCGCGCCAGGATGCACAGGACGATCACCAGATGCACGCCCCGCACCAGCCACACGTCGGGCTTCGGCACGCCGGCCCACCGTACGGTGGCGACGTAGGCAAGAAACGCACCGGCCAAGACGAACTCGAACCATCGGAATCGCAGCAGCGCCAGCCGGTGCCGGGCCAGGACCAGCCGCAGGACCGGGTCGGCCAGCATCGCCACCAGGGCCGCCCACTCGATCCAGTGGAGGACGTCCCGGCCCTCGGCGTAGAGGTCGAAGCCGTACTCCAGCACGAGGCTCCCCGCCGCCAGAATGATGACCGGCAGCAGGGCCGTCACGAGGTACGGACGGGCCCGCTCCAGCAGGCTGGGGGACAGGTCGGGGGAAGCGACGGGCCGGGGCATCGTTCGCGGTCTCTCCGGGTCGGTGCGGGGCCCGGCCGGGTCGCGTGCGTCCCTGGCGGCCGGACACTCACGGGCGCTGCGACACTGCTTGCTGCGCGACCCCGACCGGCTGCACGGCCGCACAAACGGGACTTCGCAGGCCGGGAGCCGAGGCCCCCGCGTGCGGCGCGGCCGCGTCACGCGGTCACGTCGGCCTTATAAGAGCATCCTCACGGCTCGTTTACCAGCAGTTTCATTTCGTGCAGGCACAGCCCATATCGGCCGCCCGGCGGATTGAATTCCAGTTTCACGCCGTTCCAGCCCGGGCTGAAGTTGGCCGAATAACACAACCACACCGTCCGGCCGCCGTCGCGGATGAACTTGCTGGGGACGTTGAGAAAATACGCCTGCTCGCCGAAATGCTTCATGTACACGACCATCCGCCAGGGCCCGGTGATCCGGTCCGCCTCCAGGATGTAGGAATCCATCTTGGCCACGGTCGGCCAGCCGTCCGTGATGCACATCAGATACTTCTTCAGGCCGGGCACCCACGTGGCCGTCGCGCACCCCATACGGTTGTTCCATTCGACGAGCGGCTGGATGTTCCGGAAGTCGTGGGTCCACAACGGGTTACCGTCGCCGTCGTGTCCGGCAAAGAACTCGTAGGCATGGACATCGTTGATGGTTTCCGGCGACGGTGCGACGCGGGCCAGGTACACCTGGTCGGCGCTAATCCAACTGAGGTTGGCGTGGTCAAAATCGTCATCGCATTCCTGGGCCTCGAATCCGCCGCCCGGCGCGGGCTTGATGCACGGTCGCGGCTCCGGGTCGTCTTCCACCGCGCCCATCCCGAGCAGGTACGCCTTGCCGTCCGGCGAATGCTCCATGTTCCTGCCGAAGTCCACGAAGTGCGGCGCGCCCATCTTCACCGGGCCGAGGTACTCCTTCGGCTCAGGGAAGAGCGGCTCTGCGGGCGAATGCGGCGAGGGCACCCACGTCTTGCCGTCATCCCGCGACATCTGGAACCCCGGCATCGGCCCCAGGTTCGGCCAGTTCCATCGAAACCCCTTGTGCAAATAGCTCCCGGCCGGTCCGAGACAGTACGTCCCGTAGTACCAGACGCCGTCGTACACCAGCGAACCGCACGGGTACCGCCCCTGGTACGGTTTGGCGCTGGCCTTCTTCGGGGGGGACGTGTTCTTGATAACCAACTTCAGCGGGTCGTCGCCGATCATCACGGCGTGCCCCGTGTGGGCGTTCTCACCCCGGCCGGACGAACACCCGATGCCGTCGGTCTTGCCGTCGGTCCACGGCGAATAGAGGTTCCCGTCGCTCGCCCAGGACGGATAGAACGTATCGCCACACCGGTAATCGCTGTGGCGGCCAGTGAAGACGACGCCGGTCAGCGTTTTCGACGACTCGAACGGGCAGCCCTCGGGCACCTCGGACTTCCAGCGGAACGCGCCGCCGGCCTCTTCCGCCGATCCCGAACCGCCGAGCAGCAGCACGCCGGCCACGATGCCGCCAACCACCAGGCACCACGCGGAAAACCGTGTCATCCCCATACCCCTTTTCGCCGGGATTTACCGAGTCGCCTGAATGTCTCCGAGCCTCTCCGCCGATTCTACCCCGATCGCGCCGCGCAGCAAGGCCTTCTTCGGCTCGGCGCAGACACGAGGGGACGGACCGGGCGCACCCGGCGACGGACGTGGGACAAAATCCCATGCGACGTGGGCCGCAGCCGCCGGTCAATCCGCCTGGCCGTCGTGCCCCGGCGACCACGATGAATCGGAAGCCGCTGCCGCACCGGCCCCGGACGCCAGCGCGGATCCCTCTTCCGTCACGAGGCCCATGTTCTCCAGCGCCAGCGAGAGGCTGGCCTCGACGACCTCCTCGTCCGGCTGGCGGTCCAGGGCCTCGCGGTACTGCTCGACGGCCATCGGCCAGAGGCCCCGGTCGGCATACACCAAGCCCAGCCGGTAATGCAGGTCCACGTACTCGGGCTCGATATGGACGGCCCTTCCGAGGGCGTCGGCGGCTTCGTCCAGGCGCCCCATCTCCCACGCCGTCAGCCCCAGTTTGACCAGGGCCTTGACATACGTCGGATTGATTTCGACGGCCGCCCGGAACTGCTCGGCCGCCTCTTTCGTCCGTCCGGCGCTCTTCAGGAGCAGCCCGTAGCGGTACCGGTAGTCCGGGAAGTCGGGGTGCTGCTCGACGGCTTCGGCGTGGTCGCGGAGTTCGGCCTCCAGGACGTCGGCGGGCTCGAGGGCCTCGACCACGGGCGCGAGGCTCGCCGCCGGCACGTCGAGTTCCTTCCCCAACGCCGACGACATCGCCGACCGGATCAGCACCCGCGACACCTCCTGGTACAAGGCGCCGGAGCCGGGCGCGATCTCGCACGCCATCTCGATCACCTCGTCGGCGTCGCGCTGGCGGCCCATCTGGCGGTACGCCACCGCCAGGCCGGCGTAGGCTTCGAGGTACGCGTCGTTGACGCGCATGGCCCGCTGGTACAGACGGACGCCCTCCTCCACGCGGCCGCGCTCCATCATCACCTGGCCGCGCAGCACCAACGCATCGAGATAACGCGGGTTCAGCGCGAGGGCCTGCTCCAGGTGATGGTCGGCGGCCTCCAGGTCCCCCGCGGCCGCCAGCAGACGGGCCGCCCGGAAGTGCATGTCCGGATAATCGGGATGGGCGTCGAGGACGCGGCGGATTTCCGCCAGCGCCTCCTCCGGCATGCCGTCGTCCTCCAGACAGTCGGCCAGCCGACACCGGGCCTCCCAGTTGTCGGGTTCGACGATGATGGCTTCCTGGTACTCGCGAATGGCGGCGTCGGTGTCGCCCCGGCGGGCCTGAATGGACGCGAGGTTCATCCGGGTCTCGAAGTCGCCCGGTTCCTGCCGCTTCAGCGCCGCGTAGTGATGGGCGGCGGCGTCGAGGTGGCCCTCGACGACCTCCAGCGCCGCCAGCCGCTGCCGCGCCGGCCCGTGCGCCGCGTCCGCCGCCAGCGCCGACCGGTACGCCTCCATCGCCGCGGCATGGTCGCCCTGGCGCTCCTGCAACTGGCCCGTCACGTAATGGACCGTGGCCGGACAATCCGCCCGCTCGCCGAGCGGGGCGAGCACCTCGACGGCGCCGGCGGGGTCGCCCAGGTCGCTCTTGACGGCCGCCAGCGCCACCCGCGCATCCTCCAGACGGGGATCGAACCGGACGGCCTGCTCCAGCGCGCGCCGGGCCGCGCCCAGCCGCCCGAGTTCCATCTGCTTCAGCCCGAGGGCCAGCAGCAGCCCCGGCCGCCGCGGATGGGCTTCCACCTGCGCCTGGATCGCCTCCAGGCTCGTGTCGCTCGGCGATTGGATAAACTTACTCAGATAGCCCGTAAAGTCCCCCGCCAGGCCGCGCCCGAGCAGTCGCAGGAGGTAACTCATGCGTCACCCCCTTCCGCGGCGCCGCGCTCGGCGACGGCAGCGACGGCGTGACGGGCTTCGTCGGAGTCCACCCCGAGTTCCAGGGCCCGCCGGTAGGCGTGGGCGGCCTCGTCCGACCGGCCCTGGTCCCGCAGCAGCCGGCCGAGACGGACGTGCACGTCCGGCCACTCGGGCCGCAGGTCTGCCGCCCGCCGGCAGCGGGATTCCGCTCGCTCGGTCCGGCCGGCCTTCTCGTACAGCCGGACCGCCAGCAGGCACGCCTCGACATAGTGGTCGTTCAGCGAGAGGGCCTTCTCGGCCGCCTCGATGGCCCGGTTCACCTCGCCGAGTTCCTCCGCCACGACGCTGAGCCCGAAGTAGAGGTCGGCATGCCCCGGCCGCTCGGCCGCCAGCCGCGAGAGCGCCCGCCGCGCCGCCCGGAGAGTCTCCCGCCGGGCCGCCCCCGGCGCGCCCTTTCGCGGAATGAGGGCCTCGGCCACCTCGGGGTCCCGGGCGACGATCTGCTCGACGGCGGCGGTCCGGCGCGACGGCTTCGGCGGCCGGCGACCCGGCCGGGCGCCCGTCTCCCGCCGCGTCCGCTCGCCCAGCCGGACGAGCCACTCAAGCGCCTCGCCGTCCGAGCCCGCCAGGCGGACCGCCTCGCGCAGGGCCTCCAGGGACGAGGCGACCCGCCCCGCGGCCCCGCGCGCCAGGGCCAGGTCCCGCGCGTACGCGAACGACGTCGGCTCCTGCCTGGCCGCCCGTTCCAGGTGCCGGAGGCCCGTCTCGTAATCGCCGGCGCCGCACAGGAGGAGTCCCAGCAGGTGGGCGAGGCGTGCGGGACGGTCGGCGGCGGCGAGCCCCTCGCGCAGGGCCTCCCGCGCCTGGGCCGGCCGGCCCGCCCGGACCAGCCACGCGGCCAACCGGCCGTGCGACTGCGGCCGGTGCGGTTCGTCACGGACCCGCCTGCGCAGCCGCGCCTCCTCCTCGTAATCGTGATGCCGTTTGCCGTCGTGCACGGTCATGGGTTCCTACGGTTCGATAAACCTCTTGTGTTCCGCACGGTGGGGCTCCCGGCCCACCGCGCGGAAAACGTCCGCTTCGGCCCTGCGCGGCGGACCAGGAGGCCCGCCGCGCGGGAATGTAACGATTGTCACGCCGCCCTACGGCACGATGAGGGTGTTGAACCCGGCCTGGCGGAGCCGCTGCGCCAGCGACGCCGCGCCGGAGTAAGTCCGCTCGTTTCCGACCTGGACGGCCGTCAGCCGCCGCCCGCTGGAGGTCACCCGCGCCAGGCGCGGGGTGAAGCCGGCCTGGCGGACCTCGCGGGCCTGGGCGGCCGCCGACGCCTGGGCCCGGAACGCCCCCGTCTGGACGCGGAACGCCTCGGCCCCCGCGTAGCGAGCGGCCTGGCGCGCGGCCGGAGAGTCCGAGTAGTTCACCATCAGGTAGTGCAGATACTGGCGTCCCTTCTCCCACTGCCCCAGCCGCTCCAGCGCCACGCCCGTCCGGAGCAGCACGTTCGGCACGGGCACCTCGTCGTGCGGGTCGGCGAGGACGGCCGCGTACTGCTTGACGGCCTCGACGTCATTGGCTTCCTCGTAGTAGAGGTTGCCGAGCGCGACGCGGGCGAACTGGTCGATGGGCGGCCGGGCGCCGGCCCCGACGGCCCGGAGGAAGTCCGCCTTCGCCTCCGGCCGGCGCTCCAGGTGCACCAGAGCCTGGCCGCGGTAATAGTACACCTCGCCGCGGTCCGGCGAGTCCGGGTCCATCCGCAAGTACCGGCTGAAGCCCTTGACAGCCTCGCTGTATCGGCCGGCCTGAAAGGCGGCGTAGCCGGCATCGAAGACGTCCCGGTCGGCCCGGCGGGTCTGGGCGCAGCCGCTCGCCATCGCGAGCACCAGGAGCGCAGCCAACAGGAAGGCCAGGAGCCGGATGAGCAGCAGCCTCCCGCTTGTCAGGGCACACTGCATGGGCGATTCCGAACGGACACGGCGGCCGGGCCGGCGGCCGGCGCGGGCGCAGCCGGGTCCCCCAACGGTTGCCGTCACTGAAGGTTACATCGGCCCCGCGCGGGAAGGGTCTTCAGCAAAAGCGGGGGGGTCGCGGTTTATCGGACGTGGGGCTTTCGAACCCGCTGCGCGTTGGGCGCGCGATGCCTTTCGAGCCCCGAGCGTAAGCTCGGGGGTACGTACGAGTCGCGGCGCAGCTTTCGCGTGCGAGGATCGCGCCGCGGATGGAAGTACCCGCGAACTCACTCGCCTTCGCCAAAGCTATGGCGGGCAGGCGTTCGCGGCTCGGGGGGCGGCGGTCGCGTTCAGCGCGGCGGGTACGGAGACCCGCCGCGCACCAATCCTCGCGGCGAGGCCCTACGCCCCGGCCAAGCGGTCCTTCAGCCACGCGACCACGCCGTCCGAGGGCACCCGGACCTGCTCCATCGAGTCCCGGTCGCGGACCGTCACGGTGCCGTCCTCATTCGTCTGCCCGTCCACCGTGACGCAGAACGGCGTGCCGGCCTCGTCCTGTCGGCGGTAGCGTCGGCCGACGGCCCCCTTCTCGTCGTAGAACGCGGTCATCTGCTCGCGGCAGGCCTCGTACAGGGCCCGGGCCTTCTCGGGCATCCCGTCCTTCTTCACGAGCGGGAAGACCGCCACCTTCACCGGCGCCAGACGCGGATGGAGGCGAAGCACCGTCCGCTGCTGCGGGTTGCCCTTTTCGTCCGGGGCCTCGTCCTCGTCGTACGCCTCGCAGAGGAACGCCAGGGCGGCCCGGTCCACGCCGCCGGACGGCTCGATGACGTACGGGACGAAGCGGTACGGCATGCCCTGCTTGGCCTCGGCGGCGGCCTGTTTGGCGGCCTTCTTGTCGCCGCCGTAGTGCTCGGGCTTGTACTGTCCGGCGTCCTGCTGCCATCGCTCTTCGTCGAAGTACGCCATGTCGCGGCCGCTCCTGTCCTGGTGGGCCTTGAGGTCGAAGTCCGTCCGGTTGGCGATGCCCTCGAGTTCACTGACGCCGAACGGGAAATCGTACTCGACGTCGGCACAGGCCTCGGCGTAGTGGGCGAGTTCGTCCTCCTCGTGGTCGCGGAGGCGGAGGCGGTCGCTCGTCAGCCCGTGGCGGACGTACCAGGCGTACCGGGCGTCGCGCCACCAGGTGTACCACTCGGCGGCCTGGTCGGGATGGCAGAAGAACTCGATCTCCATCTGCTCGAACTCGCGGCTGCGGAAGGTGTAGTTGCGCGGGTTGATCTCGTTGCGGAACGCCTTGCCAATCTGGGCGATGCCGAACGGGAGTTTCAGGCGCTGCGTGTCGAGGACGTTCTTGAAGTTGACGAAGATGCCCTGGGCGGTCTCGGGGCGGAGATGGGCCACGGAGGATGAGTCCTCAAGGGCCCCCACGTACGTCTTGAACATCATGTTGAACTTACGGGCGTCGGTCAGCTCGCCGCCACAATGCGGGCAGCGATCACCGCTCCGAGCGCTTGACAAGGGGCGCGCGAGAAAGTAGGAATCCTGTCCGTCCTCAACGAATACCTCGGTCCTGTCCGCAGGCTTGCCCGCATCAGCCACTGGTTTAGGCACGAGCTTGGCGCGTTTGGAGTCGAGCACTCTTCTGACGAGCCTCTGCATGTCCTCAAGCGTTGCGCCTGGCTCAGCCAGACAGGTAGGATTACCTCCTCGGTCAAGTAGAGGCTGCAAGTTATGCATTCTGTAGTCCGTCCAGTTGTCAATGCGCTGGGGTATCGCATCAACTGGCAGGAGAATGAGACGCTCGAACGTATCCGCGCGATAGCGGGCCTTGCACTCCTTGCAGTCCACCAGGGGATCGTTGAAACTGACGACGTGCCCGCTGGCCTCCCACACGGTCGGGTTCATGATGATGGAGCAGTCGAGGCCGACCATTTCGATCGGCTCGCCGTCGGGGCCGGTGGGCGGGCGGCGGACGATGTCGTCCCACCACGCCTGCTTGACGTTCCGCTTCAGTTCCACGCCCAGGGGGCCGTAATCCCAGAAGCCGTTCAGGCCGCCGTAGATCTCGCTGGACGGAAAGATGAACCCGCGGCGCTTCGCCAGGGCGACGAGGCGTTCCATGCGGTCGGTATCGCTGGCCATGCGTGCTCCTCGTGTCGAAAGGCTGCTTACAGCGTGTGCGCGGCGTGCTATGCGCGGCGGGCCTATGCACCCGCCGCGCCGCCTTGCACTGGCGGGCAAGCCGCCAGTGGCACCCGGCGCGTCGCGTTGAGGCCGCATGATAGTCGCCCGCGGCGGACGGGTCAATGGGCCTTCGGCCGCGGCTTTCCCCGTCACCCGGCACCGGCGGACGGGCCTCTTTTGCGCGGAACCCCGCCAGACGGGCGCGGTTTGATACAGGGCGTACATTTCAGGACGGTTTTGCACACCAGAACGCGTGCCGGAGGGCTTAAACGGGATAACTTCCCGCGCCAAGCGGTGTTAGGCTTGACGGGGCTCCGTTCTTAACGTATACTTACTCAATTCGCGGGGGGTGGAGCCCCCGGCAGAGACCAAAAACAAGGGTGAGGGGTCTGCTGGGTCGTCGATTTGTCGGGACTCTTTTCGGAAGACATCCTGGACGATGTCGCTCGCGCGAACGACATCGTCGACGTGGTTTCCACGTACTTCCCGTTGAAAAAGGCCGGGAAGGACTACGTGGCGCTGTGTCCGTTTCACAGCGAAAAGACCCCTTCCTTCACCGTCAGCCCCAGCAAGCAGATTTTCAAGTGCTTCGGTTGCGGGCGCGGCGGCAGCGTGTTCAACTTCGTGATGGCGAAGGAGAACGTGACCTTCCCCGAGGCCGTGCGAATACTGGCCGAGCGAGCGGGTATAGAACTCCGGGAGGACCCCGAGGCCCGGCAGAAGGCCCAGGGACGCCGCAGGGTGCGGGACGTCCTGGCCTGGGCGATGGAGCGGTTCCAGGCAGGCCTGGCCCATCCGCGGGAAGGCGAGCCCGCACGCGAGTACCTGGCGGGCCGCGGCCTGACCGAGGAGACCATCGAAACCTTCGGCCTTGGTTTCGCCCCCGACGCATGGGACAACCTGATCCGGGCGGGACGCCGCGACAACGTCTCCCTGGAGGCGCTGGAGAAGGCGGGCCTCGTCCTGCCGCGAAACGACGGCACGGGCATGTACGACCGGTTCCGCGGACGGGTGATCTTCCCGATCCTCGACGCCCTGAGCCGGCCGATCGGTTTCGGCGGCAGGATCCTGGGCGATGGCGAGCCCAAGTATCTGAACTCGCCGGAAACAACGATCTTTCACAAGAAAGAAGCCCTGTACGGCTTGCCGCAGGCACGCGACGCCATCGAGAAGGACCGCCGCGCCGTCGTCGTCGAAGGCTACTTTGACGTGATTATGCCGTACCAGACGGGCGTCAAAAACTGTGTGGCCACGCTCGGAACGTCGCTCACCGACGAGCACATCCGGGCGCTGAAACGGTACGCCGACGAGGTCGTCGTGGTCTTCGACAGCGACTTGGCCGGCCAACGGGCCGCCGACCGGGCGATGGAACTTTTCCTCGCCCACGACGTCCGTATTCTGGTGGCGGTCGTGCCGGACGGCAAGGACCCGTGCGACTACTGTGCGGCCCACGGGGCGGAGGCGTTCCGCACGGTCCTGGCGGAGGCCGACGACGCCTTCAAGTACAAGTGGACCCTGGTCCAGCAGGCTCTGGAGGGGGCGACGAATCCGGCGGCCCGCCAGCGGGCTCTGCGGGCGATGCTCGAAAGCGTCCTGAAAGCCCCGGCCCTGGCGCAGCAGGATCTGCGGCTCCAGCGGGACCTGATCCTGGGCCACATGAGCCGGACGCTCGGCATCCCGGAGGCGACGCTGCGGGCCGAGTTTCGCCGGCTTCGCCGGTCGAGCGGCCGGTCCGCGGCCGGCACCGAGACCGGCCGGAACCTGCCGGGCGCGGCCGCCCACGGACGCCGTTGGGCTGCCGAACGCGAACTGCTGACCGCCCTGGTCTGCCGGCCGTCGGCCGTCGAGGACGTGGCCGACGACCTGCCGCCCGAGCGGATCCGGACCGAGGCGTTCCGGCGGCTGTACGAGGCGATCCGGCAGGATCCCGCGGCGCGGGACATGGACATCGCCAGCGTCGTCCGGGGCATGGACGACGCGGACCTGTCGAGCCTGGCGGTGGAGTTGTACGAGCGGGGGCAGGCCCTGGCCGCCTGCCGCGACCCCGCCGATACGGGCCCCGGCCCGCTGGAGCGGTTGCTGGAGGAGGCGCGCGAGGCGCTCGGCGCGATGGAGGAGGACGCCGCCCTCGCTTCGCACCGCGAGGCCGCACGCCGCGGCGGCGACGACGACGGCGAGGCGCTGCGGGCGTTCGCCGAGGCGCGGGCCCGCCGGCAGGGATTTCTACCCCCGTCGGCCCGGCGCCGGCGAGGGGATGAGACGTAACGGGATGGAGTGGGCAGCGCACCCGACGCTCCGAGACGCAACGACCGACACACACCGGATCGGACGCGCGAAACGGATGCGGTGGCGGAAGAAGTCGAGGTGACCATGGCCGATACGAAACAAAGCACGAAGGTCGACGCCGAACAGCAGATCAAGGACCTGCTGACGCGGGGCAGGGCGCGCGGCTACGTGACCTATGAAGAGATGAACGACAGCCTGCCGGACGACCTCGTCAGCCCGGAGCGCCTGGACCGCATCCTCATGCAACTGGACGAGATGGGCGTGGATCTGCTGGACGAGTCGGAAGTGCCCGCCCGCGAGGGCAAAGACGGCAAGGGCAAGCGCGACGCCGACTGGGAAGCCGACGACGCCAACCGCCGGGCCGCCAAGGCCGCCCTCCCCACCGACGCCGAAACCCAGAAACGCATCGACGACCCCGTCCGGATGTACCTGACGCAGATGGGCGAGATTCCGCTCCTGTCGCGGGACGAGGAGATCTTTCTGGCCAAGCGCATCGAACTGACGCGCAAGCAGTTCCGCCGCAAGGTCCTGGCGAGCGACGAGGCCATCGCCAGCGCGCTCGGCATCCTGCGCCAGGTGGAGTCCGGCGAACTGCCGTTCGACCGGACCATGAAGATCTGCATCTCCGAAAACCTGGCCAAGGGCACCATCATCAAGCGGATGCCCGAGAACCTGGACACCATCGAGCGCCTGCTCCAGGCCAACCAGGCGGCCTACGACCGGCTGACGGCAAGGGGGACGTCGGCGGAGACCGCCGACCGCTTGCGCCGGCAGATGCGGGCCCGCCGGCAGAAGTGCGTCCACTTGCTCGAGGAACTCAGCCTGCGGACCTCGCGCATCCAGTCGATCATGAAGAAACTGATCGGCATCCATCAGAAACAGCGGGAGATCATCCGCCGCCTCGAGGAAATCGGCTCCGGGCCGGAGAACGACGCCGAAGCCGCCGCCCTGCGCGAGGAACTCGTCGGCTTCCAGCGCCTGACCGGCGAGCGCGCCGACGAACTCAAGAAACGCGTCCGCCGCATCGAGCAGTGCTTCGCCGAGTACGAGGAGGCCAAGCGGAAACTCTCCGGCGGAAACCTGAGGCTGGTGGTCTCGATCGCCAAAAAGTACCGGAACCGCGGCCTCTCGTTCCTCGACCTCATCCAGGAAGGCAACACCGGCCTCATGCGGGCGGTCGACAAGTACGAGTACCGCCGCGGCTACAAGTTCTCCACCTACGCCACGTGGTGGATTCGCCAGGCCATCACCCGGGCCATCGCCGACCAGGCCCGGACGATCCGCATCCCGGTCCACATGATCGAGACGATGTCGAAGTTGCGGAATATCTCGAAGCAGTTTCTCCAGGAAGTGGGCCGCGAACCCACCCTCGAGGAACTCGCCTCTGAGGCCGACCTGCCCCTGTCGGAAGTCCGGCGCGTCATGAAGATCAGCCGGCACCCGATCAGCCTGGACCGGCCCGTCGGCGAGAGCGAGGATTCCTACTTCGGCGATTTCATCGAGGACGATACCGTCGAGTCGCCCGTCACGGCCGCCACCCAGGAGATGCTGAAGTCGAAGATCGACCACGTCCTCAAGACGCTGACGTACCGCGAACGCGAGATCATCAAACTGCGTTACGGCATCGGCGACGGGCAGACCTACACGCTGGAGGAGGTCGGCCGCATCTTCCGCGTCACGCGCGAACGCGTCCGGCAGATCGAGGCCAAGGCCATCCGCAAACTCCAGCACCCGGTCCGCAGCCGGAAACTCGAGGGGTTCCTCGAGAAGCGCCGGCAGGAGGTCCGCCCATCGTACTTCTGAGCGGCCCGAGATACGTTGTGCGAGGTGGTTCTCCGTAACCACCGCGCATACACCCGATGGATCGCGGTGGGTGCGGAGACCCGCCGCGCGATGTGCCCCGGCCGGTCTCACCCGGCCGTGCGACGCAGCGAAGGTGACAATCGGCGAGTCCCGGCAAAGGCCGTTCACGCCCTTTGCCGACCCGAGGCGGGGCCCTCACCCCCCGCCTCATTTTTTGCGCGGGTGCCCCAGGTGTTCGTCAATGGTGAAACGCGCCGGGCAAGAGAGGCGCATGGTTTTGCGCTGAGGCAGGGCGGCACCCGCCACGCGTCGCCACATTTCGCCACATTTTAGATGCCACTTCTCTGCCGCGGGCGTATCATGGAGATGTGGACCCAGCACAGGGGGCGGCCATGGACGCGATCCGATACTTCGTCTTCGAAAATCCCACCACGCTACTCGTCGTGCTGCTCATCGCGACGATCCTGCTGGGCACGGTCTGGCGGCGGACGGGCAAGCGTGGCGTCCGCGCGGCCGCGTTCGCCTGCCTCCTGGCCGGCGCCCTCGTCGCCCTGCTCGCCTACCTCGTGGAGACCGACCGCGAACGGCTCCAGCGGACGCTCGACACGATGGCCCGCGCCGCCGACGACGGCCGGCCCGAGATCTTCATCGAGCGCATTTCACCCGAGTACCGCACCGACGGACAGGGCAAGGAGGGGCTGGCCGACATCGTCCGGCACGGGCTGACGCACGTGCGGGCCTCGGCCGGCATGGCCAGCGTCGACATGGAGGAGAACACCGCCACCGTCCGGCAGACGTACGCGTTCCGCAGCGCGCCCGGCAAGCAGGTCGCCGTGGCGGAACAGTTCCCGAAGGTGGAGTGGCAGGGCACGTTCGGCCCGGACGGGGACGGCGAGTGGCGGCTGCGGTCGGCCCGCGTCCTCGCACCCAAATCCATGCTGCCGCAGGAAGCCGTCCGGTATCTGCCGGGGAGGTGAGTGATCTGGCGTGCGACGGGCTCCGCCCCTGCCGGGCTTCAACGGCCCGCTGCGCGTCGCGGCTAAAAGGGTGGGCGGAACCTCTTTGCCCGTTGCCCGCTGCCTTTCTTCCCGATTTCGCTACAGCGCCAGGTCCCACCCTGCGACCTCGTCCAGCCGGCCGTGGTCCGTCAGGTCAAACCGCAGCGGCGTGACGGTGACGTATCCTTCGGTGAGGGCGGCGGCATCGGAGTCGGCGCCGTCCTCGTCCTCCGGGTCGCCAACCATCCAGTAATACGTCCGCCCGCGCGGGTCGGTCCGGCGCTGCCAGCCTTCGCGCCATCCCTTCAGGCTCTGGCCGGCCACCCGGACGCCCTTCGGCTCGCCGCGCGCCAGGTCCGGCACGTTAAGGTTCAGGAGCGTGGGCCGGCCGGCGTCGCGGGCCAGCCACTGGTCGATCACCCGCCGCGTGATACGCGCCGCCCCGTCGAAGTCCGGCGAGTCGGAATCCTCGACGCTGACGGCAATCGACGGGATGCCGAAAAACGCTCCCTCGATGGCGGCGGCAACGGTGCCGGAGTAAAGGACGTTGATGCCGACGTTCGCTCCGAGGTTCACGCCGCTGGCCACCAGGTCGGGCGGCTCGTCGAGGAGTTCCAGGACGGCCAGCTTGACGCAGTCGGCCGGGCTCCCTTCCACGCCCTGCCCCACGACGCCGTCGCCCAGGTCCACGCGGTGGGCCCGGATCGGGTCGGCCACCGTAATCGAATGGCCGACGGCCGACTGGTGCGTCGTGGGGGCGACGACGTCCACGTGGCCGAGGTCCGCCATCGCCCGCCTCAGGGCCAGCAGCCCCGGCGCCATGATGCCGTCGTCGTTGGTCACGAGAATCCGCATGAGGCGTCTCTCCGTCCGATCCATCCGCCGCGCCAGCAGGGCCTTCTCCGAAACGTGCCCGTCTGGATTATCGTACCACGGCGGGGCGGGGAGTCAAATGCACTGCGCGAAACGGGCGCCGGTCGCCTTGAACAACGAAAGTCCCTTGCGCGTATGTACAAGAGGAAGCCAAAGCCCTTGAGGTGACCGGTCGAGAACGGTATTCTCAGTTTGGTCCCCCATTTGGAGACACGGCCATGCCCGAGGCCGCCGAGAGCCACGAATTCGAAATCGACCGCGAGGCCGTGTACCGGTATCTTCGGACGCTCGTGACCCTGATCATGGTGCTGGCCGGCATCTGGGCGTTCGGAGCGGGACTGGTACTCGGCTTCCTGTGGTACGTGGCCATCGGTCCGTGGGTGCACCGCCGGCAGGTGGAGGCCCTGCGGTATCGCCTGGAGGGCGGGACGCTGCGCATCGATTCCGGGTTCATCTTCCTCAAGCGCAAGAGCATCCCCCTGGACCGCGTGACGGACGTGGTCCTCGTGCAGGGGCCCCTGATGCGGCACTTCGGGGTCTGGCAGTTGCGGATTCAGACGGCCGGCACGGGTCAGCAGATGCCGGAGGGCGTCATGCTGGGCGTGCCCGACCCCGAGGCCGCCCGCGATCTCCTCATGCGCCGCCGCGACGAGGCGGCGGGCGCAAACCGGTCCGGGACCTGACGCGATGCAGCCGGCCACGAAGCACTACCTCTTCTTCGGTTTCCTGCTCATCAGTCTCGCGGTGCTGGTCGCGCTGGTCCTGTGGCAATGGCACCGGGCACGCGCGGACGGGGCGGAACCGAACGCACAGAATGCCGGGTGGCATGGCCACGCCATGTTGGGTGGCCATGAACCCACGTATGCGCGAGCGCGGTGGGTCTCCGTACCCACCGCGCTGCAAACCGTTTGCGCGGCGGGTGCGGAGACCCGTCGCGCCACCGGCCAAGTCCATGTCCACGTGAGCGTGGCCATGCCACGCGCCGCTGGAGCCTCCTCCCCCCTTGCACCGCCCGCCCGCACCGTCTAAGGTAATCAGCGTCGCAGATTCGCCGGACCCGAAAACGAGGGACCCATGCCGAAACGCCGCAAACGGAAAACGAGTAACAAACCCGCCAAGGCAAGACCCAAGGCAGCCCGCGTCCTCTTCGCCCCGGCGGCGATCGAGCGGTTGGAGCCGGGCGCCAGCCTCGGCGCCAAGTGGCAGCGGATGCTCCGGCGCCTGCCGCTGAAACGCGCCTGCGACGGCGCCACCGTCGCCGTCAAGATGCACGTGGGATGGCAGCTGGGGTTTACGACCATCCCGCCCCTGTTCGTCCGGATGCTCGTGGCGGCGATCAAGACGGCCGGCGCCGAACGGGTGTTCGTCACGGACGGGTCGCGCGGCATCCATGCCGCCGTCGCACGCGGCTACACCGAGGAGGTGCTCGGCGCACCCGTCCTCGGCGCGGCCGGCATCGGAGACCGGTACTTCTACACCCACAAGGTCCGGTACAAGGACCTGAAGGAGATCGAGGTCTGCGGCAACATCGAGGACGCAGACGCCCTGGTGAACCTCAGCCACTTCAAGGGGCACGGCGACTGCGGGTACGGGGCCGCCTGCAAGAACCTCGCCATGGGATGCGTGACCACGACGACCCGCGCCGCCCTGCATTACCTGGAGGGCGGCCTGGAGTACGCCGAGGACCTATGCACCAAGTGCCGCAAGTGCGTCGAGGCATGCGAGCGGGGCGCCGCCCGGTGGAACGAGGAAAAGGACCGCCTCGAGATCTTCTTTCATCACTGCGTCTACTGCCGGCACTGCGTGCTGGCGTGCCCTCAGGACGCCATCAAGATCAGCGGCGGCGGGTTCATCCCGTTCCAGCACGGGCTGGCCCTGGCGACGAAGGAAGTGCTCGGCACGTTCGAGCCCGAGCGGGTGCTGCACATCACGTTCCTGACACAGATCACGGCGTACTGCGACTGCTGGGGGTTCTCGTCCCCCGCCCTCGTGCCGGACGTCGGCATCCTGGCCTCGGAGAACATCGTGGCGATTGAGCGGGCCGCCCTCGACCTCACCCGCGACGGCGAGCCCCTGCCCGGCAGCCTCCCGCCGGACCACGACCTCGTGGACGGCAGCCACCTCTTCGAGCGCATCCACGGCAAGGATCCGTACGTGCAGGTGGAGCGGATGGAGAAGGTGGGGCTCGGCTCGCCCGAGTACCGGATCAAGAAGGTCAACTGACCGGTTGAACGCAGAGCAGAATGAAATGAGAGGAGCGCCGGCCCCGGTCGGCGCCGCACCCGGGGGGCAGACAAAGGAAACTCCCATGTTCACGGCATCCCGTCGCACGTTGTCTCGGGCGCGTCTCGTCAGCCTCATGGTGGCAGCGAGCATGCTTCTTGCGCCGCTGGCGTCGCCTGCTGCTGCGGAACTGCTTCTGGAAAAGGGCGACCGCGTGGCGGTTGTCGGCGACTCGATTACCGAGCAAAAGCAGTATTCGCGGTTCATCGAGGACTACCTGACCATGTGCGTTCCAGACCTCCAGATATGGACCGTCCAACTGGGCTGGAGCGGCGAGACCGCCCAGGGATTCCGCAATCGCATGGACTACGACCTCCTGCCCTTCAAACCCGACCTCGTCACCACCTGCTATGGCATGAACGACGGCCGGTACCGGGCCTACGACGACGGCATCGGCAAGCGGTACCGCGAGCCCATGCAGCAGATCGTGGCCGCGTGCAAGCAGGCCGGCACCACGGTCATCGTGGGGTCGCCCGGTTGCGTCGACCTGAACGCGTGGCGCGGCCCGTCCGACGTGTACAACCAGAACCTGGCGCACCTTCGCGACATCGCCCGCGACGTCGCCAAGGCCACCGACATGCCCTTCGCCAACCTGCACGACACCATGATGGACGTCATGAAAAAGGCCAAAGCCGAGTATGGCCAGGCTTACCACGTGTGTGGCGGCGACGGCGTCCACCCCTCGGCCAACGGCCAACTCGTCATGGCCTACGTCTTCCTGAAGGCTATGGGCTTCGACGGCGACCTTGGCACCATTACCGTCGACCTGGCCGGCAAGGCCGCCGCCACCGGCGGCCACAAGATCCTCTCCTCCGACGGCGGCAAGGTGGAACTCGAAAGCACCCGGTACCCGTTCTGCCTGTTCGGCGATGACAAGTCGCCCAACTCGCAGCGGAGCATCCTGCCCTTCCTGCCCTTCAACCAGGACCTCAACCGCATGGCCCTCGCCGTCAAGGGCCTGAAGGCCGATAAGGCCAAGGTCGCCTGGGGCAAGGCCGAGAAGACCTTCGCCCGGGCCGACCTCGAAAAGGGCATCAACCTGGCCGATGAGTTCCTCGACAACCCGTTCGCCGACGCCTTCCGGAACGTCGATCGGGCCGTCGCCGCCAAGCAGAACTACGAGACGTGGCTCATCAAGGAGTTCAACCGAACGGCCCGCGGCATCGAGCACCAGATGAAGGGCGATGCCGAGGCCGGGGCCGCCGTCAAGACGCTCCGTGCCAGACTCCTGGCCAAACACGACGCCCTGGCCAAGGCCGTCCGCGATGCGTTCGGGCCCGTCAAGCACACGATTACGGTCCTGCCCGAGTAGGCGTTGGCAGGGCCCGGCGGCCGATTCAGACTCCCGCGTGGTGGCGCGGTGGTTCTCCGCAACCACCGCGTCTGAGAGTCCCTGCTGTGCGCGCGGCACCGAAGCACGGCCTGCGACCATGCCATCGCCGGCTGGCGGCTGGTCCCCTATTGTGCAGTCGGCCACTGTTCGGGATGACCATGCCAGGCCAGTGGGGACACCATGCCCATCCCCGCTTGCGTGTTCGGCACGCCAGCGTACCGGCTGCAGAAAGTCAACCGACAGTAACGGAGGCGGCATCGGTAAACCGATGGACCGGGCACCACGCCTTGCACTCGGCCAAAAGGCACAGAGCCTTCCCGCCTCGCCTTCGTTACTCCGTCACTCCGTTACTCGTCTGCACTTGACAAACCTCCGGATTCGCCGATAATCTTACAGGGTGAACAATTTGTACAAAACGTACGGAGCCTGGAAGATGACCTCTCTATCTGTCAGCCAAGCGCGGCAGGCCTTGGCGGACCTCCTGAATCGCGTGGCGTACAAGGGCGAGCGAATCGTCATCGAGCGTCACGGCAAGAGCCTTGCGGCTCTCGTGTCGCAGGAAGATTTGGCCTTGCTCGAATCGCTGGAGGACCGCATCGACCTGGAAGCCGCCCGAAAGGCCCTCAAGGAGAAGGGCTCGGTCCCCTGGGACGACGTCAAAGCGGACCTCGGTCTCTAGCCGCCTATGACCCACCGCGTCGAACTGAAACCGTCGGCCGCCAAGGCGCTTGCGCGTCTGCCTCGCCGCGACCAGCGGCGCGTGGCCCGCAAGATCGACGCCCTTGCCAAGGACCCCCGCCCTAAAACCGCGCGGAAACTCAGCGGCGCCGACGCCATCTATCGGACCCGCGCCGGCGACTACCGTATTCTGTACCAAATACGGGACGACGTGCTTCTCGTACTGGTCGTCCGCATCGGCCACCGCCGCGACGTTTACCGCGATCTCTCCTGACGCCCGTGCCGCTGTCCCACCGGTCCCTCGCGCGACGGCGGCCAGTAACGCTTGTACACCCGGCCGACCAGATCGTCCACCGGTACGGGGCCGAAGAAGCGGCTGTCGAACGACCGATTGATGTTATCCCCGAGGACGAAGACGTGGCCGGCGGGGACGGTGAACGGCCGGCCCTCGCCCGCATACGTCTTGCGGTCGGATAGCGGGCGGCCGAACGGCTCAATGTAGCTGAAGCCGCCGAAGGGCGGGCCGCTCAGCCTCCTTCCGTCCACGTAGATGCCGCTGGCGCGGATCTCGATGGTCTCCCCCGGTAGCGCAGCCACCCGCTTGACGTACCGCTCTTTCCGATTGGCCGGGTTGAGGAAGACGATGATGTCGCCCCACCGCGGGTCGAACGGGCGCTTCCAGACCAGAATCCGGTCGCCCGGCTGCAACGTGGGCGCCATGGAGCCGACCGGTACGTGGAACGCCTCCACCACGTGCCCCCGCACCAGGAGGGCCGCCGCCAGCGGCAGCGTCCCGACGAGCATGCCGAGGATGCAGACGGCGGCGATGCCGCCCGGCCCGCGCCGTCGCTCCGCCGGCCCGCGGCGGTACGCCCACACGCTCGTCCCCGCCTCGTACGCCGAAAGGACCACCGCGAAAACGAGCGCCGCCACGACCGCCGGCAGCAGGACGTGCAGCAGACTGCCAACGATCCAAACGACCAGGCTGACGACGAGCAGCAGCGGCCCGGCCACCCATCGCTTCAGGTACAGGTGACCCACCCCGGGGAGGATCTGCGTCAGGAACACCGCCAGGTACGGGTCGCGGACGCGGCGGCGGTCCGCCTCGGCCTCCGGCGGATTGACGTTCCTCGCTCGTCGATGCGCGTGGATTACGGCAACCACCCAGACGACCAGGCCTCCGACCACCGCCAGCAGCGCACCCGTCAGCCGTCCTCGCACGGAAAAGAGTTGCCACGCCACCGCCAACTGCAACCCGAACCACAGGAGGACAAACACCGCCCCCGTCACCCACGCTCCCGCGTAGCACTGGCCCACACCGGGGACGAGCCACGACAGACACACCGCCAGCCAGGGTTCCTTCGTCCGGCGATTCGATGCGCTCATGATCCCCCCGATCCTCCGGCCCCTTTACCCCCTGGTCCCTTGCCGTTCTGCTCGTGCGGTTCGATGTGCACCGTCACGTGCGTGACGCGGGCGACGTCGCGTTGGACGCGGCGGCTGACCTCGGTCGCGATGTCGTGGGCGGTGCCGACGGACATGTCCGCATCGACTTCCACGTGCAGTTCCACGTGGGTCTCGACGCCGCTGCGGCGGGTGTAGAGTTTCTCGGTGCCCTCCACGCCGTCCACAGCCATGGCGGCAGCGCGAATGGCGGCGAGCGTCTCGCCGTCGGCGGCCTCGTCCATCAGGGCCGAGCCCGTCCGCCGATACGCCGAGACGCCGACGCCGAAAATCACGAGGCAGATAACCACGGCGGCGGCGGCGTCAAGGAACCGCCACTCCGGGCCCAGGTACACCGCGGCCGTGATGCCACCCGCGGCCACCATGCTCGTGAAGACGTCGCTGCGATGGTTCCATGCGTCGGCGATGAGGCTCTCGCTGCCGATCTTCCGGCCGATGCGCATCTTGTACCGAGCCATCGCCTCCTTGACGACAATGCTGGCCACGACGAACCACAACGTCCAGAGGGCGGGCGCGACGACCTCCGCCGGCCGGACGATCTTCATGACGGCCCGGTACCCGAAGACCGCCCCCACCCCCATGATGATGAGGGCGACGGTCCGGCCGGCCAAGACCTCCGCCTTGCCGTGCCCGTACGGATGGCGAGCGTCGGCGGGCCGCCGGGCATGCCACGCGCCCAGCAGGACGACCACGCTGGCCACGCCGTCGGCCAGGCTGTCGACGGCATCGGCGATGAGGGCCTCGCTGTCGCCGAACGTCCCGCCCAGCAACTTGGCCACGCCGATGAGGACGTTGCCGGCAATGCCGACCCACGCTCCCACCGCCACGGGGCCGTACAGCGACCGGTTGTCCGGAACGGAGGGCATAGGGGTATTCTCGCGCCGCGGACGGGACAAGGCCAGAGGATTCGTCCATGACGGCGCCGCCGCGACGCGCTGCTCGGACGAATTCCCCCAGGGGAAACCCTCGTGCAATGGCAGAAGAGAGTAACGCAGTAACGTAGTAACGAAGGCTGTACCGGTACGCCGCCGCACCAGGCAACGCGTCTTCCACTCGGCCCAAAGGCACGGAGCCGTGTCGCCTCACCTCCGTGACTTCGTTACTCCGTCACTTCGTTACTGCCGTTCCCGCCGCAGCGTGGCGTGGAACGCCCCGTCGTGGTCCGGACCGGGGAGGATGAGGTCGCGGTCGACGAGGACCCAATCCCGGCGGCCTTCCAGGAGCGAGGCGATGAGACCGTCGTTCTCCTCCGGCAGGAGGCTGCACGTGGCGTAGACGAGCCGACCCCCCGGCCGCACGAGACCGCTCGCCCGTTCCAGCAGCCGGCGCTGGAGACCGGCGAGTTCCTCGGGGTCGTCCGGCCGCAGCCGCCAGCGGGCCTCCACCCGCCGGGCCAGGACGCCCGTGTTCGAGCACGGGGCGTCGACGAGGACGGCGTCGAACCCAGCCTCCGGGGCGCGGGCGGCCACGTCGTCGGCAAGGCAAACGGTGACGCTCCCGATGCCGCGCGCCGCGACGGTGCGGCGGAGGACGTCGAGTTTCTCCTCGTTCTTATCGGAGGCGACGACACAGCCGGTGTCGCCGGTCGCCTCGACGATCTGCGTGGTCTTCGTGCCGGGCGAGGCGCACAGGTCGAGGACCGTCTCGCCAGGTTGGGGGGCAAGGGCCTCGACGGCGGCCATCGCCGACGGGTCCTGGACGGTCAACTCGCCGTCCTCGACGAGCCGCTGGAGCCGACCGGCCGGCAGGGCCGAGACGTCGAGCGTCCCCGGCCGGGGCCCGGGCGCGACGCCGGGCGCCTCGGCCCGCAACACCTGGAGCATCGCCTCGGCCGTGTGCCGCCTCGGGTTGACGCGGGCGAAGACGTCCGGCCGGCGGTTCTGCCATCGGCAGACGGCCTCGGCCTCCTCGCCAAAGGCCTCCACCCACCGGGCGACGAGCCAGTCGGCATACGAGTACGCCGCCCCGAGGAACGCCGCCTGCCCGTCCGCGGGGTCCGGCAGGACGGCCTCAGCCAGGCGGACCACGCCGCCGTCCGGATGGGGCAAGGCGTCGGGCCCGGGCGCGCCGTCCGGCTCGTGTCCGACGATGAGCCGCTCCAGATTCCGCAGGACCGCATTGACGAACCCGGCCACCTTCCCGCCCCGACCCGGCCGGGCGGTGCCGCGGGCGGCGTCGACGGCCTCGTTGATGGCGGCGTAGGCGGGGACGCGGTCGAGCAGGAGGAGCTGGAACGCCCCGAGTTCCAGGATGCGGAGGAGTTCCGGCTGGATGGTCCGGGCGTGTTTCTTCGCCCCGCGCAGGTGGCTGATGAAGAGCCGGAGCGTCCGCCGGTGCCGGACCACGCCCGCGGCAAGTTGGGTGGCGAGGGCACAGTCCCTCGGCTCCAGGTCCGCCCCGTCCAGGACGGCGTGCAGATGTTCCTGGAGGAACGCATCGCTCCGTTCGGCCCGGGCGAGGGCGGCGAGCGCGGCGGCACGGGCGGTGCGGGGCGGCGGTGTCATCGCAGCAGCCATCGGACCGCCTCTTCCACCTTCTCCATCTCGACGGTGGTGTCCTTGCAGGGCCCGCACGGCCAGGCAATCTTCGTGGCCAGGATGGCCTTCGGCAGACACGCGAAGATACCCTCGCGGAGTTCCTTCTGGCAGGCGACCGCGACGATGGCCCTGATCTTCGGGTCGCGGGCGCGGGCGACGGCCCGGCGGCCTCCCGTGGCCCGGTAGACCTGCACGCCGTAACGGTCCCGCAGATCCAGGAACCCGGCTACCGCGCACTTGCCGCAGCGGGCACAGTTGGCCAGGTCATCGTCGAGGCGGCGGTCGCACGCCGACCGCTGGAGACAACTGGGGAAAAGGATAAGCACCTCCTCCGGCCGGCACCGCGTGCGGCGCAGACGGGTCGAAAAGTTCGACAGGGCGACGATGGCCTTGTCAAGCGCGGCGGACACCAGCCTTCTCCTCCTTGCCCAAGAACCGGTCGCCGCGCGCGAGCGGATGGCCGTTCAGAAAATCCGCTGCGCTCATCGCCCGCTTGCCGGCGGGGGTCAGTTCCAGGATCCGGACGACCCCGCGGGCGCACGCCACGTCGATGCCGTCGGCGTCGGCGGAGACGACCTCGCCGGGCTCGGCCTTGCGGGGCACGGCCGAGGAGCGGGCGGCCTGGTCCACGACGACGCGCAGGGGCGACTTCCTCCCGCCCACCGGCAGAAACGTGAACGCGCCCGGCCACGGCGAAACGCCGCGAATCTGGTTGTACACGTCCGGGGCGGGCCGGTCCCAGTCGATGCGACCGTCGCGTTTCTTCAGGCGCGGCGCGTAGGTGGCCTGGGTCTCGTTCTGTCGCCGGCGGGCGACTTCGTCGAGCGGGATCTCGCGGACGATCTCCGTCACGAGCCGGGCCCCGAGTTCCGCCAGACGGTCGTGGACCTCACCGGCCGTCTCGTCCGGCCCGATGGGCGTGGCCCGCTGGCTGAGGATATCGCCGGCGTCCATCTGTTCGGTCATCTCGATGACCGACAGGCCGGTCTCGGTCTCGCCGTTGATGACGGCCCAGTTGATGGGGGCGGCGCCGCGGTACTTCGGGAGGAGCGACCCGTGGAGGTTGATCGCACCGTACGGAGGCACATCGAGGAGCCGGCGCTTCAGGATCTGCCCGTACGCGGCGACCAGGAGCAGGTCGGGCTCGGCGCCGGCGATGCGGCGGACGGCCGAGGCCGCGTTCACGTCCTCCGGCTGGAAAACCGGCACGCCCCGATCCTTGGCGGTCCGTTTGACAGACCCGATACGGAGGCTCCGGCCGCGACCGGCGGGACGATCCGGCTGGGTCACCACGAGGACGACCTCCTGGCCGCCGTCCATCAGCGCGCGGAGGCTGGGCAAGCCAAACGTTCCTGTACCGGCGAAAACGATTCGCATCAGAAGAACCCCGGGGGGAAGCGGGCGTCAGCCGGTGGTCTCGGCGCCGGCTGTCTCGCGGGCGTAGCGGTCCTTGAGGTCCCGGAGCCGGCGGCGCTGGGCCACCCGCTGGACCGGCGACATGCGGTCGACGAGGAGACGACCGACCAGGTGATCGCACTCGTGCTGAACGGCCCGGGCCAGGAGGCCCTCCACCTCCCATTCGTGCGCCGTGCCGGTCACGTCCTGGTACCGGACGCGGACGCGCTGGTTTCGGCGGATCTTGACGAAGATGCCGGGGAAACTCAGACAGCCTTCCTCGCCCACCTGCCAGCCGTCCGACTCGACGATCTCGGGATTCACCAGGACGGTCTCGTGGCCCGGCTCGCCGTCCGGCGAGACGACCACGAGGCGCCGGCCGACGGCGACCTGCGGCCCGGCGAGGCCGAGGCCCTGGTTGGCGTGCATCGTCTCGACCATCTCGCGGGCGAGGGCCGCCAAATCGTCGTCGAAGACGGTGACCGGTTCGGTGGTCTCGCGGAGGACCGGATCGGGATAGAATCGCAGTTCCATGGGTGCCTCCCGGCGATCAGTGTGCCGACCGCTGACTGAACGGACGCTGTATTATAGGACCGCGGCGGGTATCCCACAAGGGCCCGGTTTTGGGTTGACTCGCCGGTGACGTCTGCTAAACTGGACGACTTGCGGGTGCCGTTCTGTCGGTCCCGCATGCAATATCGTCCCCGTTGTCTTGAAATGAGGCATGGATCGTGCCCGAACCCGACGAGAAGAAGAAAGCCGAAGCCGCCGAGTCCGAACAGCCTGAAACCGACGAGGCCCAGGAAGCCGTGGAGGAAATCACACCCGAGGCCAAACAGATGGCCAAGGGATGCTTCGAACGGGCCAAGGAAGCCACCCAGCGGAACAACTTCGATTACGCCATCCACCTGTACCTGGACGGTCTTCGGTACAACCCGCGGGACATTGAGGAGGGGCACCGGGGCCTGCGCGACTGCGCCCTGCGTCGGCGAAACCAGGGCAAGGGCGGCGGCCTCGGGGCGCTGCTCGGCCAGGCCAAGGGGGCCTTCTCGCAGATGCTGGGCCGGCACAAAGATCAGATGCTTGCCCTGGAAGAGGCCCTGGCGCGCGACCCGCAGAACGTCACACTCCTGATGCAGTTGATGCAGACCGCCCGCCGGCAGGGATACTCGGACGTGGCCATCTGGTTCGGCGAAATCGCCGCCGAGGAAACCCTCCGGACCAAGAAACCCCAGAAGCAGATCTTCGTCACCCTGGCAGACCTGTACGAGAACGCCGAACGGTACCAGGACGCCGTGGACGCGCTGTCGCAGGCGATCAAGATCGACCCGTCGGACCGGTCGCTCGACAAACGGGCCCGTGACCTGTCGGCCCGGGCGAGCATCACGGAGGGCAAACTCGAGGAAGCCGGCGACTTCCACGACCTGATCCGCGACCGGGCCCAGGCCTCGGCGTCGGCCACACAGAAGGTCGTCCGCACCCGCGAGCAACTCGACGCCCAGTTCGAGCAACTCAAGGACGCCCTGGACCAGGACCCCGAAAACCCCGTCAAGATGGAGGCCCTGGCCGACTGCGAGGCCCGGCGCGGCCACATCGACGAGGGGATGACACTGCTCCAGACGGCGCTCGATCAGACCAAGGAATACCGTTACAAGATGCGGATGGATGACATCCGCATGGCCGAGTTCAGACGCAGGCTCCGCGAACTCAACGAGCAGATCGAGGCCGAACCCGACCGCCAGGACCTCAAGGTCAAACGCCAGGAAATCAGCAAGCAGCGCGAGGGGTTCGAACTCGACGTTTTCAAAGAACGCCATCAGCAGTATCCGACGGACCTCGCCATCCGGTACGAACTGGGCCTTCGCCAGTATGCCACCAAGGCGTACGACGAGGCGATCGTGTCGTTCCAAACGACCACGCGCGACCCGAAACGCCGTATCCAGTCGCTGAACATGCTGGGCAAGTGCTTCTTCGCAAAGAAACTCTACCGCGAGGCCCAAAGCCAGTTCGAGAACGCCATCAAGCAGTACGAGATGACCGACGACCCCTTGGCCAAGGAACTCCGGTATAACCTGGGCCGGACGTTCGAGGTGCAGGAAAAAGGCGACCAGGCCATCGAATGGTACAGCGTCATCGTCCAGGCGGATTATCAATACCAGGACGTGGCGAAACGCCTGGAGCAACTTCGCCTCAAGCAGCAGGGTGGCGAAGAAGGCCAGGCGCCCGAGCACGCGGGCGGTGAGCCGGACACCACCGGCTGACCCGCCCCCAACCGAGGAGACGGACCCGCATGCCGCATTCGCTGTCCGCCACGAAACGCGCCCGGCAGAACGTCCGGCAGCGCACCCGAAACCGTGCCGTCCTCCGTCGCATCCGGACCGCCCAGCGCCGCTTCCGCGAAGCCATCGAGGCCGGCGACCTCAACGCCGCCGACGAGCGGTTCCGCGCGACCCAGCGGCTTCTCCATCGCGCCGCCGCCAACGGGCCGATCCATCGGAACACGGCCTCGCGGCACATCAGCCGCATGCAGCGCCGCCTGGAGCAGGCCCGGCTGGCCGCAGGCGCCTCAGGCTGAAGGCCCTCCGGCCGGCGGTGAGCGTCCCGTTTCATTGCCGGCCCCTTTTCTGCGCCCAAGCCGGACCCCGCGACGGGCCGCACTGCCCAAGGCACGGTGCCCGGCACGGGCCAGCGCCGTGGGGCACGGCGGCGTGCGGCCGAGGTTGACGGCCAAGCAGGAGACCGCCTTGCTCTGTGTCAGCCTGATGCCCGAGACGACCGAGGAGGCCCTCGCGTCCCTCGACCGCGTGGCCGGGCGGGCGGACCTGGCCGAGATCCGCCTCGACGCCATGCAGACGTTCGACCTGGACCGCCTGCTCGCGGCGCCCCCCTGCCCCATCATCGTCACGTTCCGCCCCGCGCGCGAGGGCGGCCTGTACCATGGGCCGGAAGACGATCGCCTCCAAACCCTGCGACGGGCCGCACGTCTCGGGGCGCGGTACATCGACGTGGAGCACGATGCCGTCCACGGGCTCGGCGACGTCCCGCCCGAACGGGTCATCGTCAGTTACCATAACTTCGATTCGACGCCCGAGGACCTTGCCGGCCTCCATTACCGCATGGCCCAGAGCGGCGCCGGCACCGTCAAGGTGGCGGTGACCGCCCGGCACATCCTCGACACGGTGCCCGTCCTTCGGCTGCTTCAGGGCGCCACGGTGCCGACGGTCGCCCTCTCGATGGGGGAGCGGGGCGTGCTGACGCGGATCCTGGCCCCCAAGTTCGGCGCCCTCTTCACCTATGCCGCCGACGACACGGGCCCCGAGGCCGCGCCGGGCCAACTCACCCTCGACCGCATGCGGACCCTGTACCGGGCCGACCGCCTCGGCCCGTCGACGGAGGTGTACGGCGTGGTGGCGGACCCGGTCGGGCACAGCCTGAGCCCTCAGATTCACAATGCCGCCTTCGCCGAGACCGCCTGCGACGCCGTCTACCTGCCTCTCTGGGTCGAGGGCGATCCGGCCGCCTTCGTCCGGGCGATGCAGGAGTTCGCGGTCGGCGGGTACAGCGTCACCATTCCGCACAAGCAGACGGTGATGGCGGCGGCAGACGAGATCGAGCCCCTCGCCCGCCGCATCGGCGCCGTCAACACGCTTCAGCGCCGCGCCGGCGGCCGGATGTTCGCGACGAACACCGACTGGACGGCGGGCCTCTCGGCCATCGAGGCGGTCGTCGGTGAGGGATGGCTCCAGGGCCGACGGGCCCTCCAGCTCGGGGCCGGCGGCGTGGGACGGGCCATGGCCTTCGGCCTCGTTGAACGCGGCGCCCGCCTCACCCTGGCCGACCTCGACGCCGAACGGGCCGAGGCCCTCGCCGGCGAACTCGGCGCCGAGACGTGCCCGGCGGACACCGTCGCCGACGTGCCCTGCGACCTGCTCCTCAACTGCACGCCGGTCGGCATGCACCCGAAGACGGACGCCTCGCCCGTGCCCCGAGGCATGCTCCGCGAGGGGATGGTCGTCTACGACGCGGTGTACAACCCGGCCGAGACACGGCTGCTGCGGGAGGCCCGCGAGGCCGGCTGCCGCACCGTCTCGGGGCTCGACCACTTCGTCCGGCAGGCGGTGGAGCAGTTCGAGTTGTGGACCGGCCGGCCGGCACCCGTGGAGCGGATGCGGCAGGTGGTGGTGGACGCGCTGGGAGCGTAGGACGAACCGCCCTTCTATCGGGGCATCACTCCCCCGAAAGCAGCGTGAACTCCGGATCGGTCATCTCATCGCGGTCGCCCGTCCGCACAGCCACACTGAACCCCGGCCGAAGAGCCGCGCTCGACCACACCCCCGACAGGGCCAGCGTAATCAGCCCAATCTGGTCGTCGTCGGCCAGGTCGCAGGCCTCGGCGACGCGGCGGATGACGGCCTCGGCGGCCCGGCGCGGCGAGTCGCCCCGCCCCATCCGCTCGACCGCCAGGAACGTGCCGCACACACCCATGACGCGTTCGCCGTGCCCCGTCGCCACCGCCGCACCGCGGGCCGGGTCGACGTACAGGCCGTGGCCGACGATGGGCGAATCACCCACGCGGCCGGGGTGCTTGAATGCCAGGCCGCTGCTCGAGCAGGCCCCGGCCAGGCGTCCGGCGGCATCGAGGGCCAGGACACCGATCGTGTCGTGGCTGCCGGTCCCATCCTGGCCGCCGGGATCGGCTCTTTGCTCCTCGATGTTGGCTGCGGGGGCGGACGGCGCCCCGGGAGAGGCTGCTCGCCAGGCATCGTAGGCCGCGCGGGCGGCGGGCGTCAGCAGGTCCTGTTCCGGCTGCCCGTGGGCGCGGGCGAAGCGCTCCGCCCCATCGCCGACGAGCAAGACGTGCGGCGACCGCTCCATCACGAGGCGGGCCAGTGTCACCGGATGAATAAAGCGCCGGACGAAAGCCACCGACCCGCACCGGGCCGGCGAGCACATGACGGCGGCGTCGAGGGTGACTTCGCCCGCCGCGTCGGGCCGCCCGCCGAAGCCGACCGTCATGTTCTCCGGGTCGGCCTCGGCGTGCCGGCAGGCGTGCTCGACGGCATCGAGCGCCCCGCCGTCCTGCGCCACGAGGTGCGACCAGCCGGCGGCATTGGCGGCCCGGCCGAACGTCCACGTGGCAAGCATCAGCGGGTCGGGCATGCGTGGTTCCCGGAAGAAAACACGGCGGGCAAGGTCCCCTCGCCCGCCAAGGAAGACGGAGTGACGGGCATCGCGGAGATTACGACTCCACCTCGGAAGCGATGTCCTCGAGCCTGCCGATCAGCGGCGGCAAATCCTGAGTCACCGTTTGCCAAACGACATCGAGGTTGACGTCGAAGTAGGCATGCACGAGCCGGTCCCGCATGCCGGCCATCTTGTGCCAAGGCACGTCCGCATGGGCCTCGCGAAACGCGGGGCTCAGACCGCGTGCGGCCTCACCGATAATCTCCAGCAACCGCGTCAACGAAAGACTCAGCGTCACGTCGGCATCAAGGTCCGCCCGCCTGCGGCCCCGGATCAGCTCGGTCGCCTGGCGAGCAGCATCCAGGATATGGTGCACGCGAGCGGCGTCAGTCGGCGACATACTGCACCTCGGCATGGGCCAAGACATCGTCGCGGAAGTAGCGGCTGAGATCCTCAGGCGTGCGGAGGTCCACCTTCCGACCGCCCGCCATCGCCGACAGTTCCTGCTCCATATCGTACAGGGCGAAGAACCCGGGCACGTGGGCCGGCTCGAACTCGACGAGCACGTCGATGTCGCTTTCCGGGCCGAAGTCCTCCCGCAGCACCGAGCCGAACAGCGACAGCCGGCGAATGTGATGTCGCCGACAGAAGTCGGCGATCTCGTCCGCCCGGAAAACGGCAGTCGCCTGCGACATGGCCGTTGCTCCCCTCCCTCACCGATGCCGGGAAACAGCATACCTCCACGCGAAAGCAAGGCAAGCCTCAAACCGCCCCCGCCGGGTCAGTCGTAGGTCAGCCACGCCGTGGCGGTGCAGGCCGCGCCGGCGGTCACGCGGACCCAGTGGGCGCCGAAGCCGTCCGGGAAGACGTGCGGCACGTAGCCCTTCGGCGAGACGGTGATCTCCTTGTACGTCTTCCAGGATCCGTTGCCGATGAAGTCAACCTCGACGGTGAAGGTGACGTCGCGGTCGGCGTCGTGGGCAAGGTGGAGGCACTTCCTGTCGAACCCCGTCATGAGGAACGGGTCGGACGGGTCTTCGGCCTCGACTGTGGCCTCGCGCCATACGCCGCCGAAGCCTTTCGGCTTGCCGAACCGCCACAGGTCGTCGGTCTTGAGGAAAACGAGGTTGGACTGGGGCTGGCCGGCAAAGAGGTTCCCGCCGCAGGCGGTGGCATCGTCGCCGGCCAGGACCGTCAGGCCACGCCAGGAACAGAAGTCCGGAATCATCCGCAGGTGCGAGGCGACGGGCTTGAGTCCCCACGGCCATCCCTCGTACGTGAGGCTCGAGAGTTCGTAGAACAGGCCGTGCATGTGCATGAGGAACCGTTCGGTCTCGACCTCGCGAATTCTCGGCCACTCGGTGAACCAGGCGTGGTCGAAGCAGTGGCTGCCCTTCGGCAGTCGGTACGTAAACCAGTGGCCTCGCGAGAAGACCTTGAGAATGGCCGACGCCGGGTCCCACCCGGTGGCGAAGATGACGCCGCGGGCGCCCATGACCTCGCAGAAGGCGGTGCGCTCCAGGATGGTCCACTTCTTGCCGTCCCACTCGGCCAGGCGGCCGTCGTGCCGCTTGCCAAGCACGTCCTGCTCGTCGTAGGAGTTGTTAGCGACAACGACGCGTCCCGCACCCGTATAGCCGCCCTTGAAATGGCAGGGCCCCTCGATGCCAAGTTCCTTCTTCACGTTCGCCACCTGGCGGGCCTCGAGGCTCTCCACGTCCACCTCGAACAGCAGGCCCTCCATCGTGAGGAAGTAGACCTTGTGCTCCGGGTCCGCGAGGTGGGTCATCGTGGCGGTCAGGCGGTGGCCCTTGATCCCGTTGCACGTGCGGACGCGGCGGTCGGTGTCGATGAAGTGCGGACCGATGATGCACTGCTTCGACTGCGGATGGATCATGCGGTTAGCGAACGTGCCGACGACGCTCTCCGGCCGCTTGATGATGCGGAAGTCCGGCGTGATCTCGAACAACCCCGTCCCCTCGCCCCTGATATGGGCGACGTAAGTGACCATCCAGAGACGGTCGGCCCACGGCATGAGGGCGCCGATGCCGGTCTCGGAGCCGATCACCTCCGGCACGCTGACGGTCATGTGGGGGAAAACGCCGCTGATCTGGAGCGGCGCCTCGGCGGGCGGGTTCTCGGGCGGCGAGATCGACTCGGCGGCCTGGGCGGCCCCCGCCAGCACCACACACCCTGCAAGTCCACAAGCCAGGAACGCACGAAGCATGGTCGCCCTCCCCTTACGCGCCGCGTGCCGGTTGACATCTCCATTCCCGGACGGGCGCTTTGAGACTTCAGATTCGCCGACCCTACCGGTCCTTGCGGGACCAGTCGTAGGGAATCTCGTCGGTATGGGCGGGCAGGCGGTACTCGTCGGGCTGCTCGCGATCGTACACCTCGGTGGGCGTGTTGATGATGATGGCCTCGCACGTGGAGATGCATTTAAAGCCGTGGTACACGCCCTTCGGAATGCGCAGGCGGACGGGATTGTACACGCCCAGGAAGAACTCGTTGACCTCGCCGAAGGTGGGCGAGGCCTCGCGCGCGTCGTACAGCGCCACCTTCATCATGCCGTAGACGCAGACGAAATTATCCGTCTGCTTCTCGTGATAGTGCCACGCCTTGACGACGCCGGGGTAGGCGGTGGTCAGGTACACCTGGCCGAAGCGCTCGAAGTCCGGCTCGTCGGATCGGAAGATTTCCATCAACCGGCCGCGCTCGTCCGGGATGGGCTTCAGGGGGGTAACTCGGACACCATCGATCATCGGCAGGGGCTCCCTTGATGGCCGGGACAACGGCCCGGCCGGCGGCTCATCGGTCGGCCTGTCCCAGGTCGGGTTTCGTAACGATGCGTACGTCGTACGGTCCGTCGTTCGAGTCCCGCTCGTACACGGTCTCCAGGACGTACCCCACGTGATGGCGGCACCGGATGACGGGCGGGGCGTCGCCCTTGGGTGGCACCAGTTCGTAACTGGTCTCGACATTCCTGCGGTCGTCGGCCGGGCAGTGGAACAGGAGGTCGACGCTCTTGGCGTCGTCGCGCGAGAAGACGAGGCCAGCTTCAGTGGGCATGCTCCAATCGCCCAGCGTGCCGTCGCCGAGTGCCTTGCGGAAGGCCGACAGGTCCTTCAGAACCTCCGGATGCTTCTTGTAGGCTCGGAGCACAAGTTTGCCGAGCACCTCAAGGCGGTCGCGGCAGGGCAGGTTCTCGAACGCTTCGAGGCCTTGGATATACTCCACCCAGCGCTGCTCGAAGGCATTGAAGTTCGTGCCGAACGCCTTCTCCCACGCGTGGTACGCGTCGCGGCCGTGCGAAAGGTGGTAGATAAACTGCTTGAACGCCGCGCGGTACCGCTGGTTCTTTGCAAAAGCCAGGAAGTGGACCATCGCCCAGGCCTGGTCGTACTGGAGCCCGGCGTGCGACTCGCCCGTGTGGACGGCGTTGATCCACTCATAGGGGCTCATGCGGAGCATCCGGCTCAGGTGGATGATCTGGTGCTTCTCGATGGCCTCCTTGAGACGGATGACGCGTTTGGGCGGCACGTCGCCCAACTGCAATCCGCCGTTCTTGAACCGGCTGTGCTGGTAGAAGACCGCCATCCCCTCGTTGAGCCAGATGGGAACGTCCGGCCCGATGAAGTGCATGACGAACTGGTGGGTCCCCTCGTGGCGAAGGGTCTCCAGGACCACCTCGAGGTGCTCCGGGGGCGCCCAGGCCGCCAGCAGATCTCTGCTGTGCATGTACAGCCCCTGGGACCCGAAGGCGGCCGGCCCCAGTTCCTGAAGGTACCGCGCCGGACTCTTGAAGACCTTCAGTTTGAACCGGCCGGTCAGTTGATGGGGTTTGATCTTGCCCATCCGCTTGTAGAGTTCGCGGAACAGGGCTTCCTGCTGGGCGGCGATCAACTGGGCCACTTGCGGTTCGTGATCGGTGTGCAGGATGTAGTGGGGCGTCTGGACGGCCCACAGGTCGAGTTCGCGGCGGATGGGCCAGCCGCGCTTGGCCGCGTCGGCGACGGGCGCCAAACCCAGCGCCGCAGCCAGAAACATCAGCCACATCGTGATGTAGATTCGATGGCGCATACGTTGTCCCCCCGCTACAGGTCCGTCAGTATGGTATCGGTCCGTGGCGGGGGATTCAAGCCCCCCAGGCCGCGCGGTGGGGACGACCCGCCCGTGCCGCCCCCGCGACGCACTCCCACACCGCGGTGCGGGTCCGTCCGGAGGGGCGATAGAACGAAACGAAACCCAGGCTCAGTTGCCGTCGGCGGGCGATTCGGGCAAGGTGGACTTCGGTTCGGGCGTGCTCTTCTCGTCACCGTCCTTCTCTTTGGACGGCGGCTTGGGCATCAACTTCTCCTTGACGGACTTCGGCAACTCGACGCCGGGCTGCCTGACGTCCTTGGGCTTCCGGTCTTCCCCCTTCCCGCCGGGCATCCTGGGCCGAGATTCGGGCAGGAGTTCAGGCGGCTGCTTGGCGCGGTACCGCTCGTAGACGATCGCCACGGCCCGGCCGGAGCCGAGCGTATCGGCCCCGCGCGGACGGACGACCTGCCGGGTGGCGACGGCGTAGTAAATCCAATCGCCGCGCTCCTCGCGGGCGACGATCCGGCCCAAACTGGCCGACCGGATGTAGTGAGAGTACTCCCGGCTCTGGACGGCAGTGATGCGCGGCACGCCTTCGAGGGCGGGGTTCGGCGCATCGTCCCCGTAGCGGACGGTCTGCCACTCGGGCACACCCAGGAACGGGTCGACCAGCGATGCACATCCGCCCGCCGCCAGGGCCGACAGCACGAGCGCGGCAAGCCGCAGCGCCCGTGCCGGTCGGCCGGCCGGCGTCGTCTCCTTGGAGGGTCGGTTCCTCATGACGTTCACGTCGCGCGGGGACACGTCAGCCGAGGTCTTCCCAGGCGATGGGGATCTTCCTGAGGGCATAGCCGATCTCCCGCCGCCAGTCACCGTACGCCGTCATCCAATGGAAGCCGGGCATGCGCTCGGCGACGAGGTCGTCGTCGACCTCGTAGGCAACGTCGATCTGGCTCCGGCAGATGGGCAGGAACGGGGCGTCGAGGATCGTCGCCTTCAGCCCCACCCACCGCTGGGCCTCGAAATCCGGCAGGACGTTCGTGACGACCTGCCCCTTGCGGAACTCCACCTTCGGAGCCGCACCGAAGTCCGACTCGAAGTGCGTCACGAGACGGACCGGCTCCAGCGTCTTCCCGTCCATCCGGCGCGGGGCCGTGCAGTGAGCCTGCGTCGTCATCCCGTGATGCGGATACGTCGGATCGTTCAAAAACGACGGCTGCCCCGTGATGTTCGCCATCAGGATGCCCGCCGGGATCGCCACGAAGTCCGACTCGCAGAACGCCAGGTACCCGTCGTCGTTCAGGGTGGAGAGCGTCAGGCAGGCCACGGCGTCGGCCACCCGCATGATGGTGCCCATGCACTGGTTCACCGTGATGGCCTTGGCGCCGGCCTTGGCCATGAGGCGACGGAAGATGTCGTCCAGCAGGAAGCAGCCCTGGACGTACTCCTTCTTCGTCTCGAGGCTGACGGCCGGATCCTTGAGGTACGCCTCGGTGCGGTCGCGGGCCCGCTGCATGGTTTCGGCGTCGGCCCTGGCCTCCTTGATCATCGGCCCGAGCTCCTTGTACGAAACCGTTTGGAGGTCCATCTTCCACTTGGCGCGGGCCAAGTCCGGGGCATTCGGCGTGGCCCAGCCGGCCGGCCCGCCGATGCAGACGATGCTTGAGCCAAGCGTATTCTTCAGGCCGCACAGGGCCCGCAGCCGCCACGCCAGATCGGCCGGCTCGTCGATGACCACGTCGGTGAAGTCGACGGTCTCGGTCTTCAGCGAATCGGAGTGCTGGCGGAGGTAACGCGGCGAGATAATCTCGTACCACAGGTACAGCGGGCCGGACCGGTGGCGGAGGAAAAAGATGACGTCCTTGCCGGTGTCCACCGCCGCCTTGAACGTGCTCTGCGGCCCGCCGGCGGCGTAGATGACCAGGGCGTCGGCCTTGGCGAGGTCGCCGATGGCCTTCAGTTCGTTGGGGTTGCGGACACCCGAGACGGGCAGGACCTCGACGGGGAAGTCGGCGTCGGCCTGGAGCCCGTCGAGTTCGCCCTGGATGCGGCGGACCTCGGCGTCGGCCTGCTCCTGGGTCTGGATGCCGCCCCACGGCCGCCAACTCGTTTTCGGCCGCGCCTTGTAGGTGGCGTACGTGAAGATGGGCTTGACGACGAGGGGTTTGCGCGGCGGGGCGACGGGCGCCAGCGCCCCGGCGTTCCCGTCCTTCAGCGAGGACCACGTGCATCCAGCCATGGCGGCTGCGCTGAATGCGATGCCCGTGGCGGCCAGGAACTGGCGGCGGGACACGCCGCCCGGGTCGCCCCGCTCGCCGCCGCAGCAGCAGTGCAGGTGTCCGGCGTCGCAACCGGCAGGGTCATGGCTGGACATAGCAGCCTCCTCATGCAAAAGGAGCGTCGTTACCCGTTGAGCCGTCGACGGCACGTCGATGGCCGTTTGACAAAACCAAGCCGCTGCCCGCGTTCGCGTCGACCTTCGGTCGACGGCTCAACGTCGCGCGGGCAGTTCTTGCCGCCCCATAGTCTGCGGCGCCAAGTGCCACTGGCGGCTTGCCCGCCAGTGCCCGTAGGCCTTCCGAGAACACTGGCTGACAAGCAGCCAGTGGCGCCCGTCCCGCCGGCCACCAGTTTACGGCGCGAGCGGCTGCACGTCCACCCATCGTCGCTCGTCCCAGGCGCGCCGGCCGACCTCGGCCAGTTGGACGCCCTTCGCCCCCTCCAGCAGGTTCCACGGGAACGGTTCGTCCGCCGCCACGTGCCGGAGGAACAACTCCCACTGGACCTTGAAAGCGTTGTCGAACGCGGCGTCGGGCTCGACCTCCTTCCATCCCGCCCAGAAATCGACGGGCTGGGGCACGTCCGGGTTCCACACCGGCCGCGGCGTGTCGGCGAGCGGCTGGACCCGGCAGTCCCGCAGACCCGCCACGGCCGAGCCGTCCGTCCCGTCCACCTGGAGCACCAGCAGGTCGTCCCGCCGCACGCGCGTGCACCAGGACGAGTTCATCTGGACAACGATGTCGTCGCCGACCTCGAAGATGCCGTAGGCCGCATCGTCGGCCGTGCACTCGTACGGCTCGCCGCTCTCGTCCCATCGGCGAGGGATATGCGTGGCGCCGCGGCATGCGACGCTGCGGACCTCGCCGAAGAGATGATCCAGCACGTACCGCCAATGGCAGAACATGTCGACGATGAGGCTGCCGCCGTCCTCGGCCCGGTAGTTCCACGACGGGCGCTGCGGCGGCTGGTTCGGATCCTCGCCCGTGAAAACCCAGTACCCGAACTCGCCGCGCACCGAGAGGATGCGGCCGAAGAACCCGTCGTCGATGAGGCGCTTCAGTTTCACCAGGCCCGGCAGCCACAGTTTGTCCTGCACCACGCCGTGCTTGACGCCGGCGTCGCGGGCGAGCGTGTACAGGGCATACGCCTCGTCGGTGGTGGTGGCGGTCGGCTTCTCGCAATAGACGTGCTTGCCGGCGGCGATGGCCTTGCGTACGCACTCGGCCCGGAGCGAGGTGGAGAGGGCGTCGAAGTACACGGGCAGCGACGCGTCGGCGAGGGCCTCATCCAGGTCCGTGGTCCAGCGCAGCGGGCCGTGCGCGGCGTCGAGGGCCTCGAGTTTCTTCGGGTTCCGGCCGACGAGGACGGGCTCCGGCATGACGGTCCGCCCGTCGGCGGTGCGGACGCCGCCCTGCTCGCGGATGGCCAGGATCGACCGCACGAGATGCTGGTTCGTGCCCATCCGGCCGGTGACGCCGTTCATGATGATGCCGAGGGATTCTTCGCTCATGGAGTTCACTCGCGCGCAAGGCGCAGTTCCAGTCCCTCTCCCTTCGCGGGAGAGGGAGTGACGGCGCCGACGTCACACCTCCGGCGCGTCGGTGCACTGGGGGCGGGCGCCGTCGGGGAGCGGCGGGACGTCGACGCCGGCCACCGGCAGCGTGCCCGCCAATTCCTGCCGCCAGTGCGCCACGTCGCCGGCCGGCCCGTAGACGTACAGGAAAACGGCGGGGCCGGGGCCGACGTTCGTAATCTGGTGGAACGTGCCCGGCGGAATGTAGACCGCCTGGCCGCCCGTCAAGGTCTGCCGCTCCCGGCCGAGGCACATCTCGCACTGGCCGGAGATGAGGAAGTAGACCTCCTCGCTCTCCTGGTCGTGCCAGGGCACCTGGCCGCCGTCCGGGTCCAGCGTGACGTAGCCCATCGAGAAATGCTCGCACTGGATGGGGGCCGGGCCGCCCACGAGGTTCTGGGTGCGGCGCCGGGCGGGGTAACGGCGGCCCTCGATGGCCGAGAGGTCGGAGACGATCATGGGGTGCTCCTCGAGAACACCGGGTCGCGGCGGATGAAGCGCGGTGGTTCTCCGCAACCACCGCCCGGCCGTTGGCGTACAGCGGCGGATGCGGAGATCCGCCGCGCATTGCCATGCAGCCCCAGGCCTACTCGGCGGACGCACCCTCGTCGGCCGAGCCACCGATGAGCGTGGCCAAATACGCCTCGCCGTGCCTGGCCAGGTGATCGCCGATGTTGCCGAAAAGATCCACGTGGCCCTCTTCCTCGGCGAGAATGCGGATGAAGAGTTCGGCGGTGGTGTGGTCGCCGGCGTCCTCACAGGCTTGGGCGGCCTGATTGTACATGGCGACCGCCTGCCGCTCCAGGGCCACGTCGGCCTCGAGCATCTCGGGGATACTCATGCCCTTCTTGATCCCCGCGTCGGGCTGGCTCGTCGGCTCGCCGCCGAGGTAGAGGATGCGCTCGGCGAAGTCCTCGGCGTGCTTCATCTCCTGGATGGCCACCTCTTTGACCGCGTCGGCGAGTTTGCCGACGTCGGTGTCCTCAAGTTCGTAATGCTGGGCCATGTAGGTGAGGATGGCGGTCAGTTCCCTGGCCCGACCCCTGTTGAGCCATTCGATAACGGTCTGCTTGCCCTGCGCTTGTGCCATGATCGTTCTCCGGATCAGGCTGGGAGGGCGCGGACACCGCCGGCCGGCCCTCGTGCGACGTGAGTTGAAAAGCGGCCGCCCGGCACGGACCGAGCAGCCGCGGTCTGCAAAGCGATGCGACCCGCTACTCGGCCTCGCCGCCGGCCAGCGTGGCCAGGTACGCGTCGCCGAGTTTCTCGATGTGGACCTGGATGTTCTCGAAGTCGCCGAGATGCGCTTCCTCGTCCTGCAGGAGTTGCTGGAAGAGCCGCTTCGACGTGTGGTCGCCAGCCTGGGCGCACGCCATGGCGGAGTCGTTATACATGTCGACGGCGCCCTTCTCCAGGCCGATATCGTGCTTGAGCATCTCGGGGATGTCCTGCCCGTGGGTGATCTTACCGTCGGGCTCCGACGTGGGCGTGCCCTCCAGGTACAGGATGCGTTCGGCGAGTTGCTCGGCGTGGTCCATCTCCTGGATGGCGATGGTCTTCATCGTCTTGGCCAGTTTGCCGTAGTCGGCGTCCTCGAGTTCGTAATGGTGGGCCATGTACTGCATGATGGCCGTGAGTTCGGCCGCCCGTGCCTGGTTCAGCAGGTCGATGACCTTTGTGCGATCTTCGGCGGTGCTCATCGTTTCTCCTCTCGTCGAATTCCGAGATGCCTGGGGCAAAAACCGGCGGCGGGCCAGAATCGGCAACCGGCCTCGTAGTGTCTCTTTTAGGCTCCCCGCCGCGCCGCGTCAAGGGGTTAGGCAGATTGGGCCGGGGCCGCCGTCGTCCGCCTCATTCTTCCCCGCCGCCGAACAGCGCCTCGACGAACGTCTCCGGGTCGAACGGGGCCACGTCGTCCGGGCCCTCACCCACGCCCACGAACTTGACGGGGATGCCGAGTTCCTTTCGGATGGCCAGGACGATGCCTCCCTTGGCCGTCCCGTCCAGTTTCGCCAGGAACACGCCCGTCACGTCGACGGCCTCACCGAACTGCCGGGCCTGGACGACGGCGTTCTGGCCGGTCGTGGCGTCGAGCACCAGAAGCACCTCGTGCGGGGCGCCCGGAATCTTCTTGCCGAGCACCTTCCGGATCTTCCCGAGTTCCCGCATCAGGTGGTCCTGGGTGTGAAGACGGCCGGCGGTGTCGACCAGGAGGTAGTCGGCCCCGCGGGAAACGGCGGCCTCGGCGGCGTCGTACGCCACCGCCCCGGGGTCGGCCCCCATCTGGTGATGGATCATGTCGGCCCCGACCCGTTCGCTCCAGATCCTGAGTTGATGGTCGGCCGCGGCCCGGAAGGTGTCGCAGGCGGCCAGGAGCACCTCGTGGCCCTCGCGCATGAGCAGCCGGGCCAGGCGGGCGACGGCCGTCGTCTTCCCGCTCCCGTTCACGCCCGCCACCATCACGACGGTCGGCCCGTCGGGACTGTGGGCGAGCGACCGGTCGGCCTCGCCCATGCTCTCGGCCAGGTCCTGCTTGATGAGAGCGAGCGGATCGTCGTCCGGGCCGATGGTACGGTCGCGGTACCGCGCCTCCAGGTCCTCCACGATGTGCCGCGTCGCCGCCACGCCCACGTCCGCGAGGATGAGGGTCTCCTCCAGTTCCTCCAGGAACGCGGCATCGACCTTCCGCCCGACGCGGAAGAGGTCCCGCACGCCGTCGGCGAGTTTGGACCGGGTCTTGGAAAGCCCCGACGACAGTTTGCCCAGCCACTTCTTGAGGACCATGCCGCGTCGCTCCGTCACGTCCAGGTAGGTGCCACGGCCGGTCTTGTCCGGCCGCGCGATGCGAAAGGCACGCGACCCGCAAGCGGGCCGGCGAACACGAACCGTTTCGCGCAGGTGCCGCGGCCCCGACGGTTATGCGTCGCCGGCGTCGGTGCCGCCTTCGGCTTCCGCCTCCGCCACGAGGCCCTGCTCGCGGGCCAGGCGCAACACCCGGTCGAGCACGCCGTTGACAAAGCCCGGCGCCTCGGCCGTGCTGAACGCCTTCGCCAACTCGATGGCTTGGTCGATCGAGACGCGCTCGGGGATATCCGGAGCCCCGCAGATTTCCCACGTGGCCAGGCGAAGGATGTTGCGGTCGACGGCGGCCATGCGTGCGACGTGCCAGTGCTCGGCCGCCGCTTCGATGAGGCGGTCGGCCTCCTCGCGCCAGCCCCAGGCCCCCTCGGCCAGACGGCGGGCGAAGAAGTACGTCTCCGGGTCGCGCGTGCTGCCGCGCAGGAAATCCACCGTCTCGGGGCCGAGCCCCTCGCCCCGCACGTCCAACTGGTACAGGGCCTGGAGGGCCATCTGGCGTGCCCGCTCGCGTCGCTTCATGACAAAGACCGGCTCCGACCACACACGGATAGGGGATGCAACGACGGCGTGGGCCACGACCCGTACGGGTCGTGCGGTGCCTGTGGCGACGTGCGGGCTCGCAGGGGCCGCGCCACGCCCGCTACTTCCCGGGAAGTTGCTCCAGAAGGTTGGCCATCTCGATGGCCGTGGCGGCGGCGTCGGCCCCCTTGTTGCCGGCCTTCGTCCCGGCCCGCTCGATCGCCTGCTCGATCGTGTCGGTCGTCAGGACGCCGAAGACCACCGGCACGCCGGTCGCGAGGCTCGTCTGGGCCACGCCCTTGGCGGCCTCGGAGGCGATGTAATCGAAGTGCGGCGTCCCGCCGCGGATGACCGCCCCGAGGCAAATGACGGCCGCGTAGCGTCCGCTGTCGGCCATTTTGCGGGCCAGCAGCGGCAGTTCCCACGCCCCCGGCGACCACGCCACGTCCACCGCCTCGGTGTCCACGCCGTGACGCTCCAGGGCATCCAGGCACCCGCTCAGCAACTTGGCCGTGATGAACTCGTTGAACCGCGAGACGACCACGCCGTAGCGGTGCTCGCCGGCCACCAGTTGACCCTGATAGACATTCGCCATAACCGTTCCTCCCTCCGGGCCCTCGCCGTCAGGCCCGCGCAGTGAGTTTATCGGACGGCAGGGCGAATTCAAGGCAAAAGGGGGCTCACTCCCTGCCATGCCAGCCGAGAAAGAGGCTTCCGCCAGCCATACGGATGCGGTATCATGCAAGCCATGGCGGCATACCGCTTCACGAGATACTTCGAGAACGAGGTGCTACGAAAACGACCGTACCTCAAGAAAGCATGGTGCATTCGCGTTGTGGAGCACGCCCTGAAAGAGGAACAGCAGGAAGACAACCGGATCCGTTTCTGAGGCAAGGTGCCGGAACTCGGAGACCACGTGCTTCGCGTCGTCACCCTCAAGGACCGAATCACTATCCACAACGCCTTTCCGGACAGGGGATTCAGGCCATGAGACTCAAGTACTACCGCGACACGGATTCGCTTTACATCGAACTCTCCTCCAAACCGAGCGCACAGAGCCAGGAGATCGCCGAGGGAATCGTCCTCGATTACGCCGACGACGGCAGCCTCGTGGGCATCGACATCGACAACGCCAACCGCAAGATCGACCTCGACGAGATCACCCTCAGCAAACTGCCGACCGAGGGCGAGAAGATGCCGGCGTGATTCCTGCGGTCCCCTCGACTCTCTCCGCGCTCTCCGCGGTCTCCGCGTTCAAACCGGATGCCCGCAGCAGCGTCCCGCCGCCGTCACTTCTTCGGACCGCCGCGGGCCCAGTCCGGCACGCGGAGCCCCTCGTGCCGCGTGTCAGGCGGGATCAGCGGCTTCAGGTCCAGCACAGGCGTGCCGTCGAACGCGTCTATTCTTTCGACGGTAATCACGTTCTTCTCGACCGACATCATCTTGCAGACGGTCAGGGCGATGAGGTTCGGCCGCACCGGCGACCGCGTGGCGAACACGCCCGTCAGCGGGTTCTTCCTGTTGCCGCGCGGGTTCACCTGCAGGATGGCCCGTTTCTGCGCCACGTCGTTCTTGTGGAACCACCAGAAGACGTTCACGTGCGACCACCCGTCCAGCCCCAGCAGACCGTCGGCGTACCGCTCGAACAGGACGATGCGCGGCGGCTGGCCTTTCTTCTGCTCCACGCGTCCGATCGGATGAACGGTGTACGATGTGTCCGGCGAAACGTCGTCCACGGCTTCACCTCCCATTGTGCGAACGGACCCTGCAGCCAGTACCCCGCCGGCGGCAGCGACCGCAGCGGTGTGCGTCAGGAAACGACGTCTGGACAGGCTCATGGCTTACCTCCGAAATACGGTTTCCCGCGCGGCGGGGCTCCTGCCCTGCCGCGCAGCACGCCGCGCAAGCGCGGCGGCGAACACGAACGTCCCCGCGCAAGGTGAGCTCGGCCCACGCTTGCAGACCGGCCCGATGCAATCCGCAATCCGAAATCCCAAATCCGAAATCGCTACGCCAGTCCCCACCGCCTTCTGAGCACCCACTCGGCCGCCAGCAGGGCGATGAAGACGCCGAGAAACACTCGCCCCCGCGCCAGCCGCACCCGCTGCTCCGCCGGGGCCTCCTGAGGTTCCAGCGAGGCCGCCACCTGCGTGAGCGATTCGGCCAGGTCGGCGAGCGGTCGGCACGACCCACCCCCCGCCTCCGTCAGGCGCGCGAGACGATCCCGGTCGGCGAGCAGGTGGGCGAGTTCGAAATCCTGCTCCCGCACCGCCAGATGCGTCTCGGCCCGTTTCGATTCGCCCTCCACCGCCGCCTCCGCCACGACGGTGTAGGCGCCGGGAGCCGCAAGCGGGACCCGTCCACGCCACTCCGTCCGGCCGGAGCCCGTGCCTGGGCGGCGCGTCAGCGACACCGGCCCGGCCGCAGGCCCTTCCAGCCGGACCTCGGGCCGGCCCTCGCCGCGGACGCCGACCGTCACCTCGGCCTCGGGCGGGCGGTCCGCGTCGGCCAGGACGTACTGCGTCCGGTCGGTCGCGATCCAGAGATCCTCGTGCGGCCTGCCGTCGCGGCGGGCGAGCCACAGCACGAGCCGCCGCCACAACCGCTCGTGCATCGCCGGGCCGCCCGTTTCGGCCGGCGCCAGCGCCCACTGCCACGTCGTATCAAAGGTGACGGATGCGACGCGGCCGTCGCCGAGCGTCCGGGCCGCAAGCAGCGGCGTCCCGCCCTCGGCTTGTGCCAGCAGCCGGGCCCCGGGCCGGACCTCGCCCACGGCACTCGCGCCGGCGAGTGGCGGCAGATCCTTGGGCAGCGGGACCGCCTCCCCCTCCTCGCCGCGGAAAACGAAGTGCGCCCGGCCCTCGGGCGTCGCGCGGAACGCCAGCGGCCCCTTCACCTGCTTGTCCGACGGGCGAATCGCAAACGGCAACAGGTCCGCGAGCGGCGTCTTCCCCCATCCGCCGGCACCGTAGGCATCCAGGCCGCCGACCGTCAGGACGGACGTCTGCCCCGCCCGGGCGCGGTCGGCCAGGCGCCGGAGCGTCGCGCGCGGCAGCGTCTTCGCGGGCAGGTCGCCCAGGACAACCACGTCCACGCCGTCGAGGTCGGCCGGTTTGGGCGCGGCTGCCTCGGCCCCCTGCCCCACGAGGAGGCGGCGCTCGAGATCGATCTCGCGGGCGTCGGCCAGCACGCGGGCCAGGTACTTCCCCTCCGGCCGGAGCCGGCCCTCCAGGTACAGGACCCGGATGCCGCCTTCCTCGACACGGACCGTCGTCTCCGCGCGGTTGTTCGTAGTGACGCGTTCGCCCTCCAGCGGCCCGACAGCGAGGGCAAGGCGGGCGGGTCCGGCGTCCTCCAGCACCGGCGTGAAGACGACCTCCTCCGCCGTCCGCTGGTCGGCAGGCGAGATCTTCCGGCGAGCCGCCTCCTTGCCGTCCACGCTCAGGACCACCTCCACCGCGGCGCCCTTGAGGCCGAGCGTGGCGACGGTGGCCCGCACCTCCGCCCGGTTGCCGGCGAAGACGCGGTCGGGCGCCCGGAGGCCGCGGACGGCCACGTCGCGGGTGCGGCCGGTCGGCTCGCTGCTGCCCGCCCCAACGGCGTGGACGGACACGCCGCGGGCGGCCAGGTCACGGGCCGCCGCGTCGGCCTCTCCCAAGCGGCGGTTCGCGCAGCCATCCGAGACGACCACCACCGCCGACGGGCGGGGAGCGAACGGGCCGGACGTCCGCCGGGCCCGCTCCGCCACGGCGCGCAGGGCCTCGGCCAGGTCCGTCCGCGCGTCGGTCGGCTCGACGGCGAACCCATCGCTCGGCCGGACCCGCGAGCCGAACGCCGTCGTCCGGACGGACGCTTTCGAGGCGAAGCGGCCGAGGGCGTCACCCGCTCCGGCGAACGCTTCGCGGACGGCCTCGGCACGGGTGACAGGATCGGCTTCGGTGCCGGCATCGCGGATGCCCATGCTGCGGGAGGCGTCCAGCAGGACCACGACCTCCGCGGTGACGGGGCGCCGGCCCTGCCAACGAATCTGCGGACGCAGGGCGAGCATCGCCAGTGCCGCAATCACCAGCAACCGCAGGAGCACCAGCGTGCAGCGCCGCCGCGGCGTGAGCCCTCCGCCCCATCGCCAGGCGGCCGCCACCGCCGCGACGGCGAGGACGCCCGCCACGACTGCCACCCAGACGGGCGGCAGGAGAGGGTCGAGGACCACGTGCTGGCCGAGGGTCGTCATATTGGGCCGCCAGGGGCCGGCGGGTGGCATGGCCACGCTTGCCGTGGCCATGAGCCAGATCGTGGTTCATGGCCACCCAATAGCGGGTGGCCATGCCACCCGGCGATCAGAACCGCTTACCAAAGGCTCGCCGCGATTCTACCATCGACACGATGCGCGTGCCGCATTATACTCGTTCTTTCTGAACCAAGGAGGAGAGGCCCCCGTGGATGACCTGCTCGAACGTGCCGTCGGCCTGATGGAGCAGGCGGGCGCGTCGTACGGCGACGTGCGTCTCCGCCGCGACCGGACGGAGCGGCTGGCGGTGAAGAACGGCCGGCCGGAACACATTGCCCGGAGCGAATCGGAAGGCCTCGGCGTCCGCGTCATCGTGGACGGGGCGTGGGGGTTCTTCGGCACGCACCGGTTGGAGGAGGCCGCCGTGGACGAGGCGGTGCGGGAGGCGGTGGCCATCGCCCGCGCCAGCGCCGCCGCTCAGACCGATCCGGTCCGCCTCGCACCGGTCGACCCCGCCACCGATGCGTACGAAACGCCGCACGAGCGCGACCCGATGGCCGTGCCGCTCGAGGAGAAACTCGACCTCCTCGTCCGCGCGACGGAGGCAATGGCGGGGCCGAATTTGAAACTGGCCCAGGCGTTCTTCTCGGCGTTCGACACGCGTCAGCAGTTCGCCTCGACCGAGGGGGCGCGCATCGGCCAGCACATCGTGCAGACGGGCGGGGGCATCGCGGCCACGTGCATCGCCGACGGCCGGCTCCAGGTCCGGTCGTACCCGAACAGTTTCCGGGGCAACTTCGCGACCGGCGGGTACGAATATGTGGAGGCGATGGACCTGGCGGGCGAGGCCCCGCGGGTGGCGGAGGAGGCCGAAGCCCTGCTCGCCGCCCCGCCCTGCCCCGAGGGCCGGCGGACGATCATCCTGGACGGCGGGCAACTCGCACTCCAGGTGCACGAATCGTGCGGCCATCCGATCGAACTCGACCGCGTGCTCGGCATGGAAATCGCCTACGCCGGCGACTCGTTTCTCACCACCGATAAACTCGACACGTTCCGTTACGGCTCCGACGCGGTGCACATCGTGGCGGACGCCACGTGCCCCTGCGGGCTGGGCACGTTCGGCTACGACGACGAGGGCGTGCCGGCACAGAGGACGCCCATCGTGGAGGCCGGGCGATTCGTGGGGTACCTCTCGAGCCGCGAGACGGCCCCCGCCATCGGCCGCACGTCCAGCGGGGCGATGCGCGCGAGCGGCTGGAACCGCATCCCCCTCATCCGCATGACCAACGTCAACCTACTGCCGGGGGAGGCGGGCACCCTGGACGACCTCGTCGCCGACACCGACGACGGCCTGCTGCTTACGACGAACCGATCCTGGTCCATCGACAACAAGCGCCTGAACTTCCAGTTCGGCACCGAGATGTGCCGGGAGATCAAGCACGGCCGGCTCGGGCAAATCTACCGCGACGCGACGTACACGGGAATCACGCCGGAGTTCTGGGGCGCGTGCGACGCCGTCTGCGGGCGGGACGAATGGCAATTATGGGGCACGCCCAACTGCGGAAAGGGCCAGCCCGGCCAGACCGCCCGCGTCGGGCACGGCGTGGCGCCGGCCCGGTTCCGCAGCGTCCAGGTGGGGGTCAAGGCATGAGCGCATCCGCCGACACATCGCGCGACCCCGGCGAGCGGGAGCGGCACCTCCTCGGCCTCGCCGGGGCGATCGTCCAGGCGAGCCCGGCCGACGAGACCGAGGTCCTCCTGGCCGACGGCCGGGAGTTCCTGACCCGTTTCGCCTCGAGCCGCATCCATCAGAACGTCGGGGCAGAGGAGGCGTCCGCCGTCGTGCGGGTGGTCGTCGACCGCCGCATCGGCGTCGCCACCGCCGACAGCCTGGAGGACGATGCGCTGACGGCGGCGCGGGAGTCGGCCCTGGCAATCGCCGAGGCGTCCGAACCGGACCCCGACTGGCCCAGCCTGCCCGGCCCGCGGCCGGTCAAACCGGTGAAGGCGTACCACCGTGCGACGGCGCTGGCCACGGCTCAGACGCGGGCGGACTTCGCCGCCGCCGTCATCGCCGCCGCCCGCGAGAAGGACGGCGAGGCGGCCGGCATCGTCCAGATCGAGGAAGGCAGCCTCGCAGTCGTGAACTCGCGCGGCGTGGCCGTCGCCACCAGTCACACCCGGGCCGAGACCAACGCCCTCGTGACCTGCGGCGACGGGTCGGGCTGGGCGGACGGCGTGGCGATGCGGCTCTCGGACCTCGACCCCGGGCGCGTCGGCAAGCGCGCGGCCCTGACGGCCGAGAAGAGCCGCAACCCCAAACCCTTGGAACCCGGACGGTACGACGTCGTCCTGGAGCCGTCGGCCGTGGCCGAGTGGGTCCAGTACCTGGCGTACGTGGCCTTCAGCGGGAAGGACTTCGACGAGGGCCAGAGCCCGCTCGCGGGCCGGCTCGGCGAGAAGGTCACCGGCGAGCAGGTGACCCTGTGGGACAACGGCCGCGACCATCGAACGCTGCCGCAACCGTTCGATTACGAGGGCCAGCCCGCCCGCCGGCTGAGCCTCATCCGCGAAGGCGTGGCTGAAGGCGTCGCGACGAACTACTACCGCGCCCGCCGGCTGGGCAAACGCGTCTCGACGGGCCACGCGCTGCCCGCGTCCTCCTCCTACGAATGCATGCCGATGCACCTGTTCATGAAAGGTGGCGAGGCCAGCGCCAAGCAACTCGTCGGCGAGATGGAGCGCGGCCTGCTCGTCACCCGCTTCCATTACACGAACGTCTTGGACCCGATGCAGACCGTCCTGACGGGTATGACCCGCAACGGGACGTTCTGGGTGGAGAACGGCCGCATCTCTCACGCGGTGCGGAACCTGCGGTACACCGAGAACGTGCTGGCGGCCCTCGGGCGGATCGACGGGATGTCCAAGCGCCTGAGGCGCGTGCCCGGGCCGTGCGTCGTCCCGACCGTCCGCATGCGAGGCGTGCAGTTCAGCGGGGCGACGGAGTTCTGAACGGCAGTACCTGAGTGCCTGAGTACCTGAGTAACGGCAAACGGCAACGCGACGGGTGGCATGGCCACGCTTGTCGTGGCCATGGGCAGAAGAAGGGGGGCAACGATGACGGCAGTCATCACGGCGCTGGTCGGCCTCGTCGGCGTGTTGGTGGGCGTGTTGCTATCGTTCTTCCTCCAACGCCGTCTGTGGCAGACACAGGAGGCCATGAAGGCCTACAGCGAGTTATTCGCCATCGGCGACGAGACGCTCAGAAGTTGGAACACTCTGGCATCCGGTGAAGGAGATGAGGTCCACGTACAAGGATTACTTCGAGATAAGCATGATCCTGCGTTTCGCCGCGTGCTTCAGCAGTGTTGGATGCTTGAAAAAGACGCCAGCATTCGGGAACAGATCGGGCGCTTGCAGCGAACATATAGTGATTATACACAACAACTTGATCGCCAATTTCCTAGCCTAAACCCTAGTCCCGAAGGTTTATTCCCATTGCTGGAATCGCTTCAGCGTGAGGTTGCAGGGAAATACTTCCACGGCGGCGCGCCCAGCGGGGAAGCGGGAAACGAAGACCAGAAAGAAACATGATTGGCGGCAACGCCTATGTTTGCCTTGGCCGTTTACTCAGGTACTCCGGTACTTTGGTACTCAGGTACTTGCTGAACAACGAGATTTCTCGACTCGGCCCTAGCGGGCCTCGCTCGAAATGACATCGTGAGGGCGCAACGGCCCTCGCTCGAAATGACAACCTAAAGGAACCCCAATGAAAGCACTGGTATTGCACGGCGTCGGCGACCTCAGGGTCGAGGACGTGCCGGAACCTGAAGCCGGCGCCGGCCAGGTCAAAGTCCGCATCCAGGCGGTCGGGGTGTGCGGGTCGGACGTCCACTACTACACGCACGGGCGGATCGGCGACCAGGTCGTCGAGAAACCCATCATCATCGGCCACGAGGGCGCGGGCGAGATCGTCGCCTGCGGCGAGGGCGTCGAGGACCTGGCCGTCGGCCAGCGCGTCGCCATCGAGCCGGCCCTCTCGTGCGGCACGTGCGAGTGGTGCCTGACGGGCAAGCCGAACATCTGCCCGAACGTGCGGTTCTGCTCCACGCCGCCCATCGACGGGCTGATGAGCGAACTGGCCGTCCTGGCGGCCCATCAGTGCGTGCCGATTCCTGACGCCCTCTCCTTCGAAGAGGCCGCCATGCTGGAGCCGCTCCAGGTGTCGGTGCACGCGGCGAATCTCATCGGGACGGTGCCGGGCGAGACGGCGGCGGTCGTCGGCGCGGGGTGCATCGGCCTCGGCTGTATGGAGATGGCCAAGGTGGGCGGGGCCGCCCGCATCATCGTGACGGACAAACTCGACTACCGGTTG
>Ga0272441_10000721_pt1 | contig 73326 bp, 77 predicted proteins | sample SSMProp6N_FD_193582 | JGI IMG/M metagenome (GOLD analysis project Ga0272441, IMG submission 193582) | Marine sediment archaeal communities from Little Sippewissett salt marsh, Falmouth, MA, United States - SSM-Prop-6N | ecosystem: Environmental > Aquatic > Marine > Wetlands > Sediment ...
TCATACCATGGCGCATCCGGCATAGCTATATCAGTGACCGGAGATCCAAGAAGGTACACTAAGAACGAACCCGGATACCCTGGCGTCATGCATACAGTTGATCCATATTGCTACAGATGCCCCTTCAAGATGACATATCCTGAATGTAATCTGATGTGTGCAGAATATATAAGGGACCAGATAATCCTTGAAGGTAAGGATACTGTTGCAGCAGTTGTTATGGAACCCATTGTAGGTTCAAATGGAATACTAGTTCCTCCTCCCGGATATTACGAACGTGTAAGGGAATTCTGTGATGAGCTTGGTGTTCTTTGGATCGATGACGAGGTCATGGCCGGATTTGGAAGAACTGGAAAGATGTTCGGAATTGAACATTGGAAAGCGTCTCCCGATATTATTTCCATGGCCAAGGGGCTCTCAGGGACTTACATCCCTCTTGGAGCTACAATGATGAATGACAAGGTCTCGGATTTCTTCGAGGACAATATCTTCGTACATGGACATACCTACGCTGGACATCCGGTGGCATGTGCATCTGGAATTGCATCGATAGACCTTTACAAAGAGGAAAAGCTTGTTGAAAACGCTGCAGAGATGGGAAAGGTGTTCGAGAAAAGGCTCAACGAGATCAAGGAGGACCACATATCCGTTGGAGATGTAAGGGGTAAAGGATGCTTCTGGGGAGTTGAGCTGATAAAGGACGCGAAAACTCATCAACCAGCATCGATCAGGGATGAAAAGTTCGCAGGAATTCAGACAATACCAGCAAAAGTACAAGCTGAGTGTTTCAAGAATGGCGTATACTTCGTTCAGATGATATCAACACTTCTGCTGGCGCCACCAATTACCGTAAACAAAGAACAGATTCTCGAATCATTAGATGTAATTGACAAGGCACTGGAAATATCAGATAAAGAGTGTAAGTAATCCACTCTTTTTTATTTTTTTTATTTGAGAAATTCTTTTGGAGTAGAAGTTAGAGTGCGCACATTTTGGATTGGTGTATCCACAGCAATGTCGCACCCGCTTGCCAGAATATAATTTTCCAATCCCATCTGCTTTATGTTGGACCTGGCCTGTTGCCTTACCACATTTGAGTGGGATGCATATAGAATTTCCATAGTGCAAACATTTCCCATCAAGATAATGTCATCATTGAGTATCTTGCGTGCATCGGATAGATTGACATGGGAATCTATGCTCACGATATCGGTTGACAACTCATTCAAAAGCTCAATCCTATCAAGTATGTTGCCACAGATGTGTATCCCTGAACATACCATCTCCTTATCGTGCTTTCTCATAAGCTCCTTAGACGAAGGCAACGCAAATTCCTCATATACCTCAGGAGATATAAGATCGCCTGATGCGACGGGGTCACAATACATTATGCTGTCGATCCCTTCCTCGATCATGATCTTTGAACATTCGATCTTAAAATCAGTGCAAAAATCTAGGAGCTCGAAGACCAAAGGCCTGTTGCAGAATATGTCCATTAGCAGATTCTGCGTTCCCCTTATCTCGGCCGCCAAGGTAAATGGCATGGCAAGAGTGGCATATAGGAAATTTTCTCCCTTATTGAGCTCCATCATTTTCTTTGCTGTGAGTATGGAGGCCCTCAACCTCTTATTGGACATGAGATCATAGTCCCAGAGACTGTCGATGTCACCCTGATCTTTTACCAATGGTTCCATGGTAACAGGATTTCCCTTTCTTTCTACCCTGACATGTCCACCAATCACATCCACAGCCGCAAGCCAGTCCCAGCAAGCCTCGAACATGTCGAAGCCGCATTTATTTGAAATCTTGAACTGCTTCTTAGCTGCCAAAATAGGGTGATTTATGGATGTTGGAACACTTACGTGCGCCTCGTTCAGGGCCCAATATCCCTGAAAAGGTGGTGCTGTCGGCACCATATCAGGAGTATCATGCTCCAATGTCTTCATGACGCGCTCATAGCTGGAGTACTTGACCTTTCTTTTGGAGTAATACCTATCCTCTTTGTTTTCCATATGCTCAACAAGATCAACTGCCTTCGAAGCATCTTCCGCATACCCATGAGCGCCTATCTCATCTGCAAACTCTTGTGTCACTGGCGCGCCGCCTATTATGACATTTGTCTTGTTCCTCTTTTCAAGGAATATGTTGACAACATCGATCATGTTGTCCATACTAGTTGTCATAAGTGCAGAGACGCCGACTATGTTCGCATCGACCTCCTCCGCCTTTCTGAGAAAATCCTCGGCCGAGTTGTTGGTGCCTATGTCATGGACATCATAACCAGATAGCTCCAGCATCATTTTTACGATGTTCTTCCCAATATCATGGAAGTCCCCCGATACAACGCCGACCACTATCTTACTATGCCTTTGGCTTACGTACTGCTTATGGTGTTCTCTCAGGAAATTTATAGCAGAGTTTGCCGCATGGGCAGAAAGCAGAAGCTCGGGGATGAATATCTCCCTTTCTTCGTATAATCTGCCAAGAAGTTTCATGCACTTGTTGCATATGGTGTCAATGGCATATTGAAGATCTATGTTATTGTCTACTAATTTCTTCGAAGTTTCTACAGCTCCGATCTCATTTCCTTCCAGTATGCATTGATTCAATTGATTCAGAATCTTTTCTGTAATCAAGTCGTCCATTGTGACACCTTAAAAAAATAATAAAAGATTTATAAAAGCTTTTTCACGTAGTCCGTGTAAGCTTTTATATTGCTCGTTGGAGTCTTAGGTGAAATTCCGCAACCTGGCGCAAGAATGCCCACGCCATCGTTTATGCATTCCATGGCCTCGCCCACAACATCGCCCTTGGTCCCAAATAGCAATGTGTCAACAGGATTTATGTTTCCAACCAAAACGGCATCCTTCAGTTTCTTCTTTGCTACTGAACGATCTACCAATGGGTCGACAGAGACCCCTTTGGCACCTGTTGCTTCCATATCTTCAAGAATTTCTGTAGTGTCTCCGCAAATGTGCAAGACCGTTGGTGTCCTGAGCTTCGAGATTAGCTCTTTGTTCTTTGGCCCCGCCAAGGATGCAAAGAGCTCAGGACCTATAAGCTCAACGGTGGCCGAAGGGTCTATCAGGCAAATGGAGTCCGCACCCTTTTCCTCGAGGAACCTGGCATATTCTACTGCAACGTTCTTGGTGAATTCTATTACGTTTTCAACGAACTCGGGGTCATCAAAGGTATCCATAAGCAGGCTTTCAACGCCTCTTAAGTGTCCGGCCAGAGTGAAAGGGGAGACTATCCCTGCTATGACTGGCAGATCATCGCCCACCCTTTCTTTCAGTATTGATATGGCCTCGCCCACTATGGGCATCCTAAAGTCCTTTTGAGGATCAGGTACTTCAAGCTTTTCAAGATTGGATTTGTCATCCAATACATGTTTTTGTACAGACGGTTGGGAGGAAGGATTATCTAGATCTATCGTACATCCTAAAGCCTCTGCCTCAACTGTCAGACAAAAGGGCACCCTAACGCTCTCAAGTCCGGCATGTTCCCATGCCCCATATGAGAGATCCGCCATCTTTGAAGCGTCCTTGTGGGCCTGTGGCCAATATGAGTTTGTCTCTTTCATTAGTTCTACTGTTCCGGTCTGAAGGGGACAGCTGCAGGAGATCCTGTCAACTTCCTTTCCCTCAAGAATCCTCAGATATCTTTCTTTTGGAGTTAGATCTGGCATGAAAAATCATCCCATTTGAAAATTACGGATGGCTTCTTTCCATGTCAATATATTTTCCAAAGGAGTTCCAGGAGCAATGTCACAACCAGCTCCAAGTATGTGTCCCTTTCCACCGGATTTCCTCAGACATTCCTCCGTCTCTTTAAGAGACTCTTCCCTAGTTCCAGCAAACAGGGTCTCCGCTGGGTTGACATTCCCCAGAACGGCCAGTCGATCGCCTATGGTCTCCCTGGAATGTCCAATGTCGACAAGGAAGTCCTGCGAAAATACATCCACGCCGGTATCAGCCACAACATCCAGCCTGTCGGAAGTGTTTCCACATACGTGTAGCAATGCGTATCCGCCTTCCTTCTTGACCTTCTTCGCACACTTCTTTATGTAAGGTGCTGAGAATTCCTGGAAATCCTCTTTTCCTATAAGGTCGCCTGACGCCGATGGGTCGCAAAGACAGACACCGTCTGCCCCAGATCCAAGAAGGTATTCTGAATAGGCATTTATTGTATCTGTGGCAAGGTCCAGCATATCCTTAATGAAGTCGGGTTGGTCGAAAAGGTCCATCATCAAGGCCTCGACCCCCCTGAGCTCCCCGACCAAGGTGAAGGGAAGGACCAGGGTGAGATAATAGAACTTCTCGTCCCCGTAATGATCAATTAGATTTTGAGTGCATTCGAATGCGCTCTTGGCCCTGTAGTCGCAGGATGGGTCCGGCACTTCGAGACCTTCGAGGTCACTTGGGCTCTGTATTGCATGCACTGCTGTGCTTGGCGCCCCCACATCTGGTATATCCGGGGTGCATCCCAATGCTTCGACAGGGCACAACCAATCCCACATGGTCTCGAATCCGTCCATTTCGCATTTATCCACCATCGCTATCTGGGCCTCTGCGGCCAATTTTGGGTCTTTGATCGAATCTGGGACTGTCACCTTCATTTGGTCAAGGGCCCAATATCCCTGAAAGGGGGGACCTATAGGCACTCTATCGACATCCTCGCGATTGATAGCCGCTATAAATCTTTCCCTAGATGTCATTTCCTTCATATTATGCCTCCGCAACTAACTTCTCAATCAATTTCACAGCTTTGGCAGCATCGTCTGCATAACCATCTGCACCTATCTTGTCAGCATATGACTGGGAAACAGCCCCTCCGCCGATGATGACCTTGCAGTGCAGATTATTCTCTTTGAACGCCTCAATGATGTTTGGCATTATTATCATGCTGGTAGTCATGAGCGATGACATGCCAACTATATCCGCCTTGTTGAGCTTAGCAGCCTCAACGAACTTATCTATAGAAACGCTCTTTCCCAGGTCGATGATTGTAAATCCTGCTGCTTCACAAAGCAATTTGACAAGATTCTTTCCAATGTCATGGATATCGCCTTCGACTACTCCCAAGACAACGGTCCCACTTGTTGAAGCATCAAACTTAAGAAGTGGTTTCAAGATGTCAACGGCCATGTTCATTGCTCTTGCCGAACGAAGGATTTGCGGAACAAATACCTGCCTTTTATCATACAAGTCACTTATGACAGCCATTCCTTCGCTAAGTCCCTGCTTGATACACTTATATGGGTCCATTCCGTTGTCTATTGCTTCCTGTGCCTTCTGTGTCGAAAGTTTTTCATCTCCTTTAACAACAGCGTCCTTCAACACTTCAAGTATTTCGTGTTCATCCATTTCTATCACTCCCTCATTAAACAAAATTTTCTAAATTGAGCTCTTTGATCTTATCCTCAGTAACATAACCTTTATCATCCCAGCCTCTTAGTTCGTAGCATTCCTTGATCATCGTCTCGAATGGGGGGAACTTGCCCTTTCTGAACCCATCTGGTGCCGGCTTGCTGAACTTCATCGGCATGGTGTCAAACTCCGGGCCTTTGCCATCTCTGATGTTGAGGATCCTCTGGAAGGTGTACATCCTCTCGCCGCTCTTTACGAGGTCCTCCACTTCCCAGTTCCATCCAGTTGCAGCATTCAACGCATTAAGGTATGCAGTAATTGACGCCTCCCCTTCAACGAACATGAAAGCGCAAAGAACAGCGGAACCCATTATGGCCCCAAAGTCCTGGTGCACCAGGGCAAGATTCGTCTTCCCTTCAAGCTCAAAGTATTCGGTGGGTTTGTCGATTCCAAACTCTGGAAGGAGGAAATCACCTATCTCTGTCTCCTCAGGGCAGCCTCTGTAATGGCATGCGCCGCGTGTGCCAGTAGCATAGTTGACAGCCAGGCTGTAGCAAAGCCTTGGATCGTGGCCTGGTGAGTCAAGACCTCTGACCTGGACGGAATATTCCTCCTTTCCAAGACTCTTGGAAAAGAAGTAGGTTCCTTCGGCCAGCCTATCGCCGATGCCCTGCCTCTTACCAATAAGATGTATCATGTCCAGCATCAAATCGGGATTTGCCCATTCCAATTTGAGGCCATCGGTGTCGCTCTCATCTATCCATCCTTTTTCAAAGGCTTCCATGGCAAATCCTATGACCGCGCCTGTCGAGATGACGTCAATGCCATATTTGTTGCAAAGATCGTGTGCTCCGGCTACAGCCTTGAGGTCGTTTACCAGAACGTTTGCGCCCAGCATCGCTAGCGTCTCGTATTCAGGACCGGCGCCCTCGATGTCGTATTTTTCATCATGAACGCTTACATGCATGTGGCATGCCAACGGGCAGTAGAGGCAAGGTTGTGGCTTTACTTTTAGGACATCGTTGTACATGGCCGCTTCAAGTGCCTCGCCTTCCTTTGACCAGCAACACCCGTCCCAATACTTCTTGGGTGTGTTGTCAAGCCCGTTGTATGTGGCAAATCCACCAGGGGTGCCGCACCTCTTGAGATCATGGCCCCTTTCATCCTTTGCCAATGCCTTCGTGATCTGTGTCTTAATCTCTTTGAGCTTCTGTTCATCGTAGAACTCAGGTTTCTTCTTTCCCATTACAGCGACAGCCTTGAGATTCTTGGAACCCATTATGGCTCCAACCCCTGCCCTGCCGGCATAGGAATGCTTGTCGATCCCAACGGAGGCGTATCTAACCTTCAGTTCCCCCGCAGGCCCTATTGCCGCAATGCTGGCCTTCTCATTGGTCTCTTCACGGACCAGATCCACCGTCTCGTAAAGATCTTTTCCCCAAATCTCCTCAGCATCGCGTATCTCGACTTTCTCCTCTGTTATCCAAATATAGACCGGTTTTGGTGATTTTCCCTCAACGATCAATGCGTCAATCCCGCATCCCTTGAAGTTTGGACCAAACTTTCCACCAGCCGCCGAATCCCCCAATGTGCTTGTCAGGGGGGATTTCGCTATGATAGACCACTTTGCAGACCCGGGTATTCCAGTCCCTTGGAAAGGGCCTGTTGCAAAGATGACCTTGTTAGAATCATCAAATGGATCGGAGTCTTTTGGGACCTCATCGTAGAGTATCTTGGCCCCCAGAGTAGACCCTCCCATGAATGTCTTGAAATATTCCTCATCATGAGACTCGTAACTGATATTTCCATTGTTCAGATCGATCCTCATTATTTTGTTAAAGTATCCGTAGACCACCTTATCACCCTCTAAAAATAAAAAAATAAAAAAGACCCTTAAAGGGCCATGTCCAACAATTGCATTAGGTCGTATGTTGGTATATCCTTCTTTGCAGCCTTTGCACCATCGTTCAGATTCACATGGCAGAATGGACAAATCGAGACTATGGAGGAAGCTCCCGTTTCTTCTGCCTCGTCCACTCTGATCTTTGATGTGTTGACAGCAAAGTCTGGATAATCTGTCTTTACTCCTCCTCCTGCTCCGCAGCAGAGGGAATCTGATTTTATACGCTCCATCTCCACGAACTCAAGTCCAGGTATCGCATTCAGCAATTCCCTAGGTTGCTCGTAAACACTGTGGCTTTGGTCCTCATCTCCGCTTCCAAGAGGATATCGGTGCAGGTGCCTTCCAGTGTGGCATGGATCGTGGTATGTCACTTTCATGTCAACTTCCTTTGTAGGTTTCCACTCACCGGCCTTGTACTTGTCGTAAAGATAGTCCACAACGTGCTTGAACTCCACTTCGTCGGCAAGCTCATCGAAGCCCTCGACATCCGGGTAGTCCCTGTTGAAGCACCTGAAACATCCGGCACATGCGGTCACGATGGTGTTTACGCCCCTCTTCTCATGAAGTTCCTTGAACTTCTGAACGTTGAGCTTTCCAACGCGCTGGAACTCTTCCTCAACACCCATTCTCCTAACTGTGGAACCACAGCATACCTCTTCTGCGTAAAGGTATCCGAAGTCAACGTTGAGCTTGTTCAGGACATTGACAGTAGAGGTTGCGATGCATCTGACAGGAGAGTTGTATGGAGGTGTGCATCCTGCATAGTAGAGCACCTCTGCATCCTCTTTGTTGACATCCTTGATGAGCGTCTTGTCATTCTTGCAGATGTCCTTGGTCCATCTTGTCCTCATCTTCCTTGATCCAGTGTAGGGGTTGTTGTTGTTCCTCATGGATTTTATCAGTACCTCGCCAGACTCAGGTCCAAGGCCATGCTTGATAATCTCGAACCTTATGCTCTGCAATATGTCGGCACCGTATGCCCTGATGGGCTTGAAACCGTCAGTGTCGTTCAAGTAGCACTGTTCAGCACAGTTCCCGCACAATGTACAGTATGAAAATGTCTCTGCGACATCCTCGTCCCATTCAAGATCTCCGTTTAGGAGGGCCCTGTATATCTGCATCCTTCCCTGAAGAGTATAGTCCATGAACTGCCTGTCCAAGAACGAAGGGCATACAATCTGTCTGAGGTCCTTGTGCTGGGTCCTGCAGGTTCCGCACCCTATGCATCTCTCTGGCAAGTTATTGTCCTTTAGTATCTTCTTGATATCCTCTGCCATTTAGATCCCTCCTATCTGGCCCCTGTTCATAATACGGTCCGGGTCCATCATATCCTTGATGGCTTTGATGAACTTCACAGTGTTTGGATCCGCATGGGACATGTTGACCCTGCTGTTCTGGTAAGAAGGCTTGTATATGACCGCTCCCATCTCGACCTCAGTTTCACCTATGACCCTCAATAGCTCGCGTCCCCTCTCCTTCTCTTCCTCAGAGGAGTCCTTGTGGCCAAAGTAGTTGAATCTCAAAATGGTCTCGTGACCACCATCCATGACCCTGTTGTAGGACATTATCGGATGATCTGGCTCGCCGAATCCAAGTTTGTCGTAAACCTTCTCAACGGCACGGTATACTTCAGCCTGCTTCCAAGCTGGGCAGTAGCAACCAGTCCACTCTCCGATACCTCCACGGTCAGTGTCCATGTCATTTGTCAGCTGCATTGGCAAGTCGTGGAAATACTGTAGCTGATTTCCAGGCGGGAGCTCACCAAGTCCTGTCTCCTCAGGTATACATTCTATACCCTTGTCAGAGGCACATATGTCTACGAGAGCATCGACCTTACCATCCATGATCTTCTCGTTCCAAGCCTGAAGAACTACCCAGCTTTCAAGTTCTGCTGAGCCCTCTTCCCTGTAGAACGGCAGCTTTACGCCTGCCTCGCCAAAGCCCCATGCCCAGTTGTTGGATGCTATGTCACAAGCGATCTGCGCCTTTGCTATGTTCATCTGATTGGGGAAACCATGTTCCACTGTATCAGCATTGACGTAGAAAGCACGCTGGAAGGGTGGTTTCTTGAAAATCTTGACTGCAGCCTTTGTGACTATACCAGTGGTGCCTGCCCATCCGACGAAGAGACCGGTCAGGTCGATTACAGGAGCCCTTGATCCCCAATATGGGGAAATCATGTGTGTGCCTGTCTTGATCAGGTCACCATTGGGAAGAACCACTTCCAGGCCGACCAAGTAAAAGCTTCCGTCTCCGTGAGCGAGGCTAACGTCCATCATACCGCAAAGCAGATAGCCGGTAACAACGCCACTTGCAGGCGGTGAGTAGGTGTAAGCTCCGATATAGTCTGGGTGATTCTTATCCATCTCCCTCTTGAAGTCCGCCCATGTGGTTCCTCCCTGGATAACTGCATAAAGTGCATCAGTGTTTATTTCCTCAACCTTGTTCATCCTTCTAAGGTCTAGGACTATGCCACCCTCATGTGCGTTTGCCATTCCGGCAGTTGTAAGGTTGCACACCCAAGGTATGACATTTATCTTATTTCTATAAGCAATCTTCATAATTGCTTGAACTTCCTCTGTGTTGGCAGGCATCATAACAGCGTCTGGTTTCCCATTCGGCTCAACAGAGCACCAGTCGTTGCAATAAGCGTACAGAGTGGTTTTCCTCTGTGAGATGTACTTCTGTCCCACGACGCCCTCCAACTCATCGTATATTTTCTTATCCAATGTCAAATTCCTACCTCCTTAAAATTGAAAAATAAAAAAATGAGGATTTTACTCCTCTGTACCTATTGGTACTTTTATCACATACTCGTCCGGTTTTCTCGACCTCTCATACCTTAGGAACAGCCATAGGACGAATCCTATTACGTAGTAAAGTATGAACATGTACCAAAGGGTTGAGTCGAAGTACTTGAAAGTATAATATACCATTACGAGACCACAAATAACGGCTAAAACGCCAGTTGCAGAGCCTCCTGGTACCTTCCAAGGCCTCTTCCACTTCGGGTACGCGCTTCTCAGCTTGAGGAACGAGAGGCTGGACATCGTATACGTTATGCCCACACCTATTGCCATAAGTGTGAACAAATATGCAAGCCATTCTGTTCCTGCAAGCGCTATGAAGAATAGCGTGACCGCGAGTATGGACCAATTGGCCGTACTAGGCACATGGTGCTTGTTGATCCTGTCAAACACGCTTGGTAGTATCCTCGCCTTGCCCATGCTGTAGAGCAGTCTTGAGGCTGCAAGCCAAAATCCGTTGAGACATGTAGCCAGAGCACAGAAGTTAGCTAAGGCAATAGCATATTTGGCCCAAGAGCCATATAGCATCTCAGCGATTGTGGCACTCACCATAGGTGTATTGTTGACAATCTCATCGAATGGGAGCATTGCCGAGTTGACAAGACAAAGTCCACCGTAGAAGGCTATACAGAATAATACTGAGCCTACTAAAAGTCTCCAATGCTTCTCTACTGGGTATGCTGCCTCTTCAGCGAACTGCGGTATGATCTCGAATCCGAAGAACATCGTCACCATCAATGCAGTTGCAGTGATGAACGCATCTGTTCCCAACGTGAAGAACGGAGTCAGATTACCGGTGTCGAAACTTGAATGGCCAACAAACAATACAACTATAGTAACAGCGATTACGACCAAGACTATGAACATTATGAACTGAGCTGTTGCACTTATAATCAGTTCTCTGGAGTTCATTATAGCAAACAATATAGCCAAAATAGCAGCAATTATCATCATAGCAGCAAGAGACATTTCCGGCCACCAGAGATACTTAACTATGTCCATAAGTGCCATCAGCTGGAATGAGAGAACAGTTGTATATGACAACAACAGACTCCAAGAAGTCCAATAAGAAGCTTCTTTGCCAAACGCGTTTTGTATAAACACGAACGGCCCTCCAACAAACGGCAACATTGCGGTCATTTCACCGTATACTAGACCAATCGGTATGCACATCAATCCTACTATTACAAAGGCGAGTGCTATGGAAGGACCTGTCAACGATATCCACCATTGCATCATAACGAGCCAAGGCCCGATAACAGCAGCGGTAGCCATTGCAAAAAGGTACCAGCTTCCCAACACTCTTTCCATTTTCATTTCTGCGGGAGCTCCTTGATCAGGGATTTCATCACCTCGTATAAATTCTAAAAAAACTTTGAATACCAGTGATTTATATTATTATTCCTATGTGATGTATGGCTCTGCAACATTATTCTTATTTTAGAATAATATATGTTCAAATGTTGCAGAAATAAAATAATTTTTTTGATATAATAGGAATAATGCTATAAATTTTATCTAAAAATTCATATATAATTTTTATTTTTTCAATAATATTTTGTTATAATATATAAAAAATAATTCAAATATATAGATATCTAAATATCTCAATTTGAGTTAAATATATTAACATGCGCGGATATATAGGAATTGGTGTTCTAATGGAAAGATTTGAAGTATACAAAGACAGTTTAGGAAAGTTAAGGTTCAATCTAAGGGCCAAAAACGGTAAGATACTTGCCATTAGTGAACCTTATGACAGTATCGAAGCCTGTAAAGCAGATATTGGAAAAATCCAGGATGGAGCAATGTCTTGCAAGATAGTGGAAGTTGATCTCTAAATATGTTCAATAAAATATCTTTCCAATTTTCTTTTTTAATATGATTACGTAATTAGGCAATATTCTGGTTTCAATGCCGATTCATTTCTTACTATTTGGGTAACAGATAAATTCTCATTGGGGATTTTCATTGATCGAGCACCATATTTACATCAATATCTAGGAGGGGAATCTAAGCTCATTTTTGATTTATTAGTTCTTATTTAGATAATTATTTTAACCTGTAAAGATATATAATAATGCGGGGATTTAAATGGAGAGATTCGAGGTTTACGAGGACCTTGACCATAAACTAAGATTCAACATGAAGGACAAGCATAAGAAAATTCTTGCTATTAGCGAGCCATTTGACAGCATGGAAGAGTGCAAGGCGGCCATTGCAGATATCAAAGACAAGGCCGTGCACTGTAAAGTTGTAGAGTTAGACATTGAGGAAGAAGAACTGAAATAATCTACTCTACTCTTTTCTTTTTTCACAGCACATAGATTTTTATAAATTATTCAGCTTTTTTTTCTATGAATGAAATCTGCGTCTTTGGTGTACCTCTGGACCCAGATGAAAGAAATAGCAGCATAATGAGAAAATGCGACAAGGAAGAAAGGTCCAAGCTTGCGTACAGCGACCCCTATGCTGCACTCTCTAACAAAATCAGGCTTGATAAAAGGCAGATTGGCAACATGGATGTAGAGTCTTGGCTTACGCCCCTGCCAAGCTTAGAGGAGCTGTTCATGTGCACTGTAGAGAACTACGTTGCATTCATAGATAGTGACGGATGCTGGGAATATGTTAAACTGGCCATGGAGTTCATGAAGGATAACATAGGGCCGTCGCCCTCCCTTATGTTGACAGTTGACCATTCAATGGCAGCCGCATCAATATTACATTCTACAGAGCTATACGGAAAAGAGGACCTGGGAGTGATAATCTTTGACAGTCATTTTGACGGCATCCTTCCAAGGTTTAGGAGCGGATTGGCAGAATACGATATGGAGTTCAATCCAAATACTAGGTTCAGCAAAAATGATCCTTTCATATTAAGCAGAAGTGATAGCTTCAATGCAGATTCCTTTCTCTACAAACTGATAGATGAGAAGCACATACTTCCTGAAAACGTCATGGTGGTGGGCGTATCAGACTATCCAAAGGATATTTTGACCATCGATGACGAACGCATCAGCTCTTTTGTGGACTTCTATCAAAGCTATGAGGAAAAAGGTGTGAAGATCGTCACAAAAGAGAACTTTAAGACCAATCCCAAGTCCTTTGATATCTCATCTCTAGACACTAAGAATCTACATGTCTCTGTAGACATAGACGTTGGTTCTAGAAACGCCATATATGGCGCAAGATTCATCGATTTCAAAGGTCTGTCAGAAAAGGACATATACACCCTTACAGGAATGATAAGCAGTGCCGAGGCTAAAGTTGTCAGCGGAGACATCAATGAGATAGACGTATGGAAGGCCGGGAACAAATTCTATGGCAAGAAGGACAGGACCTACGAGGTAGCTGCAGCGATATCTCAACAATTATTCAAATAGATCAAATCATATAAACACGCTATTCTGTATTGAATTAAGGGATATAACATTCATACCCTGTAAAGCTCCATTTAGCAAATAATAATCCAAATTGAATATAAATGCGGCATATGGCATTTATATATAATATATATATATTAAGAAAATTATCGTTATTTATTCAATAATGTCAAGAATCCTATGCTGATTTAAATACTAAAAAAAACCGAAAAACCGAAAAATATTTATATTCACAATAAACATCGTCATCGTAAAAATTATGAATCCGGATAATATTCTGGAATTCAGATTTTTTCTTAGAAAATAAGAATTTTAACAAACGGTGGAGGAAAATAAATGTTAGACTTAGAGTCTTTGATATCCATTCTAGAAGCTTGTAATAAGAACAAGATTGCTGAATTGGTTGTAAGGAAAGACGCAGTAGAAGTAAGGACAGTAGTTGCTGCAGGATCAGCCCCAGCTGCCGCAGCCCCACAAGTGTCACTTCCAGCTGCTCAAGAAGTAAGTGCTGCAGTAGAAGCCCCAGCAGCCGCAGAGGCAGTAAAAGCCCCAGCAGCCGCAGAAACACCATCAAATGGAATTGAACTAACAGCTCCAACACCCGGTGTCGCTTACGTATACCCAGGTACCACAATAGATAAGGAACCATTGCCAAAGGTCGGCGATGTGGTTGAAGCTGGACAGGTCCTAGCTCTCGTTGAGGCTATGAAGATGTTCAATGAAGTTACAGCACCAAGAAAGGCAAAGATAGTTGACATAAAGGTTGAGAACGAATCCTTGGTCAAGATCGGAGATTTGATAATGGTTCTCGAGCCTGTATAAGCTGGGTATCTCCAGGACGTGAGGAAATGGAAGATACAAACTTCGTAAATGATATATTCTTCTCACCCGGCAAGAAGAGGGCAACATTAGTTGATGAAAGAATAGAAGTAGCTAAGAAGGGATGGGACAAGAACGGCGAAGAGACGGCGAAGAGGATGAAAGATGCCAAGAAGTTCCTGAAGCCAGGGACCAAGATCGTCGACCCTAAGGACTGTGTGGCCCTGCTTGAGGCCACCATCAGGTCCGGTGACAAGATCAACATCGAGGGAGACAATCAGAAACAGGCTGACTTCCTTGCCAAATGCCTAACTAAGATTAATCCAGAAAAGATAAACAATCTTCACATGGTACAATCCGTTCTAGCCCTGCCAGAGCACTTGGAAGTGTTCAAGAAGGGTATTGCCTCAAAGGTCGACTTCTGTTATTCAGGACCGGTCTCTACAGAACTTGCAGACATGGTCATGGAGAACAAGATAAACATCGGTGCTATACACACTTATATAGAACTCTTCTCAAGGACATATGTCGATCTCAAGCCAAAGATCGCCCTTGTTGCAGCAAACGCTGCAGACAAGAACGGTAATCTCTACACTGGATTCAACTCCGAGGAGACCACTTCTGTTGTCGAGAGCACAAAGTTCAGAAAGGGTATAGTAATCGCCCAGGTGAACGAGATCGTCGACAAACTGCCAAGGGTGGACATACCAGGCGATTGGGTAGACTTTGTGATACCCACTGAGGAACCGTTTTATATAGAACCTCTTTTCACGAGGGATCCCGCCTTGATCACAGAATCCCAGATATTCATTGCAATGCAGGCATTGATGGGGATCTACAGCAAGTACGAGATAACCTCCCTGAACCATGGTATAGGCTTCAATACATCAGCAGTTGAGCTTCTCTTGCCAACATTCGGTGAGGAGATGGGACTTAAGGGCAAGATATGCAGCCACTGGGTGCTCAATCCACATCCAACGATGATACCTGCCATAGAGTCCGGATGGGTAGACACTATGATGCCCTTCGGTAGCGAGGTCGGTATGGAGAAGTACATCATGTCAAGACCTGATGTATTCCCAATAGGCCCTGATGGCACGATGAGGTCGAACAGGTTCGCTGCACAGGCAGCAGGCCACTACGCTATCGACGCTTTCTTTGGTTCAACATTGCAGATAGACCAGTACGGTAACAGCGCGGCTGCCACAGCAGGCAGGATCCCCGGATTCGGCGGCGCCCCCAACATGGCATGCAACGCTCCAGGAAGGAGACATGTCTCTCCAGGTTGGCTCATGGCCGCAAAGGAGCACGGCATGAGAAAGGACCTGATAGGTCCAATAGACAGGGGAAAGAAGCTTGTCGTGCAGATGGTGGAGTCCTTCGGAGAGGGAATGGCACCTGTGTTCGTCGAGCAGCTGGACGCTTTCAAGCTCCAGAAGCAGGCAAACTTTGCAATACCGCCAATAATGATCTATGCGGACGATATTACCCACATAGTAACTGAGGAAGGTATAGCCTACGTGCACAAGTGTAAGACGCTCAAGGAAAGGATCGACGCCATAAAGTCCGTAGCAGGATACACGCCGCTTGGTCTTCAAGCCGATGAGTCCAAGACTAACAAACTTAGGAAGGAAGGCATAGTCGCACTTCCAGAGGACCTTAATCTATCATTCAACGACGCCAAGAGGTCTAAGCTCTCAGCTCAGAGCATGAGCGACCTTGTAGAGTGGTCTGGCGGCCTTTATGAGCCACCAGTAAGGTTCAGAAATTGGTAAGGAGGAATTAGATGTTTAAAAAAGTCCTTATTGCAAATAGAGGAGAAATTGCAGTTAGAATAATTAGGGCATGCAAAGAGCTCGGTGTCGCCACAGTGGCTGTATACTCCGATGCTGACGCAGAGGCCCTTCATGTACAATTGGCCGACGAGGCCGTAAACATCGGACCTGCTCCTGCGCTTAAGAGTTACTTGAACATGATGAACATCATAAACGCTGCCATAGTCACAGGAGCAGAGGGAATCCACCCAGGATACGGTTTCCTGGCAGAGAATGCAAGATTCTCAAAGCTCTGCAGGGCCAACGACATTAAGTTCATTGGTCCATCGCCTGAATCCATCAACATGATGGGTGACAAGGCCACTGCCAAGAAGACTATGAAGTCAAGTGGTGTTCCGGTAACCCCAGGGTCTGATGGAATAGTGCCAAACTACCAGGAAGCTAAGAAGCTTACAGAAAAGATCGGATTCCCAATAATCTGCAAGGCCACCGCCGGTGGCGGTGGAAAGGGTATGAGGCTCGTCAGGAGCGACAGGGAGCTTGAGTCTTCCCTCAGGTCCTGCCAGGCAGAGGCCCAGGCAGGTTTCGGAAATCCAGATGTGTACATCGAGAGATTCATCGAGGACCCCAGGCACGTTGAGATCCAGATAATAGCAGACCAGCATGGTAACGCCATATACCTCGGAGAGAGGGACTGCTCTATCCAGAGAAGGCACCAAAAGCTCGTTGAGGAAGGACCATCTCCAGCCGTATCGCCAGAGATAAGGGCAAAGATGGGCGAGGCAGCCGTCAAGGCAGCGCTCGCTGCGAAGTACGAAGGCGCTGGCACTGTCGAGTTCCTATTCGACGACCAGAGGAACGAGTTCTACTTCATGGAGATGAACACCAGGGTGCAAGTCGAGCACTGCGTAACAGAGATGACCACGATGATGGACATCGTCAAGGTCGGAATAAGGGTCGCAGCCGGCGAGAAACTGCCATACGCACAAGAGGATGTCATGATCAGGGGCCACGCGATCGAGTGCAGGATAAACGCAGAAGACCCAGAGAACTTCACACCCAGTCCAGGAAAGCTTGAGAAGCTCATTTTCCCAGGCGGTCCATTCGTCAGGATCGACACCGCAATGTTCGAGGGATACGAGATCCCGCCCTTCTACGACTCGCTTGTCGCAAAGCTCATCGTATGGGGAGAGGACAGGGATGAGGCCATAGCCAGGATGATCAGGGCTTTGGACGAGTTCACCATCGACGGCGTTAAGACCACAATACCCTTCCACAAGAAGGTTATGGCAAACAAGGTCTTCCAGGGCGGAATATTCCACACAGACTTCATCGAGAAGCACATGAGCGACGACAAGGCCGGAGGGGAGTAAATGGCACTCACAGAGCTTAACTTCGAGTTTAAGCCAAAGAACGCCAAGACCATCGCCGACGACTGGAGCCACACTGGAATAGTGTCATCAGGAGACCTAGAGGTCCTTTTGGAGAAAGACAATTCCCTAAAGGGCGCAGCGAAAGTGCATATAATCACTACCGTCGTTGGATTCGACAATGTTTGGGAGACCGTTATCTCAAGATTCATCGAGAAGACAGGTCTCTCCGGCGTAAACATCAGCATAAATGACAACGCGTCGACACCTGCAGTGGTCATAAGAAGGATCCAGCAGGCCATAGCGAACGGCGGAGGACTTCAGTAGGGGTGATAATGATGAGAATGGAATGGGAAGATCTTCAGGACAAGAGCTTCTACCAGGCAACTGCCAGGGAGAGGGCTTTTGGAATAGTGGACAAGGGCACCTTCAAGGAGTTCCTTGGTCCAAGGGACAAGATGGTCAGCCCTCACCTCCTGGTCCTCGGCGAGGCCCTTGAGTTCGACGATGGCATAGTTGTAGGTGTAGGAAAGATCAAAAAGCATCCGGTCTTCGTGGTATCCCAAGAGGGAAAGTATGTTGGAGGCGCGCTTGGCGAGGTCAACGGAGCCAAGATGGCATACACGCTCAGGCTTGCACTTGAGACATACGACAGGATGAAGGAGAAGTACGGAGAGGTACCTGAGGAAAGGAAGCCTATCTGTATAGTATCCTACGACTCGGGCGGTGTCAGGCTGCACGAGGCTAACGCGGGACTGCTAATGCACTCGGAATGCATGGAAATGTTCTACAAGTTCCAGAACAAGGTGCCGAACATCTCGCTTTGCGGAAGCACTATAGGGGCTTACGGCGCACAGGGATTCGTCTGTATGAGCGCCGATGTCGTCATAGCCAACGACTATGGCAGGATAGGGCTTACAGGTCCGGACGTTATCCAGCAAGAGGTAGGAAAGGACGAGTTCGACGCTTCCGACAGGGCCCTCATCTGGAGGACCATGGGCGCAAGGTCCAAGTACATCCTCGGGGATGTGGACTACCTCATAAAGGATTCCATCGGCGAGTTCAGGAGCAAGGTATTAGACATCGCTGAAATGTCAATGAAAAAGATCAACAAGCACAGGCACTTGGGAACGTCCAAGCTCGTGGACGAGAATCTTGAAGTTGTCAAGATGGCAGCGGACATAGGCGTCAACGATTCCAAGGACCTTTGGAAGCACCTTGGCAACGACAATGTCGACGACCTTCCGGAGATGCCACAGGACAAGTTCCTATCGACTGTGAAAAGAAGACAGAGGGCGGTATAAATGGCAATGCAATTCTTGTACGTAGGGAAGGGAGACCAGGCCATCCATGACATTTTCGACAAGGACACCTTTGTCGAGAACAAGATCGGCGACGCCCAGATAGATGCTGATCTTGCCCCGGGAGCGATGGTCGGAGAGGCCACCCTGGACGGAGAAATTGTTACCGTCATCGCTAACAACTCCAAGAGGCCAAATCCAAGATTCAGGGTCGTCTTCAACGGCGTCATCGGAATGGAGGAGTGCTACAAGTTCGCCCAGGCGGTTTACGCCACGGTCGAGGCAGACAAGGACAAGCCACTCGCAGAGAAGAGGCCAATCGTGCTTGTGATCGACACGCCTGGAAACAGTCCGGGAAAGGTCGAGGAGATAGTAGGTATGACAAAGGGTACGGCATCCTACCAGTTCGCGCTGGAGGAAGCCAGGCACAACGGACACCCCGTCATCGGCATGATCGTCGGAAGGGCCGTCAGCGGTGCGTTCCTTTGCCACGGTCTGCTCTCAGACAGGATCCTGGCACTGCCTATGAAGTTCGGCACGATCGTTCACGTCATGCCAACGACAAGTATCGCTGTGATCACCAAGATACCCTTGGAGAGGCTCAACGAGCTTGTCAAGTCAAACCCCGTGTTCGCCTCAGGCGCAGAGTTCTTCTATCAGCTTGGCGGTATCAATGAGATGGTTGAGGACCCCAAGGACATGAGGAAGGTCATCAAGAGGAACATCGAGGAGGTCAAGAAGCTCAGAGCAGAGGGCAAGGAAGACCAGCTCGGTATCTGGAGCAGAGGCGTCCTAGGAGCAGAGAGGGGCGGCAGGACCAAGAGGATGAACGCCATCAACAAGATGAAGGATGAGTACGAAAAGATCATTCCAGATCTTCTCTAAGCGAGCTCATCTTATTCTTTTTTCTATTTTTATTCACTATTTTTCTACTATACTAAATACAATATATTTCTATAAGTATAATATATCGGGATAATATTTTTCAAAGATAAGATTATATTCAATCTATTCTTATTTGGGAAGGATTTTCATGGGGAAGGACAATGAGCAATATTTTGAAGATTTAAAGGAAAGTGTTGAGTTCTATTCTACAGTGCCCGCATTCGAAGAGATGGAAAAGAGGACACTTGGTGACAAGGGGATAAACGGGCCTACCGCCGCGCACGTCATAGAGGAGGTGCACACGCCCCTCAACTACGCATATATCACCTTCACCACCGGGACCACGGCCTGGCAGAACATCGTTGGCATCACGCCCAACGAGAAGGAGTACAGGAAGAACGTTGGGATAAACGCGCTAAAGATGGCGGGGGTCAAGGAAGGGGACAAGGCAATGTTTTGCTATCCACCGCTGCTCAATGCGATCACGAAAGGGGCCTTGGAGGACCTCGGGGTGTCCTGGACGTTCCTTACAAAGTCATCGAGGGACTCATTCCTCATGGACCTCTACTACAAGCAGCCGAACGTGATCTTCGGGGAATCGTCCTTCCTCAAGATCGCCCTTCAGGATGCGCTGAGGCTGGATGTGGCCGACAGCCTGCCGAACGTGGACATAGTAAACTGTATTGGCACACCCTTGGACCTGGATGCCGTGGAGATAATCAGGGACGTGCTTGGAGCGCGCGTCAATGACATATACGGAACTCAGGAGTTCGGATGGATAGCAATGAACGGGCACCCGGTCAGGGAGGACATAGACCTGGTCGCGTCAAAATCAGGGAAGGACAGCAGGGAGACCGTCGTTGGCGGGCTTCCTACAGGCGACAGCTTCCCAGTGGTCGATTCGGGGCATGTGCTGGACAAGACGGGAAAGATTATCACATACATGAGGCAGAGGACGATACCCGACTATGAAATGTACGTCAGGGAGACGACAGTAAGCGCAAAGCAGACCATCGAGCGTGCCTGCAGGAGCATAATGAGGATCAAGTCAAAGGTCGCTAAGGTGCCGGATGACGTTGTGGTGGATGCGGACAGGACAGTGATAGAGCTCTTGCCGGCCATCATACCCAAGGACTATGACGAGGAGCCGATATATGTCGAGGGACCCGAGAAGACCAAGCTTTTCGATCTTCTTGTGCAGGCGCAGCTTGACTACCAGACACTGAGCGTAAAGGACCCCTGCTGGACAAAGAACAGATGATCCCCCATGAACTTTCAGAGACACGACCTGGTATACGCGGACTTCAGGGATTCCGATCTCTCCGACCTGGGGCACCAAGGCCTCCGGGAGCTGATACTTGGAGGAAAATTGCCAGGTATAGTCAGAAGGGAGGAGGGCCTTGAGGACCCATTGTTATCCAACCACTACACTGAGGACGAAGCGGTCTATGTAGGATTCGTTCATCCGGTAAAGGAGGATGGCCAAAGGATTAGATTCGGCACATCGGTAGATGGGGCCAGGATCGAAAGTAAGCTAACTCCATACGATGTGGCCAGGATGGACTATGACCCCCGCACATCATCCCTTCAGGCACTTAAAAAACTGGCAGGGATGCATCCCGTGGGAGTTTGGGGCTCAAACGCCCTTGAGATAGTCACCGGGCTTGGATACACCAATGAGACATCGGACCTTGATGTGCTCAAGGCATATGAGGGACATGAGGACAGCATGGGGCTCTCAAGGAGCGTCTCGGAGCTGGAATCGGAGTTCGGAACAAGGATCGATGTTGAGCTGATAACAACGGACGGGTTCGGCATCAATCTCAAGGAATACGTGCAAGGGGGCGATACCCTTCTTGCAAAGGGGCTGAGGGACGTAATACTTATAAACAGGGAAGATCTTGAGAAGATTCATGGCCCCTATTGAAAGGATCAGCGAACTTGCCACTAGGAGCATATTGCTGGAGGCCTCGTGCCATCCCAAACCCGGCCTTGTGACCCCATACTCCAAAGGCTCGCACAAGGACATGGACTATCATCTCTTTCTCAGGAGCACTGCAGTTCTCAGCCAGGGTTTCAGGAGCATCTCAGAGATAGGTTACAACTTCGAGGGAGAGTTGAACATGCTGCTCAATCCAATAAGGAAATGCGGAGTCGGCATCGAGAGGAGGATGTTCGAGGTCACTAACGGCGTGAATACGCAAAAGGGGCTTGTGTTCCTGTTCTGCATGATGCTTGGCGGAGCCGGCAATATTCTAAGAAACGGCCGCCCCTCCTTCAAGGACATACCTATGGCGGCTTCGGGCATAACTTCTGGCATTGTCGAAAGGGAGCTCGAAACTCTCAAGGACAAGGACCCCAATAATCTTACAAAGGGAGAGAGGATATATCTGGATCACGGGATGACAGGGATCAGGGGCGAGGTGGAAAAGGGCCTGCCTTCTGTCATGGAAGTGGGCCTTCCGAACTTCGAGAGCGCAATTGAAGGGACAAGCGACCTAAATCTCGCTGCGCTTCAGGCACTTATCGGCCTGATGAGCGTCGTGGAGGACACGAACATAGTCTCCAGGGCAGGGATAAGCACCTACAACGAGGTGGTGGGGATGTCCCGAGACCTCCTTGAGGAGGGGGGCGTGATGTCCGAGAACATTTCACGAAGGGTGGCTGAGATGGAACGATATTTCATAAAAAAGAATATCAGCCCGGGCGGGTCGGCTGACCTTTTGAGCGCGACCATGTTCCTGCACTTTATAAAAAATGAACTATTTTGAGGCAATCGAGGCATAAAATTTATATAATGATGTCCTTAATTCTCTGAATAGACATTTATTCCAAACACCCTTGGATTAATGTCTAAAAGATAATATAAATCCATAACCACAGGGATCTTGATATATAAAATATCGATCATTCCCAACAGGAATCATTCTTCAATTCATAAAATTAACAACTAATTACGGAGGAATGTAATTGTCAATAGAGGAGAAGATAAAGGAATTGCAGGAAAAGCGCTCGTCCCTTCAGATGGGGGGAGGGGAACAGAGAATTGCTGCCCAACATGACAAGGGCAAATTGACAGCAAGGGAAAGGCTTGACAAGCTACTGGACCCAGGTACATTCCAGGAAATTGGCCTATTCAGGAGCCACAGGGCTAGAGAGTTCGGCATGGATGGAAAGGAAGTGCCTGCCGATGGTATAGTGACTGGATATGGTACAATCGACGGAAAACTGGTCTACGTATACGCCCAGGACTTTACGGTCATGGGAGGTTCCCTTGGAGAGGTTCACGCTGACAAGATAGCCAGGCTTTTGGACCTTGCTGGTAAGATGGGGGCACCATTGGTGGGTCTCAACGATTCTGGAGGGGCCAGGATCCAAGAGGGTGTCGACTCCCTCAAGGGATATGGCGACATATTCTTCAGGAATACCATTTACTCTGGTGTAGTGCCGCAGATCACGGCCATTTTGGGCCCATGCGCGGGCGGTGCCGTATACTCGCCATCGATCGGCGATTTCATATTCATGGTAAAGGACGTCTCATACATGTTCATCACCGGGCCAGAGGTCGTCAAGGAGGTTCTCTCCGAGGACGTGTCCTTCGAAGAGCTCGGCGGTGCATTAGTACACGGAAAGAAGTCTGGTATGGCACACTTTGTTTGTGAGGATGAGGATGAGTGCCTGGCCACCATCAGGGATCTTCTTGGATATCTGCCATCCAACAATCTTGAGGACCCGCCACAGGCGGAATGCAACGACGATCCATTCAGGACCGACCCAGAGCTCAACGACATCATACCGGTAAATCCACAGAAACCATACGACATAAAGAAGGTCGTGGAGTCCGTTGTCGACAATGGCGACTTTTTGGAGGTTCATGAGATGTACGCCATGAACATCGTCGTCGGATTCGGCAGGATGAACGGAAGGACGGTCGGTGTCGTGGCCAATCAGGCAAAGGTGCTGGCAGGATGTCTTGATATAGACTCTTCCGACAAGGCCGCAGGCTTCATCAGGTTCTGTGATGCGTTTAACATACCGCTTGTCACATTCGTGGACGTGCCAGGTTACCTTCCAGGGACCTCACAGGAACATGGCGGTATCATAAGGCACGGTGCAAAGCTACTTTACGCATACTCCGAGGCCACTGTTCCAAAGATAACGATATTCGTGAGGAAGGCCTACGGTGGGGCATACATAGGCATGTGCTCAAAGCACCTGGGAGCCGACATTGCATACGCGCTACCTACCACTGAGATCGCTGTGATGGGCCCAGAGGGTGCCGCGAACATCATCCACAGAAGGGAGCTCATGGAAGGCGGTGTCGAATACCTAAGCCAGGAATACATGGACAGAAGAAAGGTCAAGGGAGAGGAGTACAGAGCGAAGTTCGCAACACCTTACATAGCTGCCGAGAGGGGATATGTTGATGAGGTAATAGCTGCTTCCGACCTGAGGCCGAAGATTATCAGTGCTCTGGAGGCCCTTGCTTCCAAGAGGGAGGCAAGACCATCTAAGAAGCATGGCAATATGCCAGTATAAGGGGTGTGCAATATGAGGAAGTTTAACGTTAAGATAGGTGACGAATCATTCGAGGTTAACGCCGAGGACATGGGCAGCAACACATTCAAGATAGATGTGGCAGGAAAGGAATACGAGATATTTGCCCAGGAAGAGGTCCAGAAGGCTGAGAAGAAAGGTAAGAAGAAGTCCGGAGATGGTGGAAAGACCGTCGTCTCGCCAATTCAGGGAGTTGTCACAAAGATCAGCTGCTCCGTTGGTGACGATGTCAAGGCCGGAGATGTTGTCTGCACTATCGTGGCCATGAAGATGGAGAACGAGATAGAGGCAACGGCCGACGGAAAGGTCAAGGAGATAAACGCCGCACCAAACGATGCCGTTGACATCGACGATGTACTCATAGTGTTGGAGTAGAATACTCCTAGGTGATGATAATGGGAGAATTCGAAAAAGTAATGTGTGCCAACAGGGGTGAGATCGCAGTAAGGGTCTTCAGGGCCTGCAGGGAACTGGGTCTCAAGACCGTGGCAGTATACTCCGATGCGGACAAGAACTCTCTGGCAGTGAAGACGGCCGACGAGTCCTACTGCATAGGATCTCCAATGCCTACGGAGTCTTACCTGAACATACCCAAGCTCATGGAGACCGCCAAGGCGGCCGACGTGGATGCGATCCATCCAGGATATGGTTTCCTGGCAGAGAGCATAGACTTCGCCAAGGCATGTGAGAGCGAGGGCATAAAGTTCATCGGTCCAGACAGCAAGGCCATTGGAAAGATGGGCGTGAAGGACGTCGCAAAGGCGACCGTGATAAAGAACAAGGTGCCTACGGTGCCTGGTTCAGAGGGGGTTGTCGAGGATCCTACAGAGGCACTCTCGATAGCCAAGGAGATAGGCTTCCCGGTAATAATAAAGGCCGCCTACGGTGGCGGCGGAAAGGGAATGCGTATCGTCTGGAAGGAGGAGGAGTTCATGTCCAACTTCGAGGCGGCGCAAAGAGAGGGAGCCGTAGCCTTCGCGCATCCAGAGGTATATCTTGAGAAGTTCATCATTGACCCGAGGCACATCGAGGTACAGGTGCTCTGTGACGAGCACGGAAAGGCACTGCACTTTGGTGAGAGGGACTGCTCTATCCAGAGAAGGAATCAAAAGCTTATCGAGGAGGCGCCTTCGCCGGCGCTTGAGAACAATCCTGATCTTCAGGAAGAGATAAGGGAGGCCGGTGTCAGGGCGGCAGTTGCAGCCAACTACACCTCTGCAGGTACTGTGGAGTTCATCTTCAAGGACGGGAAGTTCTACTTCATGGAAATGAACACCCGTATACAGGTGGAGCACTGCGTGTCCGAGATGGTAACCAACAGGGACATACTCAGGGCGCAGATCGAGGTCGCCATGGGCAGAAAGCTCGAGTGGGACCAGGAGGACATCCACTTCAACGGCCATGCCATGGAGTGCAGGATAAACGCCGAGGACCCCCTCAACGACTTCATACCCACACCGGGTACGGTCAGCAGGTACGAGGCTCCAGGAGGGCCAGGTATCAGGGTGGATTCCGCTGCGTTCAACGGGTTCCAGATATCTCCGTTCTATGATTCCATGATAGCCAAGCTCATCGTTTGGGACGAGGACAGGATAAAGTGTATCACCAGGGTCAGAAGGGCGCTTGATGAGTTCATGATCAAGGGTGTCAAGACCACGGTGGACCTCCACAAGAGGATGATGGATAATCCGGACTTCACCAGCGGGAACTTCGACACTGGTTACATGGCCAGGTCCAAGTTCGTCGAGAAGATGAAGCAGCAGATCGAGGACGAGAAGGCTGCCGAGCTTGCCAAGAGGGAGGCCGAAGGCCTTGGGAACGCCAAGCTTGCCGCAATAGCCACAGCTGTTGTCGCGCAGATGAAGAAGGGCGGATCCATGTCCAAGAAGCCCGCTGAGGGCGGAGTTGCAAACATCTGGGGAATGGCCGGAAGGCTTGACCTCATGGACCTCAAGAACAAGAGAAGGGTGTAAAAACCCTTTCAATATTTTTTTATTTTATATATCCTATCTTTTCTTAGCATATATTTTTTTGATTCAATACGTTTATTATTTTGTCCTGACATAGTTCTATTGGGAGGGGTGTAATGCCTGGACAATTAGTATACCTTTCAATACTCAAGGTCCTCAAGGACCATTTTGACAAGGACCCGAATGAGCCGGTTTCATCTGGTGAGCTTAGGGCGGAGCTGAACGCTCCCATAGAAGATATAATGCCCTATGTCAACAGATTGGTAAGGAACGGGTATGTCTTCATGGCAAGGGGGAGAGAGAAAGGCAGTGGCTTCCTTCTCAAGATAAGGCAAAAAGGCCTCAAGGCCCTGGCTGGAAGGAGGATCGATATCACAGCCTAGTCAGATGACAACATTTTTCTTTTTGGTGGCATACTCTCTATATGCCTTGTCTGAGGATAGCCTACGATGGTAGGCATTTTTCTGGTTCACAACGACAACTCGATGTCCGTACTGTCGAGGGTGACATCATCGATGCCCTCAAAGACGCAGATTATATGAACGACATTGATGACCTTGAGGTCTTCAGGATGGCATCCAGGACCGACAAGGGCGTCTCGGCAAGGGAAAATCTTCTTAATATCGTCCATAAGGGGCGAAAGGACCTGACAAAGAACAACAGATTGAAGAGAGTCAACTCAATTTTGAGGAACGTGTGGATCACCGGAATCTCAGAGGGGCAATATGTTCCCCCCCTGTATAAGGAATACCATTATTTTACCAAAATGAGCGATTTTGATGAGGACCTTTTGGACAGGATATGCGCCACATTCTCGGGCAGTCACAACTTCAAGCATTTCTCAAAGTACGACCCTAGGAAGGAGACCGTAAGGGAGATAGAGATGGATCATGTTAACGGCGAGGGTCTGCTAACGCTAGTGTTCAGGGGGAGGGGCTTCCTTTGGCAGATGTGCAGGAGGGTGGCCTCAGCCACCATGTCATGCCTCGATGGCAATATTGAGCTATGTGAGATAGAGAGCATGTTGAGAGGCGTATCAGATACGAAGGTCCAGCCCGCGCCTCCCGAGAATCTGGTGTTGTATTCCATAAGATCAGAAATTGAGCTTGATGACATTGAGAGCGGGATATCTTCTATGAAGGAGCATTATGACAATGAGATCAGCAACTCCTTAGTAAACATAGCCATGGGAAGGGACATTATCTCAGAGATGTAGGAAGTTCTCTATCATCCAATGGTTCCGCACCTCTGGATGGAAAAGAGTTCCATAAACATCCTTTTCCTCATGCCTAAATGCAAGGAACTTATCATGCTCCATGATCAATGGCTTGAACCCTTCAGGTAGGGAGACGCCATAGCTGTGCAGATGGTAGCCTTCCATGGGGCCCTTTCTGCCAAATACCCGGTCCTCGCTGACAACGGTAAGGGGCCTCATGCCGATCTCCTTCCAAGGATACAATTCCCCACCGTAGGCCAAGCATATCGACTGGATGCCGGCGCATATCCCAAGAACGGGTATGTCAGCAACACTTAAAACGTCAAGAAAGCCGCGGTCATCTAGGTAGCTGTGGTCCTTTAGCGCAGTGCCGCAAAGGATCATCTTGTCGAATCTGTTTATGACATCCGCATTCAAATCCGACCTGTGGAGCGTCTTGTGATCGCAGTCCTTTGATACGATCTGTTCAACGGGCCTTACGAACTCTGTCCAGGAGAGGCGCATGTCCGGCCTGCACATGTTGACGACCAGGATCATTTGCCCACCAGCCTGCTAGACCTTATGACCAACGTGCCGCTGTAGTTGGAGTATTCGACCTCGCTTTCCAGGACTTCTATCCTTTTTTTGAAGTTGGGGCCGTCAAGCACCATGGTCTCGAACTCCCCTCCCTCGCCCGAGGGATTGATGCTGAACCTCTCTCTCAATTCAGAAAGCTCCTCGATGGTCCGCTCATCCAGCCTCCTGCCGATCCATTCCTTCTCAAGCGGATATGCCGAGATGCCAGAAATAATGACATTGAAACCTTGGGCAATAAGAATTCTCAAGTATCTGAGCTGGTCGATCTGCCAGATCGGATTGAAGCACCATATTCCAAGCTCGTCGCAGATCCTTTGCACTCTGGTGGCCTGGTAGACCGACTCGATGGCCCCTGTTACCACGCCCTCGATACCATGCTCCTTGATGGCGTGTGCTATTGCGTCCCTGAGGTCCCCAAGCTCCTCCTCCTCATGCCCCGGCGTCTTCCATTCCAGGTATGGGATGCCCATTGCCTCTGCCAGCATGGGGCACTTTCCTATGTTGGGGGTGTGGAACATGTAGCTCTCCTTGTTCTTGGATATCAGCGTGATGAGGCATCTGACCTCGTCGGTCTGTTGTGCCAGATGGCAGGCAAAGACAGAATCCTTCCCGCCTGAGAACAGTATGCCCAGCTTCATGTGGATAAATAGGAGCACCCTTCTAAAAACCTAATTCATTCTAGACCGAAAGATTTATATATGATTTTAACTTAACTAATTGTGAATCTAACACATAGTTAGTTTAAAACTTAGGAGGTAAGGACTATGAGAAGGTACAATCCATGGGACGACTTCATGCGTGTGCATGATGAGTTGGATAAATTCCTAGAAGGTTTCCTAATGCCAAAGAAGAGCAGATACATGCTTGGAAAGGGGGATGAGCAAGGAGGGGAGCTTCAGACCTACAGCGAGCCGGCCTCCGACATCATTGACAAGGGAGACGCATACCAGGTGATCTTGGACCTGCCTGGTGTGGAGAAGAAGGATATCTCAGTGACAGTGCACAAGAGACACATCGAGGTCAAGGCAGAGCGTAAGAAGGATGTCTCTGAGGAGAAGGAAGGATACTATGTGCACGAGAGAGGGTACGTTGGCTACGCAAGGAACATACCGCTGCCTGGGGCCGTTATCCCCGAAGAGAGCAAGGCAGAGTACAACAACGGTGTCCTGGAGCTTACGGTGAAGAAGGCAGAACCCGACACAAAGGAGTCTTTCAAGATCGACCTAGGGTAGAACTAGTGAAGCATTTAGAATCATAGGTGAAAAAATGAAGAATGAACAGAGGCTGTTCACCGTGGCAGATGCCGAGAAGATGGACGTGGGAAGGCAGATCATCAGGCTGACCTCCCAGTATATGGATGAGCTCGGCCTGAGGACCGGTGACTTTGTCCAGCTGGAAGGGCAAAGGACCGCGGTGGCAGTTGTTTGGAGAGGAAAGCCTGAGGACGAGGGGCTTGACATCATAAGGATGGACGGCATCTTGAGGAAGAACGCAGGCGTATCTCTTGGGGACAAGATCAAGGTCTCCAAGATAGAGGGCGAGAGCGCAAGGGCCATCGAGCTGGCCCCACTTGAATATGAGCTGCAGATAAGGGGCGACATATCAGAGTACTTCAGGCAGAGGCTTATGGACAAGCCAGCCGTCAAGGGCAGCATATTCATCATGGACATATTCACAAATCAGATACCGTTCATTGTTACAAAGACAGATCCTGCCGGCTGTGTCAAGATAACAGCTTCCACGGTGATCAAGGTCTCTGAAAAACCGACAAAGGTCTCGGACCTTACAAGAGTGCCTGAGGTCTCTTACGAGGACATTGGCGGCCTTGGAGAGGAGATACACAAGATCAGGGAGATGATAGAGCTCCCGATGAAACACCCGGAGATATTCGACAAGCTTGGCGTGCAACCGCCAAAGGGTGTTCTACTCTACGGCCCGCCCGGTACCGGCAAGACGCTGCTTGCAAAGGCGCTGGCAAGCGAGATAAGCGCCAACTTCAGCGTGATCAACGGACCGGAGATCATGTCAAAGTACTATGGCGAGTCCGAGCAGAATCTCAGAAATGTCTTCTTGGAGGCGGAGAAGAACGCGCCGGCCATCATATTCATTGACGAGATCGATGCCATAGCCCCAAAGAGGGAGGAGATCAAGGGAGAGGTAGAGAGACGCGTGGTCTCGCAATTGCTGACCCTGATGGACGGCCTAAAGGGGCGAGGAAAGGTGGTTGTCATAGGAGCGACGAATCTCGAGGATTCGATCGACCCGGCTTTGAGAAGGCCTGGAAGATTCGACAGGGAGATCGAGATAGGCGTTCCTGACGACGAGGGCAGAAGAGAGATCCTGCAGATACACACCAGGGGAATGCCCCTTGAGGATGTCAACACCGACGAGATAGCGTCTATAACTCACGGATACGTTGGGGCGGACCTTGAGTCCCTTTGTAAGGAAGCGGCCATGAAGGCCCTGAGAAGGCATATGCCGGAGATTAAGGGCAAGGAGGTCAACATATCCTCAGAGTTGCTCAACAGCCTTACAGTGACCCAGGGGGACTTCCTGGACGCATATCACGAGGTCGAGCCTTCGGGCATGAGGGAGGCCCTCATAGAGGTCCCCAATGTCAAGTGGGAGGACATAGGCGGCCTAGATAAGGTCAAGCAAGAGCTCAAAGAGGCGATAGAGTGGCCTCTGAAATATCCTGATGTCTACAAGAAGATCGGTGTGAGCCCGCCAACAGGCGTTCTCCTCTACGGTCCGCCGGGAACCGGCAAGACGCTGCTAGCAAAGGCGATAGCGAACGAGTCGGATGCGAACTTCATCACCATAAGGGGCCCTGAGCTGATATCCAAATGGGTCGGAGAATCGGAAAAGGGGATCAGGAAGGTCTTCAAGCGCGCCAGGCAGGTAGCGCCTTCGATAATATTCTTCGACGAGATCGATGCCGTTGCGGGCACAAGGGGCGAGGAAGTGGGCACCAAGGTGACAGAGAGGATGGTGAATCAGCTCCTCAGCGAGATGGACGGTGTGGAAAAGCTTGACAAGGTGACTGTGATAGCTGCCACGAACAGGCCTGACATCCTCGACGAGGCATTGTTGAGGCCAGGAAGATTCGACTCCATCATAAAGATACCCTTGCCTGACAAGGTGGCCAGGCTGGAGATATTCAAGGTGCACACCAAGAATATGCCTCTGGCAGAGGATGTGGATCTGGTGAAGCTTGCGGACGAGACAGATGGGTACACAGGTGCCGACATATACTCGCTTGTGAGGGAAGCTGGTATGGCTGCCATAAGAAAGGACCTTGAAGAGGCAGAGAAGGTCACCAAGGAGCACTTCGACCAGGCATTGGAGAAGGTAAAGGACGAGATAAAGAGGGAACGAAAGTTCTTCGACTAAAGGTACTTCATTCATCCACCTTTTTTTCTTTTTTTATATTTTTAATCAACTTTCCATTATTTTCAGAAAATCATTTATAATTCAGTAAACGGAACATGCCCCTAGATGGCTTGTAAACTCTGTCAGGATATTTTTCAGCAAGTTTCCATATACATCCATTAATCGTTTTAGGGTGCAGGGTCGGGTCCGATTCCTCGATCTTTGAGAGCAATTCAGACCAGCGCAGACCTTCTGTATGCTTCTCAAGCAGCTCGAATGCAATGGCGTTTATCCTTTCAGTGATTTTGGATGAGAGCAAGCTCAGTTTTTGTGTATTTACCATCAAATAGTAATATAGTTCTAAATTGAATAAACATTCGATTGAAAACTAGCTAGAATTGAATAAAAAGGAAAATATAGAGGTATATTCCCTGGGATGGGGCCGTATACATGCTTTTTCAGATGACATCAGTCCAACATCTGATCTATCTGCTCCATCAAGGATAACGCCTCGTTGAGCTCTCCATTGTTGTAGACCCCATTGGCTGTGAGAGTGCTAGCATTCGCAATGTGTTGCTGAACCTGGTCCAAAAGTGAAGATATATCCTCAGGAATATCACTTGGTAGCTTGTTGACAATGTCCGCCCATGCGGACTGGACCATGGATAACTTTGTCATCGTGACAGAAATCATTCCAGGCACAGCGTTTGAATTGAAGAATATCTCAAGTTGGGCCCCATATATGTCATAGTTCGTCAGTGACCGATAATCTTCCCATATCACGACATTATCAGATATCGATGGTTTCGTCTGAGTGCTTTGGGCGTCGCATATCAAGAATTCCTTTTTTGTCAAAAGATCGAATCCATATATGTCGCTATCTCCGTTCCTGCCATCGACCCATACTATGGTATTACCACAAACAGCCGGATAGGATTGCCAAGATGGGTCGGTGCATACTTGGAACTCTGTGCCGGTCGCCATATCATAACCATAGATGTCGCTGTTTCCGTTCCTAGAATCCTCCCAGACAACTATATTGCCATCAACGGCAGGGGTGTCCTGAGTTGCAGGATCTATGCACACTGGGAATTCCGTATGAGTATTTAGGTCATACCCATATATGTCCCAGTTGCCGTTCCTTTGGTCGTACCAGACAACATAGTCCTCTGAAACATCTGGCCCGAATTGATGGCCAGTGGCGTTGCAGACGGCAAACTCTGTGAAAGTATTAAGGTCGAATCCATAGATATCATAAAATCCATTTCTGTTATCTTCCCATGCCACTATATTGTTAAATATTGATGGGAATTGCTGGGAAGAGGAATTGGTACATATGGCAAAAGCTGTTGAAGTATTGAGATTATAACCGTATATATCCCACCATCTGGAGTAGAAATTTCTTGCATCCATCCATACGACTATGTCACCATGGACTTTGGGATTTGTCTGGTTTTGCTGGAATGCGAATACCAGGAACTCGGTGCCGGTAGTTAGGTCATAGCCATATATGTCAGAATCTAACTCATTTCTCTGATCCGTCCATACCGCATAATTGCCCTGTATATTGGAGTTTCGTTGTTGATGAGCCTCTGTTGTCATAGGAAATTCACTGATAATGGGCGCAGTGATAGGACAGATCATGATTAGCATCGTTAAGAATATGAGGAATGGTATGGATAACAGAGATTTTCTCATAGAATCCATAATCCAATTTTGATATAAATATCTTATCATTTTGGAGCTCTGAAACTCCTTCAATTTAGATCAGGACATCTAAGATATTTATCTTATAAACTCTGCAGTTGTATAAAATCATGCAAAAAAACTAGCATATAATACAGCAGAAAAAAGATTTGATAATATTGTTTGAAGTGTTATGAAATCAGAAAAATCGGCTTAATATAGTATTTTTGTTTATAAAATCAACTTTTATATGATATATAGTTTTCTTTCTATATAAAATTAGCATAATTAGATATAATGCGGCTCATAGCAAAGATTTATATACTCTTTAACATAGCATGCATACCCAGTATATAAAAAATGTGTATATCTAATAGTAACCTTTGGAGATTCACGTGATTTAGATGGGATATTAATTTGAAAAGAGGTGAAAATCCATGGGATACGACGATCGAAGACCACGAAGAGATTTTGGTCCACGTGAGATGCATAAAGCAGTTTGTGCAGATTGTGGAGAAGAATGTGAAGTTCCGTTCAAGCCGTCAGAGGACAGGCCAGTATACTGCCGTGACTGCTACCAGAAACATAGAAAATACTAATCATATACTTATTTTTTTACTTTTTTTCTAATCAATACTAATTTTAATGTAGAATATTAATTTTGATTAATTATAAATATAATGACACCCCATAATCTTCAAGTGGATTAGGAGGAATGTTATGGGAGGTAAAGAGAAGAAAGGCAAGATGACCACTGCCTTTGGAATACCTGTGGCTGATGACCAGAACAGTCTTACAGCAGGTAAACGTGGCCCGGTTTTAATGCAGGACGTTCATCTTCTCGAAAAATTAGGTCACTTTGACCGAGAGAGAATCCCAGAGAGGGTAGTGCACGCAAAAGGAGCTGGGGCAGGAGGTTATTTTGAGGTGACGGCAGATGTCACCAAATACACAAAGGCTAAGTTCCTCTCAAAGGTCGGGAAGCGGACGGATGTCTTTGCTCGTTTCTCCACAGTGGGCGGAGAGAGGGGTTCGGCAGACGCAGAGAGGGACCCAAGAGGCTTTGCAGTGAAGTTCTATACCGAGGAGGGCAACTATGATTTTGTTGGGAACAACACCCCTGTGTTCTTCATACGGGACCCCTTGAAGTTCTCCGATTTCATACATACTCAGAAAAGAAATCCCTCCACAAACTGCAAGGACCCCGACATGTTCTGGGACTTCCTATCATTGACGCCTGAATCAGTGCACCAGGTGACGATCCTGTTCTCTGACAGAGGCATACCTGCAACATATCGTAACATGAACGGATACAGCAGTCACACTTACATGTGGTACAATGATAAGGACGAATATTTTTGGGTAAAGTACCATTTCAAAACAGACCAAGGGATAAAGAACCTTACCAGGCAAGAGGCCGAGGCCATGAAGGGAAAGGACCCAGATCATGCCACAAGAGACCTCTACAAAGCCATAGAGAAAGGAGACTATCCGTCATGGACACTCCAGATGCAGATAATGAAAGCGGAGGAGGCGGAGGATTACCGCTTTGATGCTTTTGACCTGACCAAGGTGTGGCCACATGCGGACTACCCGCCAATGGATATCGGGAAGCTTGTACTGAACAGGAATCCTGAGAACTACTTTGCAGAGGTGGAACAGGCAGCGTTCGCGCCTTCAAACCTTGTGCCGGGCATAGCGCCTTCGCCCGACAAGATGCTACAGGCTAGATTGTTCTCATACCATGACACGCACATTCACAGATTGGGCCCAAACTATCATCTCATACCGGTGAACGCTCCAAAAAACGCACCAGAGAACAGCTATCAGCGGGATGGGCCTATGCGCACAGACTCCAACATGGGGGGAGGTCCGAACTACTGGCCTAACAGCTTCAATGGACCAGAGCCCGACATCTCCAAGAAGTCTCCGCCATTCGATGTCCATGGAAAGGCTGATAGACATCCATATTCATATCCCAACGATGACTTTGTCCAAGCCGGCAATCTATATCGTGATGTGATGACGGACATGGACAGAGACCATTTGGTGGGAAATATCATCGACCATCTCAAAGGAGCCCAGAAGCGCATACAGCTTAGGCAAACGGCGATCTTCTACAAATCGGACCCTGATTACGGACTTAGGATCGCAGAGGGCCTGAATCTGGACAAGAAGAAAGTTGAGTCCCTTGCAAATATGACGCAAGAGGAAAGGGCCAAGGCCACATCATCATAAAAAGGATGCATATGGACAACAATGCAGTGAAGGGCATATTGGTGTTTTCAGGGACCATTTCCCTAGCTATGGGCATAGTGGGTGTGTTCGTTCCGATACTGCCCACAACCCCTTTTCTTTTATTATCTGCCGCCTGCTACACGAAAGGCTCTAAAAGATTCTACAACGGGCTTATGGGCAACAGGTTCTTGGGAGATTACATCAGGAACTATCAAGAAGGAAATGGAATTGCAAGGAACGTAAAGATAATGACGGTCTCATTGTTGTGGATCACTATACTGTTCTCTGCCCTCTATGTTGTATCTAATTCCATGATCAGCATTGTTCTAATAATCATTGCAGTATGTGTAACCGCCCACATACTTTCATTGAAGACGTTGTAAAAGGCCAAGTGAAACTATACAATTTATATGATAAAATCCTTATTAGATATCATGGAGTTCCAAGTAATATATTCTTCTAGGAATGGCCATACACAAAAGGTGGCCGAGTCGATAGCCTCTGAACTGGGTGTTGCGGCGGAGGATGTGAGTGAAGCGGAACTTGATCCTGATGCAGTTATATTCTTGGGTTCAGGATGCTATGGTAAGAAACCATCTAAGAAAATTATTGGCTTCATTGAGGAAAATGAGCTGGAGGACAGGGACGTGGCATTGTTCGGCACCTCGGGCGGAGGCGATGGACATGAGGTCAAGGAGATGGAAGCTGTCCTTCTAGGCAAGGGAGCAAACATCTTGGGAGAGTTCCATTGCAAGGGACAGATACTCCTGATAAACAGGGGCAGGCCCAACGAAGAGGACCTAGAAGCGGCAAGGAATTTTGCCAAGAACATGATCAGTGAAACATAAAAGAAAGGGGAATATGTATTCCCCGTTTTTCTCTCTAGGATGTCTGTACCACGACATCATCGCCAAGCCTGAGCCCAAGCCATGACCTCGCCTTACCGCTTAAGCTCCTGACCAATATCACTGATATCGCCGCGTTTGCTATGATGGAGAGTGTCACGGCAGGGAATATCGCGACCCAGACCTCTGGAAATAGCATTATGTTCCCATTGATGAACACCGAGACAGAGAGCGCTATGAGGCTTGAGGTGAATATGTATCTTGAAAGCTGGCCCAACACAAGGGCCTTCTCCGCCCTCATGAACTTCATGACGTAGAAGGTGAAGACCGCCATCAATGCATCGCCTATGCCTGCCGCGAACTCTATATGCGGTTGCCCGGTCCACATCGAGGCCCCTATCCCCTTTATGACCCCAGTAAGAAATGAAACTCCTGGAGTGAACATGACCGCTGAGATGGAAACAGGCGTAGACCCGAGATTGGGGTTGCCAAAGTGCATTGGCACCTTTACCATGGTCATCATCAGCGCCAAGGCGCCAAATATACCTGCTGTTGCAATTGTTTTTGTATTCATAAATATCACTTAATACTTAGTTCTCTGAGGGATTCCACAGCCTTCTCTAAATTTCGCATATTGTCAAAATTGGACAATTCCTTCAATCGGGTCCTAGGGCTGCCCCTCAATCTTTTTATTTCTTCGATCAATGCAGGAAAGGCCCTAACGACGTTGTCGACGATGGTAATATCCGCCTTGCGGGCGGTCCTTGAGAAGGGATTGAGGTCAACGGCTATTGCCTTCTTATTGCATTTCTTCAACTGCTCAATCCTATCGCCATCCTCCAGGGGTACTAGAACAACGTCTGCATCGAGTATGCCTTCCTTCGATACGCGGGAGCGCTCCGATGCCAGTCCCTGTATCAATTTCTCTTTTCCTTGGGTATGTACTATACATTCAGGGCATTCCCTCTCAAACGCCCTAACTATCTTGATCTCACGGTTCCTGCTCCAATAGAACAGGTTTACCTCTATGTCCGCCGGAATGACCTTGGATAGCTGCACCGTCTCTTTTAGGACCAAGGCTGCGACATTGCCGTTGACAGATATCACGGGATGCCTTGCGAGCAATAGAGATGCCGCGGAGGCCTTGATGGCGTCCAATGCAAATTGATTGGACACTTCGCCAAATATGTAGTCAAACGCCTCTCCTCGCCCATGGGCTATCAGGCCCGCCTTTCCCACAAGCCCCTCATCCAGGCCTTCAACGAGGGCGTTCCGGATAATCAACGACCTGTACCTTGGATGATTCTCAGGTATGTCCAATCCCACCCCTCCATATGTCAGCAACCATTATTTCCGCCTCGTAGGGGCTCAGGGCTTCCAAGATGTCAGAGATGTCCTCCTCCCTGGCAAATGTGAAGAGGGATTCACCTAGCATGGACATTGATGCGGGCAGGCTGTTTACCGAGGATACATCCTCTATTGCCCAGTCCAGCCGAGGGGTCCCCAAGGACACCTTGTCTGAAAAGCTGCGGGAAAGTCCCATCAATTTCTCAATGCTTGGGTCCTCCATTGCCTTGCTCAGGCACTTCGAGCCCTCCTTATTGATATTTTCGACCGTTGATTCGCTCTCAAGCACTCCCTTTGTGGAGAGTGGGCCAAATGACGCGCAGACCACCTTGTAATCCTTTGGGTCTATCTCAATGATCTGGGATCCAAATCCGGGGGTGCAGCGCAAGAGCGCGCCCCCCTTCATCTGTGATATGATATCTCCATAACCGCCCTTGGTACACACATCAGCACAATAGGCCACAAGGCCATAATTGTCATTACTTTGTAATTCGTTGAGACAAAATGCTGTTCCAAGGGCAGTAGCGCCGCTCATTCCAAAACCAGCGCCTAAAGGCAGCTGAGGATAGTACATGAATGTAATATCATAGTTCCTTCTCAATGTTGGAACAAATGAGTCATACACATGCCTGGAGACAGGTATGATGCGCCTTTTTCCCTGTGTGTAGAATCTCACTCTATGTGCTCCGGAGGGAATCGATATGGCCCTAATGTTTAGACCATATGATATGCATACACTGAAGCCGGTCGTGCCGGCCTTTGCAATTTCTGAAGAACCATGAATATCGAAAAATCCCGTTATGGCCCCTGGAATGAATATATCAGTTATCACATTGGAGAAAAAATATCATAGATAGATATATTTAATCTATATAGTCTGTATAGAAATAAGTATATTACTATATTCTATATTGGTAAATTATATAGTTATTATATTAATTTATAAGCATGCATTCCTTATATTGCTCCAAGAGCGCTTCATTGAAAGGAAAGAGGATAGGTCTGTGCGTAACTGGGAGCATTGCCGCTGTAGAGACCGTGAAGCTTGCAAGGGAGCTAAGGAGACACGGTGCAGAGGTACATCCGATCATGAGCAGGTCCGCAAAGGACATTATCCATCCCAATGCCTTGTCATTCGCCACGGGAAATGATGTGATAGAGACGATAACAGGCAAAGTAGAGCATGTGCTCCTGGCTGGCGACTCCGATTCCAAAGCGGACCTTATACTTGTATGCCCCTGCACGATGAACACTCTCTCCAAGATCGCGTTGGGCGTAGCGGACACGGCACCTACGTTGTTCGTGGCAACCGGGATCTCCCATATCCCAGTTATGCTGGTCCCTACGATGCACCAGACGATGTTCGAGAGCAGGATAGTGCAGGACCATTTGGCATATCTCAAGAGCATGGGCGTCAAAATCTTGCATGGCCTCGGAGAAGAGGGCAAGATCAAGATGCCATCCACAGAGAGAATAGTGTTCGAGGTCAAAAAGACCCTCTCCGAAAATGACCTTTTCGGAAAGAGCGCGCTGGTATCGGCAGGGCCCACGATAGAGAGGATAGACGATGTACGATTCATATCCAATAAGAGCACGGGGAAGATGGGCATAGCCATCGCTGAGGAACTTGAGGCCAGGGGGGCAAAGGTCAGGCTGGCGCTTGGAAGGACCTCGGAGAGCTCTTTGGTCTCGGACATCGTCAGGCGTGAATCGTACGGGGAGATGTATGAGGAGATCCTGAACGGAAAAGAGCACGACATCTATGTCCTGAGCATGGCGGCATCCGACTTCAAGCCGGAAAAAACGACAGGAAAGATATCTTCTGAGGGGAACGTATCGCTTGAGCTCTCACCGAACAAGAAGATAATCTCCGACCTTCGGGAAAGGACCAACGCTTTCATCGTCGGCTTCAAGGCGGAGCATAGCATCTCTGAGGAGGAACTCATAGAAAGGGCGAAATCTTCGCTCAAGAAGAACAATGCCGACATGGTCGTTGCCAATGACGTCGGCAGGGAGAAAAGGGGATTTGAGCATGATACCAATGAGGTCTACATAGTTTCAAAGGATGGCACGCTCACCCACTTGCCTCTCTCCAGCAAACGCGAGATAGCCAAAGGCATAGTCGATGAGATGGCCAGAAACATAAACACTTAAGGTATGTATGCCAGGCTGGCGATCTCGAACGCCTTGTCACCGATCCCCCTGATGCTCTCCAATATGTTCCTCATGATTATGGCATTCTTGCACTTGAGTATGTCCTCATCCAACGCTCTCTTGGTGATATAGAATTCGTTCTTCCGATTGAGCAGCTCGGCGCTCTTCTCCTTGTCGGCGTACAGGAAGGAGTCCATCGCGATCTTTGAGAACTCCAAGGTCTTGGTCCCGAAATCCGCCATGCGCTTCATAAGGGGGGTGTCGCACCTCTCAAGGACCAATATAGCCTTTGCGATGAAGACGGCGTAATCGCCGATGACCTCTATGCACTTTGACACGACCCTCAGATCTATGCTCTGCAGATAATTGACCCCGATGCTCTCTGCCATCGTGGTGTCCTGCAGTGCTGTGCGGATCTGTCGGACCGTGAGGAAGAACAGCTTGTTCACCTCGGAATCCCTCTTTATGATGTCCTCCGCTAGCTTCTTGTCCTGATTGAGAAATGCGGTGATCGAGTCCTTGTGCATCAACGACGCTAGAAAGAACATCCTTTTCAATGTCTTTGTAATGTCTAGCTGTGAAGGATTGAGCAGGTCCGTGATCACTATGTGGTCCTCGGTCTCCTCCACGATGTCATAACCCATGAGCTCCGAGAGGGTCTGTGAGATGATCATGCGATAATGCGATGAGATGGGCCCAGATATTATGATGTTCTTGTACCCGTAGGTGTATCTTGCGGTTATCTCCCTGGCTATGTACTTTGATATCTTGAGATTTGCCGTGAGCTCCCGCATCTCGTTGTACTTGGGGGTCACGAAGAGGCCGTTCTCCATCTCCATGATGGCAAATCTGTCACCCTTGTCAAGCTTGTGCTTCTCAAGCCACTTCTTAGGCAGGGAGATGACAAAGGTGCCCTTCCCGCTGTATTGCAGCTTTCTGATCTCCATTCAAATAAAATGAAAAAAGGAATTTAATAAAGCCTTGCTTTATTATTGTGGAAAAATACCTTTTCCGAGCCTTTTGCCAAACCACTCGGAAATGCCTTTTCCAAAAAGCCTGAATATTATCACCGAGACCACCGAGTTAGCGATGATGGACCATGTCAGGGCGGGCAGTATCCCCCTCCATGCCTCAGCGAAAAGCGTTATGTCGTTGTCGACGAACATCGAGACTGAAAATGCCACTAGGGACGCAGTGAACAAATAACGCGAAAGCTGTCCAATGACGATGGCGCCCTCGCCCCTCATCCTCCTCATCAGGTAAAACGTGAAAAGTGCCATGAAGGCATCCCCGATCCCAGCCGCGAACTCAACGTAGGGCTTGCCGGATGAGATGGATGCACCAATGCCTTTGAGGATGCCTGCGATAAATGACACCTCAGGTGCGAACATGACCGCCGAGATGGAGACGGGTGTCGTGCCAAGATTAGGATTGCCAAGCTGCATGGGCACTTCAAAAAGTGCCATGATAAAGGCCAAAAGCCCGAATATGCCTGCCAGTGCTAGTGTATTTTTGTTCATGAGATCGCCTATGTCTATTGATATCCTTGATATATTCAAAAAAGAAAGAGAAAATCCTATAATATGTCCTTTTTATCGAAGAAGTATATCCCCAATGCCATGACCACGCATGCGGTGGCCAGCAGCAGTATCGAGTTTTGCCATCTTATAATATTTTGTGACATGACCAGACCGGGGTCGAAGTAGTTCATCGGGCTTAGCTTGCCTAGGAAAGATATGTCATTCCAGATATTGGAGATCACATCCACGAAGTATGCAAGGAAGACGAGCACTATGGAATATGTCGACACCTTTTTCGCATCTGAGAATATCACTGAGAAAAGCGTGAACGCTGCCGTCCATATCAGGAGGAAAGGCGTTGCCTGTATCATGGCGATGCCGACCCATTTCACACAATATTCTATCCCATATGCCGCCACCCCCACATATGTGGAGAAGAATCCCATGAAGTTGACTATGGCCACCATTACAACGACGGCCAGGTACTTTTCCAACAGCACCCTTCTTCGTGATACAGGATAGGACAGAAGAGTGTCGGCAGTCTTGTTCTCCACCTCTCCGGCTATCAGTCCTGAGCACACCATGGCCAGATACGCTGGGATGATAAGGAACCACACCCATGTGACATATTCCAAAGTGTAGAATCCGCCGAACTCTCCAAAGCTCTGGATCGTATCACCTCCAAAGAAGTCCATGATGATATCTGGATAGTTCTCCAAAAGAGCGTCCATGTCAAGCTCAGAGCCTATGGAGTCGTACGCAGCGACCATGACTATCCCGAAGACGAATATGAAGAGCGCAAAGACCAGTATGCCCGACCTCTTCTCCCTCAAGGTGTGCATTGTGACCTCAAACATCGCTCTCACCTTCGTAATATTGCAGGAAGATGTCCTCAAGCGAGGTCTCTGTGATGGAGATGTCGCTTATCTTGTGCTTTGCTATGATCTTCAGGGTCTTTGATACCGAAGGGCCGGTCTGGATCCTGAATCCGCCGTTTATCGACCTGATGGAAACGATCTCGTCATTCTCGAGGTCGGATGCGGACACATCGTCATCAAATGCGACCTTGATGCTCCTGCCGCTCCTCTCGGCCAGCTTTGACACTTCCTCTATCGCGACGATGTTCCCCTCCTTGATGATGGCAACGCGGTCGCAGACACGCTGAGCCTCAGATAGTATATGGGTGGATATGAATATCGTCTTTCCCCTTTTCTTCTGTTCTAAGAGAAACTCGTAGAATCTCTGCTGGACCAAAGGGTCGAGCCCCATGGTGGGCTCGTCCATGATAACTATGCTGGGATCGTGCATGAATCCCTGTATGATGGCAAGCTTCTGCTTCATGCCCCTTGAGAACGTCTTGACAGGCCTGTCAAGAGGTATGTTGAATATCGAGACGAGCTCATTCTTGAGCGATGAGCTGTCCCCCTGCAGCTTCTCATAGTAGGAGAGCATATATCCTGCTGTCCGCTCATTGTAAAAGTTGATCTCTCCCGGGATGTATCCCACTTTCCTGCGGATCTCCAATGAGTCTTCATTTATATCCATTCCCAATATCTTGGCACTGCCGGAGGTGGGCCTTATCATGTCCAGAAGAAGGCGCATCGTCGTCGTCTTTCCCGCGCCGTTAGGGCCCAAGAATCCAAAGATCTCCCCTTCCTTCACATTGAAAGAGACGTTCTCTATGCCACGATTCTCCTTAGTGCCCCTGATGGAACGTTGTACATAGTACTTCGTTAGGTTCTCAACAGAGATGATATACATATCAAGGCCACCAAAATCCATTCTACTCTAACAATAAGGCAGCTTACTAATAAACATATGTGGACATCATAGCACTTGCAGGATGAACAGCAAGATGAGGAAGAGCCCAAATCCTATGCAGAACTTCCAAAAGGATGCATTTTTGGCAAGATCTATCAGCTTCTCCAATGTTAAGTAACCTACCAAGAATGAAATTGCAACTGCCATAAGAGACCAACCTGACATGGATATCCCCTCATCCAGGCCAAGCACTATCTCCGCGGCAAAGACCGCTGGAATGCTCATCAGGAATGAGAGGTAGAACGAGCGCTCTGCGCTGAATCCCTGCAACAAAAGGGCCGAGACCGTCGTCCCGGAACGGCTGACACCGGGAAGGATGGAGAGGCCCTGCATAAGTCCTGTGACCACCGCATTCCTGTCATTGATCTCCCTCGCCTCCATGGAGGAGGATGCGCTTTTTTGCAATAGGCCGCTGACGACCAACAAGAGGCCTATCATGAGAATGATGACGCTTGCCTCTGAGAGGGAAACGGCTTCCTTGATAAATATGTACAGCGGCAGGGCAGTGATGCCTGTTGCGAGGGACGCCAAAAAGAGCCACCTAAATGTCTCCTTGTCCTTGTAACTTATGACATTGAAAACAGTCCCCCTAAAATACAAGGCCGCCGCGATCAAGGTACCAAGATGAAGCCAGATAGCGTATGAGAGGGCCTGTTTGGCAGATATACCCAACAGCTCAACTGAGACGGACATCACCTGCCCCTGAGAGCTTATGGGCAGCCATTCTGTCACACCCTGCAGGATCCCAAGAATTATCGCGCTAAAGGCATCCAATATAATCACCATTTTATGATAATTAGATGAGTAAACATGGTTATATAACCTTTTAGGCATCAGAAATTGGTACAATGAAGATCTTGAGTTATGAATAAAATATAAAAAGGCTTCACTGTTCTATTCATTTCAATGCTTATGCTTATAGGATTGGGGCTTGACGGAAAGGGCATCTCGGTGAAGGGAAAGGAGCTTTTGGAAGAGGCAGACCATGTCTTTGCAGAGTTCTACACCTCCCTGCTGGACGTGACAAAGGAAGAGCTTGAGGACATTGTGGACAGGAAGATCGAGCTGTTGTCAAGGGGCCAGGTCGAGGAGGAGGAGCTGCCCCTCAAGAGAGCACGGGACTCGAATGTGGCATTCCTTGTCGTCGGCGACCCGTTGGTGGCCACCACCCACATCTCCCTCGCACAAAGGGCGATGGAGCTGAAGATACCCTTGAAGGTGTGCCACGCGGCCTCGATATTCTCTGCCATCGGGAGCACAGGTCTGATGCTCTACAAGTTCGGAAAATCAGCTAGTGTTGTCTATCCAGAGGAAAACTTCTTCCCAAAAAGTTTTTATGAGACGGTCAAAGAAAATAAGGAAAGAGGATTACATACTCTACTGTTCCTTGACCTCAAGGCCGACAAGGATATATACATGGACCCAATTGATGGGATGAACATACTGAGATCGGTCGATGAAGAGAACATAGTGGAAGACATAGTGGTCGCCTCGAGGATAGGATGGGACAGTGAAAGGATAATCTATGGAGATATAGAGAGATTGTTGAAAGAAGAGAAGGAGTTCTTTGGGCCGCCGCCACACTGTATCGTGGTGCCCGGTGACCTGCACTTTAGCGAAGAGGAGTATGTCTTGAACTTCAAGATTGGTGAGAAAGGATGAGACAGGACAGAATAACGGACGATAAGATTGATCATTACTTCGATGTTGCCAAAAGGGCCTTGGACGAGGTCAAGATAATAGTTCCCAAAGGGAGCCACTTGGAGCTTGTTGCCTTCGACTACTTGGACATGGCAAAAAGGTACTTCAGTGACGCAGACTATTATAGGAAGAAGGATGATTATGTGACATGTTTCGCCAGCCTGAACTATCTACATGGATTCCTGGATGCAGGTGCCAGACTAGGGGTGTTTAAGGTGGAGTCTAACGAGCTTTTTGCCTTTGATAACAGAGGATGAGTGATAATTATGGACTATCAAGTGATTCTTGAAGTTCCCGTCGTTCTAAAGAACGTGAGATCACAGGATGACGCAGCGAACATCGCGATATCCCAGGTAGGGAAAAAATTGAAGAAATCAAATCTGGAATATGTTAAGATAGAGATAGGGGCGTCCCAGTGCCCCAACTGCCAAGGGCTTTTCAACAGCGCCTTCGTGGTGAGCAAGATGGCCCTGGTGGGGGTATACCTCACAATGAAGGTCTTCAACGCCGAGAACAGCAAGCATGCGGAGAACATTGCCAAGTCCGCGATCGGCAGGGCTCTCAAGGACGTGCCGCTCAAGACCTTCGAGGTGTCAGGAATAAAAGCATAGGGAATTATGATGAAGATAGCTGGAATGGAGATGGACAATCCATTGATGGTTTGCTCAGGGGTATTGGGCATATCATCATCGCTTTTCAAAAGACTAGAGGACGCCGGCATAGGCGCTGTCGTGTCCAAATCCATATCCCTTGAGCCAAACGACGGTTATGAGAATCCCACACTGGTGTCACTGCCATATGGCGTGATGAACGCCATGGGCCTGCCCAATCCCGGAGTGGATGGCTTCATCGAGGAGATCGATGGGCTTGAGATGGACATTCCGCTTATAGTCTCCATCTATGGGAAGGATGCGAAAGAGTTCTCCGAGGTTGCATCTAGGCTCGAGGGGCACTGTAGCGCAGTGGAGCTGAATCTTTCATGCCCACACGCAGGAGGCCTTTTATCTATCGGGCAGGACCCAGGACTGGTCGAGTCTGTCGTGAAGAGCGTGAAGGAGTGTGTCGAAATCCCCATCATAGCAAAGCTGACCCCCAATGTGGCCGACATAAAATCCATAGGGAAGGCTGCCGAGAAGGGAGGGGCCGACGCGCTCACCGCCATCAACACAGTAAGGGGCCTTGTGCTCAACATCAGGCAGGAGCATCCTGTATTATCGAACGTTTTCGGAGGGCTCTCGGGGCCATGCATAAAGCCCATAGGCCTCAGATGCGTATGGGACCTAAAAGGAGCGGTCGACATCCCGATAATCGGTGTCGGAGGGATATCCAACTGGGAGGATGTTGTGGAATACATGTACGCGGGCGCCTCGGCGGTGCAGATAGGCACTGTTCTGGGCGAACAAGGGATTGATCACATATCCTCGATAAAAGAAGGAATAGAAAGATTCTCAAATGAGAATCAAATGGAGTACGAGGAAATGGTCGGAAGGGTCAGAACAAGATTTGATTGATCCTGTCCTTGTAATACGCTGAGCGCTTTGCCGGATCCTCTGAGAATATTATGTCCCTTGAAACGTTGACCAGGCTTCTGGTTCCGAATATGTCTATGATCGCCATGCTGCCTTCCTGCGCGCCAATTCCTGGTATCAGGACCATGGAGCTTCTAAGGGCGCCTGCCAGGATGTCAAGGTCGCTGCTTGGGATCGTTGCACCCACAACTGCGCCCGTTATGCCTTCCTTCTCTATCACCTTGGCAACAAGCTCATAGGCAACGCGATTCCCGACCATGGACTTCATGAACATCTTTGCCTCGGGATTGGACATCAGGCAGAGCAGGAACAGGCCGAGGTCGTTTCCCTTGCATGTCTCCCAAAGTTCTGTGATGTTCCCCGGGAAGGGGGACCCGGTTATGGCGTCGAAGCCTGCCTTTTTTATCCAGTAGCAGCTTGCCGCGTTAGTTGACCCGATATCGGAGAGCTTTATGTCCAATAAAGAAAGGGCGCCGTTGTCATGGATGGCCTTGTTCATCTTGCGATATCCCTCCAGTCCCATTGGAAGGATGTATTGAAGGTTCGGCTTGAAGCAGACAGCGTTCTCAGCCGTGCTCTCGATGATGCCCAGTGCAAAGTCCAACAGGTCGTCGGAAGGGTCGTCGCTTTTGGGTTTTACCACCATGTCCTTTCTCATGTCGTCGTATGCGGGGTCTATCCCGACACAGAGATTGGAGGTCTTTTCTTCCCTCAATTTATTGAAAGAATCAGTGAACGTCATGAATGCAGAGTAGTTGGTTTTGCTATATAATGGTTTTTATATTTTCAAACACGATTGCCCATAGCTGACCCCTCCATCGCCAGGGGGAACCTTCCTGTGCTCCAGGAACTTCATTCCCATCCCCTCTGCCCCGCGCCGCAATGCCTTGGAGAATATTGAATTTATGGCCACGCCGCCTGAGAATCCGACAGGCAGGTGAAGGTCCTTGTGGCCCTGCAAAAGTTCCAAGAACGCCTTGGATATCGCCATATGCGCCGTTTTTGCTATGTCTGCCTTTGGCTCAGTGTCAAGAAGGCGATGCATCCCCCTGACAAAATCGGATGTGAGCGCCACGCCATCTTCGATCTCTATCTTGGTGCCCAGGTCCTGGCCTCTAAAAGCCAAGGATTCAAGCTTCATCGGCAGCTCCCCCTCATATGTGCGCACTGTGGCCAGGCCCAACATGGCCGTAATGGCATCAAGCAGCCTGCCAACGGAACATGAAAGGGGGGCGGACCTCAATGAATGTTTCCTTATTGAGAGCATCTCATCCATGCCATTTGTGAAATGCGATCCATACCTGCCAAGGTCTTCCTCATCCAGTATGGGCAGAAGTATCCTAAGGGGATTCTTGGCAGAGATGTCCCCGCCAGGCATCCTTAGATATTCCAGATGCCCTAGCCTCTTGTTCCCAGAAGGCGACCTGTTGGAAAGAAGAAGCTCCCCTCCCCATATGTTCCCGTCATCTCCGTATCCGGTCCCATCGGCAGCGATGCAAAGCACGTCATCAAGACCGTGCTCTGCGGCGATAGCGTAAGAGTGCGCAAAATGGTGCTGTATCTCCATGATCTTGATCCCCATCTCATCAGCCCACTCCCTGGCCATCATACGTGTGTTGTATTGTGGATGCTTATCGCATAGGATGTACTCGATATCAGAATAATCAATGTTGTTAATCCTCATAAGGAACTTGAGCGAGTCAAGTGCATACTCCATAACGTCCCAGTTTGATGTATCGCCAATGTGCTGTGAGAGTATCGTCCTTCCCGACCTGGAAACTGCCACCACGTTGTTCATCTCTGCCCCAAAGGCAACTGTCGTTAGCTCGTTGGGACACTCCAATGGCAGAGGCACGTATCCCCTGGAACGCCTGATGAACTTGTTGTCCCTTAAAACTGAATCATCGCACCTGTTCACTATCTCAAGATCATTTGTAAGGAAGTGATCGATAGATGGCAGCTTTTCCAATGCATCATTTAGATTCGTAATCATGGGATTCCCGGGATAGTTTGCAGAGGTCATGACAAGATAGCTTGTCTTGAGCCTTGAGAACAAGAGGTGGTGTATGGGGGCGTAGGGCAGCATCGCACCAATCGTGTCCAGGTCGGGGGCTATGTTGTCGGGCAGTAGGCCCATTCTTTTCCTGAGGACAACAATGGGCGATGATGGAGAGCTCAAAAGGGATTTCTCATCTCCTAAATAGAGCGCCTTGGATACATGGGCGATGTCCCTGCACATTATTGCAAAAGGCTGTTGTGGCCTTCCCAGACGGTTCCTTAGTGTTTGAACTGCCTTTTCATCGGAAGCGTCGCAGACCAGATGAAATCCACCTAGGCCCTTTATCGCAACGGGCAGGCCCTTTTCCAATAGGGCACATGTTGGTCCAAGCGGATCTTTTTCCTGCGTTTCCCCATTTCTATTGAAAAAGACGTATCGTGGGCCGTTCGCCGGACATGCTATTGGTTCGGCATGGTACCTCCTGTCCGATGGGTCGTGATATTCATGCTCACATTCGCCACACATCGGGAACACATGCATACTGGTCTTGATACGGTCATATGGGACAGATGTGACGATCGTGAATCTGGGACCGCAGTCAGTACAGTTGATGAAAGGATAACCGTATCTTCTATCTGATGGATCGAAAAGTTCCCTCAGGCAGTTTTGGCATATGGCTATGTCGGGAGGTATTCCCGAGGGCATCTTGAAGTTAGTCTCCTCCGATGTAAGGATATCGAATCCGTTGTGCTCGTCTGAATCCACTGCCTCTTCCTCTATCCTGTCGATGAACGCATTTGAGGGCAGTTCATTGCGAAGCAGGATCTTGAATTTATTAATCGCTTTTTCATCGCCCTGGATGCCTATTTCCACGTATCCACCCTTGTTCTTTACAAATCCCCTTACACCTGCGGACTTGGCCATTCTCCATACAAAGGGCCTGAATCCAACGCCTTGCACAATGCCGTAAACCCTCAACAACAACATGAGATCTGCCTTTTAAAAGAGATGATTGATCTTTATCCTGATGTCCTGATACCTGAAGGGAAGATAGTGCCTTGTGGTCTTGGGAGGGAACTTATCGCCGCTAAGGGCCTTTTCGATCACCTCTTCCTTGGTGGGGGCACGACGGTAGAGAAGCACTCCCTTGTCATCAGAGAGCTTCTCAAGGAAGTCGAGCGTGTCAACATATTCCATGTGAAAATTGTCCTTGACAGCGTCCAAAAGCCCCTCTTCGCCAATGACCGTCTTTGCTATACCTTCCCTTTCAGGCAGGATGCAGAATATGGCCTCGGCTTTGTCCACCCTGTCCATTGCCTCATCCTTTCCAAGGTCTATTACCTCTGCATTGTCTTTCAGGAAATCCAGCAATTTCTGAGGATCACCCATAATTATCGGGAACCATGTGTAGAGACATATTTCATCAGTCTGATAATCAAGAAGTATAGCAGGCACCTTCTTTGCCCCCAGCCTTCTGAGGCCTTCGACCCTGTGGTGGCCATCTAACACCACCTTTGTGTTCCTATCCACTAAAATGGGCCTGTAGAATATTCCCTTGTTCTTTAGGCTCTTAATGAAGTCCTCAAGTTCATCTTCAATGACCTCCTCATGGCACTTAACTTCCTCCAGAGGAATGATATCGACCTTCATGATCTGAAGGGGTTTTTTCACCTTGCTCCATCTTTCCACGCCCATTTTTTCACACCTTTCAAAGCAACTATTGATTAAGGGATTATATAAAGATGTTGACAATCTGGAAATTCATTAAAATAGGAATATAATGGCATTCAAAATAGTTGTTCTAAAAGTTATTTGTGTAAAGCGTATTTATTAACAAAAAATTTAATAACTAACATCATTCATTACGATTGGGCCGAGGTGGCAGAGCCAGGTCAAACGCGTCAGACTCGAGATCTTAAATGTAACTGACGGGAAATCTGATTGTGCCTCGCACAGCTAGGGTTCAAATCCCTACCTCGGCGCCATTCCCTTCTGAAAAGACTTTTATTTGATGATATCAACTTAACTCCGTGAAAATGGGAGAGGACATTGCGATAAGGGCCGATGACCTGACAAAGGTGTTCTGCAGGAACGACGGTCTCTTCAACAGGATGAAGCATCGGGAAAAGATAGAGATAAGGGCAGTGGACGGAGTAGACCTTGAGATCAGGGAAAGGGAACTTTTCGGGCTGCTTGGGCCGAACGGGGCCGGAAAGACCAGCTTCATCAAGTTGTTATCAACCTTGTTGCTGCCTGACAAGGGCACTGCCAGCGTCAACGGATGGGACATTGAGAAGAACTCTTTCGAGGTGAGGATGAGCATCGGGCTTACCCTCTCTAGCGAGAGGCAGCTATACTGGAAGCTCTCGGCGCAGGAGAATCTTGAATACTTCGCTTCCCTTTACCTGGTAAAGTCGGATGAGATCAGGCAGAGGGTCGAGGAGATCCTTGAGGTGATGGGCCTGATAGACCAAAGGGACATGCTAATTGAGAACTTCTCGTCAGGGAACAGGCAGAAGGTGGCTCTGTGCAGGGCCCTTCTCAACGATCCTCCGATCCTTTTCCTGGACGAGCCCACTATAGGGCTTGACCCATCATTCTCCAAGAGCTTTAGGACGATCATCAAAAACAGGATCAACAGGAAGGAGAACAAGACGATTCTCTTAACAACCCACTACATGGAGGAAGCAGACCAGCTCTGTGATAGGATAGCTTTCATAAACGAGGGCAAGATAGTGGCCCTGGACACGCCCAGGAATCTAAAGAAGTCCATAGATGAGAAGGAGATCATCACCCTTGAGCTCTCCAAGATAACAGATGGGATGATCTCTGAGTTAAAAAAGCTGGAACCTATTCACGATGTCGAGAACATAACCAGCGAAGGGTCCAACATCCTAAAGGTTTACACAGACTCTGCCAGCTCCTGCATCCAGGATGTCTTTGCAACGCTCATTAGCAACAGGTCCCAAGTGATCTCGTACAGGACATCCAAACCTACGCTTGAAGATGTTTTTATCAAGATCACAGGCTGTGGGCTTGATGAATAGCTGCATATCAACCTCCCAAAGATTTCTCAGAGAGCTTCATACTGTCAGGTTCATACTAAGAAAGGAGTTCAAGCTCTGGAAAAGATACCCTTCGCGTATACTGTTCATAATCATAATGCCGTTCCTCTCGATCCTGACCTTGTACTTTCAAGGCATGGGGCTTGTGGGAAGCACGTCCAGCGCAGAGTTCGAATCGTTCGCTGGCACCCAGGACTACCTTCTGTTCATAATAATAGGGTCGGCGGTCTTCATCTTTGTTTCAACTGCCATCTGGGGAGTGGGGAACTCCATCAGGAGGGAGCAGATGATGGGGACATTGGAGTCCATATGGGTGACCCCAACATCAAAACTTACCATATTCGTCGGGGTAGCGCTCTTCGATGGATTGTTCTCAAGCTATGTTGCATTCATGCAGCTGCTGATCTCGTCACTGGTCCTTCCCGTTGACTTCCTTGACCTTCGCATCTTTGTCGTTATCGGCATTGCTTTCCTATTGATATTCTCCCTATATGGCCTAGGCTTCTTTTTCACGGGATTCGTACTGATATACAAGGAGCTTGAGGATTTCACGAATATGATAACATCAGCGATAAAGATGATATCCCCGGTTTCATATCCCCTTTCCGTGCTCCCGGCGCCTATTGCATTCCTGGCGCTGTTCATTCCTCTGACATACGCCCTTCAGGCCATCAGGGAGTTTCTGGGATTGGGAGAATATGGATCGTTTTACCAATACTTGGGACTTCTGCTGCTCTTTGACCTGATCTTCTTGGTTGTAGGGTCCCTTTTTTTCAGATATGCGGAAAAGAGCGCGAAGAGGAGGGGTGTGATTGCAACCCATTAGGGAACTGTCGGCAAAGGACCAGCTGATGCCGATATTCAGGATAGCGAAGTATGAGCTGATAGTGTCCAACCTGAGATACCCTCTCCGAATAGTCACAAGATTCATAGGGCCCATTCTGTGGATCATTCCTTTCCTCTTCTTTGGAAAGGCGGTGCTTGGCGGCACGGACTCTGCCACCCTTTACGAGCTCACGGGAATAGCACACATGCCCACCTTCATACTGGTCGGCACGATAATAACCTCCATAAGCTTCAACATGCTCTGGCTCATGTCGTTTGCGATTAGGCTAGAGTCGTACAGGGGGACCTTCGAATCTATCTATTCCTGTCCAATCAACAAGTTCACGTTCTTCCTAGGCAAGCTTTTGGCCTCGGTGGCCTGGTCCTCCATGTACATAGTGGGCCTCCTGCTTCTTGGCGTGCTTTACCTTGATGTCCAGTTCGTCTGGGCCAGGCTTCCGGAGATGCTTTTGACCATAGCCTTCCTTTTCTTGGCGATGTACGGCTTTGGCCTTACGATATCCGGGTTCCTCCTGGTGTACAAGGAGTCGCATACCATCATACACTTCATTGACGGCCTTTTCTCGCTTGTAGTCCCAATGGCTTATCCTCTCGCAGTCCTTCCTACAGTTCTACAAAAGGTATCGCTGGCGCTCCCCATGACCAACGCTGTCATAGCCTCCAGGAATCTGATAATACTAGGGGAATCCTTCATAGGGCAATGGCAGTATATTGGGGTCCTGATCATCTACATCGTCATAGCAATACCACTTGGATATTTGTTCTACAAAAGGATGGAGAAGAGGGCAAAGAGACTCGGAGTGCTTCACAAGTATTGAGATCTCAGACCAGAACTATAGGGCATTTGAACTATATGTCTTATTTTTATCATTCCATTTAAAAGCAAAGGCTTTTATAATTAGACAGTATTTTGAACCTTATGTTCAACATGATTCCTAGGGGATTCCCAAAAGAGATGTGGGTAATATTTGCAGGGGATGTTATCACGGCCCTAGGAATGGGTATGATCTTCATATTCATATCCATCTACTTCAACATAGTCCTCGGGGTCTCAATGACCATACTTGGCACTATCTGGATGGTCTTTGACGGATCCTCGTTCTTTGCCCAGATGATAGGAGGGGCCCTTGCAGATCACTTTGGCAGAAAGAGGCTGATGGAGCTGAGCCTCCTCCTTAGGGGCGTGATTTGGATAATGATAGGTTTCATCGACAATGTCCCGATACTGGCAGCTTCCTTGATATTGACCGGTATCGTATCATCCATGTTCTGGCCAGCAGCTACAGCGATGGTAACGGACATCATACCTCAGGAGAGAAGGGCAGAGGCGTTCGGCCTATGGAGGATTGGAGGAAATCTGGGATGGGGGCTTGGGGCCATGCTAGGCGGGACCCTTGCGGCAATATCCTACAAGCTGGTGTTCACGTTCGGCGGGGTCAGCAACATAGTGTTTGGCATAATGGTAGTGCTGCTGCTTAAGGAGACGCTTCCAAAAAAGGTCGACATGGAAGTCGTCGAAAACCGGGCCAAGGGGATATTGAAGACCCTCAGAGGTTACAGTACAGTGATCTATGACAAGAGATTCGTCCTGTTTGTAATGATAGGCGTCTTCATAGAGATGATCTACAGCCAAGCCCATACCACCATGCCCGTCTTTTCCGTGGGCGAGAGCATACTCAGCACAAAACAGCTTGGTTACATGTGGGCCTTGAACGGATGGGGCATAGTAGTGTTCCAGATGAGCATTACAAGGTTCGTCGAGAAGAGAAAGATAAGCCATATGTTGGCAGTAGGTTCCTTGATATATGCAGTATCTTTCCTACTGCTGGGCAGGGCGACCGGCTTCTCGTCGATGCTGATCTTCATGTCGGTCTTCACAGCGGCAGAGATGATAGTGGCACCTATACAGATGACCTTCGTGGCCAATAACTCTCCGGAGGACATGAGGGGACGATATATAGGATTCTTCAGCCTGACTTGGGGGTTGGGGGCCTCCACCGGACCTTTCATTGGGGGGAGGATAATGGACGTATACTCACCCAGGCTGCTCTGGTACTTCATATCTGTGATAGGGCTCATAGCAATGATAGGATATGTGATACTGGGCTTCCTCTTCAAGGAAGAAAATGTCCAATGCCCCGAAAGCTGACACAACCCAAAGAAATCTTTTTTTATTCAATTTCTTTTCTTTAAATTATGAGGGGAATTAGAAGAAAGGAGAAGGAGATCAGCGACGTAGAGGAGATAAAGGACATCATATCCGCGGCCAAATACATCACTATCGCCATGTGCCGTGACAATGAACCATACCTTGTTACTCTCAGCCACGGCTTCGACAGGGAAAGTGACCTGATATACTTCCATTGCGCGAAAGAGGGGAAAAAGATGGACATCCTCAAGGAGAACAATAACATATGGGGGGAGGCCTTACTGGACTACGGTTACCAGGAGGGGGCCTGCGACCACCTATATGCCACGGCACAGTTCAATGGCAGAGTGAGCTTCCTCTCGGACATGGAAGAGAAGAGTCGCGCGTTGGTCAACATGATAAAAAAGCTGGACCCGGACCCCGGTAACATCATTGAAAGCCAGCTCACCAAAAGGTCGATCTCAAGGGTCAATATCGGCAAGATAGAGATAGGCCGATACTCTGGCAAGAGATCAAAGAAAGTGATCATCCAGACATAGCTCTCAGCATTAAAAATGATAAATAATATAAAGCAGGGAGTATAGACTTCTAAAAAACGGTGATAATATGATGCCAGGTATGAATCCAAAAAAGATGGAAAAGATGATGAGACAGATGGGTATGAAACAAAGGGAAATAAAGGCGAACAGGGTCGTCATAGAGACTGACGGAGAGAACCTGGTCTTCGAGGATCCATCTGTCACAGAGATAATCATGCAGGGAAAGAGCACGTTCCAGCTGCTTGGCCAGTATACAACGGAAAAGCCTCAACAAAAAGAGGTCGAGATACCCGAAGGCGACATCGAGCTGGTATGCGAACAGACGGGCGTGAGCAGGGAAAAGGCCATTGAGGCCCTAAAGAGCTCGAGCGGCGACATAGCAGAGGCCATAGTCTCCCTCCAATCATAGGATGAGCGCCACTGAGGATAGCATCATCACTATGTAGAAAGCCAACATAATGAAAAGATATTTTAAAAGCCCCGCCTCCCTAAGCGGGGCCTTCAACATATAGTACACCAATAGGTGCATCAGGGTCAGGAATAAAAATATCAGGGCCCCGAGAACCGGGACCGGAAGGTCGAAGGCCAACTTGAACAGGGTCAGTGCGGCTATCACTATGACGATATAGGAAGCCATCTGGGAATAAACGAACAATATCGCCCTTCTTACCTCATCCAATCTCTTACCCCTTGAGCACGTTCTTCATTCTCTTCAATCTGAAGAAGTCCTCCCTTTCCCTTTCCTCCAGGGAGAGCTCTATCCACTTATAGGTCTTGTCAAGCTTTGGCAGGAGCACATACTCCAATGCGTTCACACGCCTCTTGGTGCTTTCCAGCTCCTCGGCCACGAGCCTTACCTGCTCCTCGACCTCGGCAAGGTCGAATGTGGACTTCATGGCGGTCTGGAACTTGTCCACCACCTCATCCACCTTCGAGGGAGAGTTGATCAGCGAGTAACCCCTCTTAGTGTAGGGTCTCTTGATCTTTCCCCTCAGATTGAACAGCGGGACAATGACTCCCATTATGTTGTAGACCCTTGTGTCGAACTCCGAAGTGGGTGGCACTGCAAGCGAGAGATTCTCTAGGTCCCTCTTTCCAACGAGCATCTGGGCCTCGATCAAAGCATCGTAGGCATCCTTAAGCTCGTCGTTGAGCTTCTTCCTGAGATTCTTTCTCTCGGAGACCAGGTCGAAGAACTGCATGACCAGCGAGTCCCTCTTCTTCTTCAGAAGCTCATGCCCCTTCTTGGCAAGGACTATCCTCCTCTTCAACTGCAGCAAAGCCATCCTGGTAGGCTTCATCTGTTCGATTGACATGTTCACTCACTCTTCTCAACGTAGTACTTGTCGATGTACTTTTGGTCTACACGCTTAAGCTCCTCCACAGGCAGCAGGGACAGAAGCTTCCATCCAAGGCTTAGTGTCTCATCGATTGACCTGTCCTCATCCTTCTTCTGCCTCACAAAGATCTTCTCGAACTCCTCTGCGAATGTGAGGTAAAGCTTGTCCAGGTCGGAGAGCGCGTCCTCCCCCACCACTGCCACAAGGTCCCTCATCTCCTTACCCTTGGCATATGCGCCAAAGAGCTGGTTCTGGAGGCCGTCATGGTCGGCACGCGTCCTATCAGCGCCTATACCGTCCTTCATCAGCCTTGATAGCGACGGAGAAACATCGATAGGCGGGTATATGCCCTTTCTCTGAAGGTCACGTGATACGATTATCTGTCCTTCGGTGATATATCCTGAAAGGTCCGGTATCGGATGATTCATATCATCGTCAGGCATGGTCAGGATCGGCATCTGCGTGATAGATCCATCGACGCCCTCTATCCTGCCGGCCCTCTCGTAAATGGATGCTAGGTCTGTGTACATGTAACCAGGATAACCCCTTCTTCCCGGGACCTCCTCCCTGGCGGCCGATATCTCCCTGAGGGCCTCACAGTAATTTGTCATATCGGTAAGTATCACCAGCAGGTGCATGCCCTTTTCAAACGCAAGGTACTCCGCTGCCGTGAGGGCCGCCCTTGGCGTTATGATCCTCTCGATGGCAGGGTCGTCAGCAAGATTAGAGAACATGACCACCTTCTCAAGCGCCCCCGTCCTTCTGAAGTTCTCCGTGAAGAAGTTCGCCTCCTCGTAAGTGATACCCATGGCGGCGAAGATGATACCGAACTCCTCTCCGGTAAGCACTTTTGTCTGCCTGGTTATCTGCGCAGCGATCTCATTGTGGGGCATACCGGAACCTGAGAATATCGGCAGTTTCTGCCCTCTCACCAAGGTGTTCATCCCATCTATGGCGGAGAGGCCTGTCTGGATGAAGTCCCTTGGGTATTGCCTAGCAGTGGGATTGATCGGAAGACCGTTGATGTCCATCTCCTTATCAGGTATTATGTCTGGGCCGCCGTCTATGGGCTCGCCCATACCGTTGAAGACCCTTCCAAGCATGTCAGTGCTTACAGGGATGTGAAGCGTGGAACCTGTGAATCTTATCTTGGTGTCGGAGGTGGCGATGCCGCTTGTACCCTCGAATACCTGAACGATCGCTATGTTGCCGTCCACTTCCAGGACCTGGCCCCTTTTCCTGCCCCCATCGGGCATCTTGATCTCCACGACCTCGGAGTAGCCAACGCCTTCAACGCCCTCTACGGTCATGATCGGTCCGGAGACCTCCTTTATGGAGTTGTATTCTTTTTGAACATCAGACATTGTTTCACCCCGTATAGTTCTTCATAAGCTTTTCAAAGTCAGCATTCTTCTCATCATAGAGGTCCTTGAGGTATTTCTCGACCTCCTCCTCCTTGACGTACTTGAGACGGCCAATCTTTGGAACGACTCCCATGTTCCTTATCTCCCCCACAGTGACGCCCTTGTCTATCAGGCTGTTACCCGTGTCAAAGAAGTCGATGATGCACTTGAGCATCAGCACCTGCTTCTTTTCCGAGCAGAAGGAGTCGACATCGTGGAAAGCGTTCTGCTGGAGGAAGTCCTCCCTTATCATCTGCGACACCAGGAGTATGAGCCTCTCCCTCTCAGGGAGCGCGTCAGGCCCTATGAGCTGCACTATCTCCTTGAGCTCGTTCTCCTTTTGCAGAAGCTCCATTGCCTTGTCCCTTGTGGACCTCCAAAGCTCGCTCACGTTCTCGTTCCACCAGGGCTCTACATCGTCAAGGTACAGCGAGTACGATGTCAGCCAGTTGATGGAGGGGAAGTGCCTCTGGTCCTTTAGGGACTTGTCAAGCGCCCAGAAGACCTTGACCACCCTAAGGGTGTTCTGTGTCACTGGCTCGCTGAAGTCACCGCCCGGCGGTGAGACCGCCCCGATGATGGAAAGAGAGCCGGTCAGGTCACTCATAGTATGCACACGTCCGCTCCTCTCATAGAAGCTTGAGAGCTTGGATGAAAGATAAGCGGGGAATCCTGCTTCACCCGGCATCTCCTCAAGACGTCCGGATATCTCCCTCAAAGCCTCTGCCCATCTTGATGATGAATCTGCCATAAGCGCCACATTATAACCCATGTCCCTGAAGTATTCAGCGATAGTTATCCCAGTGTAGATGGATGCCTCCCTGGCAGCCACGGGCATGTTCGAGGTATTGGCTATTAGAACCGTCCTCTCGGTGATGGGTTTGCCGCTCCTGGGGTCGAGCAGCTCCGGGAACTCCTTGAGCACCTGCGTCATCTCGTTGCCCCTCTCTCCGCAACCTACGTATACGACTATCTCTGCATCGGCCCATTTTGCCAGCTGATGCTGAGTAACGGTCTTTCCAGTTCCGAATCCACCCGGTATACCTGCAGTTCCTCCCTTGGCTATGGGGAAGAAAGTGTCCAATACCCTCTGGCCAGTTACCAGAGGTATGTCCGGTGGATACTTCTTATTGTAGGGACGAGATTCCCTCACCGGCCAAGAATGGTACATTTTCAACTTCTTCTCCTCTCCGGATGGGGTCTTTACCGTCGCAACGTAGTCCTCTATGTCATATTCTCCCTCGGAGGCTATGTCCATAAGCTCCCCCGACACATTGGGGGGGACCAGGATCTTGTGGACCACCATGTCAGACTCGGGGACCTCCCCTATGATCTCCCCGCCGCTCAGTACAGAGCCTGTCTTCATCAGCGGTTTGAACTTCCATGACTTCCTCGGAAGCTCGTCCACCTGTATGCCTCTTTCAATGAAGTTGCCCTGGGCCTTCATTATCTCGGCCAGAGGGCGCTGAATTCCATCGTAAATGTTCTTGATAAGTCCGGGTCCCAGCTTGACCGAAAGGGGAGAACCTGTGGCCACCACCTTTTCCCCCACCTTTAGGCCTGCTGTCTCCTCATAGACCTGCATTGTGGCCCTGTCCTCGAAGAGCTCGATTATCTCGCCGATAAGGTTGCTCTCGCCCACACGGACCACTTCGTACATCTTGGCCCCCCTCATGTTCTCAGCGACGACGACGGGACCTGATATTTTTATTATCTTACCTTCGATCAAAAAACCACCTCAAATGCTAACACCAACAGCTTTCTTTATCAATTCCTCAAACGGATCTATTTCAGGTGCCCCGTGTTTGTCAGGGACCTCGATGATAACTGGAATTATCTTTTTAGTTTGATTGAATCTCTTAATCTGCTCACGGATAAGCTCGGCCTTGGAGGATGAGATTATGACAAGGCCTATCTCCTTGTCGGATGTGGCATCCGTGAATGCCGCATTGACCTCCGTGCTCTCCTCGGTCACCTCGTATAGGTCCTTGACGCCTATCAGCCCAAAGCCCGTGACCATGTCTGAATCACCGATGACAGCTATCCTCATGATTAAACACCTATGTACCTCTTTATCTTGTCAGGCTCAATGCCCTCATATATTCCGATGATGATGGCCTTGAGCTTCCTGACCTCCGATTGTTTCTGAGCAAGGAAACCTATGATAGGACCTATTCCCAGCGGATTGAGGATCGATATGTCCTTGCCCTTCTGAACTATCATGTCCTGCATTGCCTGCTCTATTATCGCGAGATTCTTTCCCTTTTCAAACTCCGTCATGTTCTCTTCGAACAACGACGCGTACTTTGTCTTTCCAAGGATGCTTATAACCACGCCCATCTCCTCCGATGAGGCAATGCTCTTGAGGTCCTCGAGCGGCACACTGTAGGTGACTGGCAGGAAGTTGTCGGGTATGTCCCCCATCTCCTCCATCACATTCACCCTGAGAGCGGCAAGTATGTTCGTGGTGTCTATTATCATCCCGTAATACTCCTTGAGCAAGAGATGATTGGCGTCCCTGCTGTTCTCTAGGAAATGCCAAAGTGTCTCATAGTAATAGCTGAGCAGTTCATTCTCGATGACAACGAGCTCCTCGTCCTGGACATTGTTGAGCACATGCTCAAGCTCAGGCGTTATCGACATCACAACTTCATCTATGGACTTGGACTTGGCCAGCTGCTCCCTTTGTGAACTTGTGAAGGTCCCTATGTTGATGAGGTAGTCGTTGGGGTCCTTCTTTGCATCCAGGCATCTTAGGGTCCTGATTATGTTCTCGATGTCCCATCTCTTGAGGAGTACCTCAAAGATCGGATTCACCGAATCAGGCGTTATATGATATATCTCATCATATATGGATGCCAAGTGGTTATTGAGGGCCCTCTCTATGTCTGTCACCCTGAATCCCTCGCCAACGAACTGATTCAGGTATTCCAGATATTCGGTCTCCTTAAGCATGTTGACCACCTCTTCAAGGCTCCTAGACTCGGCCAGCTCGCCAAAGGTGGTCTTAGAGATTATCTTGCCCTGCTTTGCCATTACCCTTGCGTTGGGATACGCAAAGGGCGAGATGTCGTGCACTATGCCTGCCGTCTTTGTCATCACTATCAGGAGGACCAGTCCAATAGGTATCATCAATAGATAGAACTCGTTCATAAAGAACACCCTAGAATATAATGTCGGCAAGCTCTTTCCTTATCTCACGCTTTCTTCTCTCAAGCCTTGTGGCAAAGGAATTGTCGACAACTACCCCCCTCTCGGACTCCGCTACGATACCGCTGACATTGTCATCCACCAGTTCAAGCTTGGTCTCTGAAAATGTAGTTTCGGAGACGGTCTTCTCAATTGATTTCAGCTCTTTTTCCAATGCCTTGAGCCCAGAACAGTTAGTTCTTAAAGTAATATTTCCGCCACCAATAGATACGCAAGCCTCCGTGGTGATGTCCTTCATCACCTGCTCGAAGTTCGGTATCATCTTGGGATCCAGTAGCTTGGACCTGGTCTCGTCCAGTATTGCAGAAAGCTCCCTTTCCTTCGCCTCCAGTATCTTTCTCCTGATGTCAAGTCTGGCCTGTGAAAGGACCCTGCTCTTCTCTGTGGCGGCCTCCTGCCTTCCCTTTTTAAGCATCTCCTCTCTTTTTTCGTTGGCCTCGTTCATGGCGCTGGAAGTGATTTCTTGCACCTGTTTCTCCGCATAGGACATAATATCCTTTGACTCGGCCTCCGCATCGGAGATTATCTTGTCAATGATCTTCTTTTTTCCATCGACCGATGCCTTGTCGAGATTTGTTGCGTTGCTGCTTTCTGCGATCATATTCCTCGCCACCATCAGGCTAGTCCGAACAGTATCATCATTATTGCTACTGCAAGGCCGAACACTGCAGCTATCTCTGACATAGCACCGAAAACAATGTTCTGCGTCAGCAGAGAGTTGTCCTTGGCAACTGCGCCAATACCCCCCGCACATGTAATACCTTGTCCTATTGCCGACAATCCTGCCAGACCTATTGCTAGCCCTGCTCCGATGGCCACATATCCCGCAGTTTGCGTAACGTCGGCAGCTTCTCCACCTATCAGGCCAGTAAAGTACATTATCAAAAATGCGACAATAAGGCCGTAGATACACTGTGTCTGTGGCAGAAGCTCAAGTAAAAGAGAGTTCTTAAAGTTATTTTTATCCTCGGCCACAGAGCCTGCAGCAGCAGCTCCTGCTATCCCTATGCCAAGACCTGAACCAACCGCAGCGACACCTATCGCAAGCCCGGCCCCGATCATTGCCAATGAAACTCCATCCATCGATTCACCTCTTATCCTTAATATATTTTATATAAGTTCGCTCAAACTTCAAAGGTTCGAACTTTTTACCTTCAGCATTGTAAAAATAACTGAAAAATTCCACATAATGCAACCTGAGAGAATGCACAAAGCCTCCTAGGCCATTAATACCTAAATTGAAAATATGCCCTCCTAGGAACATTACGACAGCAAAGATAATGCCTATCTGCAGGCCCGCTATCTTCATGTTCCATGCCATCTCAGAGAACAGATTCATCACCATTCCTATACCTGCCGTGGAAAGTGCCATGGCGAGCAACCTGGCATATGAAAGCCAATTTCCCATGAAACCCGGGAAGCTCATGAAAGCGGTGATCATGCCAGTAGGCCCTCCCCTGAGTCCACTCACCATTATTATTGCGACTGCGAATGCTATGGGACCTCCCGCCAATACCATCATTGTGTTGGTTGGTGTGCCTAACATCATGCTTACGGCCGCAAGTATCACGCCGATTATCAGAAGCAGCCATGATATGTTCTCCACGATCGCCTCCCGCATGTTGCCGTTGTGCATCCTCTGGTAAAATCCCAGAATGTTTGCAACCGCCAGATGAAGAAGACCCACGGCTAAGGAGAATATGAGTATCTCCATGGCACCGTATAGGGGGTCTGCTATAAACGGCAGATTCGCGTTGAGGTAGTTCTCGCCATTGACGAAATCGCCAAAGTAGCTACCAAATGCTATTCCTGCAACTGCCGTGGCTATACCTCCATAGAACAGTATTAGCCCAAAATCCCTCATTGTGCCCGTCTTGATGTTCTTTACTAAGAACAGACCCGCCAAGGTAATGATAATACCATATACGAAGTCTGTCATCATTATACCAAAGAATGCGGTAAAGAATATTGCAAAGAACTTGGTGGTATCTATCTCATTGTAACTGGGCAGGCCATAGAGCTCCGTGAGGATCTCAAAAGGTCTGAAGAATCCTTTATTGCTCAGAAGAGTTCCAGGTTCCTTTTCTGGCTCCTTAAGCTTTAGCACCACTGCATCGTGGGCCATGATGGTGTCCATCACCTGTCTTTCCTTCTTTACAGGATAATGGCCCTCCACCGCAATGACGTTCTTGGTCGCCGCCATGTTCTTGAAGGCCGTGGCCTTCTCGGACTCTATCTCCAGCTGTTCCTTCAAGGTGCGAAGCTCATGCTCCCGCTCCTTTGCTATATTGAGGATCTCAGATATGTTCTCCTCTCTTTTGGCCCTAAGGTCTTTAAGCTCCTGACTGAGCACCTCTATTGCCTCTTTGGGTTTCCCTTTCAGTTCTGGGACATCCATTCTCTTTATAGAATAAGTTGAAAATATCAGGTCAAGGCTGCGTTCCTTTTCACTGAATGTTGTGATAAAGACCATGTTGTTCCAGAAATCGACACGGCAGAATCCCTCTGTCGCATCAATCACTGATTGCCTTATGGAATCATGGTCCTGTTCTGTAAGCTTTCCTATCAGCTTGAGGGTCTTTTCCGTGGATTGTAAGATCCCAAGGTCGGCATCGAGGTCTTTAAGCTCCTCCAAAAAGCCGATCTTCTCCTCAATGTCCTCTATTTTCTCCTCTATATCCGCAATTCCGTGTTCCAAGGCCTTCAATCTTGGGTCGAGCTCGTTGATGATCTTCTCGGCATCTCCCACAAGGTCGTCAGCACAGTGAAGGCACACTTCCTTTTTCTCTATCTCCTTTCCACGGAGGGCCTCCATGAACGAGAGCTTCTCCTCAGGCGCATAGTTGCCCAAGAAGTTCAACATCCTGTCGATCTGTATGGACCTTGACAGACATTCCTTGGTTGCCGGCGGGATCTCATACTTTCCCGTTATCTCGGATTCGATTATCTCTATACATTCCAGGTCGTAGAGGTCTTGGACCAAAAGGTCTCTGTCCTCCTTGAGCACAAGTAACTCCAGCTTCTTCATTCGAGCGGGAAATATCATCTTATCACGCTCGATATGGCTGTCTGCACTCCCCTGGAGAAATTGACCTTGGCCGCTTTTTTAAGCGACTCGAGCTCCTTCTCTCCCGCCTGGGTAATCCGTTGAGCCTCCTCCTCGGCCTCCTTAATAGAATTCTCTTTCATGTTCCTGATCTCTTCCACGGTCTTTGTCTTTGTGGAAGAGATGATATTATCCCTACGCGACTCGGCTTCGTCAAGAACGATTTTCATGTTGGACCTTGCTTCTTCTACTATTTTTTCGGCCCTGTCTTCAGCTTCTTTTATTTCTAGAAGAGACTCTAGCAAATACACTCCCCCAAAATGATAGTATAAACCACTTACAATAAAAAAATATAAAGTTTTCCCTACAAAGAAATATAAAAAAATACTAAAAATAGGAATATTATTATACACTTTGTCAATTTTTCAAAAAAATGTTTTAAGATATGGGAACAAATGAGAAAAATAATGATTAAGAATAATATGGAACAATTTATATGATTTATTGGTTCATGCCGTGGCATTGACCTTCTTCCTGTTGATCTCCCAATGGGAGATACCAAGGCTGAACGCCCCTAGTACGGACGGCAGCCAAAAGGATATGAACCTGTCGATTATCGTAACGCCCACCGCAATGGAAGGCTCGATGCCAAAACCGGAGAACAGTATTATCATGGCCCCCTCCGTAGTGCCAAAACCGCCTGGGGAGAATGGCACCATTCCCATGAATGTTGATACAACGGCCACTACCGCAAGGACCGTGAAAGACACGCTTGTTCCAAATGCAACGAACACAAGATAGGTCCTTATTATCCAAAAGGACCATATCGCCATGGAGAGTATGGACGATATTATCAGCTTTTTCCTATCCTTGATGAAATCCCTGATAGTATCGTTGAAAAGCTTCAGCTTGTCGTCTACAAGATGCTCGTACTTCTTGGCATTCCCAGGAGAGAATCTCTCGATAAGGTTCATGAAGAACTTGATTATCTTCTTGCCCTGGTCGACATTGTATACGACGTACATTACCGCGCCCACGATCGCCGTGAGGAATATGATGGCGGCGACGAGGGATATCAGAACTATGCCCGGCAGGTCCCAAAAGAACAGCACGTTGAATACGCTTAGGTAACCAAGCAAAATGTAGGGCATCGTATCAAATATCCTGTCTGATAGGACCGTGGCAAAGGAGCTGCTCCCGTCCATGCCAGTTAGCTTGGCGAAGAGATAAGCCCTGAGAGGCTCCCCTCCGCCCTTTCCCACAGGAGTGACGTTGTTGACGAACGCACCCGCCAGTAATGATAGGAACAGGGGCCCAGAGGGCACATTGGACTCTATGCAGCTGATAATGTTGCGCCAACGTAGGCCACCGACATAAATTGAGGCAAGAGAAGCCAGTGTGGCCAAAGCAACGAAAGTTATATCAGCGTTCTGAAGGGCCTCCCAGGCCTCCCAAAAACCGACCTTCCTTATCAGAAGTACTATTATCAACAGCCCTATAGAAAAGGTCACAGATGTCTTGGCCAATCTACTTTTGCTTATCACGGACAAACACTCCTTTGACAAAGTTCACCAAGGTGTCCTTATAGCCAAATTGAATTTCCTGATAAGGCTCATTATAAAAATATATCCTAAGTATTACAAATAATATGCCTAATATCATCGGCCCGATTATGACACCGATGGCACCGAAGGCGAAAAGCCCCCCTACAGCACCGGCCAGTATGATAACCGGATGGAGATTTGCTGCATCCCCGGATATCCGGGGCCTTATATACATCTCCGGTATGAAGGACACGAAAACGTATGTGGTCACCAGAACCACCACTGCGTATTGATACTGCCCCTGGTAGATGTACCAGATGAAAAGCATCAGCTGGAGCATCCACGGGCCTATCAGGGGTATGAAGTCTATCATGCCAGTGAATATTCCCAGAATCAATGGGTTGGGCAGACCCAGTATATAATATACTATTATTGATATGATGCCTGTGAAGATCGCCTTGAAAAGGTAACCGATGATCACGGCCTGGAAGATAATATCAATGCTGTTTATCAGGTCTGTGAACTTGGTCCTGAACTTCTCTGGCGCCAGCGTGCACATCCTCTCTATCAGTTTCTCCGTGTCCCTGAGGAAGTAAAAGGACAGGACAAGGCTCAAGAGCAGCTTGAAAAGCAGGACCGGAATTCCGAGCGTGAGGTCAAGGACATAATCATAAAGAACGCCACCCAGTTCCGTAGCCTTTTGCTGGATCGTATCGATGGTGGACTGGCTGAGCGAGTCAAAATCTATGAAGAACAGAACTTTCTCGGTCAGGTATTCCATCAACTGGTCTGCATTCGTGATGGATTCGCCTATGATGTTGGCAATGTCCGAGCGCTGGAAGGTGGAGACAAGCTCATTTAGCGTGTAAAGCCCTACAAAGGTCAGCGGAATGACCAATAATATCATTGACAGTATTACAGAAATGGAATCGTTGGAAAATCGCCTTTTGACAGTGCCATGTATCGGCCTAATAAGGTATGTCAGGACAATAGCAATCACGAAAGCATCGATTATGGGGGAGATGGTCCTTATCCCAAAATAGATCAATATCACGAATAACGCTATGGCAGCTATCTCGGTGAGCCTCAATTCCAAAATATCACCATGGGGTTGGTATCATACGTCAACGTTCAGCCCTAATTTCTCCTGGAGCTCCTTATATCTGTTCCTTACAGTGACCTCGGTCACCTTAGCCACTTCGGAGACCTCTCGTTGGGTCCTCCTCTCCCCTTTCTCGATAGAGGAGATATATAAAGCTGCCGCAGCCACGCCCATGGGGCCCCTGCCAGATGTCAGACCAAGCTTGATGGCCTCTTCCAGGATCTCTATCGCCCGCGACTGGACCGATGTTGAAAGACCCAGCTCAGATGCGAATCTGGGCATATAGTCAACGGGGTTGGTGGGGTTGATCTTAAGGTTAAGCTCCTTGGTTATGAACCTATAGCTCCTGCCTATCTCTTTCTTGTCCACCCTTGCATGCTCCGCTATCTCATCCAAGGTACGGGGAACGCCCCTCATCCTGCAAGCGCCATATAGGCATGCGGCGGTGACGGACTCTATCGATCTGCCCCTAATGAGATTTTCCTCGACCGCCTTCCTGTAGGTGACAGCCGCCTGTTCCCGTATACTTCTAGGAAGGGAGAGGTGTGAGGATATCCTGTCAAGCTCTGCCATCGCGAATGCCAGATTCCTTTCGGCCGCATCAGAGACCCTTATCCTGCGCTGCCATTTCCTCAATCTGTAGATCTGCGCCCTGTTCGTGGGGGATATGTCCCTGCCATGGACATCCTTGTTACGCCAATCGATTATAGTGGAAAGTCCCTTGTCATGTATCGTGAAGGTCATGGGCGCACCAGTCCTTCCCCTTTTGTCCCTCTGATCGCTGTCAAAGGCCCTCCATTCAGGGCCCATGTCATAGAACTTGTCCTTGAGGACAAGGCCACATTCCGTACAGATCAACTCCCCTCTGTCAAAATCACGGACCAACTTCATGCTCCCGCATTCGGGACAGGTCTTTTTAATCTGCTCTTCTTGTTCGGACAGCATATCACCTCAAATATAGGACATTCTCACAAAAATCATCTTCATTAGAAAACAATATGACCTTTACAAATGGATCATCGACCGGTCCAAATACATCAACGACCCTGCCGACCTCCTTCATGTTCTTATCTATGACTACCTTGCCCATTGTCTTGGCAGATATCTTGTCGCCTTGAAGAACAACGGTCTTTCCAGAAATGTTAACAACTTTACCCAATCGAGAAACCATATTCTAACAACTATCACAAAGTATCCTTAAGTAATTTTCGTAAAGCTTATAAATAGAAGATAGTTTTTCAACAAATTTATGTTTATGTACATACGATATATTTTTAAACAATTCAAAAATGATATTACATTACTTACGCTTTCGGAGGACAATTAGTTGGCTAACCTCAAATTGTTAGTACTTGATGTTCTGAAACCCCACAAACCGATTTTGCCGGAATTCGCCGAGCATTTGTCATCTTTGCCCAATGTGGTTGGAGTGAATGTGTCCCTTCTTGAGATTGATCAGAAAACAGAGACTGTAAAAATATCCATAGTAGGCGAGAACATTAACTTCAGCGAGGTCGAAGATGCAATTGAGGATCTTGGAGGATCCATACACTCAATTGACAAGGTCGCTGCAGGGAAGAAGATTATCGAAGAAGTTGATACAAACCAGGACAGGTAATATCACTCGGACAGGCTTCCCTTGATGAAATCGATCCATTCATCGACACCATCGCCATTCTTGCAACTGGTCATGATGGACCTGACGCAGCCACACCTTAGTGAATCCGCCGCCATCTTTTCAGCAGAGGCACCCACGTATTCCGATATGTCGAACTTGTTCACTATTGTAAGGTCCGATATCTTGAAGATGATAGGATGCTTCATGACAATGTCATCGCCCTCTGAGACCGATACTACCACGACCTTTTTATGCTCCCCCAGATCAAAGTCAGAGGGGCATATAAGATTGCCAACGTTCTCTATGAACACAATGTCAAGATTCGGGAGGTCCAGCTTTTCTATCCCATGCTCGACAAAATGGGCGTCGAGGTGGCACTCCTTGCCGGTCGAGACCGGTATGGAGGTAACGCCATGGGCGGAGAATCTTTCACTGTCGTATTTTGCAACGACATCCCCTGCCAATACTGCGATCCTGTAATCGCCCTTTAGCAGGTCGATGGCCCTCTCTATAAGACAGGTCTTGCCAGAACCTATGGCGCCCATCACATTGAAGACCTTAACATTGTTCTTATCGAAAAGTTCCCTGTTCTCTGAGGCAATTCTCTTGTTTACCCTCAAAATGTCCTGTTCCACCTTAACATCCGCGACCTTGTGCATTATCTCTCAACCCTTATGCGCTTGATTGTCATCTCCCTGCCCTTCAATATAAAAGTATTGTAAGAGCCGCAATTGGTACAGTCAAATCGCGGCACAGTGAAGTGGTATGATGGGTCATCCTCTATCTCCACATTGGACTCTTTGCCGCAATCATTGCACTTGATAACTCCGGGCTCCCTGGAAAATAGCACCTCGCACCCCTCTCCGATGGTCCCTTTCAAAAATTCCTTTATCCAGAACTCCAGCTGCACCACTGATATTAGGGATAGGTCCCCTATCTCAAGCTCTATGAGGGCTATCTTCTTCGCGTCCTGCTTTTCCGATTCCTCCAAGGCTATGGTAACTGCCGACTGTGCTACTGTCACTTCATGCATCCCTATAAGATAAATACCAAGCTTTAAAAATATTGCAATCAATCGATGACTCATGAAAATCACATCCAAGGATGGTGCCGGAGGGAAAAAGATGCAGGTTTTCCTTAGAGATATCATCCTTGGGACCTTTGGCAGCTCAAGCGTGGGAGAAGTAGGACTTCAAGACCTAGACGATGGCGCGTCCTTTGGGAATGATTACATCATAACGACAGACGGGCACACTGTAAAGCCCATCTTCTTCAAAGGGGGGGACATAGGCAGGTTGGCGGCTTGCGGCACTTTCAACGATGTCAGCGTCATGGGGGCCCGCCCCATCCTTCTGACCAGTTCCATCATAGTCCAGTCAGGCTTCGACTCGGAAGAGCTTCTAACAATCATGGGGTCCATGCGCGACTCCTGCGATGAGGTGGGTGCCAAGCTGATAGCTGGTGACACCAAGGTGGTGGAGGATGACATCGAGATCTACATCTCCACGACAGGGGTCGGTGAAAGATGGAAAGGGCTGGAACACAATCTTGGGATACTGAGGGAGCATAGGAAGTATGATCATGGATTCGTGCGTGACAGCGGACTCGCACCGGGGGACAAGATCATAATTTCAGGGACGGTCGGTGACCACGGCATATCCCTGATGGCAGAGAGGGAGGAGCTAAGCGTATACGGCGACATGTCATCGGATGTATGCCCGATATGGGACATTACAAAAAGGGCCCTTGAGGTTGGGGGCGTCAGCGCAATGAAGGACCCAACGAGGGGCGGCATATCCGGAGCTTTGAACGAGATGGCGGACAAGGCAGGATGTTGCATAATCCTGGAGGAGGGCCAAATCCCAGTGAAAGGGTCGATCGCGGCGGCGGCGGAGATACTCGGCATTAACCTCCACGATGTTGCCAATGAGGGAAAGGTGATAATGGGTGTTGCGGACGAGATGGCAGATGCTGTGCTTGATTCCATAAGAAAGTCCAAATACGGAAAAGATGCCCAGATCATCGGAGAGGTATCTGAAGGAAAAAGGGTTTTCTTAAGGACGAAGATAGGTTCAAAACGCCTTGTAAATATGCCTGAGGGCGACCCCGTGCCAAGGGTCTGTTAGTTCAACAGATTTTGAATATAATGCAATGATTTAAATATACACTTAATGATAATCTTCTTATGGCCGAAGATGATAAGTTGTTCCACATCGTCTCGATGAACGATGAAAAGGCAAAGATAATCGCAATGGAACTGGCGAATGACAAGGGAAGAATGGTGCTTGACGCCATATTCGAGGGTAAGAAGTCGTCTTCCCAGATATCCAAGGAGCTCAACATCAATCTGCCAACAGTCCTATTCCACATCGAGAGGCTCATCGATGCCGGAGTAATAAAGGTAATAGATACGAACCTATCAAAAAAGTTCCGCGAGATCAAGTACTACGGTCCATCGAAGAAGGCCATACTGATCATACCTGAAAAGGAGATGCCCGAAGTAGAGAGCATGACCCATAGCCTCATGTCCGGCATTACAGCCAAGCTCATCGGGATCACAGGCGTGATGGGTGCCGCACTCTCAGGAGGGCTCATAAAACTATTCTCCAAGAGCAGCCTTCCGGCAGAAAATGACACCTTTGAAGTCCTTACCTCGCAGCCACCAGCATCTGCTGCTGATGAGGGCATGAGAAATGTCATTGGGGCAGTTCAGGAGCTCCCGTCCACAATGGAAATAATGGGCATCGTTGCTTTTGCCGCGATCATTGCGATCTCCATCACAATGGTGTATCTAAGGACAAAAGGGAAAAGATAGCTTATTTATTCTTCTTTGTTGTTGCAAACCCTGCAAGAAGCCCAATCAGTGTAACTGCAAATCCTACAGCTAGCCCAACTACAAGATAGTAGTCCTTCCCTATGGTCTCCACTACCGGCTCGGGCGTCAAGGACTCCTCAAGCTCAAGATAGATCGATCCCAAGTATTGGGAGCAGGACTCTGACTTGTCATCGGCGCCGGCTAGGTCGAAAAGGCCCTTTGAAAGTGAGAGGGCCAACACGGCCTCCTTGTATTCATTGTTTGAATAATGTTCCATTGCCGTACTGTAATAGGAATCTCCCATCTCCTCGTAGGTAAGCTCGCTTGACTCAAGCACGCTGAAAGTTACGGATTTGTTCTGTTCATACGCCTTTCCCTTCCTATCAGCATAAGCGACGTACAACTCTATCTCGAACTCGCCCACGCCGACGGAGGATGTGAATATCGCCAAGGTGCCGTTGAGTGTGTTGTTTGGGGCCAGAGTTGTGACATCGTCGACGATGTTGATCTGTCCGACTAGGCTTGGATATTCACTGACGATCCTAGGTTCTATCTCTATCGCATCATCGGAGCCAAGATTCTTCATTGAGAAATCTACCATCATGGTGTCGCCCACAGTGGCGATGTTGTTCTCGGAAAATGATATTGTCAAGGCAGGTATTCCATGTATTATGTTTATGGAGAAATAACTGGGGTCCTCCCTCCAGGGATGGCAGCCTTGGTTGCAAGGTCCCCTTTTTCCCGTCAGGACCAAAGGCAACTGGAAAACGCCTCCTGGCGCATTATTATCCAAAGTGAACGTAATTGTGGAGTAGACGGTGTCTCCCGGCCACACCTCTGTACCCTGATGCTCATTACCATCGTACACGACGGGGGAACCCTCGGGCTCGTCTATCGTCATGTGCTCAAGAAGAGATTCACTGATCAAGGTCTGGTCTATGAATATGACGGCACCCCATAGCTTCTCACTGGAATCGGATGAGACGTTGGCTATCTCGACCGTCAGGGTTACTGTTTCGCCTGTGTATATCTTGGTGGGGTTCACTGCTACAACATTGATGTCCAGCTCGAATTCATCCTCCGTGGCGCATATATCCAGAGGATAAACGAGTAATAGAATGAACATCAAAAGTATTGATATTGCCTTCTTATTCATAGTGACACCTTATCTTAAGATTTTATTAAAAGATATAAACTTTCCTATTTTTAATATATATAAAACAGTGAAAAGTTAAATATTTATATTATATTCAATATTATTCAAGAAATCATTCTATAATAGGTGTAATAATGGTTACCACTGCCAAGGAAAAGGAGAAAAAAAGACAAACTAAGCTAAAGAAGAGAAAATTGGAGAAGCACAAGAGAAAACAGCTGGAGAGCAAGTTCCTCTACAGGAACAAAAGCAACTTGATAGCCATCTCCATTATAGCCATAGTCTTGGTAGGTTCTTTTGTAGGATATGGATTATACAGATCATCCCAAGAGGGAAAGTCAACCGTTGATCTGGGGGATGAGATCAAATTCAACTTCATTTGCTATTATGACAACGGCGAAGTGATACAGCATACATTGGTCACCAACCCGAACGATGTCACTGTCGATTCCGACCTTAGTGGTAATCAACTCAAGAATCCTCAAAAGCTCCTTATCGGCGGATATCAGACGGTAAGCGGGATATTGATACCACTTTATTGGAACGATGGGATGTTCGTAGGCGAGAAGAAGGGAGAGACGTTCTATATGAGCATACCGGCAGAGAACGTCTATGGTCCGGTGAACAGCCCCTTTGCAGAGGAAGAGAGGATCTTCAACGTTCCAAGGTCCACGGAAAGGGACAGATTCGTCGACATTGAGCTGGAGAGCTTTGTAGAGGACTACGGAGAACCCGAAGTGGGAATGGAGCTTGTTATAGAGGAAGAAAATGCAAAGATAACATCTATAGCTGAGGACTATGTCACATATGAGCTCATTTATGACGTTGGCGATGAAATATTCTATGAGTATGGCAAGGGCCAGGTGACGGCCATCACGGATGATATGATAGAGCTTTTCTATGATGGCAGCACCGAAGACACTTTCTACGCTCAGCACAATGATGTTTGGGTGCCTGTGCATATCATGGACACTACAGAGGATGAACTAGTCCTAGAGGTCGACCACTACAACTTCAAGATATACATTGACGATATTGAAAAGAATGTGATCGACCAGGACGATTGGGCCATCTCGGACGGAGACTTCGCCATAGTGAGGTATATCGGATACTACGAGGACGGAGAGGTCTTTGATTTCTCCATCATCAGCGATACCGACGTTACCAAGGACACAGCATTGGACAACAGCTTTGAGCACTCGCCTCTCTACATCACTGTGCAACCTGGGAATACCATACAGGGAACCAGCACTGTGATAGAAGGATTCAATGAAGCTCTCAAGGGCATGGTCGCCGGCGAGGAAAAGGTGATCGAGGTCCCGCCAGAGGAGGGATACGGCGAGTATGATG